>Ga0209958_1000069_pt1 | contig 368380 bp, 346 predicted proteins | sample ThiBio_inoc_plan_FD_183942 | JGI IMG/M metagenome (GOLD analysis project Ga0209958, IMG submission 183942) | Wastewater bioreactor microbial communities from Cape Town, South Africa - Thiocy_inoc_plan (SPAdes) | ecosystem: Engineered > Bioremediation > Thiocyanate > Unclassified | place: South...
ACAATAGCAAGAGTGAACCACCTGATCCCTTCCCGAACTCAGAAGTGAAACCTCTTAGCGCTGATGGTAGTGTGGCGTTTGCCATGTGAGAGTAAGTCATCGCCAGCTTTTAAATACTAAACACCCCCTCCGCTAATGCAGAGGGGGTGTTTTTTATCGTCCAAAGTTTTATATACTGCTCTTTTATTAAAATTATTATTCAAATTCTATGAAACAATTAGATTGGAAAGATGAGGCTGAATTTTTCAATAAGTTAAAAGATCGCTATGTAGATGGATTAGAGTTCTGCAGAATAGCCTATGATCTATTTGAATATGTTAAAGAGCACGATCAAGATGGTTATGAGTTAAGAAAAAGACCTCGTAATATAAAAGAATTAATAGAAGAAATTCTTCCAATTTCAGTATATGTAAGAACTAAATATAGATTAGGAAATTATATTCAAGTATGTTGGACATCACGTACAGCATGTTTTGATGCTGAAATTAAAGTAATGGAGGAATGTTATTTCCTAGAAGTAACTTGTGCTGTACATCCTAAAGAATATTTGGTAAGAGAATTGTTAAATAAGCAGGGGTATTGTTATGCAGCTGATGGAGTTAAGAAGATTGGTAAGGATATAACTACAGAATGTATTAGCTATGATAATCCTAGTTTTATTGAACATTTTGTAGATTTAATTGCTCTAAGAATCCATAAGAAAATGGTTAAAAATTACCCCCAAAATACTATTTTAATCATTTGTTGTGAGCTAGATATCATATATCTTTCACAAGAGTGGAATATTTTAGAAGAAAAAGTTAGAGCTTTAAATATTGAACATAATTTCAAAGAGATTTTTATATATGATAGCTCTACTGAAAAATCATTTACTATGAGTTAAATTGAGTCAATTTATAATTTTAGGAAAATGATAATGAAACTAAACTCTTTCTCCCCAATTCCAGAAGATGATGCTGAACTACATCTCCCTGAACTGGTGTATTGGGCATCTTTAGGTGATGTAGAACAAGTCGAGCAATTATTGATAGAGGGTGTAGACCCAAACCAAACTGATGACGAAGGCTATAGTGCATTACAGGCTGCGGCTGAGAATGATCATTTAGCTGTGGTGAAACTACTTGTGAGTAAAGGTGCAAATGTTGCTTATAAAGGCGAATATACTGCGCTGCAGCTTGCAGAAATGGCAGAGCATGAAGAAGTAATTGCTTATCTTAAAAGTCTTTAAATCATGCATAAAAATAGTAGATAGAAGAAGCCCCATCATCCTGACGGGGCTTCTTAGTATTCAGTTTCTTGTCGTTTATATTCCTTATGAACGACCGCTTCCTGCGTATCTTGTTATTTTCAATGAGACTTCCTGTCTCTCTATGTTTTGTATGATAGGCGTAAAGTTGAGTTCGGTATATTAGCCAATGGCTGCCATCTTTGTGCGTTTTGGCTTACAGTAATTTTGAGTGATGTAATCATAAATAATAAAAAACGGAATCTTATGATTCCGTTTTTTAACTTCATCTGGATTTAGAAATGAACATCTAAACCGATATAAGGACCTTTAAAATTAAATTTAAGATCGTTTTTTTCGTAGTCATCTAATTTAATGTCTAAGATACGGTAGCCAGCTTTCAAGCCAACATCGACCAACAGATTATCAATAAAGTTATATTGTAATTCGGCTTGTGCGTCAGTAATTTTGGTATCATTGATGTTGCTATATAACAATTCAGCTTTAGCACTCAAGCCTGTAAATGGTAATTTTACACCTGCTGATCCATAGATCACAGGAACAGTTTTATCGATGTCTGTTTTGCTTAAACCGAGTGTTTTAACATCACCATTTAAACTGGTTGCGCCTAAACCAACATCTGCATTTACGATGGTATCCAAGATTTCATAATATAAAATGAAATCGGTATGGTCTATGTTCAAGTCATAAACTGGCTGACCTGCAACTTCATTTTCAGTTTGTGATTTTAAATTCACATAGCGAATTTTTGCATTTGGAATCAGTGGAATCGGGTGCTCAAATGCAAGCGAAACCTGTGCAGATCCCTTACGATCAAGGTCTTGATCTGGTGCAGATGTTTGTGCAGCCATATTGGCTTCACCGTTGTAATTCCAATAGCTGAGATCGCCTTTTACACCAATCATATCTGCTTGTGCTAGACCACACAGACTTGTCCCTAAAGCCAGGATTGATATTTTTAATATTTTCATTCGACTGTCCTAATTCATATCAAAAACCGTAATGAATTGTTGTGAATTCATCAGTGATTGGGCGAATCATATAGTGATATTTGAAAATATACAGTAGTCTAATTTTAAATTTTAATAATGGGATGAAGAATAATGACCGATGCACAAAATGTTGTGGATTATCCTTTGTATGTTGCAGGGAAAGCAGTAACGACAGGTCAATGGTTAGAAGTTTATGATAAATATAGTAATACGGTCTATGCTCGAGTTGCGTTAGCAGATGAAAAAGTCTTGGAAAAAGCAATTTCTGCTTCAGTTAAAGCTGAGGCAGATATGGCGACTCTTAAGCCATTTGAAAAACAAAAAGTTCTATTACATTGCGTTAAACGTTTTAATGAATTACGTGAAGAATTGACAGATATATTGATTGTTGAAGGGGGTAAGCCGCGAGGTGCGGCAAGTGCAGAAGTGGAACGTCTGATAAATACTTTCCAATTGGCTGCAGATGCGGTCACACAACTTGATGATGGTCGAATGTTGCCTTTGGCAGTAACTCCTGCGGCTGCTCGTTTCCGAGGTATGGTTAAGCATGTGCCAATTGGTGCAGTTTCGCTGATTAGCCCATTTAATTTCCCTTTAAATCTGGTGGCACACAAGATCGCACCTGCAATTGCAGCAGGTTGTCCATTTGTATTGAAGCCTGCGAGTTTGACACCGATCAGTGCATTAATGATTGCCAAGGTTTTGGCGGAAACTGATTTACCAAAAGGCTCATGGTCAGTGTTGCCTTGTGATCGCCAAGCAGCGGATATTTTGGTAACAGATGATCGCTTTAAATTACTCAGCTTTACGGGGTCAGATCAGGTTGGTTGGGACATGAAAGCACGTGCAGGGCGCAAGAAAGTTACTTTGGAACTGGGTGGGAACGCTGCGGTTCTGATCGATGCAGATACCGTGATTGATGAGGCGCTGATTGATCGTTTGATCAGTGCCGCTTATGGGCATGCAGGGCAAGTCTGTATCAGTGTACAACGGATTTTAGTTCATGCTGATCTTTATGTGGAAGTGAAAAAGAAACTGATTGCTAAACTGAAAAAAATTAAAGTAGATGATCCAAAGCTAAATACCACATTGGTAGGTCCGATGATTAAGGAAGCTGAAGCTGTTCGCCTAAAAAAATGGATTGATAAAGCCGAGAAGAAAGGGGCAAAGGTTTTGACAGGAGGACATTTAAAAGGCGTATTATTTGAACCGACCTTACTTGAGAATGTTGATGCCAAGCTAGAAATCTATAAGGATGAAGCATTTGGCCCGATTGCTATTTTAGAAAAATTTAAAGAGTTTGAGCAGGGTATTAACACAATTAATCAAAGTCGTTTTGGTTTACAGGCAGGGGTATATACGCAAAATCTGAATAAAATGCTGTATGCATGGGATAATTTGCATGTTGGTGGAGTCATCATTAATGATGTGCCTACATTCCGTGTCGATAACATGCCTTATGGTGGCGTGAAGGATTCTGGATTAGGTCGCGAAGGAATTCACTCAGCGATTCGCGATATGCAAGAAGAACGCTTGCTCGCAATTAAACAATAAAATAGAAGTTCAAGCGGAGTTCTGGCTTCGCTTGATTAGTTTATATACTTGATTTTATAAATTGACTGTAAGGTCAAAATTTCATTCAGTTGAAAAATAATCAGTTATTTAAAAAACATAATTTTTCAGACAGAAATTACAGTAAAAAGAAATAAAAACAGGTATTGTTCGGCTATTAAAAAGCAGAAAAACAAAATCCAATCTTTAAGGAAGATGGTTTGGTTTTTGCTTGTTTGTTCATGAAAATGAGAGGCCCACAAGGTTGAAATTTCATGCAAGCAAAACAAGATTTTTTATGGCACTTTTCATGTCTGTTGGATAATAAAACCTAACACAGTATGAAAAATGCCAGCGGTATATATTTAGGTGTCATATGGCAGATTCTCGTGAAAACTGGACATCACGATCTGGTTTTATTATTGCAGCTGTTGGTTCGGCTGTAGGTTTAGGTAATATTTGGCGTTTTCCTTATGTTGCCTACGAAAATGGTGGTGGTGCGTTTCTTATCCCCTATTTACTCGCACTGATTACAGCTGGTTTACCTCTTTTATTTTTAGATTATGCGACTGGACATCGTAGTACAGGCTCACCCCCTAAAGCATATCGTGCTTTATTTAAAGGTGGTGAAACACTAGGTTGGTGGCAAGTCTGTGTCTGTATCATTATTGGGTTGTACTATGCCAGCGTACTGACGTGGGCGGGAAGTTATGTGTATTTCTCGATTGGTCAGGCGTGGGGCAGTGACCCAGAAAGTTTCTTCTTTAATACGTACTTACAGACCTCGAAAGCCACTGGCTTTGATTTGCAGTTTGTCAGCCATTTATTTTGGCCAATTGTTGGGATTTGGGCACTGACCTTAGTGATTTTGTATGGTGGTGTTAAAAAAGGTGTTGAATTATCAAATAAGATTTTCATGCCTTTGTTATTCGTCCTGTTCACAGTTCTGGTAATTCAATCATTACGTTTACCTGGTGCAGCTGAAGGCTTAAATGCATTCTTCACTCCGAACTGGTCTGCGATGATGGACTATAAAGTGTGGTTAGCTGCTTACGGGCACACTTTCTTCTCACTATCTGTTGGCTTCGGGATCATGGTGACATACTCCTCTTACTTAAAGCCGAAAACCAATTTAACAGGTTCGGGTTTGATCGTTGGTTTTGCCAATGCTTCAACTGAGATCTTGGCAGGTATTGGTATTTTTGCAGCATTGGGTTTTATGGCTCATGCGGCGGGTAAAGAAGTACATGATGTTGTTAGTGGTGGTATTGGTCTAGCATTTATTGCTTTTCCAAAAATCATTTCAAGCTTGGGTGCAGGTGCAGATTTATTTGGTCTATTGTTCTTCTCTTCGCTTTTTGTCGCAGGTATTTCTTCCATGGTCAGTATCTTGGAAGTACCGATTGCAGCGATGCAAGATAAGTTAAAATGGAGCCGTAAGAAAGCAGTAACCATCATTGGTGGTGGTAGTGCATTCGTTTCAGTTATCTTATTCTCAAGCGTAAATGCGATTAAACTGGTTGATATTGTGGATCACTTTATCAATAACATCGGGATTATTGGTGGTGCATTATTATCAATCATCAGTGTGGCTTGGTTTAAGCGTTCAGCTTTAATCGAACTTCGTGATCACGTGAATCGTATTTCGACGATTCAATTGGGTAAAGGTTGGGATTTCACTTTAACTGTGATCACCTCTCTGATCTTATTAACCACATTGAGCATGACCGTGTTTAACTTGGTCAAAAATGGTTACGATACGTATAGCATGAGCTTGCAAGGCATCTTTGGATGGGGCAGTGTGATTTTCTGTGCTGTCGTTGCAGTTATACTCAGCAAAATGAAAGATCGTTAGGAGCGCAGTAATGAATACTTCAGCAATCGTGATGATGATCATTTCAATGGTATTTTTATGGGGCGGACTTGCTTTGTCGATTCTGCACTTAATGAAACATCCAGAAGAGTTAGATGACGTTTTAGAAGAAGTCAAAGATCATCATACGCTTTAAAATAGATTCAAAAAAAGCAGGCTTTAAAGCCTGCTTTTTTATTTTGATTATGCCAATTTTTTAATTCGGCAATAATAGAAACCATCACCAGATTGTCCAGAAGGTAATAATTGACGACCATAAGTCTGTTCAATACCCCAATCTGCATTGATTTTGATTTCTTCGGCATTGACATGTGCAGCGAAGAATGTCGCCATTTGCTGTTCATTCTCAGCTTTTAGAATGGAACAGGTGATATACAACAACGTCCCACCAACTTTGAGTTGTTGCCACATTTGTTGAAGAATCTGTTTTTGTAATTCAACCGTCTGTGCGATATCAGTCGATTGTCTGAGCAGACGAATATCAGGATGACGACGAATTACGCCTGTTGCAGAACAAGGAGCATCCAATACAATACAATCCACAGCTTCTTTAGCCTGCCAAGTGGTTGCATCAGCTGTCACGATCTCAATATTATGTTGATCAAGTACAAGACGTTCTAAATTTTCAGAAACTCGCAGTAAACGTTTCGCATCATGATCAAGCGCGATCAATTTTTTAGGATTATAGCGCTCAAGGATGTGTGCAGTTTTACCCCCAGGTGCAGCACATGCATCGACAACCACTTGGTCATCTAAATTGGGTAAAAGCATCGCGCACAATTGTGCATGTTCATCCTGAACAGAAAAGCCACCTTCTTCGAAACCAGGTAAGTGGGTAATATTGCCCGTTTGTTCCAGAACAATACCAACATCTGAAAGCGTGCAAGCACGAGCATCGATCTGTTCTTCATCTAAAATATCAAGATACTCATCACGACTGATTTGACGTTCATTGACCCGCAGGGTCAGAGGGGCGACTTGTTTTAAGGCTTGGCATAGAGTCTCTGCTTGCTCAGGCCAATCTTTTTTAAGTCGCTTGAATAACCAGCTTGGTAAACCATGCGTATTATTCAAAGCGGTTTCAAATTCAGCTGTTTCACGTGAAACACGACGCAGAATGGCATTGACTAAACCACTCATTGGTTCGAAACCGAGTTGCTTAGCCGCATTTACCGTTTCTGAAATCGCAGCATGTACAGGAATACGCGTACATAAAATTTGATATAAACCTAGATATAAACAACTTTCTAGCGCTTCATTGTCTAATGGTTTTGTGAGCAATGGTAGAGTAATTGCTTTTAAAGAAAACCATTGGCGTAAACAGCCTAAAGTGAGTTCGTGATATAAACCACGGTCACGTTCAGAAACGATATTGAGATGTTGATTCAGCACAGAAGACAAAGATTGCCCATTTTGAACAGCCAAAAGTGTTTTGACCACTTGTGCACGTAGATTTAAATTTTTTGTAGATGATTGGCTCATGGGAGAATTTGTCCAATATGCAATTTTTGAGTTTGGGCAATTTGTACAGGATTGAGGGCTTTAGCACCTGGCCATTGCAGACTGGTGAGGCACACCGCGGTATTGTCGCCGCAGGCTACGTGAACGCCTTGTTTATCGATCGCAAGGATCTCACCGCTTTGTGCATCAGTTTTTTGATGCTGAGAAAGCATTGAACCCCACACACGTAAGGCACTGCTTTCATCCAGTTGGATAAACGCCACAGGCCACGGATTGAAGGCACGAATATTACGGTCGATTTGTACCGCATTCTGGTTCCAGTCAATACGTGCTTCTGCTTTTACCAGTTTGTGTGCATAGACTGTCAATGCTTCATCTTGCACTTCACGTTTTTCAATAAAATCCTGCAAGCTTTGTTCTGATTCAAGCACCGTACAAATCGCTTCTGCACCTTGAGCAGCCAATTTGTCATGCAAGCTGGCAGAGGTATCTTCCGCGGTAATTGGACAATAGGTTTTATACATCATATCGCCCGTATCTAAACCTGCCGCCATTTGCATGATGGTAATGCCAGTTTCAGCATCACCTGTCGCAATAGCACGTTGAATTGGCGCAGCGCCACGCCAGCGGGGTAATAGCGACCCATGGATATTTAAACAACCGTATTTCGGTGTATCTAAAACCGCTTGCGGTAAAATCAGGCCGTAGGCCGCAACCACCATCACATCTGCGCCAAGTGCAGCAAGTTCTTGTCGAGCTGCCAAGCCGTCTTCCGTAGAAGCTTTAAAATTCAAAGGTTGATAAACAGCTAAACCGTGTTCAAGTGCCAATTGTTTAACAGGCGATGGTGTTAATTTTTGTCCACGTCCTGATTTACGGTCAGGTTGGGTATAAACAGCAATAATTTGGTGTGATGTTTTTAATAATGCCGCTAATGCAGTTGCTGCAAATTCAGGTGTACCAGCAAAAATGATTTTCAAACGGTCAACTCTTCAAAATAAATCAATCTATGTTGATTATATCAAAGTCCTAAACGGAAAAGATCAATCCCAAATGAGAAAGGATACGCAGATTATACATAAAAATGTGCAATTTAAACATTTTTACGTGTAATCTAATTTGAGCATCTCTAATCATTTGGCCGTGAGTTTCTAGGAGCTTGAATGATTATATAAAGCAAAAAAGGAATGATGATGAGCGATGTCTCGTTAACATCATATTTAAACCTTGATCAACCAAAGCTATGGTCATTCAATAATAAAAATAGGTGAGTATATGAACAGTAAAGAGCTCATATTAGGCAGTAGAATTAGTTTCCTTTTGATCCTAGCAACCATTATTACCCGAGTATTGGAACTTTATGTATCAACTTAGCTTGATGATTGTATTTAGCGGAAAATTAGAGAATTTTTGATCAGATCAGAAGCTTGTGAGGCTGAATGATGTAAAAAAGAGCTGAAAAAGATCTCTAAGTAGGTCATCTGTTAAACGATGACTTGTAGTATGATGGAAAAAGCTCAGTATCATTTCGCCAGAGAGAATGTCCCATTCTTCTCGAGCACAAACTTGTTGGGAATCAAAAATGCCTGATTATCGTTCGAAAACATCAACACATGGAAGAAATATGGCTGGCGCGCGCGGTTTATGGCGTGCGACAGGTATGAAAGATGAAGATTTTGGCAAACCAATTATTGCGGTGGTCAATTCATTTACCCAATTTGTTCCTGGACATGTGCATCTTAAAGATTTAGGGCAACTGGTTGCACGAGAAATTGAAGCTTCTGGTGGTGTCGCAAAAGAATTTAATACCATTGCCGTTGATGACGGGATTGCCATGGGTCATGACGGGATGCTGTATTCACTACCATCACGTGATTTAATTGCCGATTCTGTAGAATACATGGTGAATGCACATTGTGCCGATGCAATGGTATGTATCTCGAACTGTGACAAGATCACACCGGGAATGCTGATGGCTGCAATGCGCTTGAATATCCCAGTGGTGTTCGTATCTGGCGGTCCTATGGAAGCGGGTAAAGTCAAATTCCGTGGTGATGAAAAGGCAATCGACTTAGTTGATGCCATGGTCGTTGCAGCAGATGAAAGCTATACCGATGAAGAAGTTGCAGCATTTGAGCGTTCGGCATGTCCGACTTGTGGTTCATGTTCAGGTATGTTTACTGCAAACTCAATGAACTGTTTAACTGAAGCTTTGGGTTTATCATTGCCGGGTAATGGTTCTATCGTTGCAACTCACGCTAACCGCGAAAAACTATTCCTAAAAGCAGGTCGTTTAGTAGTTGAACTTGCGAAGCGTTATTATGAACAAAATGACGACAGCATTCTGCCGCGTTCAATTGCAACCAAAGCAGCATTTGAAAATGCGATGACTTTGGATATTGCAATGGGTGGTTCTACCAATACCGTATTGCATTTGCTTGCTGCTGCACATGAAGCAGAAGTTGATTTCACTATGGATGATATCGACAATTTATCTCGTAAAGTACCTGTATTGTCTAAAGTTGCACCTGCAAAGTCGGATGTGCATATGGAAGATGTACACCGTGCTGGGGGTATCATGGCGATCTTGGGTGAACTCGATCGTGCTAACTTACTGAACACCTCTTGCCCAACGGTACATGAACCTACTCTGAAAGATGCTTTAGACAAGTGGGATATTATCCGCACTGAAGATGCAGATGTTTATGAGTTCTATCGCTCATCACCGGGTGGTGTTCCAACTCAAGTGGCATTCTCACAAAACCGTTATTATTCAACTTTGGATGGTGACCGTGAGAAAGGTGTGATTCGTAATGCTGAACATGCTTTCTCTAAAGACGGTGGCTTGGCAGTACTTTATGGCAACATCGCTTTAGATGGCTGTATCGTGAAAACTGCGGGTGTAGATGAGTCGATTCTTAAATTCACGGGTACAGCGCGTGTTTTTGAAAGCCAAGATTCAGCGGTTGAAGCGATTTTAGATCATAAGATCGTGGCAGGTGACATCGTTGTCATTCGTTATGAAGGCCCACGTGGTGGTCCAGGCATGCAGGAAATGTTGTACCCAACCAGTTACTTGAAGTCAAAAGGTTTGGGTAAGGACTGTGCGTTGATTACTGATGGTCGCTTCTCTGGTGGTTCTTCAGGTTTATCAATTGGTCACGTGTCTCCAGAAGCAGCGGAAGGTGGTGCAATTGGTCTAGTTGAAGATGGTGATACCATCCAAATTGATATTCCGAATCGTACCATTCACCTTGATGTTGATGATGCAACCATGGCACATCGCCGTACAGCTCAAGAAGCCAAAGGTTGGCATCCAGCGGAAGAGCGTAAGCGTAAAGTTTCAAAATCTTTGAAAATTTATGCTTTGCATTCAACCAGTGCTGCGAAAGGTGCCGTACGCGTTCTGTAAACTATTGCTAAGCGACAATGTTTATCATCCCTCTTTATTACGATAAAGAGGGACTTTTTTCTGATTTTATAAGATACTCATTATACTTATTTGCTCACTTGTTTGAATCCAAGTTAGAGAAAGCTTATCCATTCATCACTGTATAATCATTAGAGGCGATCGACATGTCTTTGTTACGTCGTTGGTTTGATCCCATCCGATCGAGTTGGTTCTATCAAAAACCTTCTCGTCAGGCGGTGTTGCCCACGGAACAGGGTTTAAGTATTTACCTGCGTTTAGACGATGTTTATAGCTATCTTGCAGTACAACAGCTTGATCAGCTCAATGAAATTTTGAGTGATGAACTAAAACCTTTAAAAGTGATTATTTCAAGACAGGGCGCTGAGCCTCCTAATGGTATGTCAGAACAAGATTGGCAGACTTATTGTTTAAATGATGCTAAAATTCTCGCCAAACAACATCGGTTTGGTTTCGATGAAACCCCTGAAATACCTAGTCCAGAAGCATTACAACAAGCAGAAATAATTCTAAAAAATACCCCTCTGAGAGAACAAAATTTTTTACATTTACTCGAAGATGTATTCCACATGTTATGGCAACAACAATATGGGAAATTACGTACTCTTTATGCGATGGCAAGTCAGCATCAAACACCTCAAGATTATCCTGAACGTATTTTTAAAGATGTGCCTGTTGCAGCCAGTTACTTCGAATTTGGTGAGCGTAAATATCAGGCCGTTGATGATTTATTACGCCTTACACGCCGTTTGAAACAACAAAAATTACTCACCGGAAATCCAATTTTTCTGATTAATCATATTGAATGGCGTGAGCATCTCATTAATGACGGTGAGTCACTGACAGAAGTCCAAAGCTTACATCCAGAATTAGATCTGTATATTGCGCTTGAAGACCCTATGAGTTGGCTATTATTGGCTTATATCAAAGAAGAATTGGCCAATTATTATAATATTCAATTGAGCGTTTATCCGCTGAGCTATCATGGGAGAGATTGGTTTGACTGGAGTTTGGCGACTCGTGTTTCTAAACGTACACAGGTGGCATTCACCCCATTCTGTCGGCCTACCAAAGAAGCGACTTATGAAATGGCAAAACTATTTTATAGCGTGCCTGAAGAAGAACAGATCGATTGTATTCATGAGATATTGCAAGGTGTTTGGACGCGTGGCAAAGATCTTTCTTTCAAAACACACTTTCAACGTATGCAGAAGCGTTTAGAGATTAACAATATTACCGAACAAGATGTTGAAGCTTTGTTGAAACAGAATGATGAACTCTGTCAGCAAAAGCATCAGCCAGATTTCCCGGTACTCGAATTACGCATTGATGGGCAGAGCTATGTGTTTAATAGCCTGTATCGAGTCTGGATGATTGAAAGCATTATTAGTAATGTTTTGGAAGACAAATATAAAACAGCCTCAAGCTCTGCCTGAGGCCTACTCCTAAAAATAAGAATAGGGCAAGTGTCCATTTTTTTCGTAGCATAACTCCGACGCAACATCGGAGATTCGGGCGTGACTTTTTTAGCAATTATTGTAATGGTATTTGTCTTTGCGGGCATGATTAAAGGCATGATCGGCTTGGGTTTACCTGAGGTCTCGATGGGGCTGCTCACGATTGCCATGAGCCCGTTTCAGGCAGCATCCCTACTCATCGTTCCTTCAATGATTACCAATATTTGGCAGTTGTTTGCAGAAGGTCGGGTTTGGACCTTTATCCGTCGTTTCTGGTCGTTGCTGCTGGGGATTGTGATAGGTTCGATCTGGAGTTTCTTACCGACCTTAAGCCAGAGTCATGGCAAGACCAGTGAAATTTTATTGGGCAGCATGTTGGTGCTCTATGGCCTGTATGGTTTATGTGTCAAAAATCTACCTCATTTGGCAGCGCATGAACGTTGGTTATCCCCTTTGGTGGGGTATATCGGTGGTGCGGTGACTGTCGCAACAGGTGTGGTCATCATTCCAGTCGTACCTTATTTGCAGTCTTTGCATCTGAAACGTGATGAGCTGGTTCAGGCTTTAGGATTGACCTTTACCGTGTCCACCATTTGCTTGGCCGTATTTCTACACCATAACCCGATGCAGGGAATCACACTGGATTATCGTCTGTCGGTTGTGGCTTTGGTGGCAGCTTTGGTTGGGATGTGGTTGGGTAAAAAAATTCGTTATCAACTGAATGAACAACGTTTCCGTCGTTTATTTTTTATCGGCTTGGTGGCGTTAGGCGGATATATGCTATCGCATTAATCTTGCTGCGAACTAAGGACGATGCTGTAATAGAAACTCAGAAAATTGCTGATAATTTTCGGGCAGTTGACTGAAATCTTGTGTTGCCAACAGCAGCTTGCGATTGGCCCACGCACCTAATAATTGAACCATGTGGAAATGATAATCGGGTTGTAAACGTTGTGCAGCACGGGCAGGCATAATGGCGATACCAACGCCTTTGGCGACCACCTCTGCAATCGCAGCAAAATTAGGTAAGCGCAAACGGTATTGGATATTAAAGCCGAGCAATTTGGCTTGAGTTTCAATGGATTGCTGCAAAGAATGATGTGGCATCAGCCCAATAAATCCATAATGAAGTGCCTCGACCAGATTCAACGACGTATGCTGAGCTAAGGCATGAGCCGCAGGGCAGATTAGAACCAGAGGATCGCTGGCAAATTCCTGCGTCTGTAAATGTTGAGTATCAAAAAAACTGGAAACCAATCCGAGTTTGGCAATGCCTTTGCTCAGTGCCGCAACGATTTCAGAACTTTCGGCTTCATGTAAGTCAATATTCATTTCTGCATGACGCATTAGAAATTGTGGTAACAGCGGTGGCAGATATTCACTTTGCGCAGAAGAGTTACACCACAGGGTTAATGATTCGGGCGGTTGTTGCCGAAAGCGTTGCATCTCATGTTCGAGTTGATTTTTTTGTCCAATCAAACGCTGTGCATGTTCAGCCAAAGCATGTCCCGCCGTCGTGAGCTCGACCCCAGAGGTCTGTCGAATAAATAAGGCGGTATCGAAGTAGTGTTCGAGTTTTTTAATCCGTTCACTGGCCGCTTGCAACGAAATTGCAGAACGTTCGGCACCTTTGGTGAGACTACCAGTGCTGACGATATGCAGAAATAATTGTAAATCAAAAAAATCAAAACGCATGATGGCAACGTATTGAAATATAAAAATCCATCATACTAAAAAGGCGCTAAATAAAGATAGGATATTATTGTGGTGTAAAAAAGGCAGCCTCAGCTGCCTTCAATTTTCTAATTTTTATCTTTTAAACTGAATAACAGGTTCAGGAAAATCGCAGCAAAAGTTGCGGTTCCAATTCCCCCTAAATTAAAGCTACCAAACAGTAATTCAAAGTTACCTGCACCTAAAATAATAGTGACAGATGCAACAATAAGGTTTTTATTATTAGAAAAATCGACTTTATTTTCGATCCAGATTTTCGCACCCGCAATGGTAATTAAACCAAATACTACGATCGAAGCACCCGTGAGGACTGCTGTCGGGATAGTACTAATCACTGCGCCAAATTTAGGAGACAGCCCCAAGAAAATTGCGAATACGCCAGCGATTACAAACACAATCGTAGAATAAACACGAGTTACTGCCATCACACCAATATTTTCACCATAGGTGGTCATACCCGGTGCGCCAACACTACCCGATAACGTTGTGGCCAAACCATCCGCAACAAAAGCTTTACCCAGTTGAGGTGTAAGATCTTCGCCTGTCATTGAACCGACTGCTTTGATGTGACCTAGATTTTCAGCGACTAAAATCAATGCAACGGGAGCAATAATTAAAATTGCATTTAAATCAAAAGTTGGGTGTGAAAAAGTTGGGATACCAAACCATGGTGCTGCTGCGATTTGGGAGAAATCAATCGGTTTACCAAATCCTAGAATATTTGTTGCAACCACATATACGGCATAAGCAATCAATAAACCCACTAACAGTAATAAACGTTGTAATAAGCCCTTGGTAAATACCGCAATAATGCCCATGCTTAATACAGTGATGAGTGCCATCCACATTTCAAAAGGCTGTCCAGCAACGCCTTTAATGGTGACAGGTGCAAGGTTGAGACCAATAATCATCACCACAGCGCCTGTGACAACAGGTGGCATGAGTTTCTCAATCCAACGTGTACCTGTGAGCATGACTGCAAAACCGATCAAGGCATAAAAAATACCACAGGCAACAATTCCACCAAGTGCAACTGCAAGATTTGGATTGGCTCCTGATCCAGTTATGTGACCAGTTGCAGCTGCAACGACACCAATAAATGCAAAGCTTGAGCCTAAATAACTTGGAACACGACCACCCGTGATCAAGAAGAAAATAATAGTACAAATCCCTGACATTAAGATGGCAAGGTTTGGGCTAAAGCCCATCAGAAGGGGTGCAAGAACAGTTGCACCAAACATTGCAAATGCGTGTTGTACCCCTAATACCGCACTTTGTAAGGGCGGTAAATATTCATTTGTCGCGACAGGGCGATGATCAATCTTTCCCTGATACGGCTGCCATTTTGGAAACCAATTTGACATAGATGAGACTCATTATGTGATATCAGCGGGTATGATACCCTGTCTTAAAACGAGCTTTCACCTATAAGTCATTGAGAATATTGCCAGATCATGTTTTTTAAGTCTGTATTTTTACCTTTTGGTAAAATATATTTAAAAATAAACTATCGTATTTATTATTTATTTTATTCGCCTAATTTAAAAAACCTACGCCTAATATTTAAAAAAATTTTCTAAATTTTTTTTCTAAAAATGGAATATTTTGCCAATCTTGCCATCAACATGTTTGATTTATGTTGATGGCAAGGTCTTTATTTAGCCGGTATTGCGCAAACCTGCCGCAATGCCTGCAATACTGACCATTAAGGCATGATCGACAGGGCTATGCTCAGTTTGATGTTCCGCTAAATACAGACGACGACGTTTCATTAACTCTGCTTGCAGTAAATGTAAAGGCAATAAATATGGTTTACGCACCTGCATAGATTGATCAAGCACTTCATTATTACTTAAAAGCTTAGACTCACCTTTAAGACTGAGCAAGGTATCTACAGCATTTTGTAGGCGTTGGCGTAATTCAACCCCCAAGTTTTTTAAGTCTTGGTCTTGTGTCAGGTGAGACTCGTAATAGAGCGCAATATCTGCATCAGATTTGGATAAAACCATTTCCAACATATCAATTAAAGTTTGGAAATACGGCCACTGTTCAAGCATTTCATTTAAGGTGTTTTTGTGTTGTTCATGTACCTGATTGATCGCTGTGCCTGTACCCAACCAAGCGGGCAGCATTAAGCGGATTTGTGTCCATGCAAATACCCAAGGAATCGCTCGAAGAGATTCTATGCCACCACTGACTTTTCGTTTGGCTGGGCGTGAACCAAGCGGTAGCATTTGTAATTCTAACTCAGGCGTGACCGTGCGTAGATAACTGACAAAATTCGGATTTTCACGCACAGTTTGTCGATAAACCTGTACCGATAAATCAGTCATTTGATTCATTAAGTCTCGCCATTCTTTCTTTGGCTCTGGCGGTGGTAATAGTGTTGCTTCTAATGTTGCCGCTGTATAGATTTCCAAATTTTGTAGCGCGATGCCTTCTAAACCAAATTTAAAGCGAATCATTTCACCCTGTTCAGTGACACGAATTGCTCCAGAGATTGAACCTGGTGGCTGTGAGAACAATGCTTGTTGTGTTGGTGCACCGCCACGACTGATTGAACCGCCACGACCATGAAATAGAGTCAATTGCACCCCATGTTGTCGAGCGACAGCGGTGAGTTCTTCTTGCGCACGATATTGTGCCCAATTCGCAGACATAAAGCCCGCGTCCTTTGCCGAGTCTGAATAGCCGATCATCACTTCATGTTTACCCTGAATATGCTGTTTATACCAATGCATATTGAATAAGGTATTCATGGTTTTGGCTGCACCATCAAGATCTTTTAAGGTTTCAAATAAGGGCACCACTCGAAGAGGATGTTGGATACCAGCTTCTTTTTGTAAGAGTAAAACAGCTAAGACGTCGCTTGGATATTCTGCCATCGAAATAATATAGGCACCCAAGCTCTCAGCTGGTTGTTCAGCCAGAGTGCGCATGGTCGCAAAGACTTCGAGTACATCAGGATGCTGAATCAAACTGCCTTCAGGTTCATTGAAATATTTAGGGAGTAAAGGACGTTTACTTTGTAGTTCCTGAATAAGGAAGTTTTGACGAGCCTGTTCAGTCCACGATTCAAAATTGCCTAGACCTAGATATTCAGTAATCGCTGAAATGGCTTGACGATGTCGACCTGATTCTTGGCGAATATCGAGTTTGAGTAACTCAATTCCAAAACAATTGATTCGGTATATAAAATCAAGTAATTGCCCATTGGCGATTTCAGCGAGGTTGCTCTCGATTAAGGAGCGATAGCAGAGTAATAAGGGCTGTAATAATTCATCTTTATTTCGAATGATCTGACTATCATCAGCTTCATGGCCTTGTAAGCGTTGGCCTAAACAATAGCGCGTCGCTTTTAAACGTTCACGGGTTTCGCGTAAATATTCACGATAGGGTTCAGGGTGTTCATAACCTAATGCTTGAGTGAGTTCATCTGAACAGCTTTGAATTGACAATTCCCAGCGTAGATTTTCAATATCACGTAGATATAAATCAGCTGCCTGCCAACGTGATAACCATAATACTTCTTGTGTTACTTGATGAGTTACATTGGGATTGCCATCACGATCACCGCCCATCCATGAGGCAAAGCGAATTGGCGCGATATTGAGCGGTAAGTTTTGTTCACAATGTTGTTGGGTAAGTTCATTTAGCTCACGAATAAACTTAGGTACGGCATTCCACAGAGTTTGTTCAATTGTTGCAAAGCCCCACTTTGCTTCATCGACAGGGGTCGGGCGATGTTGGCGAATTTCGTCTGTTTGCCAAGCTGAACTGACCAATTGTTTCAGGGTAGCGATGGTTTGTTGGCGTTCACGAGGTGTTAGTTTTTGCTGATCTAGTTGAGATAGACAATCGGTAATATCATCATATTTTTGAATCAAGGTACGACGACTGACCTCAGTTGGATGCGCTGTGAGTACCAATTCAATTTTTAAATCGCAGATTTGTTCGAATAATTGTTTTGAGCTTATCTTTTCTGTTTTGAATTTTTCAAATAAATGTGACAAAGGATTTGGATTAGGGGCTTGTTCGTCAAACTCAGCCTGACGACGATTACGCACCACATGATATTGTTCTGCGATATTGGCGAAATTGAGAAAATGTGAGAATGCACGAGTCAGTGGCAAAATTTCTTCATCTTTCAAACCAAGGAAAAGTTGTTCTAACTGTTTTTCTGCTTCAATTTGACCGTCACGAGCACCTTTGGCTAATGCACGGATTTGCTCAATTTGATTAAACAAATCTTGCCCAGCGTGTTGCTTTAAGGTCTCTCCAAGTAAATTGCCCAATAAACGGACATCTTCACGTAATGGAGCTGTGATTTGTTGAATCATTCTATTTCTCCTCATGGTCTCTTTCGACTATAGCGCGATTGAAAGACAATCCAAGTGAAGATCGTAAATAAATGTGAATTTTATCTAATTTTTAGGTTGATATTTAAGCAAAAAAAACTGAATTGCTTGTTCAATCATCTGCTCGATTTCCATGGTGGTTGGAACGGGATCTAAACCAAGCAAAACTTTATGATGTCGTGTTCCTAACATCAATGACATGATGAGATCAGTTAGTCTTAGTGGCTCATCTGCTTGAATGAATTTAAATGTGATCGCTTGCTCAAAAAAATCACACCAAACATTACACATACGCGTATGCGATGCATCAAAAAATTGTTGTGTAAGTGGACTTTGTTCAGCTGCAAGTTCAAACAAGAGACAATCTAATTTCAGCGCCTCAGGCAAATAAATAATGCTTAAAGCTCGATGACACATCAAATAAAGTGCTTGTCCAAAATCGGACTCAGCTGTGAGTTCAAATTGTTTCGCTCGAATCGATTCTTCACAACTTTCCTCAATAGCACACATAAATAGATTGGCTTTATCTTGAAAGTGGTTATAAACCGTGAGTTTAGTCACGCCTGCTTCTTTTGCAATTTGGTTCATATTGGTGGCGTGGTAACCCATTTTTAAAAAAATAGATTTTGCAGCCTGTAAGATTTTGGCTCTTTTTTCTAAATCTTTAGGGCGACCACTGTGAATTTGCACGTTAGCTGTCTCATTTAATTCAATTCAAAATCAAAATGCTAGATTTAATTTTTAATTAGTGTACTCATGGGTATATTAATTAAAAAATAAACAATCTATCATAATGTTCATATTGTGCCTTAAAAAATCAATTTGAATAAGAGCGAAAAAGAGATGAATCTGCTAAATCATGTAATTGTGGGGTTGCTCGTACTCAGCAGTGTCACTTTAACAGCATGTCAAAAAGAGGTTCCCAAGACTGAGGAAATACCTTATGTCATGGTGACGCAGCCAAGTAGTAATCATATTGATCAAAAAAGCTATGCAGGTGATGTTCAAGCCAAACAACAAACCGCATTGGCATTTCGTGTCGGAGGACAAATTACCGAACGTTATGTTGATATGGGTGATCGAGTCAAAGTTGGACAGGTTTTGGCTAAATTAGATGTGAAAGATGCACAATTGCAAATGAACGCTGCCAAAGCGCAATTGCAAAGTGCTGAAGCCACAGCAAAAATTGCTTCTGAAGAATATCAGCGTTATCAACAGTTATTACCTGTCAATGCGGTGAGTCGTTCACAATTTGATGCAATAAAAAATCAGTACGAATCTGCTCAAGCAGGTTTACAACAAGCACGCTCTAATTATGAAGTGTCTTCAAATCAAACAGGTTATAACCAACTTATTTCGAATAAAAATGGCGTGATTACTCAACGTCAAATTGAAATTGGACAAGTAATTGCGGCAGGTCAACCTGCCTATCAACTCGCAATTGAAGGTGAGCGAGAAGTGGTCTTTGGTGTACCAGAGCAGGCCGTCAGTACCATTAAAGTCGGGCAACCGGCTTGGGTAACTTTGTGGTCTCAGCCAGAAGCACGTTTTGCGGCAAAAGTCCGTGAAGTGTCACCCGCTGCAGACCAATCGCGAACATTCACCGTGAAAGTTTCATTGCTTGAAGGGCAAGCGAGTATCCAACTGGGGCAAAGCGCTCGGGTATTCTTTGTCGCAAATGAAAATAATGTATTGAGTGTGCCTCTATCCAGTGTTACTGCCAATAATCAACAAGCCTATGTCTGGGTCGTGAATAGTAATCAAACTTTACGTAAAGTCCCAGTGACGTTGGGTACTTATGGGCGTGACAGTGTGCCTATTCTGTCAGGTCTAAAAGCTTCAGATTGGGTTGTGGTTGGTGGTGTACATCTATTACGTGACCAGCAAAAAATTCATCCTGTAGATCGTGATAATCGCGCAGTCACGGTTAAAACAGGAGGTTAAGCATGAAATTTAACCTTTCAGAATGGGCACTTAAGAATAAGGGAATTATTCTGTATTTTATGCTGTTACTCGGCATTGTCGGAATTATGTCTTATTCCAAACTTTCTCAAAGTGAAGATCCACCCTTTACTTTCAAAGTGATGGTGGTACAGACCTATTGGCCAGGGGCAACTGCTAAAGAAGTGTCGACCTTGGTCACTGATCGGATCGAAAAAGAATTGATGACCACTGGTCAATATGACCGCATCATGGCGTATTCGCGTCCAGGTGAGTCATTGGTGACCTTTGTTGCAAAAGACAGTTTGCCATCGAGCCAAATTCCTGATGTTTGGTACAACGTCCGTAAAAAGGTCAATGATGTCCGTTCACAACTTCCAAGCGGTGTACAAGGTCCATTTTTTAATGATGAGTTTGGTGATACCTTCGGCAATATCTATGTTTTGACCGGCAAAGATTTTGACTATGCGGTAATGAAAGAATATGCCGATCGTTTGCAACTACAACTGCAACGGGTCAAAGATGTCAGCAAGGTTAATTTGGTGGGTCTACAAGATCAGAAGATCTGGATCGAATTATCCAATACCAAAGCTGTTCAGCTCGGTGTCCCCGTGACTGCAATTCAGGAAGCGATTCAGAAGCAAAATGATATGGCAGGTGCAGGTTTCTTTGAAACAGGTACAGACCGTATTCAAATCCGAGTTAGCGGACACTTACATAGTGTCGATGACCTGAAAAAAATGCCGTTGTTGGTGGGTGATAAAACCATTCAATTGGGTGATGTTGCTGAGGTCTATCGCGGCTTTAGTGAGCCTGCTCAACCACGTATGCGTTTTATGGGGGAGAATGGTATTGGTATTGCGGTGTCCATGCGTAAAGGTGGGGACATTATCGCATTGGGCAAAAATTTAGAAACCGAATTTAACAGTCTACAAAAAAGCTTACCTTTAGGTATGAAACTGCAAAAAGTTTCAGACCAACCTGTTGCAGTACAACGTAGTATTCAAGAGTTCTTAAAAGTTTTAGCTGAAGCGGTCATTATCGTTTTATTGGTCAGTTTCTTCTCACTCGGTTTTCGCACAGGGCTTGTTGTTGCATTGTCGATTCCATTGGTTTTAGCAATGACCTTTGCTGGGATGAGTTTATTTGATGTCGGCTTACATAAGATCTCATTAGGCGCATTGATTCTTGCGCTGGGTTTGTTGGTCGATGATGCCATTATCGCCGTGGAAATGATGGCGATTAAAATGGAGCAGGGTTACAGTCGACTGAAAGCCGCAGGCTTTGCATGGCAAACCACGGCTTTTCCAATGTTGACAGGAACGCTGATTACCGCAGCAGGTTTCCTTCCCATTGCTACAGCGCAATCAGGCACAGGTGAATATACCCGTTCTATTTTCCAAGTGGTGACGATTGCATTGATCGTTTCATGGATTGCTGCTGTTTTATTTGTTCCTTATTTAGGTGAAAAATTATTACCTGATTTCACCAAACAGAATCAACAAGCGGCATGGTATTTACGTTTATGGGCAAGGTTACGCAAGCAACCTGCACCCGTGGTTGAATCCCATAATCAGCATCATGATCCTTACCAATCCAAGTTTTATCAATCCTTCAGGCATATCGTCGAAATCTGTATTACCTATCGTAAAACGGTAATTGCTATTACGGTTGGTATCTTTGTGTTGTCTGTTGCGATGTTTAAGTTGGTACCGCAACAATTCTTTCCACCATCGAATCGTGCTGAAATTTTAGTGGATTTAAAGCTGGAAGAAGGGGCTTCCCTAACGGCGACAGAACAAGCAGTACATAAGGTAGAACAATTCCTATCCAAACAAAAAGGGATTGATAATTATGTCGCTTATGTTGGAACAGGTTCACCACGTTTTTACTTACCTTTAGATCAACAACTCCCACAAGCCAGTTTTGCTCAATTTGTGGTCTTGGCTTCTTCTCTTGATGATCGTGATGAAATCCGTCGCTCTTTAGACAAGCAGATTAAGCAATTATTACCACAGGTTCGTACTCGTGTGTCTTTACTCGAAAATGGTCCACCTGTAGGTTATCCATTGCAGTATCGTGTTTCAGGGGAGGACTTAAGTACGGTACGTCAATGGGCGCAAAAAGTAGCTAAAGTTTTAAGTGAAGATCCCAATACAACCAACGTACATTTAGATTGGGGCGAGCCAAGCAAAATTATTGCAATTGAAATTGACCAAGATCGTGCTCGTCAAATGGGTGTTTCCAGTGTTGATTTAGCTAATTTCCTAAACGCTTCTGTGACAGGGGCGGTGATGAATCAATATCGTGAAAAACGTGAACTCATTGAAATTCGTTTACGTGGTGATAAGTCAGAACGTGTCGAAGTGGCTTCGTTAGCTAGTTTAGCTGTGCCAACCACCAAAGGAACCACTGTACCTCTAGCACAAATAGCAAAAATTGAGTCACGTTTTGAAGAAGGTCTGATTTGGCATCGTAATCGTCTACCAACGATTACGGTTCGCGCGGATATTCGAACCAATTTACAACCTGCAACAGTGGTTCAGCAATTGGCAGACAAAATGCAAGCTTTACGTGCTGATTTACCCAATGGTTACTTAGTGGAAGTCGGTGGTACGGTTGAAGAGTCTGCAAAAGGTCAAAATTCGGTGAATGCAGGCATGCCATTATTCTTAGCTGTGGTGATGACTTTGCTGATGATTCAATTACGTAGTATGTCACGCGCAACGATTGTTTTACTGACAGCACCTCTTGGTTTGATTGGCGTTGTTGCATTCTTACTCCTGTTTAATAAGCCTTTTGGTTTTGTCGCGATGTTGGGGACAATTGCTTTATCTGGAATGATTATGCGGAATTCATTGATCCTGATTGATCAGATTGAACAAGATATTCAGGCTGGACATACGCCATGGGATGCGGTGATTGGCGCAACTATGCGTCGTTTCCGTCCAATTGTGTTAACTGCACTTGCTGCAGTACTTGCAATGATTCCATTATCACGCAGTATTTTCTTTGGTCCGATGGCAGTTGCGATTATGGGAGGCTTGATTGTTGCCACCTTGTTGACCTTATTTTTCTTACCTGCACTCTATGCCGCTTGGTTTAGAGTAAAGAAAACAACACAACTATCGTAATTATTTTGTGAATAAAGGTGCGAAATATTGAAAATTTCAATATAGTAGCACCTATATTTAAAGACCAAAAAATAATTGAATTTCATTGCATGATTGGTTTGGCAAAATGCGATGAATGAGGTGATCTAGAGCATGGGGCAAGACAATATTGAGCAGCATCGCCGCTATGTGGCGATATCTTATGTGTTCATGTTTCTTGCATTATTTACAATAGTGTTTGCAGCGTTTGCATACTTGTTAGCACGAAAAGTTGCGATTGTGGATAATGCTGAAGTATGGATTCATGCGCATGCCCTATGGATTATGCGTAACGTGCTGCTATTTACTATGATTGTCTGCTTTGCTGCGTTATGGTTTATTCCATTATTCTTTTTTGCATGGGATAGTGCATTGTGGGTGACAGGAATGACCGTTGCAGGTGTGATTTTCAGTGCAATCGCATGGTTGTTTTTATTAAATGCATGGATCAAAGGTGTTGCTAAGTATTTTAAAAATAAAGCGGTATTCTAATTTTATCGCTTTTTTATTGTGCTAGACCTTGTAAATTTATAGTAGTGCCCTTATTAAGGCTCTGTTGACTTTGTTAATAAAATGTCAACAGAGCCTATTTATTTGTAGAGATTGAACCAATTCCGTGAGGAGCATCGCCAACCATGGCTAAACGTGATTATTATGAGGTTTTAGGCGTTTCGAAAACCGCAAGTGATGATGAGATTAAAAAAGCCTATCGTAAGTTGGCGATGAAATATCATCCAGATCGTAACCCAGACAATGCTGAAGCGGAAGAAAAGTTTAAAGAAGCAGCAGAGGCTTACGAAGTACTTTCTGATGGCGAAAAACGCAGCATGTATGATCGTGCTGGTCATAGCGCTTTTGAGGGAGGTTTTGGTGGCGGCGGTGGCTTCGGTGGTGGTTTTAGCGCAGAAGACATCTTTAGCCAGTTTGGTGATATTTTTGGTGGTGCTTTCGGTGGTGGCGGTGGTCGCCAACAGCAACGCCAACGTCGCGGCTCTGATCTTCGCTATGTGATGGAATTGACGCTTGAAGAAGCAGTCAAAGGCGTAAAAAAAACGATTACTTTTACTGCACCAGCGCCGTGTGAAACCTGTGATGGTAAAGGTTCTAAGAATCCAAATGATGTTGAGACGTGTCGTACCTGCCATGGTGCTGGTCAAGTGCGTATGCAACAAGGTTTCTTCTCAGTTCAACAAACTTGTAGTACTTGCCGCGGTCAAGGCAAAATTATCAAAAACCCTTGTAATACTTGTCATGGTTCGGGCGTTGCCGATCGTCAACAAACGCTTGAAGTCACTATTCCTGCAGGTGTGGACAACGGTGATCGTGTTCGCTTAACAGGTAAAGGTGAAGCGATTCGTGATGGTCAAGCGGGTGATTTATACGTTGAAGTCGTAGTTCGTGAACACGAAGTCTTCCAACGTGACGGTGCAGATCTATATATGGATGTGCCAGTCAGTATTGCCGATGCTGCATTGGGCAAAGAAATTGAAATCCCGACGCTTGATGGTCGTGTCAGCTTAAAAATCCCAGAAGGTACTCAAACAGGTAAGCTATTTCGCTTACGTGGTAAAGGTGTTCGTCCTGTACGTAGCAGCATGGTCGGTGACTTATTGTGCCGTATCGTGGTAGAAACACCTGTGAATTTAAACAGTCGCCAACGTGAATTGTTGAAAGAATTACAAGCGTCGTTTGATGGTGATGGTCATGCTGCATCACCAAAGAAAAAATCTTTCTTTGATCGCTTGTTTGATTAATTAGCATCAATAAAAAACCTGCTGCGGCAGGTTTTTTTATGGGAATTTTTTAGCGTAGGCACAGAGTTTTGCTATAGTAGCTCAATTGTTTAAATAAAAGACTAGGAAAAATTATGTCGACTTCTCCACGCATTGGAATCTTGGGTGCAGGCGGACGCATGGGGCGTATTCTGATTCAAGCAGTACAACAAGCAGGCTACCAACTGGCAGCAGCTGTTGAACGTCCAGAAAGCAGTTTGGTGGGTGCAGATGCAGGGGAACTTGCAGGGATTGGCAACATCGGCGTCAAGATTGTGGGAAGTTTAAGTGAAGTTTTAAAAGACTGTGATGTCGTGATTGATTTCACTGCGCCTGTTGCTACTGAACAACATTTAAAGTTATGCCGTGAGGCAGGTGTTGCAATGGTGATCGGCACTACAGGGATGTCGGATGAACAAAAGGCTTTCTTAGATGAAACCGCAACACAGACTCCAGTCGTTTATGCTGCTAACTATTCAGTTGGTGTGAATGTTTCAATCAAATTATTAGAGCTTGCAGCGAAAGTGTTTGGCGATACCGTTGACATCGAAATTATCGAATCACATCACCGTCATAAAGTGGATGCACCATCTGGTACTGCATTTATGATGGGTGAGGCGATTGCAGATACTTTAGGTCGTGACTTGAAAACGGATGCTGTGTATTGCCGTGAAGGTCATACAGGTGCTCGTGAGCGTCAAAGTATTGGTTTTCAAACCATTCGTGGTGGCGATATCGTCGGTGAACATACCGTGATGTTTATTGGTGAAGGTGAACGTGTTGAAGTCACACATAAAGCGACCAATCGAATGAATTTTGCTTCAGGCGCTGTTCGTGCGGCTGCATGGGTCGTCGGTCGCGAAGCTCGTAAATATGATATGAAAGATGTTTTAGGCTTTAACGAGATTGAAGTTTAAAAGGTACTTTTTTTGTACTATAAAAGAGCTTGTTGAGCTTTCTTTCTGATAGAAATACAACAAGCTCTCGCCATCATTACAACAATTGAGCATGACATGAATAAAAAGCATATTGTTCTTGCTACGCTGCTAAGTACGACGAGTTTAGTCGTCAGTGCCGCAGAAGCACCTAAACTGAGTTTACATCGCAATAATATTAAAGTTTGGACCTACCAAACAGAGAATAATCCTGTCTTTCAGTACAAAGCAGAAACGACTTTTGATGTACCTTTGGAGCGGGCAGTTGCAGTAGTACTTGATGTTGAACGCACACCACAATGGGTACCCTATGTTGCTAAGGCGCAGCTTTTGTCTCGGGATGAAAAGAAAGGGGAATTCACCCTGTATATGCTGTTAGATTTCCCATTTCCTTTGAAAGACCGTGATGTGGTAATTAAAGGCAAAATGAATAAGAATGCTGATGGCAGTATTAGTATTAAGAATAACGCGATTAAAAATAGTTATCCTGAACAACCTGATGTGATTCGTTTGAATCAATATACAGGAGATTGGACGTTCCAAAGACTTGCCAATAATAAGGTTAAAGTCATGACCAGTGGTTATGCCGACCCAGCAGGTTCGATTCCATTGAGTTTTGTGAATATGTTTGTGCAGCAGCAACCGTATCAAATGCTGATGAAGATGAAGAAAGAAATTTACAATCCATTATATGCGCAGCCACATTTACCTGATTTACTTAAATAATGAACTAATTTGTAGAATTCTATTCAACATAAAAAGCCTGATTTAAATCAGGCTTTTTTTGCAGATTAAACTTGAGGGCATTGTTGTAACCGCAGATTGGCTTTGCTCGCTAATTTCATTTGAATCAAAACCAAAATAAGCCCAATACTCGCGAGCACAGCACCGATGATCGACACTGCACTATAGTTCCAACCAAGACTTAATACTGCTCCACCTGCTGCCGCACCAATTGCATTGCCGAGGTTGAATGCGCCGATATTGACAGAAGATGCGAGACCAGATGCTTCATGAGCAACTGACATGACGCGCATTTGTAAAGGTGGAACGATGGCAAATGCCGCTGCGCCCCAAATGACTAAACCAATGGCTGCACCTAGTTGTGATTGAGCAAGGATTGGGAAAATCAACATCAAGCTGATCAATAATAGCAAGAAGCCAATCAGGGTTTTATTGATTGATAAATCGGCAAACTTTCCACCGAAATGGTTACCAATGGAAAAACCAATTCCGATCAATACCAACATCATAGTGATAAAGGTCGGTGAAGCATGGTTAAACTCAACCAAGCTTGGCGCGATATAGGTGTATAGGGTAAACATCGCCGAAGCACCAAATACTGTGGTTAAGAGTGCCAACAGCACAGGCAGGCGAGTCAGAACTTTCAGTTCCATTTTGATATTCGGTTTTTGACCGACAGATCCGACAGGCAGTGCTTTCCAGAGCGCCAGCATGGTGATGACACCGAGTGCAGAAATCGCAAAGAAAGACATGCGCCAGCCAATGTTTTGTCCTACCCATGTTGCCAGTGGTACGCCACCAATATTGGCGATGGTGAGACCCATAAACATGGTGGCAACCGCACTGGCCTGTTTATTTGCTGGAACAACACTGGCAGCCACCACAGAACCAATCCCAAAGAAAGCACCATGATTGAGACTAGTGAGCAGGCGTGCTCCCATTAAACTCATATAGTTGGGTGAAAAGGCTGCGATCAGGTTACCAATGGTAAAAATTGCCATCAGTAAAATCAGTGCATTACGACGGGCAAAACCGCCAAACCATAAGGTCATGATTGGTGCACCGAGCATCACGCCCAGTGCATAACCCGTAATGAGCATTCCCGCACTTGGGATCGACACCCCAAGATCGTTGGCAATATTGGGCAATAATCCCATTGGAGAGAACTCTGTTGTCCCAATTGCAAATGCGCCAATCGCGAGTGCCAGCAAAGGAAGGTTGATGCGGCTGCTCATGTTATTGATCCCATTCAGGCGCAAAGGGTTCAGGACTCACTTCTCGGCCATTACGTTCAAGTTGAGCGATCAGCTGCATTTCCTCTGTGCTTAAAGTTAAGTCTTGCGCTTTTAAGTTGCTGATTAGGTTTTCACGTTTGGTTGATGATGGAATCACCGCAAAACCATTTTGTAAGGCCCAAGCTAATGCGACTTGTGCGCTAGTTGCCTGATGTTGTGCTGCAATTTCAATTAAGGTTGGATCCTGCAGTACTTTGCCGTAGGCCAGTGTCATGTATGAAGTCACGTCGATATTTTGTTCACCTAAGAAATTAACCAAAGTACGATTCTGCAAATATGGACTTAACTCAATTTGGTTAGTGGCAATGTGTTCGACACCAATGCTCTCAATCGCTTGTTGAGTCAAGGCGATATTAAAATTTGAAATCCCGATTTGTTGAGTCAGACCCTGTTGTTTCGCTTCTAAAAGCAATTGCATCACGCTTGGAATGGATACACCCAATGCTGGAGCTGGCCAGTGGATCAAGGTGAGATCGACAGCATCAGTGCGAAGTTTTTGTAAGCTGTCTTTTAAACTTGGAATGAATTTATCTTCATTAAAGTTATCGACCCAGATTTTTGTGGTTAAGAATAAATCTTGACGCGCAACACCGCTTTCAGCAATCGCTTGCCCTACTGCTGCTTCATTTTCATAAACCTGTGCCGTATCAATGGCACGATAACCAACGTCAAGCGCTGTTTTGACTGAATCAATCACCGCTTGATCTTTTAGACGGAAAGTACCTAAACCAAATTGTGGGATGCGCATATTTTTCACCTGATTTTTTTATGCTCTGAAGAGCTATTGATGGCTGCCATTTTGCGATGATTATTGTTGCTAAAAAATAGATGAATTTGCAAAATATAGTTGACTAAATATCAATAATTGATGAGGTGGCAATGAAATCTACGGTAGAAGAACTGCTTGCTTTTATGACGATTGTCGATACAGGATCGTTTATTGCTGCTGCTGAGCGGCTTGGACAGACAGCATCGGGAATGAGCCGCTCTCTCAGCCGGCTAGAGTCAAAGCTTGGAGTCACCTTGCTAGAGCGCACGACGCGAAAGTTAAAACTGACTCAAGAAGGACAACAATTTTTACAACATGCGCGTAAAATTCTCAGTGATTTAAGTGCAGCTGAAGAAGCTCTAGAAAAATCGGATCAGGATACCTCGGGTGTGATTCGGATTGACTCAGCCACGCCGTTTATTCTGCATGTCATTACGCCATTGGTACATAAGTTCAGACAAAGTTATCCCAATATTGAGATTGAGCTGAATAGTAATGATTTAGTGATTGATCTATTAGAACATAAGACTGATGTGGCATTTCGTTTTGGTGAATTACATGATTCCAGTCTGCATGCGAAACTGGTGTGTAAAAGCCGGATTTATATTGTTGCCAGTCCTGAATATTTAAAGCGTAAGGGGAGGCCTGTACAAGCTCAGACATTAATTGAGCATGATGTGATTGGCTTCACCCGTCCCACTTATATCAATACTTGGCCCATTAAAATTGATGGTGAGTATTTTCAAGCCCAACCGAAAGTAAAAGCATCGAGTGGCGAAACTGTTCGACAACTCTGTTTGCGTGGGCAGGGCATTGCCCGATTATCAGAATTTGAAATCTGGCAGGATATGAAAGAAGGGTGCCTTGAGGCACTATTTGAAGATCAGATTGAGCACTCTTATCAAAGCATCCATGCTGTGTATTATCAACAAGCGCATTTGCCGAAACGGGTTCGCTTATTTATTGAGTTTTTGACTGAGCAGTTAAGTCATGGATTTTCGGTTTGCCAATAGCTGGTTCGGCGAGTTTGAGTTCTAAAACTTGAACAAGTTGTCCAGTCGGTTGTTGTACTGCAACTTTGACCTGTTGCTGTTGTTGCGTGCATACAAACTCAACGGTAGGTAACAGCAAACTCGACATAATCACACCATTCTCAGTAGGCTGCTTATAGGTTAGTTTCAAAGTATGATCTTGCTGATTCACAACTTTTTCTAGTCTCCAAAACTCATATTCCTGTTGATTTTGTATTTTCAAATAGCCTTGAGATAAAGTTTTGCAGATAGTTTGCTGTTGTTCAACACTTTGATTCGTGGCTTGGCAACCTGTAAAAAAAATTGTACAGAATATAAATAAGATATTATTTTTCATGCTCTTATCCTTCATCAGTTGATTTTTATAGCTTAACGGTGTTGTATTAACCAATACAGATACAGAAATTTATAAAAAAGCAGTACAGATATGACTTTTCAATATCAACGCCTAGCAGATCAATTGGCTCATAAAATTTATCAACATGAATTACAGCCACAGCAAAAGTTAAGTTCTTTAAGGGAATTTGCTCGTCAGCAAAGTATTAGTTTGAGTACCGCACAACAATGCTACGAACTGTTAGAAGCAAAAGGACTGATTTATGTCAAAGCCAAATCAGGCTATTTTGTAAGTTCAAGACAATATCAAAGTGTTGTCCCTAAGAGTCCAAGCTTTGAGTCCAAAGCACGGCAAGTCTCAAATTTAGACTTACAAAATCAAATTCAAACAGCCTCGATTCAAAATCATTTAACCCCTTTAGGGGCTATTCAGTTGTCGCCCCATTTAATTCCTGTAGATGGGCTACGTCGTTCCTTACAGCGTGCGCTTAAACACTGTCAGCCCGAAGATTTTTTATATTGTAATAAACAGGGACATGAGCAGTTACGTAAGGCTTTATCAGATCATTGGCGTGAAGATGGGATTTATGTTGCTACAGAAGATATTTTTATTACCAATGGCTGTATGCCAGCTTTGTCCCTGTTAATTCAGCAGATCAGTCAGGAAGGGGACAGTATATTAATTCCAACACCTACCTTTAATGGCCAGTTGCAAATGTTGGCAAGTCTTAAGCGTAAGATTATTGAGATTCCAGCAGATCATCGTGGTATTGATCTTGAACGTCTTGAGTTTTTTATGAAACAGGGCGATGCCAAGCTGTGTTTACTCACTGCTAATTTTCAAAATCCATTGGGCTACTGTTTAAGTCATTCACAGAAGCAAAAAATTGCTCAACTTGCGCAGCAATACCAATGTTTTATTTTAGAAGATGATATTTATGGTGAATGCAGTTTCCAAAAAGAGAGACCTTTGCCGATTCGTTATTGGGATCAACAAGGCTACGTAATCTGGTGTGGTTCAGTCTCGAAGTCACTGTCTACCGCCTATCGTGTAGGATGGTTTTGCTTGGGACAACAATTGCAACACTTACGACCGCAGCTCTTATCAAATAACGTCGGTGTCAATACACCCTTACAGTTAGGCTTGGCTGATTTCATTTATAGTCGTGGTTATCGTGAGCATTTGGATGACTTAAGACCGAAGTTGATGCAACAAGTCGAACAGTATCGTGCTTATATTTTGCAAGTATTTGGTGGGATTCCAATCGCCTTGAGTCAATCAGAAGGTGGTTATGCTTTGTGGTTGCAACTGCCAGAAAATATTACGGGCTTAGAGTTATATTATTTAGCACAGCGCCAAGGGATTAATATCGTACCAGGGGAAGTGTTTGGTGAAGATCAGCGTTATCAGCACTTCATCCGCTTAAATGCAGGGCATGCGTTAACCACCGAAATCCGCCAAGCAATTCAACAGTTGGCGGACTGGGTGAGAGAGCGTATGTCGTCGATTTTAAATTAATCAAAGTCTGCTTTAAGTACGATACGATAACGTGCTTGACCTGAATGGAGTCGTTCAATGGCTTCATTGAGTTGAGACATTGGAAATAGCTCAATTTGTGGCGCAATATTTTTACGTGCGGCAAATTGTAATAGTTGGCGCAGTGCTAAAGGTGACCCAGTTGGTGAAGCTGTAACAGATTTGGCACCACTCATGATAGTACCAACAGAAACTGGAATAGGCTCTAAGGTAATACCCAAGAAATGCATACTACCATTTGGTGCCAAGGTATTGAGATAGGCCTGCCAATTCAGAGTTACATTGACGGTGCTAAGCAATAGATCAAATTTGCCACGTTGCGCTTTGATCGCTTGAGCATCACGACTATTTACCACATGGTCAGCGCCCATGGCTTTGAGTTCTTCGGTTTTGTCTGGATTTGAACTAAATGCGGTAATCTCACAACCCCAAGCCTTAAGTAGTTTGATGGCCATATGCCCTAAACCACCAATCCCAATCACACCGACATGATGTGTTGCTTGGATCTGATGTTTAAGTAAAGGATCAAACACGGTAATGCCACCACAAAGCAATGGTCCTGCACTTTCAGGATCCAAACCCTCTGGTAGAGGAATTACCCATTGCCAACCTGCGCGAACTTTTTCTGCAAAGCCACCCGCATGACCAACGATAGTCGCAACGCTGCCACCCGTACATAAAACTTGATGACCACCAATACAAGGATCGCATGCTTGGCAACTTTCAGCTGTCCAACCAATGCCAACACGTTGACCAAGTTTCAGTCCTTTGGCTTCTGAACCGAGTGCGATAATTGTGCCAATAATTTCATGTCCAGCGACAGCAGGATAAACGGATGAATGCCATTCATTATTGATCACAGACAAATCTGAGTGACATAAACCGCAGTATTCAACTTTAACTTCAACCTGATGTGGCTTTAATTCACCTGCATCAAATTGATAAGGAACCAATTGCTCTCCTGCTTTCATTGCAGCATAAGCACGAATTTGGTTATTGCTCATTCGATAACTCCTTGGAAAGGAAAATGAATTCGTATTATTTAAAATGGCAGTGATTTTCGTGATCGTTGACCATTCCTACCGCTTGCATAAACGCATAACATGTTGTGGGACCAACGAATTTAAAACCACGTTTTTTCAGTGTTTTTGAAAGTTTTTGACTGATTTCGGTTTGTGCAGGTGCATCACGATAATAAATGACATCGTTATTTGGAGTCTGATGGTCAACAAAGGCCCATAGCCAATGAGATACATCACCAACTTCATTTTTGAGTTGCTGCCATGCAATTGCATTGTCTCGAATCGCTTTAAGTTTACCTAGATGACGAATTAATCCTGCATCACTCAGTTTGTCTTCGAGTTGATCATCAGTAAACTCTGCAATCTTAGTAATTGGATAGTGAAAGAAGTGTGAACGGTAATTCTCGCGCTTTTTTAGTACCGTGATCCATGATAATCCAGCTTGTTGACCTTCAAGACAAAGCATCTCAAATAATCGATTTTCATCTTGTTCTACTTTGCCCCATTCTTCATCGTGGTAGCTAATATAGAGTGGATCATTGGAGCACCAGCCACAGCGTTGAATCGTCATATTTGATGCTCCTTATTTGTTATTCATATAAAATCATTAAAGTGTGAATGTCACCCATTCATTTGGGCGAGTATCCCAATAATACAGTTCAGCTGTATTTAAATCAGTAAATTTAAGCCAAAAGTCTTTACCAGATTTATCTGCAAATCCTGTGCTAATCAGCAGAGCATCTTCGGTAATTTCCATAATCCAGCCTTGATAGCTTGTACCATTGATGATGATTTTTTGCTGATTTCCAGACTCTGCAAATTTAACCAGTCGTTCAATCAATGCTTCTGACATTCTATGTTCCTAACGTAAATATGAGTATGGATTGACTGCTCCACGCCCTTTGCCATTTAAATAAATACCATAATGTAAATGTGGGGCAGTCGCACGAGCATTGCCTGTATTGCCCACATAACCAATGAGATCGCCTTTATGAACATAGTCTCCCACATTAAGACCACGTTTATGACCATCTAAATGGGCATAGTAGTGCCAAGAACCAGAAGGCCCAAGAATCCAAATGATTTTGCCACCTAAATTATTATTACGTAAATCAGCCACTAACCCTTCGGTAGCACTATACACTTTCGTCCCGCGCTCCGCCATGATATCAATCCCTTCGTGGTTACGTCCTTGGCTACGTGCAGCTCCCCAAGTATCTCGTAATTCACTTCGATTGATACCTTTGACCGGAACGGGCAAACGGCTATCTAAACGCAGATTTTTAAGTTTATTGATTTGAGTGGCTGGTAGGGGCGTAGGCTTGTTAGGCGTTGTCGTACATGCAGAAATTAGAATAGCCAACAGACTAATCACGATAAATGGAATCGAAAGACGCACACAAACTCCTTGTGATTTCGATTTACAGCAATTAAGTAGAGGAGGTCTTTTGTTTTGCTGTAATCAATTTTTTCATGGCGGTTGGAATGCCTTTGGCAATCGCAGCTTCTGGACTTAGCCATACTCCATTTAATTCGATACTGAGCTGTTCTTTTTGATCATGTTCCACGTGGAACAGTTGCTCATACAGTATCCATGTAAAGTGGGTAAAACTATGACTAATCTGTAGTGATGATACTTGAGCTTGGAGCTTAAATTGCTGTTCAATCTGTTGTAATTCGGTTGCCTGTTCAATGATAGGCAGACAATACAAACCTCCCCATAGACCGTGGGCTTCACGTTGTTGCCAAAGCCACTCATGACCTGATTGAATTAGGAGCACATTCGCCGCTTTAACAGGGACAGGTTTTTTTGCTTTTTTAAATGGGAGTTCTTGTTCTAAACCTTGTTGATAGGCCTGACAGTGTTGTTGCATTGGGCAGTATAAACACAAAGGCTTTTTCGGTGTGCAGATTGTAGCACCCAAATCCATGATTGCTTGGGTGTAATCATGGTTACGTTCTTTAGGGTTAGGGCACAGCTGTTCCGCAATTTGCCATAAAGCGCGCTCATGCTGTGGCTTAGATAAATCATCTTCAATCGCAAAAAAACGTGCTAAAACCCGTTTCACATTGCCATCCATAATGACGCCATATTGTCGTAAGCCAAGAGACATTAATGCACCAGCGGTTGAACGACCAATGCCTGGTAATTCAATCCACTGTTCTAATGTTTCAGGAAACTTTCCTTTCTGCTTTACGATTACAGCGGCTTTGTGCAGATTGCGTGCACGGGCATAGTAGCCCAAACCAGCCCAATAAGGGGCAACGTCATCCCAACTGGCCTGACCAAGATCGTCTACGGTTGGAAACCTTTTGATAAAGCGATCAAAATATTGCAGAACAGTTTTAACTTGAGTTTGTTGTAGCATGATTTCTGATACCCAAACTTTGTAGGGATCATTAGCGACTTGCCATGGTAAATCGTGGCGGCCATGTTGGTCGAACCACGTGAGTAGTGCATCAGAAAATGAGAAATCAGACATGAATCAGAACAACCAAAAGCAGAGGCTTAATATAATGAAAATATAATAGTGGACTTATTTAAATGATAAAAACATTTGTTAGTGTGTAGGAGACATAAATGCCACCTACACAGAATGAAGTCTTTGCGAAAGTTTATGCCAATATTTTGAATCAGGTTAAATGTTTATCCAATACTTCATACATGGCTTCTAATCCTTGATGTTCAGCTTCGGCGTTATAGCCTAAGTCAACATTATTTGCTTTAGCTCGCTCATCAGCGAGGGGGTTACTAAAGCCATGTTTGGCATCTTCAAAAATAATTACTTCATGATCGACTTCTGCATCGTGCATTTCCTGACGGAAGCTTGCGACATCATCTAAAGAAACCATGGTGTCGATCTCACCATGTAATACAAGAATTTCAGCCTGAATTTTTCCTTTTTGTGCAGGTGCTTTCGGGCTTAAATTCGCGTGGAAGGTCACCACAGCTTTCAAATCGGCACCAGATCGTGCCAAATCCAGAACAACTTTACCACCATAACAAAAACCAATTGCTGCCAATTTTTCAGTATTGACCTCTGGTTGTGCTTTTAAAGCATCTAAGCCTGCTTGAGCACGATCAACCACGGTGTCTACATGATCAAATGTTTGCATCATCCATGCAGATGCTTGAGGAACATCAGAGGTAACTTTTTTGTCTCCATACATATCAACTGCGAGAGCGGCAAAACCGTGTTCTGCAAGTTCACGTGCACGTTGCTCGGTATATTCGGTACGTCCCCACCATTCTGGAGCAACAATAACTCCTGCAACTGGTACATCGCGGATAGGTGTTGCAAAATAGCCAATAAGGCGCTGACCATCTGGTGCAGTGTATTCAATTTCACGCGTTGTAATTGGAAAGCTCATTTTCTAATCCTGATCTATATTTTCAATGCTTTGATTAAAGCATAAAAAAGCAAAAATTGATGATGTTAGCGGAAGGACAAATTTTTATTCGGCTGAAATGATGACAATAAAAAAAGAAGAATACGGCGATTCTTCTTTTTTCTTTCTGAATTTTTATTTCTCTTTAAACTAAGCTTTACCGCGTGATAAGAAACCCACTACAGCAAGAATAGCCGCGATCACTAATAAAATGACGGCAAAGTCTTTGGATAAACCAGCAACACCACCAAAACCTAATAAACTGGCGATTAATGCAATCACTGCAAAGATAATAGCCCAACGGAACATATTACTTCCTCCTAAATTTATCGTTATGGGATTACTATAGCGTGTGTTTTTTGAACCAAATGTGGTGTTTCTGTGGTTGAAATGTTCAATAACTTAAGTATTGTTAATCGCTTAAGTCGCTTGGAAAACAGCTTGATTGAGAATAAATGCTATAATAAAGACAAATTTTAAAAGCCTAAAACATTTGCCATGTCTACCGAATTGCGCCCTAACTTTTGGAAACTATATCCACTTGATCAGTTGAATAATACTGAGTGGGAGGCGTTGTGTGATGGTTGCGGTTTATGTTGTTTGGTTAAGCTTGAAGATGAAGAAACGGCAGAAGTCGCATACACCAAAGTTGCGTGTAAATTATTAGACTGTAAAACTGCACGTTGTTCTGATTATCCGAATCGTCAACAGCATGTTGCAGATTGTATTCAATTGACACCTGAACGATTGCAAACAATTACATGGTTACCTCCTAGTTGTGCTTATCGTCGTTTGAATGAAGGTAAAAATTTACCGTCATGGCATTATTTAAATACGGGCTCACGTCAGAGTGTAATTAAAGCGAAGAAATCAGCAGCCGGTCGCTGTATTTCAGAACAAGATATAAATGAAGAAGATATAGAAGATTATGTCGTACGTTGGGTACGTTAGATCTTGATATATATTTCTTATACCTGTGTTTTTTATTAATAAAAAACAATACTTTTACAGTATTTTATCTATGCATTCCCATATGATGAACACTGAGAGGTCGATGTAGTTTGTGATCCTCTTTGTTTGAATGAAATGAGTTTGGGAAATATACATGATCACATCAAGAATGCTTTTTTTACTTGCAGGACTTTTATCCTGTAATTCTTCGATTTGGGCAAAGCCGCTTAGTGAGCAACAAGTTAAGGAAATTGTAGATCAACAATTTAAACCACTATTAGATCAATATAAGATTCCTGGATTAGCGGTCGGTGTCACATTAGATGGTAAGCATTATTTTATCAATTATGGCTTGGCATCGAAATCAAACAAACAACCCGTAAGTAACAATACTTTATTTGAACTTGGCTCTGTCAGTAAGACGTTTAATGCAACTTTGGCGGGCTATGCACAGGCGCAAGGGCAGTTATTATTGTCGGATCATCCCGCCAAGTATTTTCCAGAATTAAAAAATACCACAGTGAATAAAGCTACGATTTTAAATTTAGGTACATATACTGCAGGTGGCTTTCCGCTGCAATTTCCAGATGAAGTTGTTACTCAGCAGGATATGCTTAAATATTTTCAAACATGGCAGCCAAAGACGAATGTTGGTACCGCACGGCAATATTCAAATCCAAGCATTGGTTTGATGGGTTATATCACGGCATTAGCATTGAAAAGACCCTATTCTGAATTGTTAGAAAAAACACTTTTTCCACAATTGGGATTGAGTCAGAGTTTTGTGCAAGTACCTGAACAGCAGATGTCACAATATGCGTGGGGTTATAAAAATGATCAACCCATTCGCGTTTCTGCTGGGATGCTGGATGCTGAAGCTTACGGAGTGAAAAGTAGTAGTTCCGATATGCTGAAATTTTTAGATATTCAAATTCACCCACAAAAGCTAAAACAGCCCTTAAGAGCAGCGGTTGAAACAACGCATGTGGGATATTTTAAAGTTGGTGCGATGACCCAAGGGCTAGGCTGGGAGCAATATGCTTATCCTGTTAAGCTTGAAACACTTTTACAAGGTAACTCCAGCAAAATGGCTTTAGAAAGCCATATCGTCACACCGATCAAACAACCAAAGCGTGCTCCAGCAGCAACATTGTTTAATAAAACTGGTTCAAGTAATGGCTTTGGTGCCTATGCTGCATTTATTCCGCAGCAAGAAATTGGAATTGTGATGCTCGCTAACACTAATTTTCCGAATGAAGCTCGAATTACTGCAAGCTACCATGTCATGCAGCAGTTACTTCAAAAGAATACTGCGCAATAGAATGTCGCGTGGTTGCAGATTCAAATTGTAGATTTGGATCAGACGCAATAGACTAGGATAAAACAGTATAAAGTCCGTGATGATGTCAGATACGCATATTCCTTTACCTGAACGCTTACGCCCTCGTGATTTGTCAGAAATCATCGGGCAAGATCATTTGCTCGGTGAGCATGCACCGTTACGCCAAATGATTGATCAGGGGCATTTGCCTTCGATTATCTTTTGGGGGCCGCCAGGGGTAGGTAAGACTACAATTGCTTTGTTATTGGCACAGGCAGTTGATCGTCCTTTTATTAGTTTATCTGCATTGAATACTGGCGTAAAAGAGCTGCGCGAAGTGATTGCTGAAAGTGGTGATTTACTGACGCCAGTGGTGTTTATTGATGAGATTCACCGCTTTAATAAGTCGCAGCAAGATGCCTTACTGAATGCAGTTGAAAAAGGAAAAATCACTTTGATTGGTGCAACCACGGAGAATCCATCTTTTGAAGTGAATAGTGCACTGCTTTCTCGTTGTCAGGTTTATACTTTAAATAGTTTGGATGCTGATGCGATTCAAACCCTGATCAATAAAGCGATTCAAAGTGATAAGTTTTTGAAAGAGCGTTTTATTCAGATTGAAGAATATGATGCGCTGATTCAATTTGCTGCGGGTGATGCACGTAAAGCGCTTAATTTGATTGATTTAATTGCTAGTACTTTTGAGCCTGATATTGAAAATATCGTCACCAATGCAATTGTGGTTAAAGTCGCACAGCAGAATATTGCACGTTATGACAAATCAGGTGAGCAGCATTACGATCTGGTTTCTGCATTTATCAAATCGATTCGTGGCAGTGATGCGGATGCGACCCTGTACTGGATGGCACGCATGCTCAAAGGCGGTGAAGACCCTGTTTTTATTGCACGTCGAATGTTGATTGCAGCATCGGAAGATATTGGCAACTCGAATCCAAATGCCTTGTTGTTGGCGGGTGAGTGTTTCCGTTCAGTACAAGCGGTCGGCATGCCTGAAGCACGGATTATCTTAGGTCAATGTGCCGTATATCTCGCAACCAGTCCGAAAAGCAATAGTACCTATCTCGCCATTAACCGAGCTTTGGAGCTTGCCGAAAAAACTGCGAATTTGCCTGTGCCGTTGCATCTACGCAATGCACCAACCAAATTGATGAAGCAACAAGGTTATGGCGTGGATTATCTCTATCCACATAATTACCCTGAGCATTTTGTTTTACAGGAATATTTGCCGCCTGAGTTGCGAGGTACGAAGCTGTATGAGCGAGCCTTAAATAAACGTGAAGTTGAAGCCGAACGTTTGCAGCAACGCCGTTGGCAGCAGGAACAACAGCAACAATAAAGATCTGTTTAAACAGATGAGTTGTATTTTCACATTTCACCTAGTCAAATTCCCAAAAGCGTAAATGGGAATTTGGCTGCGGTTTTATATTCGATTTATTTCAATATGAACTCAAAAAAAGCCACATTCATTGGATTGCTTGCGATCTTCCTTTGGAGCTTGATCGTCGCGTTGATCAAGGATGTCAGTTCGCATTTTGGTGCAGTCGGTGGCGCAGCATTAATTTATACGCTTGCCTCTATTTTCCTATTTTTCTCAGTAGGTTGGAGTAATCTTAAAAGTTTTCCAAAAGCCTATTTAATTTGGGGTAGTATTTTATTTGTTAGCTATGAAGTGTGTTTATCACTATCTATTGGCTATAGCAGTAATAATCGAGAAGCGATTGAAGTTGGGATGGTGAACTATTTATGGCCAACATTCACGATGGTTGCGGCTATTGTATTTAATCAACAAAAAGCCAATTTTCTTATTATTCCCGGTTTTATGATCTCTCTCTTAGGCATTTGCTGGGTATTAGGCGGTGAGCAAGGTATTGATTTACATAGCATGTGGGTAAATATACAACATAACCCACTGAGTTATGGATTAGCTTTTATTGGAACCCTACTTTGGGCGGCTTATTGTACCCTCACTGCGAAGATGGCTAAGGGTAGTAATGGGATTACCTTATTTTTTATGTTGGTCTCGATGGTGCTTTGGATTAAATATGCATTGATGGGTGGCGGCGCATTTGATTTTGATTGGTCATCTTCCACGTACTTACTTTTTGCCGCTGCCGCTATGGGCTTTGGTTATGCTGCATGGAATGTTGGGATTTTACATGGCAATGTCACCTTGTTGGCAGGTGCTTCGTATTTCATCCCTGTATTCTCAGCTTTTTTCTCCGCAATCTTACTCAGTACGCCACTGACGATTTCTTTTTGGTATGGTGCTTTTATGGTGTGTATTGGGTCGATCTTATGTTGGTTTTCGACTCGAGTGAAATCATCAACTTAGTTTAAGTGTGTAGCGGAATTATTATTTAAGTGCTTTATAGTCACTATATTTTTGTAAGAGGCTACTAGACACTTCACATAAAAGATCGCATTATCGCGGCATATCACGGATGATAAAGCTCTGCCATGATCACAAACAAAATCAATGCTGCGGAAAGTATCCGAGGCTTAGCCTGCCTTGCAGTTGTATTGTCACATCTATCGCTGACTTTTTTTCCCCAAATGCATCATTTTGATTTAAGTGTCGTACCTCAATATCCCTTTTTTGATCAACTTTATCATTCCCCATTTGCATTCTTTTATTCAGGTACAGGCGCGGTTTTTGTCTTTTTTGTTTTAAGTGGTTATGTCCTAAGTTTATCGAGTTTGAAAAAGAAAAACTCAGCTGAAAAACTAAAAAAATCATTAATTAAGCGTTATCCACGTTTGGCTATTCCCGCGTTTATATCTTGTATTATTGCTTACCTCGTGTGTTTCCTTCCTGTCGATGTTACGCATGTTTCTGAATGGGGGGCAGCTTTGGCAAATCCTCATCCAAAATTAAGTATAGCTTTGTATGAGGGTAGTATCGGAGCATTTTTATTTGGGGACTCAAGTTATAACTGGGTGCTGTGGACGATGCAGATTGAGCTGCTCGGTTCATTGGTAATTTATCTCGCTAGTTATTTTTATAGCAAACGACCGATGCTTGCAGGTGTGTTCTTGCTGTTGAGTATTGCGACAGCCTATACGATTTCACAAACAGTATTACTCGGTATCCTGAGTTTTATTTTAGGTATGGGTTTATTTCTGTATGCATCAGAATTAGCAACAGGGCTATCTGTGTTGCTATTCACGCTGGGGCTATATTTCTGTGGTGCGCATAATGAAAGTTTGAGTTATCGGATTTTTGCTCAATTTTTAGGTGAGCAAACCTACGATTACCTGAATTTCATTGGCGGTTTTTGTATCGTGTATGCGGTATTAAAAGGCAAATGGTTAGCACAATTTTTTGATTCGCCATTTTTAGTTTTCTTAGGCAAGATCTCATTTTCTATTTATTTAATTCATCTTGCTGTGATTTATGCTTTAGCAATTCCTTGTTTTAATCTATTGCATATTCAATTGGGTTTTTCGTATTGGGTAGCGGGTCTGTGGGCGAGTCTGTTTACAGTGATGATAAGTATTGTTTTAGCTACTCCTTATAGTCGCTATGTGGATGATATTGCAATTAAAGTCTCTAATAGGCTTACAAAGATATTTTAATTTCACAGTATTCATTTCGTCTTTTGAATATTGTATCGCACTATAAATATTATTTTCGTATTACAAAAAGAATCCTTTTAACCTTTTTCAACAGAAAAAGAATAAGGTTTAATAATAAAGGCATAATAAAAACATGGAATTAGCTCTATGCATTTAAAATATTTTTATCCTGTTTCTCTCATCACTTTGTTTGCCGTTGCTGTATCTGGTTGTATGAGCATCAAGTCAGCTCAACAGCAGTCAACGGAGAAATTATTTTATGGTGGCTCTATTCTGACGATGGAAGGAATGCAGCCTAAATATGCTGAGGCGCTATTAGTAAAGGATGGAAAAATTGTATTTGTTGGCTCGAAGCAGCAAGCAGAGCGGTTGGCAAATACCCAAGTTCAATATATTAATCTAAATAACAAAACCTTATTACCGAGCTTTATTGATGCGCATAGCCATGTAAACATGGTTGGTTTTCATCAAATGGTAGCGAATCTTTATCCTATGCCTGATGGTTCAGTTTCAGATATCAACTCACTTGTAAACGTAATGAATACGTGGAAGACACAAAATCCAGCAGTGATTAAAATGATGGGCGGTTGGATTTTGGGAAATGGTTATGATGATGCACAATTATCTGAACAACGTCATCCTACGGCAAGTGATTTAGATCGGGTGTCCAAAGATCAACCAGTAATGATTTTACATCAGTCTGGGCATTTAGCTTCTGTGAATCATAAAGCATTAGAATTACTGAATTTTAATCAAAATACACCAAATCCAGAAGGAGGAGTGATTCGTCGCGAAGCGAATTCGAATGTTCCGAATGGGGTCTTAGAAGAGTCGGCTTTATTTACTGCGATTGGTTCAATTTTTAAAGATGTACCACCACAAGTGATGTTCCAAATCGCGCAAAAAGGTATCGATGCCTACATTAAAAATGGTTTTACCACAGTACAAGAAGGGCGTGCAGATCAGGGTACAACGGAGATGTGGCATGCTTTAGCCAAACAAAATCAATTGCCAATTGATGTGGTCTCTTATCCAGATATTACCACCAGTCAGGAGTATATGCTTAAGCAAGGCAGTAGCCGTCAGTATGATCAGCATTTCCGTATTGGTGGCGTGAAAATCAGTTTAGATGGCTCACCACAAGGTAAAACAGCTTGGTTGACACAACCTTACTTAATTCCACCTGAAGGTAAAGATAAAAACTATAAGGGCTATCCTGCGATTAAAGATAACCAACAGGTCAATCAATATATTAATTTAGCGTTTAAACAGGGTTGGCAAGTACTTGCACATGCCAATGGTGATGCGGCAATTGATCAATTTATTGGAGCTGTAAAAGATGCCACATTAAAACAAGGCAAAGCAGATCGCAGAAGCGTATTAATTCACTCTCAAACGATTCGTGATGATCAACTGGATCAACTGAAAGCCTTGGATATTATTCCATCTTTCTTCTCATTGCATACGTTCTATTGGGGGGATTGGCATCGTCAACAAACCTTAGGTGAGGCGAGAGCAGCACGTATTTCACCGACGGCAAGCGCTTTAAAGAAACAGCTTATTTTTACAGAGCATCATGATGCACCTGTTGTGCCGCCGAATAGTTTGATGATGTTAGATGCAACCGTCAATCGAGTGACACGCAGTAATTATGTATTAGGTGCAGATGAGCGCGTGAGTCCCTATATGGCTTTAAAATCGATGACTGATTGGGCAGCTTATCAATATTTTGAGGATCAGCATAAGGGCACGATAACTCAAGGGAAACTGGCTGATTTAGTGATCTTGGATCAAAATCCGTTGACTGTGCCAAGTCGAGAGATCAAAAATATTCAGATATTGGCAACCTATAAAGAAGGGAATCTGATTTATCAGAAACTGGGAAATTAGATAAACCAATAAAAAAACCAGCCTAATCAGGCTGGTTTTTTTATTAAGAACGGCAGCTTAAGGCTTAGATATTATCTAAGTTAATGCCTAAACGTGCAGCAACTTCTTCATAAGCTTCAACCACACCACCTAAACCTTGACGGAAACGGTCTTTGTCTAATTTTTTCTTGGTGTCTTTATCCCATAAACGGCAGCCGTCTGGAGAGAATTCATCACCCAATACGATACGATCGTGGAATACACCGAATTCAAGTTTGAAATCAACAAGAATCATATTACCTGCATCGAATAATGCTTTCAGTACATCATTCACTTGGTATGTCAGTTCTTTCATTTTTTCAAGTTGAGGTGCTGTTGCCCAACCTAAAGCAATTGCTTGAGATTCATTTACCATTGGGTCGCCAAGCGCATCATCTTTGAAGAACAATTCAAATGTTGGAGGCGTTAATTCTTTACCTTCTTCAACACCTAAACGGCGGCATAATGAACCTGCTGCGTAGTTACGAATCACACATTCAACAGGGATCATTTGTAATTTCTTCACAAGTACTTCTGTTGGAGAAAGTAACTTTTCAAAATGAGTTTCGATACCCGCTTCAGCCAACTTTTCCATGATGAAGGCATTAAAACGGTTGTTCACCTTGCCTTTACGATCTAGTTGCTCAATTTTTTCGCCATTGAATGCTGATGCATCATCACGAAAGACTAAAATCAGGTGATCAGCATTATCTGTTTCATATACAGATTTTGCTTTACCAGTATAGAGCAAGGTTTGTTTTAACATGGGGGAACCTTTTGAAAAAGTATGCCTAGTAAACGACTAGGCTGGCCAATTTTGGTAAATCTGGGTTAACACTTCAGCTGCAACAGCAGGGTCTGCAAATGTTGTATCAAGTTTGAATAGCGCAACTGTGTTGCTTGAGCCTACAGCCGATAATTTCAGTAGGTAATTTTGATCGCCTACTTTAATCGTTGCTTCATATCCATTTTCTGCTTGAGAAATAACTTTGTAGTTGAGGCTACTCAAGGTTGCAAAAGTATATTGCCATGCACTTGCTGTCGGGCCATCAACTTTGAGTAATGGGTTTTTATTCCCATCAGTGACGAGCTGTGGGCGACCCACTGTCGAAGCGGTTGCTGAAGTATTATCGGCTGAATTTTGCATCGCTTTTGGACGAGGCAATGCATAGCGGTTACCACTTTCATTTTCAAGCTTTGGTGCATGCTCAATTGCAAGTGGATCAACCGTAGGCGCTGGATACAATGGCGTAAATGGTCTTGCCGTTATGCCCTCAGGAAATTTGAGTGGTTCAAGTGCTTGTGCTTTTTTATAATCTAAAGAATGATTATTGAGGGCAAAACGACCACAACCAGCCAAACTTAAAGCTGAAATGACTAGGACAACACCAAGACGTAATTGCATCATAAATTGCTCGTATTAAATAATTCCCGCAGCTTTTAAATCTGTGCGGAGCGGTTCACGATATTGTTGTGCTAGAGCGGTTAATGGTAGGCGAATACCCGTACCAATTGAGCCCATCTCATGCAATGCCCATTTCACAGGAATTGGGTTTGATTCGCAAAACAAAATATTGTGTAGATTTGCAATTTGTTGATTCAAGCTTTGTGCTTTTGCTTTATCTCCAGCTAACGCAGCTTCACAAATTTCGCTCATTTGCTTTGGTGCAACATTGGCTGTTACAGAGATATTACCTTTTGCACCCAGTAAAATGAGTTCCCAAGCAGTTTCATCATCACCTGAATAAACAGCGATTTTATTATTTAAACCTTCGATGAGGGCTTGACCACGTGGTACATCGCCTGTTGCATCTTTAATACCAACAATGTTTTTAACATCAGCAAGACGAATAACGGTTTCGTTTTGCATATCGACACCAGTACGACCTGGTACATTATAAAGAATTTGTGGAATATCAACAGCTTCAGCAATCGCTTTGTAGTGTTGATATAGGCCTTCTTGTGTTGGTTTATTATAATATGGCGTAACGAGTAAGGCCGCATCAGCACCTAATTCTTTTGCAGCTTTAGTCAATTCAATCGCTTCACGCGTTGAATTTGCACCTGTGCCTGCGATAATTGGAATACGTTTGTTGGCTACACGAATCACTTCTTTGATGACTTGTGTGTGTTCTTCCATGCTTAATGTAGACGCTTCGCCCGTTGTGCCGACCGCAACAATACTATGTGTACCTTGTTGGATATGCCACTCAACGAGCTTCTCAAGACTCTTCCAATCTACGCTGCCATCTTCAAACATAGGGGTGACGATTGCGACAATTGAGCCTTGAATATTCTGTGCTAGCTGAGTCATTTTAAAAAACTATCCTATTTTCCCATCCGAGATTGAATTAGTTGAAACGAAATATTGGATGGTTGCAGTATTTTGATTGGTCATCCAACAATTCGATCGGGTTGAATGACAATTACGCAAATTATGACTGATCGGAGGCATAAGAACAATATGCTTTAGTCAAACTGTGGAAAACTTTAATTCATCTTTATCTTGAATCGTTTTCATCTTTTGTAAAAGTTAAAACATGAGTAGCCAGAACATAATCAGCAGGGTATTGTAAAAATACAAGTTTTAAACTGGAGCATGGTATGCAGACACAATCTCATCATGTCGCATTAATTGTTGTTGATGTCCAAAACGGATTTACTCCTGGGGGGAATTTGGCCGTTGCAAAAGCAGATCAAATTATTCCGATTATTAATCAACTTGCAAAAAAGTTTGAGCATATCGTGCTGACACAGGACTGGCATCCTGAGCAACATATTTCTTTTGCAGATAATCACGACAATAAACTGCCGTTTGAAACCATTGAATTGTCGTATGGAACCCAAGTGTTATGGCCGAAACATTGTGTTCAAGGCACTCACGATGCGGAATTTCATCCTGATTTGGATGTTCCAACTGCACAACTGATTATTCGTAAAGGCTTTCATGCCGATATTGATAGTTATTCTGCTTTTATGGAAGCAGATCGTAAAACACCAACGGGTCTGAAGGGTTATTTAACAGAACATCAAATTGATACAGTGTATATCGTAGGGATTGCCACAGACTTTTGCGTGGCGTGGACTGCCTTAGATGCTGCACAAATGGGCTTTAAAACTTATGTCATTGAAGATGCCTGTAAAGCGATTGATTTGGATGGTTCACTACAAAGCGCATGGCAAAGTATGTTAGAGCAGGGGATTGAGCGTATTCAATCGACTACAATTTTGTCATAAGCTTGAGCAGCTTGATCCAAAGGCGTTAAACTTCTAAAACTGATAAATCAATATCAGTTAAACTCTAACTTCGGACAGAATTGAGCGTTTTATGTCAGTTGAACTTGATGATTTTGATCAGAAAATTATTCATTATTTACAAATGAATGGAAGATTAGCTAATCAAGAATTAGCAGAATTGGTGGGATTATCAACTTCTCAATGTTCACGTCGTCGTATTCAGCTTGAACAAAACAAAATTATAACGGGTTACTATGCGCAAATCGCATTAAGCGCAGATCCGACACCGATCATGGGTATTATTGAAGTGAAATTGCAAAACTACAATGATGCGACACACGATCGCTTTGTTGAGTTTCTTTTAAATGAACCTGCGGTGAAAGATATTCATAAACTCACAGGAAGTTATGATTTTGCACTGAAGGTTGCAGTCAAAAATTTAGATGAAATGGTCAAGTTGATTGGGATTTTGTCATCTAGTAACTTTGGCGTCAGTAATTTAAATACATCGATTGTGTTGGAAAAATTAAAAGAAAATGGGATCGTGATTAAGTAAAAAATCTTTCTCTTGGATCAATATCACTCAAACTGAGGCATTGGACTTTATTGCATAAAGATTATTCAAAAAAGGATATTTTGAGTATAAATTGCATTTATGATGAAAATATAAGAATAAATTGCGAAATATTAATAAAAATGATCAAATATGCCATATCTTTCTTTGAAAGATATTTCTCCCTGCTGTTGTTCTCCTATTGAGTTGTATCCTTATGAATACCGATCAGAATATATCTTTGGTCAGTCCAGTCATGCCCGTGATTGACCAACACTCTAAGATTGAAGATGGATTGGCCATGTTAATTGGAACATTCATTCTATCGTTTGCCATGAATTTATTGCAGCAAGCAGGGATTATGACAGGTGGTACAGCGGGCTTATCGTTGTTGATCCACTATATTACCGACCTAAAGTTTGGCATCTTATTTTTCCTGATCAATATTCCATTTTATTATTTTGCTTATAAAAAAATGGGCATGGCATTAGTCGTCAAGACATTTATTGCTGTTGGATTATTAGCTGGTTTTACCGAAATTATTCCTCATTTTTTTCATTTATCTAGTGTAAATCCAATTTATGCTGCGATTTTTGCGAATGTGTTGATGGGGGTAAGCTTTCTGATTTTATTTCGCCATCGCTCAAGCTTAGGAGGAATCAACCTCTTAGTTCTATATTTACAAGAACGCTTTAACATTCCAGCAGGTAAAGTACAGATGGGAATTGATGTTACCATCTTATTAGTTTCGTTGTTTTTCGTAGATTGGAAATTGATTCTAATTTCAATTTTAGGGGCTGTTATTTTAAATTCAATTATTCTTTTGAATCATAAAAGCAGTCGTTATGTGGCTTAAATCTGACCATCAATGGCAATAAAAAAGGAGGGTTAACCCTCCTTTTTTATTTTATAATTATTCGACTGTTACGCTCTTAGCAAGGTTACGTGGCTGGTCAACGTCGGTACCACGTAATACAGCAACATGATACGAGAGCAATTGCACAGGAATACTGTATACAATTGGCGCTAACCATTCATTGACAGCTGGAACATGAACGACATGTTGGCGATCTTTACCATGAATACCACTGTTTTCATCAGCAAAAACAAATAGTTCCCCGCCACGAGCTTGAACTTCTTCCATATTCGATTTTAACTTATCGAGCATCTCATCTTGTGGAGCTAAAATCACGACAGGCATCTCATTGTCTACTAAAGCCAATGGACCATGCTTCAATTCACCAGCCGCATATCCTTCAGCATGAATGTATGAAATTTCTTTCAGTTTCAATGCGCCTTCTAGTGCGATAGGGAAGTGTGTGCCACGTCCTAAGAACAAGCAGTGGTTCTTTTCAACGAACAGTGCTGATAGACGCAGAATCTCAGTATTGCCTTGTAAAGTATCTAGAATTACTTTCGGGCAATGCCATAGCGCTTCTGTAATTTCATTCAATTGAGCATCTGCAAGACGTTGTTTAACTTGACCAATTTTTAAGATCAACAACATCAATGCTGCAAGTTGAGTGGTAAAGGCTTTGGTTGATGCAACGCCGATTTCAGGACCTGCAAGCGTGAGTAAATGATGATCTGTTTCGCGAACCATTGATGAAGTGGCAACGTTACAAATGGTCATGGTACTAATGTCGATGTTCTGAGCTTGAGCACGTTTTTGTGTTTCACGTAATGCAGCCAAGGTATCCGCAGTTTCTCCAGACTGAGAAATACAGATATACAGTGTATGAGCAACAATGACAGGCGTGCGATAACGGAATTCACTTGCAATCTCAACTTGGCAAGGTACACCAATCAATTGCTCGAACCAGTATTTTGCAATCATACCTGCGTGGTAGCTGGTACCGCAGGCAATGATTTGTACTTGCTGAATTTTGTCAAAATCCGCATTGGCATGTTGAAGAAAATCTTCACGCAAATTATTGCCATTTAATGCTTGTGAAATCGTTTGTTGAATCGCTTCCGGTTGCTCATAAATTTCTTTGAGCATGAAATGCTTATATTCGCCTTTTGATGCATTGCTGACGGTTGCATCCAATTCTTTGATTGGACGTTCAACACGGGTTCCATTGACAAAAACTTCAATACTAGTACGTGTTAAGCGCGCAATATCACCTTCTTCGAGATAGACGAAGCGATTAGTAACAGGTAATAAAGCTAATTGGTCTGAACTAATAAAGTTCTCGCCAATACCTACACCGATTACCAATGGTGAACCTTCACGCACAGTGATCAGTTCATCAGGGTGTGCGGTATGCACAATACCAAGCGCAAAAGCGCCTTTTAGGCGAGGAATAACTTTTTGTACAGCTTCAAGTAAGCTATCAGTTTGCTTTAAAGCATCGTTGACAAGATGAGCAACAACTTCAGTGTCTGTTTGTGAGGTAAAGATGTAACCTAGCGCTTGTAATTCATCTTTAAGCTCTTGGTAGTTTTCAATAATACCGTTATGTACAACAGCTACATCACCTGAAACATGTGGATGAGCATTATTTTCAGTCGGTTTACCATGGGTTGCCCAACGGGTATGTGCAATACCCACATTACCAGTCAAATGCTGCTCAGATACTGCTTCAGCTAAATTTGCAACTTTACCTACACGACGTTCGCGTAAGATTTGTTGATTATTCAATAACGCTAAACCCGCAGAGTCATAACCGCGATATTCAAGACGTTTTAATCCTTCAATCAGAATATCAGTTACACATCGTTCAGCAACGCCACCAACAATACCACACATAATTTTATCCTCTTATTTTTTCAGCTTTTGGGGGCGCTGATAATTTGCTTTTTCAAACTGTTTTGATCGTTCGACAGCTAAACTATGCTCTGCCACATCTCGAGTTAAAGTTGAGCCTGCACCTGTGGTTGCACCTTGAGCAATTTTAATTGGTGCAACCAATGAGTTATTGGTACCAATAAATACATTGTCTTCAATAACAGTACGATGTTTATTTGCGCCATCATAATTACAAGTGATTGTCCCTGCACCAATATTACAATCAGCACCAATATCTGCATCACCTAGATAAGTAAAGTGATTGGCTTTAGAACCTAGTCCAATATTTGAATTTTTGACTTCGACGAAGTTGCCAATATGCACATCATTCGCAAGATTTGCTCCTGGGCGAAGACGGGCGAAAGGACCGATTTGAGTGTTTTCTCCAACGATCGCATTTTCAAAAATGCTATAGGCTTGAACTTTAGTGCCTGCCGCAATACGAGTATTTTTTAAAATACAGCCTGCGCCAAGTTGAACGTTGTCACCTAATTCGCAATCACCTTCAATAATGACATTGACATCAATTTGTACATCTTGACCACATTTCACAGTTCCACGTAGGTCAAAACGATTTGGATCAATTAAATGTACGCCTTGTTGCATCAATTCTTTTGCTTGTTGTTGCTGAAATTGACGTTCCAAAGTTGCAAGTTGTAGGCGGTCATTCACACCTTCAACTTCAAATTCAAGCTCAGGTTGAATTGAAGCAATTTCTAAGCCATCCGCAACGGCCATTGCCACGATATCCGTGAGGTAATATTCACCTTGAACATTGTTGTTCGAAAGTTTTGGCAACCATTGATGTAATTTGGCATTACTTACACAATAAATGCCAGTATTAATTTCTTGTATTAGACGCTGTTCGTCAGTGGCATCTTTATGCTCAACAATCGCTTGAATCTTACCTGCTTGACGAACGATACGACCGTAGCCTGTTGGATTCTCAACATTAAGCGTAATCATACCAATACCAGATTGGCTAGAGGCTTCAAGTAGCTGTTCAAGGGTACTTTGACGAACGAGAGGAACATCCCCATATAAAATCAAAGAAATACCATCTTGAGGTAATACAGGGAGAGTCATTTGAACAGCATGACCTGTTCCTAACTGTTCTGCTTGTTCAACCCACTCTATTTGTTCAGCAGCAAAGCTTTGTTTAACTAGATCACCACCGTGTCCATAGATCGTAATAATATTTTGAGCATGTAATTTTTTTGCAGTTTGAATCACATGTCCTAAAAGTGGACGACCTGCCAATGGCTGGAGAACTTTGGGTAGTTTCGAACGCATCCGCGTTCCTTTCCCTGCTGCAAGAATAATAACAGTTGTTGACATAACTAACCCTAATATCAATGGTTTAAGTCAAAAAATAAAAATGAATCATAAAAATACAAAGCGCAGCCCAAAGACCTGCAATGATGTCATCAAGCATAATCCCTAGACCACCAGTAACTTTTTGGTCTGCCCAACTAATCGGAAATGGTTTCCAGATGTCAAATATACGGAAAAAAATAAAACCGACAATGACCCATAACCAATTTAATTGCTGTAGATAGAGCAAGGGTAGGAGCGTAATAGATTGCCCTGCAAATTCATCCCACACAATTCGACCATCATCGTGTACATGAATGACTTTCGCTGTTTGCCCACAGATGTATATGCCCACCAAAGACATGATAAAAATTGCTAAAACACTCAAATTAAAACCGAGATATAACCATAATGGTGTAAATAACAATGCAAATGCAGAACCAAATGTTCCCGGTGCTTTTGGACTGAGACCAGAACCAAATCCAACCCCGCAGAAAACGATGCAGCGATCGAACCAAGTCATCTGTTTGAAGTGAATGGGAGGCTTATGCAAAATGTTGGTATCCATGAATTTGTAGTGGGCAATTTTCACCCATATACTCAAATAACAATCCAGTTTGTTGGGTAATTTTGCCGATTATTGTAAGCGGAATATCTAATTGTTGTCGCGACAGTTTTTCAAAATTTTGCGGTGATATTGTAAAACATAATTCATAATCATCACCGCCTGCGAGGGCATAATGCCAAGCTTGTCGCAAATTTATATTTTTTAGTGACTGATCTATCGGAAGCTGCTCAAGCTGTAATGTTGCACCTACTTTTGAGGCGTTCAGAATATGTCCTAAATCTTGTGCGAGTCCATCTGAAACATCAATCATACTTGAGGCTAAACCTTTCAGCTGTTGCCCTAAATGACAACGAGGTGTTGGATAATCTAAGCGTTGTTGTAGAGGATGTCCTAAGTGTTGTAATCCAAACGCAGCATCACCAATCTGCCCACTAATACAGACATAGTCACCCACTTGTGCGCCTGCACGCGTGATGGCTTGACCTTGTTCAATCCAGCCTAAAGCGGTGACACTTATAGTGAGTTGGGTACTTTGAGTGGTATCGCCACCGATTAGGCTAACACCAAATTGATCGCAACAATCAAAAAGACCCTGACTAAATCCAGCCAACCAGTCATGATCAACGGTAGGGAGGCTGAGTGCGAGTAAAATACTATGTGGTTTTGCACCCATTGCGGCGAGATCAGATAAATTGACCGCGACACTTTTCCAGCCAATGGCATGGGCTGTTGTATCTAAGGGAAAATGTCGACCAGCAACTAATGTATCTGCACAGATCACGAGTTGTTGTGAAGAAGGAGGGGTGACGATGGCTGAGTCATCACCGATGCCTAAACTGACATCAGATTTTGATGCACGTTTAAAGTACCGCTCAATAATTGAAAACTCAGCCATGCAACATCAAGCCTATTATTTTGCTTGTTGTTTTTCAGCTTCACGAAGCTTTGATGAAAGACGGTCTAATACACCATTGATGTATTTATGGCTGTCTGCACCACCAAAGTGTTTTGCTAGCTCAATTGCTTCATCAAGTACAACACGGTATGGAACTTCGAGATGATCTCGTAATTCGTAAGCACCAAGTCGTAAGGTTGCAAGCTCTACACCATCTAGTGCAGTTAACTCACGATCAAGTACAGGGATGAGTAACTCATCTAAAGCTTCATGTTGAGCAACCACTTGAGTGAGCAATTCATGGTAATAGTTAAGGTCAACTTTGTGCATAGCATTTTCTACACGTGTACGTGCTTCAATCTCATGGACAGGGTTATGACTCATTTGCCATTCATAAATCCCTTGTACAGCAAAACGACGTGCTTTGCGTTTCGCTGCATAAGCGGCCTGAAGTGTTTGCGACATGCTTTAAATTGCCTTTAATAAGTTAACCATTTCGATTGCAGTCAATGCAGCTTCGCTACCTTTGTTTCCTGCTTTCGTACCTGAACGTTCGATTGCTTGTTCAATGCTGTCTGTAGTTAAGACACCATTGATCACAGGCATTGTGCTTTCAAGTGCAACTACACCTAAACCTTTCGCACATTCACCTGCAACAAAATCAAAATGTGGTGTGCTACCACGGATCACTGCACCGAGTGCAATGATGGCATCAAATTTGTTTGAAGCCGCTAATTTTTTTGCAACGATAGGAAGTTCCCACGCACCTGGTGCGTGAATAACAGTAATCGCATCTTCTGAAACGCCATGACGTTTTAAAGTGTCGATCGCGCCTTCAAGTAAATGTTCAACCACGAAGCTGTTGAAACGTCCTACTAAGATCGCATAACGACCTTCGCTTGCGAGATGTAATAAACCTTCAATTCGGCGAATTGCCATAGCAACCTCGATTATTTTGCTGTGATTTGATCGGCAGTGATATATTCCACTACCTCTAAATGGAAACCAGATAAAGCATTGAAACGAAGCGGAGAACTTAGAAGCTTCATTTTTTCAACACCTAAATCTCGTAAAATCTGCGCGCCAACACCAATCGTCTGGTACTGATGCGAAAGTGCTGCATTAGACTTAAGCGGTTTTGGCTGATTTAACTGCTCTAAGGCATGTCCTAGATCTTCTAAATGATCTTGACCAATCCATACCAATACACCGCGATCGCTTGCAGCAATTGTTTTCATTGCTAGATCTAAATTCCACGCTGCCGAACCATCGGCCTTGTTTAATTTTAATAAGTCGCGGACAGGATTAAATCCATGCACACGAACAGTGGTGATGCCTTGTTTCGGTTCGCCTTTTACTAAAGCTAAATGGATATCAGGATTACCAATTTCACGGTATTTATACAGTTCAAATGTACCGTATTCTGTATCAATGCTTTCTTGAGACAAACGTTCAACAGTTTGTTCATTAGTCATGCGGTAATGGATCAGATCCGCAATCGTACCGATTTTTAAGCCATGTTTCTCTGCGAACACTTCTAAATCAGGGCGACGAGCCATAGTGCCGTCATCATTAATAATTTCACAGATAACAGAGGCAGGCTCTAGACCTGCTAAACGGGTGAGGTCGCATCCTGCTTCCGTATGACCTGCACGGTGCAGTACGCCGCCCGGTTGAGCCATCAATGGGAAAATATGACCAGGTTGAACGATATCACTTGGTTTAGCATGTGCTGCAACTGCGGTGCGAATCGTATGCGCGCGTTCAGCAGCGGAGATGCCGGTACTGATCCCTTCTGCTGCTTCAATCGACAGCGTAAAGTTAGTGGCATGTTGTGCACCGTTTTGATCTACCATTAACGGTAAATTAAGCTGTTTACAGCGATCACGGCTCAAAGTTAGGCAAACTAGGCCGCGTGCATGCGTAATCATGAAGTTAATATCTTCAGGGCGAACATGCGTTGCAGCGATGACTAAATCACCTTCATTTTCACGATCTTCATCATCCATTAGGATGACCATTTTGCCTGCACGAATATCTGCGACAAGCTCTTCAACACGACTCAGCGGCATTCGCTTTCACCTTTTATGCTGCCTTTTAGGGCACTAGTATTCGATAAATCTGGTGTAGTTTACCGTATTTTAATAAATTTCGCCTGTGCTTCTTTATCAATTAAAAAAGTGAATCAAGCAAATAATAAAGCAACGCTTTATCCTAATGGGCATTTATAGCCCTGTAAGGGAGCGTTGCATTTTGAATTTGAACCGATACATTCGATCGACCTAAGATTCAGTCGAAGCTTTTACTTTTTTACCCATCAAAATTTCAGTGCGCAGATTTTGTGCTACGGTAGCACATTGCTCATTCATCCCATTAATCATAAAGGCGTGACGAGTCATAATACTACTCGGATTTGGCATCACAACTAATTCATAACTGTTTTGAACCGTTTTGAGTTGCTCATGATTGAGGTGTAAAGCTGCTTCTTTGGCATGTAAGTGTTGAGTTAAGCGCTTGGCTGCTTCAATGGCATCTAATTGCATCGCGTCTACAGCACTAGCAACAGCACCGCGTGTTTGTAGTGCAAAACGTTTATCTTCACGATAACGCTTATATAAAACATCTGCCAATAACTGGAAAACAGCACCAATCATCATCAGGCATTCTAATGCATGAGGATGTTCTGATGTCATCGACAAGGTTGCGCCTTCGGCATTAAATTCTTGAACAACGTTAATTTGTGCAGCGTCGAGTTGGTAATGTTTCGCACAGAGATCAATGCTTTTATCCAAGAACAATTGACAGAGTTTAAAATAAGGCACAGAAACCGATTGATTGACACTGCTCAACAGTTGTTTTGGATCATAAAACTGGATATTTAATGCGACAGTTTGATGATCTAAATTGACTTGTTGATCTGCTGAAGCTTTTTCAATACGAGATTTTGGTTGTACTTTTGCCTGTTGCTGTGCTTGTGCAACTAACGTGACTGTATTTTGCTTCTCAAGTGCGAGAGCCTGAGTTAAACGTTGAATTTCATGTTTAAGATGATTTTCTTGGTTAATACGAGCTAAATATTCACTACGTGTTGGACGTGCAATGGCACGATACGCCAACCAGATCAACCCATGAATAAATAAAGATGCCAAAATCGCCAGCCACTGCGTGCGTAAGATTTCACCAATACTTGGTTGGATAAGCGTAATTTCAACCGTTCCAACTTTCTTTTCATTTTGTAGTGCATCTCGAACAAAGACTTCACCTTGACGCGTCTTTGCCATACCACTGGTTGCAAGGACTTGTTTATTGGCATCTAAGATACGAATTGAAGCAATACTGGGATTGGTGGCATAGCGATTGGCAACCAATGCCAATGAGACGGTATTGGCAGGTTCCAACTCTGAAAGACTATCCGCCACTAACTGACTGGTCATCAGTTGTCCTTGGCTGGCGCGATTTTCATTGAGTTGATGTGTCGTTGCAATCACCAATAAAAAGGTATGCAATGCAAAACTTACAATTAGTAGGCTAGCAAATAGCCCTTGGCGAGGCGCATTCAAGTTAAACTTCCAAGGCAAATAGATTTAGGTTGGGTTATGTTATGATTCTTACATACAATAGTTGTCGCTCAAACACGAGTCAATTCATGCGTGAAATCATTCTTATATCCTTTTTAGGACCAGATCAACCGAATCAGTTTACTCGATTAATGCAGGTACTTTCCGTGCATTCTTTGCAAATACTCGATGTGGGTCAGGCTGTTATCCATAATCAACTCACTTTAGGAATTGTTGTTGCTTCGGATAATGAGACTGCAACAGCATTAGCAATGAAAGAGATTTTGATTTTAGCACATGATATTGGCTTAACTGTGCGATTTAAACCAATCTCCAACGCAGAATATGATCAATGGGTGAGTGAAGGTGGACGTACACGTTATATCGTGACGGCACTTGCACCTGAGCTTACCGCTGCGCATTTGCAGGCAGTCACTAAAATTGTATCGAGTCAGGGTTTTAACATTGAAACAGTAACACGCTTATCTGGTCGTTTAGATCTCGATGCAGAAAGCCAATTTCCACGTCGTGCCTGTGTTCAGTTTGGCTTAAGTGGACAAATGTTGGATGCACAAGCGATGCGAGCTGCATGTTTGAGTTTGTCAGGTGAACTGAATATTGATGTGGCGGTACAAGAAGATAATGCTTACCGTCGTAATCGTCGTTTGGTTTGTTTCGATATGGACTCAACACTGATTGAACAAGAAGTGATTGATGAATTGGCGCTAGAAGCAGGTGTCGGTGAACAGGTCGCTGAAATTACTGAGCGTGCTATGCAAGGTGAACTCGATTTCCAACAAAGTTTTCGTGCACGTGTTGCATTGTTAAAAGGCTTGGATGCTTCTGTATTACCCAAAATTGCAGAACGTTTAACCGTGACGGAAGGGGCGGAACGTTTAATCTCAACACTGAAAGCATTGGGATATAAAACGGCAATCTTATCGGGTGGTTTCCAGTATTTTGCTGAATATTTACAAGCAAAGCTCGGGATTGATGAGGTACATGCCAATATTTTAGATGTACAAGATGGGTTGGTGACAGGTGAAGTCAAAGGTGCAATTGTGGATGGCGCACGTAAGGCTGAATTATTGCGTCAATTGGCAGATAAAATGGGAATCTCATTAGAGCAGGCGATGGCTGTTGGTGATGGTGCCAATGATCTACCAATGCTATCAATAGCAGGTTTAGGCGTGGCGTTCCGCGCTAAACCACTTGTTCGTCAAAATGCGAATCAAGCGATCTCGAGTGTAGGTTTAGATGGTGTTTTGTACTTATTGGGTATGCATGATAAAGATTTAAATCGTGCTTAACACGCGAGTTCTTAGATGTAAATAAAGCCGCTTTCGAAGCGGTTTTATTTATTCTACAAGCGTCATTAATTCGTCATATTTATGTCTAAATGTATAGAAAAACAACGATAAAAAAATTCTGAAAAAAGTTTCTGAATGATTAAAAAGAGCGATATTTTTTTGTAATGACACGCCGCAATTGATGCTATATAGCACTTTGAGACTTTTGTAATTTAAAAAAATGTAATGACAAAAGCATATTGCGACACCTTGTGTCGTATGGTTAATTTCAAGCTCTTTTTTTCTATAAAAAACCCTCCATAATGCATAAAGACGTTAATGCAACACCGAATACTGTTTAGAGATTACAGAACAAATATGAGGTTTGGACACGATCCAAACCACCTTTTAAAGACGGAGGTTTCTATGGAAGCAGCGAATTTCACCATGTGGGTTGGATTTGGCTTAATCGCTGTCGCAGTTATTGCTGTTTTCTTTTCTCCTTATCGTCGTTGGTTAGGCTTTATGCTAGCGGGTATGTTGAGTTGGGGACTATTAGAAGTGGTGCGCTTTGGTATGCAAACCATGTTCGAAATGTCGGTCGCCTATAGTTATTTGACAGCCCTGAGCCTTGCGATGGTAACGGTTACATTCATACTTTTACGTGAAGACAAACAAACACAAAAGCAATTGGCGAAACGTCAGTATATTGAACATACGCCAGTCTACAAGGATGACCAACAACAATGTTCTAGCCGATAATTTATAATAATTTGAACTACATCAAAGGCATGCTCAGCATGCCTTTTTTGTGCTAATTTTCTGCAACAAAGCTTTTACAGACATATGGACAATTGTGCTAGGATACGGTTGTCTTAATTTTCATCATTATACTGTAGGCATAAATGTCATGAAGCTTTCTTCTTTACCTGTGATTCAGTTACCGATCGTTGATGTAAGCACTGACCCACTTGATCTATTAGTGGCAGGTTTGGCGTTACGTATGAAGCAATTGGCACGTACGAGCCCAAAGTTTATTGAATTGGTTCATGACCGTGAATTTCGTATTCAAATTGGTACAGATTTAGGTTTGGCACGCCAGATTATTGTTAATCGTGGCAAAATTGATACGGTTGCGGGTAGTCCTGAAAAAGCTGATTTTATTTTGCAATTTGCTTCAAGTGAGCAAGGTGTAAAAACTTTGGTGAAGGGTGATCCAACTGCATTCATGACAGGTATGCAAGATGGCAGCATTAAAATGGAAGGTGACTTCAGCTTGTTAGTTTGGTTTAACCAAGCAGCTAAATTGATTCCACCGAAAGTGCCAAAACCAGTAAAAGAAAAAATTCGCCAAGCACGTGCATTTATTAAAGAAAAAACAGGTAAATAAACCAACCTGAAAAAAACTCCCTAAAAGGGAGTTTTTTTATGTCTCATTTATTCAATTTCTAAATTAAAAGTCACAGGTCCGTCATTAATTAAATGGACTTTCATATCAGCAGCAAAAATACCTGTTTGGACATGAGTAAATTGTTGACACGCATACTCAACCAATTGCTCATACAAAGCTTTCGCTTCGGCTGGCGGCATGGCAGGTCCAAAATCAGGACGTAAGCCTTTTTGTGTTTGTGCCATCAAAGTAAATTGTGAAACCAATAAAAGTCCACCCTGAGCTTGGCTTAGATTCCACCCCATTTTGCCTTGTTCATCATCAAATATTCGATATTTTAAAATCTTATCAATGAGCTTTTGTCCTTGCTCTAAAGTATCGCTTTTACCTAGACCTAAGAATACGAGTAAGCCGTGCTGAATTTCGCCAGTGGTTTGACCCTCAACCACGACTTTCGCTTCTAGAACTCGTTGAATTAATGCGCGCATAAGATTAAAAAAATAGGTGAAATAGAGTGAGGCAGTGTAACAGACACCGCATATAAAAATGAGTTTTGCAGCAAAAGTCTACTATTCAATAAGAGTCAATTGATTGTATAACAATAGCTATTATGCAAAAGAATCGGTTATAACCATCCGCTATGTCTGCCATTATTCGATCTTTACTCGACACTGACTTATATAAATTCACCATGCTACAAGTGGTGCTGCATCAATTTCCACAGACGCATAGCGTGTATTTATTTCGCTGTCGAAACTTAGAAGATACGGTTTATCCTTTGGTTGAGATTCTAGAAGATCTGAATCATCAGCTTGATTTACTCTGTGAATTGCGTTTTGCTGAAGATGAGTTGCAATATCTTCGTTCTTTACGTTTCATCAAAAGTGATTTTGTTGATTACCTTGAATTATTCCAGCTAAAAAGACGTTTTATCCAAGCCAGTATTGATGAATCGGGTCGGTTAGATATTCGGATTGAAGGGCCGATGGTTCAGGCCATGATGTTTGAGATTTTTGTATTGGCTATCGTCAATCAATTATATTTCCGCCGTATCCGTAGCGATGAAGTATTAGCGGAAGGTGAGCGTCGCTTACAACAGAAATTACTTCAGTTAGAACAATATGCTAAAGAACAAAAAGAAAGTGATCCACCATTTTTAGTTTCGGATTTTGGCACACGCCGTCGTTATAGTTTTGAATGGCAAAAACATGTGGTACAAGCCTTTCATGCGGTTGCACCAAAAGTGTTTCGTGGAACTAGTAATGTTCTACTTGCTAAAGAGCTGGGTATTAGCCCAATCGGGACGATGGCACATGAGTTTTTACAAGCGTTTCAAGCTTTAGATGTCCGATTACGTAATTTTCAAAAAGCGGCTCTAGAAGCATGGGTACAAGAATATCGTGGTGATTTAGGCATTGCTTTGACTGATGTGGTCGGAATGGATGCTTTTCTACGTGATTTTGATTTGTACTTTGCCAAACTCTTTGATGGCTTACGTCATGACAGTGGTGATCCCTATGAATGGGGGGATAAAGCGTATGTACACTACCGCAAATTAAAAATTGATACCAAAACCAAAATGCTGACTTTTAGTGATGGTCTAAATTTAGAAAAAGCATGGTTATTGCATCAATATTTTAAAGATCGTTTTCAAGTCAGTTTTGGGATTGGGACGAATCTGACCAATGATATGGGGCAAAAGCCTCTGAATATTGTATTGAAGTTAGTTGAGTGTAATGGTCAATCGGTGGCAAAAATTTCCGATAGTTCGGGCAAAACCATGACTGACAATGAAACTTTCCTTGCATATTTAAGACAGGTGTTTGAGATCGAAGAGGTCAGCTAATCTATAGCTGATTTTCTGCTAATTGAAAGCAAAAAATCAGACAAAGATAAAAAGTCGGCTATGTTAAAATTGATTCAATGCGGATAGAAAATAGCATAAAAATGACTGATGTAGATTTTAAACTGGGTTTACTGATTGAGCCTGAAGAACTTGTACCTTATTTAGGACATGAGCTGATTCGTGTCGTTGATTTAAGCCGAGCATCGGTTTATGAACAATTGCATATTCCTCATGCCATTCATTTACAGCCTAAATTCTTGGTTGCACAGCATGAACAGGCGAATGGGGTATTACCTGATCTAGCAGGTTTACAAGCTCTCGTCGAAAAATTAAATATTTCATCTCAACATCATATTGTCGTTTATGACGATGAAGGTGGGGCGTGGGCAGGGCGTTTAATTTGGAATTTACATTGTCTTGGTTTTAACCACACCAGTTTGATTAATGGTGGGATTCATGCTTGGTTGGGGGCAGGCTTACCAACCACAGCAGATATAGATAAAGTTATCCCTGTGAATGAGCTTGTGCAAGTTAATTTCAATAGCTTGCAACAGTATCGAGTTGAATACAATGAATTACTTCAGCAGGTTCAAGAACAGAATATTCAGCTCTGGGATTGTCGCACTAATGAAGAATATACTGGACTACGTTTAGCTGCGCGACGCGGTGGTCACATCCCAAATGCATTGCATTTTGAATGGAGTACTGCCCTAAACCGTGAAAATCATCTAAAATTACACCCGCTTGAACGCACTCAACAACGTTTAGAACAATTAGGCTTTAATTTACAACAACCTGTGGTGGTGTATTGTCAGTCACATCATCGTTCGGGTTTGGCGTATATATTGGCAAGATTGCTCAATTGGCAAGTCAGAGCCTACGATGGTGCGTGGAGTGAATGGGGCAATCGCCTCGATAGTCCTATTATTTCAGGGGAGTCACCGTCTTGAGTTTTTCAGCAGATTTTAAAAAACAACTTTTTATCAAAGCACAAAATTTAGTACCGCAACATCAACTGAGCCGTGTCATTGGTAAAGTTGCCGCAAGTGAAAATGTTTTGGTGAAAACTGCTGTGATTCAAGCATTCAAAGCAAAATATGGCATTGATATGAGTATTGCCAAGCAAACCAATCCGAATCAATATAAGTCATTTAATGAATTTTTTACTCGTGCGCTTAAAGATGGCGTGCGTGGTGTGGATGAACAAGCGGATAGTATTGTTTGCCCTGCGGATGGTGCGATTTCACAGTTGGGTAAAATTGAAGCAGGTGATATTTTCCAAGCCAAAGGTCAAAGCTTTTCTGTTGAGAAATTAATTGGTGATCCACAACTGGCAAAACCATTTATTGATGGTCAGTTTGCAACAGTTTATTTGTCACCGAAAGATTATCATCGTGTACATATGCCATTGGCTGGCACGTTGACTGAAACGTTATATATTCCAGGTGAGTTGTTCTCAGTCAACCAAACTACAGCTGAAAATGTACCAGGTTTGTTTGCGCGTAATGAGCGTATGGTATGTTTGTTTGACACTGAACTTGGTCGTATGGCGGTGGTCTTAGTCGGTGCAATGATTGTTGCAGGCATTGAAACTGTTGCAACGGGTAAAGTAAAACCAACAGGTCGTGTTGAATTACAACATCACCAAATGCAGTTAGATAAAGGGGCTGAGTTAGGTCGTTTCTATTTAGGTTCTACTGCTGTGGTTTTATTTGAAAAAGATAAAATGGTGTGGGAAGCGCAGTTTAAAGCCAATTCAACTGTGGTAATGGGTGAACGTTTAGGCCATTCGGTTTAATTTAGAAATAAGTTTGAAAAGCCCCTAGATAGGGGCTTTTTTACGTATTTCGTACAAGGCGTATTTTGTTAATTTTAATTTAATAATTAATCATTAGAAGTATAAGAGGAAATAGAGGAAATAATTTTTTGATGGATATCAGGCCAGATATAAATATTTTGGGTTAAATGAATAAATGACTTCAATACCATCCAACCCTTCGAATTTTAGGGGTAAATAGAACTCTACTTCACAATTACTGAATAAACGATGTGTTGTATAGCATTTTGCAAGTAAAGGTTGCTTTGATGGTGACAATATCTTTTCTGGATTAAGCACTGCAAAATAATATGCTCTGGAGTTATTATCTAAGAAATAAGAAACTTTCATCGTGTCACTAGATAGTTTTTTATCCAAAATTACTTTTGATGCCTTATCAATAAGTATTAAATGATTTTCAGCTTCATTATTTTTTAGATACATCCCACCAATTTTAAGATTTATAATATCAATATTATTTTTATCAATAAAATTATCAATATTATTTGAGTTTTTTACTGAAAAATCAGGCAATTTAAAAGATATAAAAATGAAATCATATATTTCTTTAGCTACAGGTTGATACACGTGCCTAATGGCAATAGTATGTTGATAAGGAATAGAAAAATACTTATTAGTAGGGCGCAAAAGAAATTGATAACTCCTATTTGAATAGGAGTTTTTCATAAATATGGGTTTTTCCCTAACAAAGTCATCTATTTTAATCTTTATCGGATCTTTTTCAGAAGATTTTAGATATTTGTAATTTTTTTCTTCATAAAAAATTTCAGGTCTTTCATTTATTATTGTTGTTGATGAATGTAAAGAATAATAGTGAATATAAGGGTGAATATAGTAGCTTAAAAAAATAAAAATAAAAATAAATGTAAAAGCTACCAGATTTATATACTTTATCATGTCTAAAAAATCTCAAAAAAATAAAACTGTGTAATTAATTTTAATTATTAAAATAATTAAAGATTAACTTTAACCGATAACTTCTATTTTCCCCTATTAATTTAACATAAAATTTATTATTAAAAATGCCTAACAATGGAATTCTCCACAAACTCTCTTCATTTAAAATAATTTTGGTTATGCAAAATAAACCTTAATTATTTTAATTAAATCAATTTCTTATAAATTTAGCATAACCTAAAAAAACACCCAAAAGCCGACACAGAAACAAGTTGGCTTCTTTTTGAGCAGTTTTGATATTTTTTACCAAGTATAAAATTAACCATGTACGCTTTTTCTTACACCAATTCCAGTCAATGACCCATATCCGTACCTATCTAAATCACCTAATATCAACTTATCGGGAACAGGAAGTTTCAAAACATAAAACAAGAATGATAAGTTTGAGCATCTGGACGTGAGGTAGGACAGGAGTTATACCTAAAGTGCGAAATACGAAAAAGCCCGACAGGATGTCGGGCTTTTTCATTTGATCTGAAACTCAGTAAGTTTCTAAAAGTTCATCTGCTTAGCATTGTAATAAGCATGAATAGCATCTGCACAACTGTTAATGATTGGGTCTTCATTCTTTTTCCAAATTAATCGAACTTCACTCAATGCATTGTCATCACGAATGGGAATGAGTCTGACATTATTTGGAAGAATCACTTTAAATTCCTCAGGTACAATACAAATGCCAAAACCATTCGCGACTAATTCCAGTTGAGACCTTTTTCTCGAATAGATTTTGGTTCTTTGGGGAGTAAAACCATTAACCAAACATAAATTAGCAGCCAGATAGCTTAGCCCACCACGCCCTTTATGAGGCACAGAAACAAAATTAAGTTGTGCTAACTCACGAATCGTCACACTTTCTTTTTCGTAGAAAAAGGAGTCGGAGCTATGAGCAGCCACATATAGGGGTGCAGTGTATAAACTGATCGAATTTACATCATTTAGATTGTGATAAATCGGCGGGCGAATAAAGCCCAAGTCAATACTGCCATTTAATAAATATTCGAGCTGTAGTTCAGATGATAAAGTATTCATTTCAATATCGATCAAATGTGTATCACACAACTGCTCAAAGATTTCGAGCTTATTTTGATCAAGCACAATACTACTAGAATGTGCGATTTTAATAATTCTTCCTTCACCGCGACTAATACTTTGAGCACTCACAATCGAGCTTTTTAAATGATCAAGATTGGTCTTTAAACTTTTATATAGTGCTTCACCTGCGGGGGTGAGCCTTATTTTTTTCTCTGAGCGATCGAAAATTTCAAAGCCCAGTTCTTCTTCTAAATTTTTAATTTGCCTGCTAAGAGCTGATTGGGCAATAAAAAGCTTTTCTGACGCTGCAATAAAGCCACCAGTTTCAACAATCGTGATTAGATAATTGAATTGTTTTAATGTCCACATATCTCAAAATTAGATCATTGCTTGTTTTTTCTATATTAGATTAGATGGTAAAAATCTTATACCTTTTTCATAGATTCTTTATTTGAGTAACTGAAGATGACCATGACAAAGAAAATATTAATATTGATCGGTTTTGTTATCATTTGTCTGCTCGCTCAAAGCTATGATGCTTATATGGGAATGACGAATTCAATAGATCATATGAATTTATTGGGTGATTGACAGCATTCATTTAAGTTAAATCTTAGATCTATTTGATAAATAGATCTAAGATTTAATCATGTACGCTTTTTCTTACAGTGATTAAGGTGAATATCCCATTTGCAGCTTTAATTGAATTGTCTATTATGATCACATCAGGAACAGGAAGTTCCAAAACATAAAACAAGAATGATAAGTTTGTGCATCAGGATGTGAGGTATGACAGGAGTTGTACTTAGTGAAAGGAATATAAAAAAAGCTCGACAGGATGTCGGGCTTTTTTTTATTCGATTTGAATTTGTTTTGCCCAAAACTCAATAAGAAATTGCAGAGATTGGCTGAGTGGTTTGTAGCTTGGCCAAATCGCATGAATCGGCATATCTAACCCATTGGTCGTATCACTAAATGCTAAACGAGTTAAACTTTGCTGGTTAAAATGCGCTTTCACAACAGAAAGGGGAAAATTTCCCCAACCTAATCCTTGTTCGACCATCTGAATTGCCATCGACAAATTATCAGTCGTCCAATAGGTTTCAGAAACCAGAATGCGTGGATCGGGTAAAGCATAATGTTTACTCGCGACAATAATTTGTCTTAATTCAGACAGCGTAGTGAGTTCATTGCGCTGTTGTTCTTTCAATTTCTGTGCATTATGGGGTGAAATGGCTGCTACAAACTTTTCCATCGCTAATAATCGAAAACGTTGGTTTGTATCAATACTTGAAGAACTATAAGCAACATATAAGTCAATTTCATTTTTTTCTAGGCGCTCTTTTAATTCTTGTTGAGGCGCTGAAACCATTTCAATATTGAGTAGTGGATAACGTTGAATCAGTTGTTCAATTCCCACCAATAAAAACTTTTGGTTGACGTCTGCAGCGACTCCAATTGAAATATCAGTTTCGAGTCCCATCGAAAGCTCGCTTAAATGCATTTCAAGTTGACGCATTTTGGTGACAATCAATCGAGCATGCGGTTCAATCGAAAGAGCGACTTCGGTAGGGGCGAGATGATTTTTACTGCGCTCAAATAATTTTAAATTCAATTCAGCTTCGAGGTTCGCTATCGCCATGCTGACAGCCGAGGGCACTCGATTCAAGGCACGTGCTGCTGCGGAAAAATTACCACGATCAATGATTTCAAGAATCAACTCTAACTGATCACTGCTGAGCTTCATGACAATTTCCTTGTCAGTAAATTTGATGACGATTGACTTTTTTTATCAAATTTAAAGCGTAAAATCCACTCATTATTGATTTTAAGGTGTGGTCATGCAAGGAACCAAGAGAAGAGTCACCTACGTATTTTTCTATGAAGTTTTTAGCTTTTTCATCTGCGCGATGGTGCTGGCTGTACTTTCGGATACAAGCATAAGTCATACAGGACCTTTGTCGATCTTGATTGCTGTGATCGCAGTGACGATCAATTACTTTTATAACCATGTATTTGAGATGTGGGAAAAAAAGCAGATCTCCAAAAAACGCACAGTAATGAGACGGGTAGTACATGCCATCGGCTTTCAGATTGTTTTAGTGATGATTTTGATTCCACTCATTGCATGGTGGATGCAGATCAGTTTAATAAAAGCATTTTTGTTAGATTTCAGTCTAATGGTTCTAATACCTTGTTATACCTTTGTTTATAATTATCTTTTCGACCATATTTTTGGTTTACCCAGTCATTTGGTGGAGTCGAAAACGGTATCTGTTTAAGTCATTCCTTCATTTGAAATGTATTTTTATCTACGTGTTATTTATCTCAAAATTACAGAATTACTTGAAAAAAGAGCGTATTTATATACGCTCTTTTTGATGGATTTTTAATCTAATTTTGAAAGGGAGATTTCTAATTTAGAGACGAATCCACGTCATATTTCTAAACGTATTATTATTCGGGTTTTTAGCATTTATCGTGAGCATTTTACCTGTTTTGCTTAAACGCGCATTCAAACTATATTTATATCCATCATAAGGATTGATCCATACACCTTGTCCAAATTCTTCATTTAGATTCAGCATTTTAAGATTACTCAGTACTTCCATACCAATAATCGGCTGATTTTTTAAAGCACCAGTACAAGGGGTGCATAGTGTAGGAATCGCCTCTTTGCCTTGAGGGTACATTTTCACAATGACAGCACTGTATTGTTCAGTTTTAGAATTACGTCTGATCACTATATCAGATAGATAAGAACCACTCCGTTCATCTACCACTTTCCAAGTACCGATCAATGGATCAGTAGGCATTGCGATCGCTGAAAATGAACTACTTAAGCCTAGGAGAAAGGCGAAACTACGAAAGAAATGAGAATTCATAAAATATATTACGTCTAAAGAGGAATGTGTGAGCGGTGAAATTAATCAAAATATTATTATATTATTATTGTAATTAAATTGTAATATCAAATATTTAGGGAGCAATTTTAGCTCCCTCTATTTTAACCTATACGATACAAACGTTCTTTGGGAAAGACAGCGGTAAAGGTTGAGCCTTCGTTTTCTTTGGAGCTAATTTCTAAATGGGCGCCATGTTGCATTAAAACATGTTTGACAATTGCTAAGCCTAAACCGGTTCCCCCTGTCTGACGGCTACGTGCGCTGTCAACACGATAAAAACGCTCAGTTAAACGGGGTAGATGTTTTGGATTAATGCCAATCCCATTGTCTTGTACGGTAAAGTAAGCGTGATCGCCATCTTCATGCCAGCCAATCGTAATAATGCCGCCTTTCGGTGTGTATTTAATTGCATTGGTGATTAAATTACTAAACGCACTGGCAATTTCCATATCAGAGCCGATTAAATCACAATGACTGTCGATATCTAAATTTAAAGTATGACCATAATCGAGATTATAAGCACGCGCATCATCAAATAATTGATTCATCAAATTTGCCATGTCAATAATTTGATTTTTAGCAACTTTTTTATTGTTTTCTAAATTGGATAAAAGCAATAAATCATTCACCAATGCATTCATACGTTTGGTTTGTGATTGCATTTGAGTGAAAGCACGTTTCCAGCGAGGAGTAATGTCATCTTGATCGATAAATGTTTCGATATAACCACTCAGTACGGTGAGTGGTGTACGTAATTCATGAGAAATGTTGTCCACGAAGTCTTTACGCATTTGTTCAAGATTATGTACGCGAGTGGTGTCATACGCCACCAATAAGCGACTTTCCCCACCAAAGCGAGTTAATTTGACTTGCACATAGCGGTCTTCGTCCATTTGAGCCTGTAGACGGATACCATCAGGTGCTTGATCGATATGATTAAAATATTCAATAAAGCTGGGTTGACGCAAAATAGCCAGTAAATTACGTCCGCGATCCAAAGGATTGATGCCCAATAACTTCTCGGCAGCAGGATTCCACCATTCAATCTGATGTTGGTCATCAATCAAAACGACAGCTTCAGCCAATGCAACCAGAGATGATTGTGCACGATCAATCAAACCTACCATTTCGGCTTGAACGATACGTTCTTGTCGCTGCGCTCGATAGACATTAAATAATAATGCACCCCAAATACCGCTTAGATTTGGGGGAACATCATAGGGACGATTTGAGATCCACTCATTGACTAAATACAGTGAGCGGAGTTGGAGTATAAAAAAAACGACAAACGCGACAAAAATACAGCTCCAAAAGTATCCAACCCCGAATCCAATTAAGCTCGCAATCAATAAGAAAAAAAGTAGCAGTCTTAGATCTTGTTTTGCAAACGTCCATAAATTGCTGTGACGGAAACGTTGATGTTCACGTGCCAATTCAGGGACGGGATAAGGTTCATACATAAAGGATTTTAACCTGCTGCTAAATCAGCTCGTGTAGAAAAACGATAGCCTGTGCCACGTACTGTTTGTACAAAACGATCTACGCCAAAAGGTTCTAACACTTTGCGTAAACGTCGGATATGCACGTCAATGGTACGATCTTCGATATAGACATTACCGCCCCAAACTTGATCCAGTAATTGTGCACGTGTATATGCACGTTCAGGATGTGTCATAAAGAAAGCCAATAAACGATATTCAGTTGGACCCATATCGAGAATACTGTTCCCAAAGCTCACACGCTGGCTAACTGGATCGAGCATTAAGCCATTAGCATCAATGACTTTTTCGCCACTGAGTGCATTTGCACGACGCAACACGGCTTTGATACGAGAAACCAATTCACGTGTAGAGAATGGTTTGGTCATATAATCATCTGCACCCGCATCTAGCCCTTGCACTTTATGGTCTTCTTCACCACGTGCTGTCAGCATGATGACAGGAATTTCAGCTAAGTTTTCATCACGTTTGAGACGACGGCATAGATCTACACCACTGACACCACCCGGTAGCATCCAATCCAGCAAAATAAGAGCAGGACGCTGATCGACGATAATCTGATGCGCTTGTTTGGCATCCTCAGCTTGTAAACATTGGAAGCCTGCCATATCTAAAGAGGTATGGATCATTTCGCGGATCGGTAGCTCATCATCGACAATTAAAATATAGTCATCTTTCACTGCGCAATACCCTTAAAATCTGTAACGGTGAACCGTTTTGTTGTTATGACAGGCTTATTACAAAGATTAATTATGACAATATCATTGCAAAAGAGTTAATAAAGTCGAATTTAGCAATAAATTGTGACAATTCTAGGGCAGAGTAGTGACCAAATGATGACAAGTTGTTTTCAAATAAAACAAATGAATTCATTTGGTTAATACCATTAAAACCTTTTTATTGTGTTCGTCACAAAACTGTAAAAGGATTTTAATTTTTTTGTGAGGTGGTTTCAATAAATGATAAAAACACAGCACAACAAGCAGATAACACATCTTCTAAGGGCTGTTTAAAACCTTCGGAAACCCAACGAATAATAATATGCGTCACATAACCATTTAAACCTGTTGCCATTAATGAAACTTCTTCACCACTTTGAGGTGCATTCGGCATGGTAATCATCACGAAAGCTTGGATAATTCGGTCGAATTGAGTCAAGGTTTCTTGAATCGTCGCCTGATTATGTAAATCTTGCACCAACATGGCATCGATATAAATAATTCGTGCCATACGAGGGTCATCTTTAATCGCACTCAACAATGCGGATAAACCTGCCGTGACCATATTCTTAGGTTCAGGTGCAGCCATGAGCACGGCTTGGGTTAAACAATTTTGCATTTTGCCAATCATTTTTAAGAATACCGTTTGGAAAAGTTCCTCACTTTTCTTAAATGATTCATAAAAATAACGCTCAGTCAGCTTCGCCTCATTACAGACATCTTTGACAGTGACCGAAAAAAAACCCTGTGTACCATAGGTTGCAATGCCTGCTTCAATCAACTTTTCGCGGCGAGCTTCTTTACGTTCAGTTAAAGAGAGACCTTTAAACTGACGCTCTTTCGCTTCGGTATTATTTTTCTTGCGTGTCGCTAGATCTTCAGTTGCCATGGAAAAACCGTTCCCTAAAAAAGTCTTTAAATCGTATGTCTAAGATTTATTTACATTTTAAACAGGTCTTGCGAATTTAGAATAACTAAATTTCGTAAAACTTATTTCATCATGTCTAAACATCTTACGTCATGAAATGTAAATAGACCTAATATGACAAGCAATATGTTGGTTATTGCCATTTGTCTTAAAGCTGTAGTGTACTATATTGACAACCCGTATTGTCAAAATTATATTGGTTATAGCTTAAACTGCACATGATCAAGACAAATGTGTGCATATCATTCGCAATACAAAGGATAGGCAATGAAAAATTTTAAAAATAAAGTCGCAGCGATCACAGGTGCAGGTTCTGGGATTGGACAACAATTGGCAATTTTATTGGCTAAACAAGGTTGCCATTTGTCATTGAGTGATATCAATGAGAAAGGATTAGCGCAAACTGTTGAGTTGGTAAAACAAAATCCAATCACAGTAACGACCAAAGTTCTTGATGTTTCAAACCGTGAAGCGGTGAAGCAATGGGCGCAAGAAACTGTTCAAGATCATGGCTCAGTGAATATGATTTTCAATAACGCAGGTGTGGCACTTGGCTCAACTGTTGAAGGCGCAAGCTATGAAGATTTAGAGTGGATCGTGGGAATTAACTTCTGGGGCGTAGTTTACGGCACGAAAGAATTCTTACCATTCATTAAGCAAACCAAAGATGGTCATATCATCAATATCTCAAGTATTTTTGGTTTAACTTCGCAACCAACACAATCTGCATACAATGCAACAAAATTTGCGGTACGTGGTTTTACTGAATCATTACGTCAAGAACTTGATATTGAAAAGAGTGGCGTAAGTTCTCTTTGTGTACACCCAGGTGGTATCCGTACCAATATCGCAAAAGCTGCCAAAATGAATGACAGCTTAAAGAGCTTGGGCATGGATCCAAATAAATCGATCAAGCAGTTTGATAAATTCTTACGTACACCACCAGAAGAAGCTGCACGTCAGATTTTAAACGCCGTGTTGAAAGATAAACGCCGTTTGTTAATTGGAACAGATGCTCGTATTGTGGATTCTTTCCAACGTCTATTCCCGACGGGTTATCAACGTATTGCTGCACTTGCAACGAAAATGATGTAAGTTGCAAGCATAAAAAAGCCATTCTTAGAGAATGGCTTTTTTATTTGAGGATCAAAGAAATTTTTAAATAAGGACTTTGATCTTGGTTTTCTTCCAAACGAACTGATAATAAGATGCTTGTAATACACATAAGCACACAAAAGAAAGTGCATAAGCAGTCCAAATGCCTGTTAAGCCCCATAACGAACTAAACCAATAGGCACAAGGAACTTCAATTAAAATAATGGTCAGAATATTGATCATCATTGGGACATTGACGGTTCCACTAGCCCGCATGATTGAAGCAAAAATAGCACTCGCACCGAAGAATAAAATTGACCATAACACAATAAATAAGAGCTGCTGCCCAAGTTCAATGACGCTATGATCGGTAATAAATAGAGCCATTAAGTATTTGGAAAACAAGTAAGCCAAAGTGATCAAACTGCCAGTAAATATGACATTCATTCCCAAAGCCGTTCGTGTGACTTTGGCTAATAATTCGGGTTTGCCTGCACCAATCGCTTGAGCGGCAAAAATAGAAGCTGCAATTGAAATAGAGAGGGCTGGAAATTGAATATAGTTGAGGACTTGGTTCACTGCACCATATGCTGCGGTCGCATGTGCACCATAATGATTAACCAAACCAATAATGACTAAGCCTGCTAATGAAGTTGTCACCATTTGGATGCCTGTTGGGATACCAAGTTTTAGGATCAGTTTACTTAATGTTGCATCATGGCGAATGCTTTGCAAAAGTCGCGCATCTATTTTCAGAGGATGATTCTTATAGTTAAGATAAAAGCTGAGGAAAATAAGTACAGCAGCATATCCCATGATTGTTGCAACAGCAGGCGCGACAATGCCTAGTGCAGGGAATCCAAAATAGCCTTTGAGTAAAACAGGCGTTACTGCCAGACCAATCAGGCTGGTTAGGCTCAATGCAATCAGAGGGGTAACACTATCACCGACACCGCGTAAAATCGAAGTATAAATAATATAGACAAACAATAATGGACTACCCACCAGCATCCAGCGAACGTAGGGTAAAGAAAGATGCATGACTTTAGGATCTGTACCTAATAATTGCAAAATATGCTCGGCAAAGCTCCAACCTAAAACAGCAATAATGCTGCCACCAATCAAAGTCATAAATAGGGTAGAGCCAATCACACTTCTGACTTTTTCAAGATTTTGCGCACCCCATGCCTGTCCAATCAGTACAGTCGTTCCTGCGGAAATCCCGATTACAAATGCCAATAAAAAGAAAAGAATTGGGAAGAATACAGAAACCGCAGCAATCGCATCAACTCCCATCATTTGACCTACAAAGATGGTATTAATCGTTCCCGACAAGTTCTGTAAAATGTTGGTAGCAATCAACGGAACAAGAAAAACAAAAAAAGTTTTCCATAGATTGGGTTGCATGACCAAAGGTTGGCGTGGTGTCATTCAGTTTCCTTCACGCTTCATCCTGAAACGGCTGTATTTTTTCCAACATAACATTATCGTTACTGTTGGAGGCATGATTGTTCAGTTTATTTTTGTAGATCAACATTGTACGAGGATTTGACTCGCACGCTCTAAAGTCTGGTCTGTTTTGGCAAAACAAAAACGAATCAGGCGTAGTGATTCAGGCGCTTGTTGATAAAAAACGGAAATAGGAATCGCGACAATTTTGTGTTGTTCTGCGAGGAATTGGCACATTTCCACATCATTCAAGTCAGGGCGAATCGCACTGTAATCTAAATTTTGGAAGTAGGTACCTTGTGATGGAATAAATTTGAAACGTGAACTTTGAATTTGAGTATTAAAAAGATCTCGTTTTGCCTGATAAAAGTTCGGGAGCTCCTGAATGTGCTCAGGATGTTGTTGCATATAGTTCGCTAATGCTATTTGGCAAGGTGTGGTTCCGCAAAAATTGGCAAATTGATAAATTTGACGAAACAAACGCATTAAATGTGGTGCTGCAACGCAATACCCCGTTTTCCAACCTGTAACATGATAACTTTTGCCAAAAGAACCGATTACATAACTGCGTTCACGTAATTCGGGGAATTGCAGCGCACTAAAATGTTTTTGTCCATCAAAAACTAGATGTTCATAGACCTCGTCAGATAGCACAACGATATTTTTATCTTGAATGAGTTCAATCAGTTGATGCCAGTCTTGTTCTGACCAAATCGCACCAGTCGGATTATGCGGTGTATTGACGATAATCATGCGAGTTTTTGCATTGATACAATCTTTAACTTTTTGCCAATTCACTTGAAATGTTGGTGCTTCTAAATGAATATGAACGGACTTTCCCCCTGCCAGTTGTACTGCAGGGGCATAACTGTCATAGCTCGGGTCAAAAATAATGACTTCATCATCTGCATGAATACAGGCTTGAATGGCACAAAAAATCGCAATGGTTGCGCCAGGGGTAATGGTAATTTCGGTGACAGGATCGAGTTGCAGTTGATCTCGCTGTAAAAACTGTTTGGCCAGTTGTTCTCTGAGTACTAAAACACCATCTCCCGCAGGGTATTGGTTATAACCTGAAAGCGTGGCTTGGCTCAGCGCTTCAAGCAATGCAGGTGGAGCAGGGAAATCGGGGAAGCCTTGAGACAGATTCAGTGCATTCAGTCGTTGTGCGAGTTCAGTCATCACGCTAAAAATAGTAACACCTTGGCTTGGGAGTTTTGACTGAAGCTGCAACATGGTTTTTAACCTGATTGATGTTTTATTTAGGACTGATTGTATCTAGAAAGAGCGGCCTTTTCCAAATTATCGATCTCTAAATAAAAAGAGATATGTCTGTTATTGGTTTTAAACATGTGTTTCACATCAAGAGAAATATTGGAATTGTGTCTTAATAAAAACAATACTGACAGAATTGGTCAATTTTGATTTAAAATTGTAAATTTAATTGTTAATTTTCAAGTATATATGGTGTTTAAATTTTATTTTTTAAGCGATATAATTTACAGATAGTGATTAAAATAAATACTATTTTTTGTCAAATAGGGCATTCAGTAATGGACAGTTTCGATCTAAAAATACGCTACCCACATCATATTGATTTAAAAGATGTAGAGCAGCTTGAGGCACTGAATACCATTGGGGTATTAACTCGTTTTGATAAAATGGGCTGGAAAAAACAATTAAGCCGTTGGCTGCAGCTTAATGGTGTTAGCCCAACGTTTACCATTACCGATGAAAAGACCGAACAGACAATCGAAATCGTATTAAATACCTATGGGTCATTTCAAGAGCTTAATTTTATCGTCAAGACAGATATTCCAGCTGTTGTTGCTAAAAAACAAATGTTTGGATTAGTTACACGACAGGCGAAAGAAAAAGTTCATTTTAAACAACTTTCATTGGTACAAGTGAAAGCCTATCTAACTGCATTTTTAAAACAAGATACAGATACTTTGATTCGTTATTATCAAGAAAGTAAATACATGGTTTGATCTACGAAAAGGGAATGAAATAACACATCTCTAAATTTGATTATATTCACATTGGAGCTTATTTTATTTCAATGAAGGAATAAAAAAAGACGACAAAACATCACTGTTTTACCGTCCTTAATCATATCATTTACAAAACATTTTCAACAATGGCACGAATGATACCGAGTGCTAAACCAATAAAAGCACCGACAATCACGCCGTTGACGCGGATCATATGCAGATCACCACCGACCTCACTTTCGATTTTGGCGATCATTTCGCGTGAATCCCATTCGTGAATACGCTCACTGATATAGCGGATAATCTTATCGCTGTATTGCTCACTGAAATTCGTCGCTAAGCCGACCATTTTCTCATTCAATACTTGGCGTACTTTTTCATTCTGAATCAAGCTTTCACCAAGCTGTTGTATCGCAGCCTGTAAATTCGTTGCAATACCAGAATCTTCCTGCATTAAATCCGTTTTAATCGCATCACATAAAATTGCCACAGCACCACTAATAAAGTTCAGAACTTGAGGACTATCAAGAAGCGCATCTTTACCACTATTCAAACGTTGACTGGCTTCACTCTCCGTATCAGCGAGTTGTAACATGAGTGAATGTGTGGTTGTTTCAATGTCTTGTCGCCATGGATGTTCAGGATTAGCCAACATCGATTCAACTTTTTCAATCAGTGAGTCAATTGTCCGTTGTTGAACATCAATCCCAATCCAGCTTGCACCTTTGGCAAGTTTCCAAACACCTAATTCTTGGAATAGTTTACGTGATAGATCTCGTGCCTCTTCAGGATGAGAGACCATCCACTCATGCGCCAGATCAAGACCACGTTGCAATACGTCTTGATGGAAATCATTTTCTAAAACAGCACGTAACATTTCACTGGCCAATTTATTGATTTTGGTACTGCGCACCCATTGCACACTATTGTTTTGCACAAAGTGGGCAATTTGATCTTGGCTCACAAATTCAAAAATTTTCGGTACAGTATGTTGAATCATCTGTACGACTTGTTGGTTATTTTGAGGGTTGGCTAGCCATTGACCGACGGCCAAACTGAGGTCGGCATTTTTTAAACTGCGTTCAACAATTTGAGGAGATAAAAAGTTTTCTTGTACAAATCGGCCCATTGATTCTGCAATACGCGCTTTATTCCGTGGAATGATTTCGGTATGGTCACGCAATAGTTTGGGTAAAGGCATTTTTCCAAAAGGATTGCGAAAAAGCACAGTGACAGCGTACCAATCAGCCAGCCCACCAACTACACCTGCTTCCGCACCTAACATAAAAATATGAATGACCCATTTATATTCAGGTAAAAAATGCGCCGCGACCATTAAGCCAATCCATGCTATAACCGCAATGATCAATGCCATAGTGGCGAAGTACTTACTTCTTTGCAGGCTAGGTACGTGAATTTCTTCGACTGAATTCATTGAGTCATCCTTATCAATTTACTTTTTGTTTTGAGGTGGCGCAGGGGGCTGCAACACGTCTCCTGTTGGACTCAATCCATATTTTTGCCCTAATGATTGCAAAATGAGTTGCGCATCAAAAGCATCAGGTGATTGCTGCTGAGTCTGAAAACACTCGATAGTATACGACACTTGGATTGGATCAAGATTGACCACTTGAGGCATATCATAGAATGGATCGGGCCAAAAGGCAGGATGTCGGCGATAATAACCATATGGGTAATAAGAGGGTGTCGGATAAATCACAGCTTGGCGTTGCGTCTTATGACGTGCATTACTTGGATCATCAACAACGGTAAAATAACGGAAACCGTTTTTGACTGTAGTTTGTGCAGCTTTGAGTAAAGTAATTTCTTCTGCCGTACCATAACTCAAATTATTATCTGCCTGAAAACCGACACGGAACGTTTTATTGTTTAGTGGATAGGCTGTGAACTGCCCGAGTTGATCGAAAGTTTTAGGTTTTGATGGAACAGTTGCACATCCTGCCAGTGTTAATGTAACAAGGAGAGGGGCACATATGAATAAAGATTTCATTTTGCAATTCCTATGTTCAATGTCTCAAGAGACGAGAGACTTAAAAGCTGCTATTCGGTTCTGTTAAAAAGGTCAGTTCTTCAGGTGTCGAGCTTCGACCTAAGATGGCATTGCGATGTGGATAACGCCCAAAACGGTCAATAATCACTTTATGCTTTTTTTCAAAGCTCAAATTAATTTCGTTCCCTAAACGCTGGAACAGTTTTAAAGCAAACTCATGCATTAATTTAGATTCACTATGCATAAATGGCATATATAAAAATGAGCGTTGTTCGGGATTAAGTTGAGCATCGAGTTGTAAACTAATTGCTTCTTGAGCAAGCATCAATGCCATACTGTCATAGGCAAAAGCTTGCGCTTGATCACGATATAAGTTGCGAGAAAATTGATCTAGCACAATGATCTCGGCTAAGCGACCCTCTGGGGTGTGTCGCCAAGACCAAAGCTCTGCTTGGATCGCTTGATGGTGAATTATTTGAAATTGGTCGCGAATTTTTGCATCAAATTCATCACTTTTGGCAAACCAAAGTGAACGGTGTTCAGGATTAAACCAAAAATTAAGAATGTCCTGTGCTTGCATAGTTCAGTGCTCATGGGAAGATTTATTTTTTAATAAAATCACAATTTCAGCATGTCTTATATAACAAGATTGTGATAAAAATTGCCAAACTAAATCAGATGACTAGATCACAATTGTCGTTATAATTGGCAGAATAACCAAGTCGCGACCATTTATGTGGTTGGCTGATCTTAAATAAGCGAGCATATAAATTATGAATCAACCCAGCATACATTCTTCCTCTGTGATACCGACTTGGGTAGATGCTTCGCTATTAAAGGGGATGCTACGCGGCATTGAACGCGAAAGTTTACGTATGCAAAGCAATGGATTTTTATCACAAAAAAATCATCCAGAAGCTTTAGGTTCTGCACTGACACATCCGCATATCACGACAGATTATTCAGAAGCATTAATGGAGTTTATTACTACACCGAAAACAACCATCGCTGCTGCATTAGATGAATTAAGAGATATTCATAGCATTGTGCATCAGCAGCTAGAAGAAGGCGAAAGATTATGGCCACTGTCCATGCCGTGTATGTTGGATGATAATGAAGAAAATATCCGATTAGCACAGTACGGCACTTCTAATATTGGCCGCTTTAAAACCTTATACCGTCATGGTTTAGGTGTACGTTATGGTCGCCGTATGCAAACCATTTCGGGTGTGCATTACAACTTATCTTTCCCTGATCAATTGTTTGCAGTATTACAACAACATGAAACCAAGCCAGAATTAAAACAACTCAGTTTACAGGATTATCGTAGTCATCGTTATTTTGGTTTGATTCGAAACTTTATTCGTTTGATCCCTTTAGTGATGTATATGTTGGGTGCTAGTCCATCGGTTTGTCGTTGCTTTTTAACAGGGCGCGAGCATCATTTACAGCCTTTAGTTAAAGGGACTTTATATTTACCAGAAGCGACCGCTTTGCGAATGGGACGTTTGGGCTATCAAAACTCAGCACAAAAAGAATTAGGTATTCATTACAACGATCTACATGATTATCTTGACGGATTACAAAAAGCGGTACATACCCCTTATCCTGAATTTACCGATTTAGGTTTAAATGATGAACAGGGTGAGCCGATTCAAATCAATGATCACGTGCTCCAAATCGAAAATGAATACTACAGTCTAGTTCGTCCGAAGCAAGTACCACAAGCGGGTGAAACTCCATCACAAGCATTGAAGAATCGTGGTGTTGGATATGTGGAATTACGTGCCGTAGATGTGAACCCTTATAGTGCGATTGGAATTGATGAAATTTCAGCGGGTTTTCTTGAAAGTTTAGCGTTGTATTGTTTATTAAATGATAGTCCTGATTTGTTTGCAGAAGAGCAAGAGCAAATTGATCATAATCAAACTGAAGTCGTCAATCGTGGACGTGCAGTAGATGCTAAAATTATAGAAAGTGAAACAATAGTTTCACTGCATGATTGGGCACAGCGTCATTTAAATGCGATTCAAGACTGCGCTATTTTGTTAGATCAAATGGATGGTTCACAATTATATTCTGAGGCAATCCAAGTGATGCAGCAGCGTTTAGATCATGTTGAAAATACACTTTCTGCGCATGTGATTAAAGATACTTTGGATAATGGTGGGACATGGAGCTTTGGGAGTGTCATGGCTCAACAACATGTCAACCGTTATGAAGAACATCAGTTGAGTGCAGAAAGAGAACAATATTTTGCAGAATTAGCGCAAACATCGTTGCAAAAACAGGCGCAACTTGAACAAGATAACGACATCAGCTTCGAACAATATCTTGCACAATACCGTTAAAATTTTAGAGGACTTCCCATGCGATGGACTTACCGCTTAGTTAGTGCATTACTGGTACTAACGAGTATTATTGGTATCTCGTTTGCGTTGTATTTAGAACATGTGCAAGGTTTAGAGCCTTGCCCACTGTGTATTTTCCAACGTATTGGCTTAATTGGAATGGGATTGATTGCGTTAGTCGCATTTATTCATAATCCGATTTCAAATGGTTTTAAACGTTTTTATGCACTATTAGCAACCTTATCCATCGGTTGGTCAGTGGGCGTGGCATCTCGTCATGTTTGGCTACAACATTTACCACCTGATAAGGTGCCAAGTTGTGGTCCAGGCTTGGACTATTTAGTTGATGCATTGCCAATGAAAGCGGTATTTCAGGAAGTGCTTTCAGGTTCAGGCGAATGTGCAGCAATTGATTGGACTTTTTTAGGACAATCACTACCAGTATGGTCCTTGCTGTATTTCAGTTTGATCTTATTGGTATGTTTATGGCAGTTGTTTAGACATTATAGTGCCGCTAAATAATAAAAAAGCCAACTTATCGTTGGCTTTTTTATTGGATCAAGAAGACTGATATCAGGTTTCTACGATGCCATCTAAATCATCAAAAGTATAATTATTCGGAACATTGATTAAATGTGTTTGGATACCTTCCTCAACGACTTCGTCAACATCAGGATATAACCAACGTGTAATCTGTTCAGCAACACTCGAATGGTACTGAATTTCAAAATGGTTTAAACCATAGAATACGGCTTTATGGGTTTCTGGTAATTTAAGTTGGAAGCGTGGATTTTGATGTTCACCTAAAGCACTTTTTACACTGACCAAATAATCGCCAATGACAGAGAGTGCTTTATTACGCAATTTCTCAAACTCTAAAGTACCTGCGATTAGGAAGGTATTGATATGTGAGGGTAATGGTGCAGGTTTACGATTATCATCAGCAAAGCCAATACGTGCATCATTATGTTCCCAATCATCATCTCGAACACTGCCATGACGCAAATCTAAAATACCATTACTACGAATGTTGACCAGTTGACCAATTAAGCTAATAAAAGGGAAAGCGCCAAGTTTATCTTGCAAAATAAAGCCAAAACGTTCTAGCACTGCACCATGATGTGGCGAACCAATACAAACTAAGTTCTCAACCATATGCACCCATTGATAGAGATTCTGTTTGCCATAAAATAGGGCACTCCGTGAAACCAAGCCACCCATACTATGTCCGATTAAATCAATGCTGGTGATTCTTGGATTTCGTTGTACTAAATCTTCAAGTACATTTGCAAAGCTTCGACCATTTGCAGAAATACGACGCCCTGTATTGTAGTTCAGATATAACATGGTGTTGTTGTCCCGTTGCGCAAGCAAACGTTCACCAATTCCACCATAACGGCTATTTGACCAGCTGAGATGATTCATACACAGGCCATGTGTAAGAATGACAATACGACCAGTTAATTCACCTTGTTGTAATGATCCATAATGATCATAAAGCACCATAGGTAAAGCCATTGGGTTGTGTTGTTTTAAGAAAAAGTCTCCAAAAATCCCATTTAATGCGCCCACCACAAAATGCAGTGTTGGTGTCAGGGGCTTATCATGCAGCACAGGGAATTTTTCAATAATATGACGTAAACTTGGTGCAAGAAAACTGCTACCGTATTTCTGTAAGGCATCATAAGAAAATTGATAAAATTTTTGCAACTGTGGAAGTTTCTGTAATTTTTTAGCTTTTTGTGCGCTTAAACCAAGTGTTGTCCGTAACACTTCTGTTTGCACTAATTGCACCAATTCGTGAACACCACTTAAGCTCGTGCTCACAACTTGTGCCAAACCTTCTAAAACATCTGCCTGACTAGGGGGTGTACTGTCCCATTTGCAGTAGGTTTCATGCAGAGGCGTTAAACTTGGCATATTGATTTCCCCATCCTTGATATATACCGAAGGTTTGAAGTAATTGACTTAATATTCTTTAGATAAACTACAACAAACGCTTACATCTTATGTGTTTCATAAGTAATTTTTTTAGAATACTGATGAACGGAGTGCACTATCGTTTTTTGTGTCAGACAATATCAAGCTTAAATGTAATTTATATTGTTATTTGTTTATCTATTAACCTAAATAATGTGATTTATTTGGCAATAAGTCAAGCTGTTGTCTATTATGGTGCGTATGCAAATTATTTATTTACATGGCTTTCAAAGCAGCCCCATGTCAAAAAAGGGGCAACAATTAGAACAATATTGCACAAATGTTGAGCATGCTGATGTGCATTTACCTGATTTGAATAAACCGCCTGAACACGTTTTAAGAGATGTTTCTAAGCTGATTGAAAGTTTACCACTCGATCAAGTTAGATTGGTTGGAAGTAGCTTAGGTGGATTCTATGCGACATATTTTGTCGCAAAATATGGATGCCCTGCTGTACTGATTAATCCTGCTATGCAACCATGGCAGTTATTCGAAGATTTATTCGGGATTGAACAAATCCCGCTCAAAGTCACTGATTCATGGACACTCGATGCCGACCAATTGCAGCAGTTACAATCAATTGCTGACACGAAGTTAAAGCATGCTGCTAAAATTCTTGTACTGTTGCAACGAGGTGACGAAGTCTTGGATTATCGTCAAGCACAACGTTATTATAATGCAGCACAGCCATCTGCATTGATTTTAACCGACGCTGATGGTAATCATGCAATGGATGATTTTGAAGAAAAATTACCTTTCGTACTCCGATTTTTATCGACAGCCCTCTAATAAGGAAGTCAGACCCAGTGACACAATACACGGCACAATCCCTTGAAGTTCTTTCAGGTTTAGATCCTGTTCGTCGTCGTCCCGGTATGTATACCGATACCTCACGTCCAAACCATTTGGCGCAAGAGGTGATCGATAATGCGGTGGATGAAGCACTTGCAGGACATGCCAATCAAATTTGTGTCACCGTATATGAAGATGGTTCATTGTCAGTCGAAGATAATGGACGAGGTATGCCAGTCGATATTCATCCTGAATATGGACAAAGTGGTATCGAAATTATTTTGACCAAATTACATGCAGGCGGAAAATTTAGTACCGATAATTATCAATTTTCTGGTGGTTTACATGGTGTTGGTATTTCTGTCGTGAATGCTTTATCAACACGCGTTGAGGTTGCGGTACAACGCCAAGGTAACTTGTATCATATGGCGTTTGAACAAGGTGAGCCTGTTGCGCCATTATCGGTGTTAGAAGGTAAAGTTGCGAAACGTGCGACAGGAACAACCGTTCGTTTTTGGCCAGAAGCAAAATACTTTGATAGTCCAAAATTTGCACTAAAAGCATTGAAGCATAATTTGAAAGCTAAAGCCGTTTTAGCGGCGGGCTTGAAAATTATTTATGACGATAAAATTAATAACGAAAAAATTGAATGGCAGTTTGAAAATGGTCTAGTCGACTATTTAATGGATGAACTCGAGGATCGAGAGATTCTACCTGATCCTGCCTTTGTCAGTAGTGGACAAGCAGAGCGAGCAGCTTGTGAATTTGCGATCTGTTGGAATGTTGAGGGTGGTGAACAAATACAAGAAAGTTACGTCAATTTGATTCCAACCGCGCAAGGTGGTACGCATGTCAATGGATTGCGTTCAGGGGTCACGGAGGCGTTACGAGAGTTCTGTGAATTACGTAATTTATTACCACGTAATATGAAACTTTCGGCAGAAGATGTTTGGGATGGGGTCAATTTCATTCTATCTTTAAAATTTCAAGAGCCACAATTTTCAGGGCAAACCAAAGAACGTCTATCCAGTCGTGAAGCCTCTAATATTGTGTTGAATATTGCCAAAGATGCATTTGCTTTATGGTTAAACCAACATGCTGAGATTGCAACGCAGTTAGCTGAAATGGCAATTGCTAAAGCTGGACGTCGCTTAAAAGCAGCGAAAAAAGTGGAGCGTAAAAAGATCGTCTCTGGTCCTGCGTTACCCGGAAAACTGGCTGATTGTGTGGGTTTAACGCGCGAAGACAGCGAATTATTTATTGTCGAAGGAGATTCTGCGGGTGGCAGTGCTAAACAAGCGCGTGACAAGAATTTCCAAGCGATTATGCCGATTCGTGGAAAGATTCTAAATACATGGGAAGTGTCTTCGGATGAGGTGCTCGCTTCTCAAGAGGTACATGATATTGCAATTGCCATAGGGGTTGATCCAGGTAGCGATGATCTATCTGAATTACGTTATGGCAAAATCTGTATTCTTGCCGACGCAGACTCGGATGGTCTACATATCGCGACATTACTCTGTGCGTTGTTTGTGAAGCATTTCCCGACTTTAGTTGAAGACGGTCATTTATTTGTCGCAATGCCACCACTGTATCGTATTGATATTGGTAAAGATGTTTATTATGCGTTGGATGATAGTGAACTCGAAAGCATTTTGAGAAAAGTGAAAGGTAATAAAAATCCGCAAATCACTCGATTTAAAGGATTGGGTGAGATGAATGCGAGTCAATTGCGTGAAACCACGATGGATCCCAATACCCGCCGTTTAGTTCAACTCGATTTGGATGATGCGCATTTTACCGCAGGATTATTAGATAAATTGCTTGCAAAAAAACGTTCGAGTGATCGTAAGCATTGGTTAGAGCAGAAAGGTAATTTAGCGGATATAGTTGTTTAATTCTTTTTAATTGAAAGATTAAAAGCCAAGCTCATGCTTGGCTTTTTTATCAAGAAAAGTTTTCCATGCTTGATAAAAAAGTCTGCATCATTTTAGTTCATTTCGTTCTTTTTGTATGCAATGTTGTATACAAGATTGAATTCTTATTTATTTTATATGGTAAATATTAAAATAAAACAATAGCTTAAATTATTGGCATAGAAATTGAATAACTCCACTCAGTAAAAATCACAATATCAACCTGTGGAGAACAAAGATGCAAAATAAATTGATGTCGATGTCTGTACTTATGGCAGCGATGATGGGGGCAGGACTGGTCGGTTGTTCAAAACCAGCAGAAAAAACAGAACAAACAAAAACTGAAACGAAAGCGACACCTGCAGCAAATGGCGATACGATTAAGGTGGGGATTTTACATTCACTCTCAGGCACGATGGCAATTTCTGAGACATCTCTGAAAGATACTGCATTGATGACAATTAATGAAATCAATGCCAATGGTGGGGTGATGGGTAAAAAACTCGAACCTGTCATTGTTGATCCAGCATCAGATTGGCCATTATTTGCGGAAAAAGCACGCCAGTTAATTACTCAAGATAAAGTGGCGGTGATTTTTGGCTGCTGGACGTCAGTGTCACGTAAGTCTGTTCTGCCTGTCGTGGAAGAACTGAATGGCTTATTGTTCTATCCAGTGCAATATGAAGGTCAGGAACAGTCTAAAAATATTTTCTATACAGGTGCAGCGCCGAATCAACAAGCCATTCCTGCCGTTGAATATTTAATGGGAGATGAGGGTGGTAAAGCACAACGTTTCGTTTTACTCGGCACAGATTATGTCTACCCGCGAACAACCAATAAAATCTTACGTGCATTCTTGAAGTCTAAAGGGATTGCCGATGCAGACATCATGGAAGAGTACACGCCATTTGGTCATAGCAACTATCAAACCATTGTTTCCAATATCAAGAAATTCTCTGCGGGTAAAAAGACTGCGGTGATTTCAACTATCAATGGCGATTCCAACGTTCCTTTCTATCGTGAGTTAGGCAACCAAGGTATTAAAGCTGCTGATATTCCAGTGATGGCTTTCTCAGTTGGCGAAGAAGAATTACGTGGAATTGATACCAAACCATTGGTGGGTCATTTAGCTTCATGGAACTATTTCATGTCAGTTAAAAATCCGAAAAATACCGAATTTGTCAATAAATTCAAACAGTATGCAGTAGAGTACAAGCTTCCAAATGCCGACAAAGTTGTGACCAACGATCCGATGGAAGCGACCTATGTTGGTATCAATATGTGGAAACAAGCGGTTGAAAAAGCAGGTACAACGGACGTTGATAAAGTTCGTGATGCGATGGCGGGTCAAACTTTTGCAGCACCATCGGGTTATACCCTAAAAATGGATGAAACCAATCACCATTTACATAAACCTGTGATGATCGGGCAAATCCGTGCTGATGGTCAATTTGATGTAGTTTATAAAACACCTCAGACCATCAAAGCTGAGCCTTGGAGTCCATATATTCCTAAATAATTTTCCCATGCAACCTGCTGTTTTGGCAGCAGGTTTTTCTTAGTTTTATTTCTGATTGATTGGTTTAAATAGAAAATATAAGGGGAGTCTTATGGCGAAACACTATGTTTTGGCACTGCTCTGCATCATGGTACAGATCATTTTTAATCCTGCATGGGCAGAAGTTACTTCACCAACAACATTGACGTCTACAACTTCTCAGGATGCCATCCAGACTTTTGTTAAATCCGACTTTACCGCTCGTCGTGCCATGTTGAATCAATGGCCAGCGAGTATTGAGCAACTGGATCAATTGGTCGCGTATATTGATCAAAATGAGTTATATACCGATAGTTCAGGTCATACTTTTATTTTAAAAAATGATGAAAAATTATTAAGTTACCCACAATTGCAAGCCATTGACACTTGGCCATCAGACTTGTCTCAAGTGACGCTGGTCAATACCTTGCGTAAGGCACTGAACTTTGGACAAGCCAAAGCTAAACTTAATTCAGACGATGCTTCACAACGTTTGGCTGCGGTGGATATTTTAGAAAATAATCTGGATGAGCTGGATGTTGTCACAGTCAGACAGTTGTATCTGAATGAAAAAAGTGAAGCAGTTAAAGCGCGTTTGGCGCAGTTGAAAGCCCGTTTAGATTTTAATAGCCAAGATGAATTTACCAAAATCGAAGCGGTAAAAATCTTGGCAGATTCGAACCGTCCCGATGTCTTTGCATTGATCAACCAAAGCTTAGAACAGCCACAAAGTAATCCTGCATTAAAAGCAGCTTTGATTGAAGCACAAAATAAAATCAAAACGCGTATTCAAATCAGTGAATGGTCAGGACATATCTTTTCAGGTCTCAGTACCGCCAGTATTTTACTTTTGGCAGCGCTTGGTCTCGCGATCACTTATGGTTTGCTTGGTGTCATCAATATGGCACATGGTGAACTCATTATGATCGGTGCTTATACCACTTACGTGATACAAAGCTTTTTTAAAACGCACTTTGCAGGCTTGGTTGATTGGTATTTATTGGCTGCGATTCCTGCTGCATTTCTGGTGAGTGCGCTGATTGGCATGTTGATTGAACGTACTGTGATTCGTCCGTTGTATGGTCGCCAATTGGAAACATTATTGGCAACCTTTGGTGTGAGCTTAATCTTGATGCAATCGGTTCGCATGATCTTTGGTGCACAGAATGTGGAAGTGTCGAATGTCGTATGGCTCAGTGGTGGAATTGCCCTGACGCCAAGCCTGATGTTGCCGTATAACCGTATTGCGATTATTGGTTTTACTGTGGCGGTCTTACTGCTTTTAGTTTTCTTATTAAATAAAACTCGTTTTGGATTATTTGTCCGTGCTGTGACACAAAACCGTCAAATGGCACGTGCTGTGGGAATTAGATCTGCGCGTATCGATATGCTGGCATTTGGCTTAGGTTCAGGTTTAGCTGGTCTTGCAGGTTGTGCGCTGGCACAAGTCGGTAATGTCGGCCCAGACCTCGGACAAAACTACATTATTGATGCCTTCCTTGTTGTTGTCGTCGGTGGAGTGGGTCAAGTATGGGGTGCGGTACTTGCAGCCTTAGGTTTAGGGATTAGCGGTACAGTCTTAGAAATTGGCTTAGGTGCGGTTTTAGCAAAAATTATTCTCTTGGTTCTTGTGATTTTGTTTATCCAAAAGCGTCCACAAGGTTTGTTTGCCATCAAAGGTCGTTTCGTGGAGTAAGCCAATGAAAATCACTTCTTTATTTGCAGATAAATCCTATAGTGCAATCGCGATTGCCATTTGTTTTGCCGTGTTATTGAGCTTACCGTGGTTGCATTTGTTATCACCTGATTCCGCATTTTATCTGTCAGCGTATTGGATTACGTTGATTGGTAAAATCATGTGCTTGGCTTTGGTCGCATTGGCTCTAGATTTAGTGTGGGGCTATGCAGGGATTTTAAGCTTGGGGCACGGTTTATATTTCGCCCTCGGTGGTTACGCCTTTGGCATGTACTTGATGCGCGAATCCGCAGGCGATGGCTTACCTGATTTCATGCGTTTTCTGAGTTGGACAGAACTCCCTTGGTATTGGATTGGGACTGAGCATTTTGCTTGGGCAATGATCTTAGTTTTATCTGTGCCCGCTTTAGTTGCCTTTATTTTTGGTTTCTTTGCTTTCCGCTCAAAAATCAAGGGTGTGTATTTCTCAATTATTACCCAAGCCATGACCTTTGCAGCGGCACTCTTGTTCTTCCGCAATGAAACAGGTTTTGGTGGCAATAATGGCTTCACGGGTTTTAAAACCTTATTGGGTTTTGATATCACTTCTGCGCCGATGCGTGCCACATTATGTTTTGTCACTGCTTTGGTGTTAATGCTGTGTTTTATCGGCTTACGTCAATTAATGAATCGTCCTTATGGGCGTGTGTTAGGGGCGATCCGTGACAGCGAAAATCGTTTGCAATATTTGGGTTATCGTACGCTGTGGTACAAGCTTTCAGCGTGGGTACTGTCTGCCGTAATTGCAGGTATCGCAGGTGCGTTGTATGTGCCACAGGTTGGTATTATCAACCCAAGTGAAATGAATCCAGTCAATTCGATTGAAATGGCAGTGTGGGTGGCGGCAGGGGGGCGTGGCACCTTGATTGGAGCGATTTTAGGTGCAGGTTTGATTAATGCAGTGAAAACTTATTTCACGGTGGCTGCGCCCGAAGCGTGGTTACTGATCTTAGGTGCTTTATTTATCGTAGTGACGATTTTCTTACCTAAAGGCGTGATTGGTTTATTTGATCGTTTTAAAAAGGAGAGCAATTAAATGAGTGATTTATTCATAGACTCAGCTCAACATGGCGGTCAACTTGGTGAGGGCTATGGTCGTGCCAAAATCCAAGGTGCAGATTTTAGTCATGGGATTGCCTTGTATTTAGAAAAAGTCAGTGTCTGGTTTGATTCGTTTCGTGCGTTAAATGATTTATCACTTTACATCGCTGAGGGTGAATTACGCTGCATCATTGGACCAAATGGTGCAGGTAAAACCACCTTAATGGACGTGATCACAGGTAAAACTCGTCCGACTAATGGCACAGCATTTTTTGGACAAAACTATGATCTTGCCAAAATGAGTACCGAGGAAATTGCGGAAGCAGGGATTGGGCGCAAATTCCAAAAACCAACGGTATTTGAAAATTTCACAGTCATGGAAAATTTACTGCTCGCTGCACCACGAGATAAGCGAGTCAAGAAGAGCTTATTTTCTCGTTTAGACCCAGAAGCACAATTGGCATTGGATGAAAGTTTAGAGCAAATCCGTTTAAAGGAATTTGTAAAAAAACCAGCAGGATTATTATCGCATGGGCAAAAGCAGTGGTTAGAAATCGGCATGCTATTGATGCAACGTCCGAAGCTGATCTTATTGGATGAACCTGTGGCAGGAATGACCGATGCAGAAACAGAACGGACTGCTGAACTGTGTTTGGAATTGAAAAAAAATCATACGCTTGTGGTCGTAGAACATGACATGAGCTTTATTGACACCATCAGCGAAAAAGTGACGGTATTAGCACAGGGCGCAATCTTGGCAGAAGGCACATTGGCAGAGGTACAAGCCAATGAAGATGTGATTGAAAAGTATTTAGGACGCTAGGAGACTGCCATGTTAGAAGTGAAAGAAATTAACCAGTTTTATGGTGGCAGTCATATTCTGCGTGACGTGTCTTTTCAAGCGCCTGTAGGGGAATGCAGTGTCGTTCTAGGACGGAATGGTGTCGGCAAAACCACGTTCCTGAAATGCTTGATGGGGATTCTCCCGATTAAATCAGGACAGATTTTGCTAGATGGCAAAGACATAGCCAAGATGTCGCCTGAACAACGGGTGCGTGCGGGCTTGGCATATGTACCGCAAGGACGAGATATTTTTTCAACCTTGACAGTAGAGGAAAATATCTTAATTGGTATGGCGAAATTTTCAGGTGCAAAAACACGGAAAGTACCGAGTCATCTCTACGAAATTTTTCCTGTACTTGATGAAATGAAACATCGCCGTGGTGGGGATTTATCGGGTGGTCAGCAGCAGCAGCTTGCGATTGCTAGAGCGTTGGCTTCTGAGCCTAGTGTCTTGATTTTGGATGAGCCAACTGAGGGTATTCAGCCCTCTATTATTAAAGATATTGGTCGGGTAATTCGTAAATTAGCAGATCAAGGGGAAATGGCGATCGTTTTAGTTGAGCAGTTTTATGATTTTGCTGAAGAATTGGCGGATAACTATACGGTGATGGCGCGTGGACAAGTGATCGCACAGGGGCACGGTGCGGAAATGCCTGAAAAGGGAATAAGGGAGTTGGTGGCGATTTAATAAAAGCCTCGTAAGAGGCTTTTTACTTATTTACTCTCCACCTTATAGAACGTCCCACCAGCGTAAACATTGTGTCCAAAGCCACAAGAAGATTCGCTATTGTTCTGTTTCACCTCAATTTTTTGACCTAGATTCGGATCGTTAGCAAATTGAAGTTTGATCTGGCAGTCTTCATAACGGTAGTTTGCTTGTTTTGCGGTGATCAGCATGGTGGTTTCAAATTGCCCCATATTTGGGCCATAAATCAGACCTCGAATCCCAAAGTAATAACCATCAAAAGCGATCTGATATTTATTTTGCTTTTTACTGATCTTAATGTAATCCCATTGCCCAAAACCATTGGCTCGAACATAAGTGCCTTGTAGGTCTTTAGATATTTGGGGCTTTGCTAGCTGTTTCAGGTTGTATTGGCTAGTTTTAGAGTCTTTATCTCTTAAAAACCAAACTCTTGCCCATTGGGATTTACCTAATTTTGCATAACTCAATCCCACATTATTATTGGCAATTTCAATGTCTTGGTCAGTCACCTGAATACCACTTTCCTCAGCATTCATTTGGCAGAACTGAGCCCATGCAGCTTGATCTTCAAATTGTTTTACTGCTTTGGCATATTGCTTTTGATCGTAAAACTTTTTGCCTGCTTGCGCATATTGTTTCACTTTGGCACAGCCTTGTTGTAACTCTTGTTCAAATGAATCTTCAGCAAAAGTTGAAGCTGAGCCAATTGCTGTTATAAGCATTAGGCAAAGTTGCGTTGTTCTCATCATTTTCAATATTTCTAAAGCTGCTTGATACTCATTTTAAACAATAAGTGAAAATATATGCTGTGAGCAAATTGTTAGCTTAAAAGTTGTAGCTGCATCCAAACCAAGTCACGCCATTGTCCAAATTTTTGTCCGACTTGTGGCATATAACCTGTTTGAACAAAACCAAGCTGTTCATGTAGCACAATTGAACCCATATTTTCACTATCAATCGCAGCCACCATGATATGCATGTTTTGTTGTATCGCGAGATGGATCATTTGTTGCATTAAGGCTTTGCCTAGACCTTGACGTGCGTAGCTTGGATCAACAAAAACAGAATGTTCTATACTCTGACGATAACCGCTGATACTACGAAATGCAGCATAGTAGGCATAGCCAGCAACTTTATTATGGTGTTGGTCTTCAACCACAATCATTGGGAATTGCTGCTGTTGCATGTCTTGAAAACGTTGTTGATATTGTTCTAAAGCAACGGCTTGATCATTCCAGTTGGCTGTACCCGTCAGGATTTCATGATTATAAATCGTAAGAATTTGTTCCAAATCATTCATCGTGGCAAAACGAATTTGATAAGGTGAATGCAAAGGACGTGCTGCAAGCTTAAGTTTGAATGGCATAGATGAATTAATGAAAGTTCACATATTCTGAATATGCGTGATTGCAAAAAAAACAGCAAGACTAAGCTTGCTGTTTTTCAATAGATTGACTGTTTAGAAATGATATTTCACTAAAGCACTGACATTGTTTTCGTCGCTGCCTTTGATACCAAATTTGTTATTCCAAACAGAGTGTTCAATACCTAAATATAAACGTGTTTCAGGTGAAATATGTTTACCAACATTCCACTTATATTGAGTCGTCCAGTTGAGTTCACTTGCGTGACGCTCGTTACCGTCGTGTGCAGCACTTGACCAGTCAAGGAAACCATCGACCAAGAAATCTTCAGTTGATACTTTAAATGGCAATGCATAGGTAATCGTCATTTGATAGTCATCAGCGGTTTTTTCATTATTGGCACGGTAGAAGTTTACATTCGCATATTGGAAATATGGAATTGCTAAATCAAAGCCTACGCCGTACAAGAAGTTGTCAAAGTTATTGCCATTGGCACTATTGCTTTCCCATGTTGTTGAGATCAACACATCTTTGACTGGGCCGAAAGCAAGTTTTTGACCAGAAATTTCGCCTAAGCTCAAACGAGGAGAAAGTTCGAAATAGGTACTTTTGTTGTCGTCACCACCACGCATACGATCCATAAAGAAAAATACGTCCGCATATTGTACTTTTGCAGCGTATTCAATGGTTAAAGTCGTTTGCTTTTCATCGACAACTTCATAGTTTTCACCGTATAAACCAGTGAGGCTAAAATCTTGCCAAATAGGCTTTGCCTGAACGAAAGCTGCTGTAGATACCAATAAACAAGTCGCTGCAAGTTGCTTCAATTGCATTTAAAAAATCCCCCCCAAAAATGGCGTGTCAAGCATACAAGGAATTAAGCAAAAATAAAGCCAAATTTGACCAAATGCTCAAAAGAATTGTATAGAGCCGACCAAAAGAAAAAAGCCAATGAATTTAAAAATCTTTTTGATCAAGTTTTAATAAAAATGTCAAAAATCAGCTTGCATATTTGTTATGAAAGTCAGATATTGGAGTTATAGAAGATCTTCTTAACTACTGAAAAGCAACAGATGTGAAGCAAGGAGACCACAAGCATTTACATAATCAAAATATACAACTGCACTGAATGAATGCATGCTCAAAGCGTGCTAAATAAAAAAGTTTCGTAGAACCGTCTCACAGAAAAGAGAGGAAGATATTTATGAATATTGAAATCCGTACAGATAAAAACATTCAAGGTAGCGAACGTTTAATTAGTTATGTCCGTGCAGAACTTACGCAAGAATTTCAACGCTATAGCGAGCGTATTACACATTTTTCGGTTCATATTAGTGATGAGAATGGGGAGAAAACGGGCGATCATGACAAACGTTGTATGATCGAAGCTCGTCCAGCGGGTATGAAGCCACTAGCCGTGACTCATAAAGCTGCAAATATCGATGCATCTATTCATGGTGCGATTGATAAGCTAAAACGTAGTTTGGAACATTTATATGAGAAAAAAGAACATCATCGTGGTGGTTTACCAGAATATGTTGACGTCGATGACGATGTAAAAGTTGATGATGAAGCGTAAAGATAAACGCGAAAAAAAAGTCCAGTTTTGGGCTTTTTTTTTGTGTGTATATCAAATTTATACGTGATTTTATAAAAACCTGTCGGGATATTCGGCATAATAGAAACATTAAATATATTGTGAGAATTGGTCATGTTAAGCAATCAGCAGCAGGCCTTGGTGCAAGCCATACAACAACTCGATTTAGCCCAAGTGCAATCTTTACTTGCTGAAGGACTCGACCCGAACTTTATTGATCCAGAACATGGTTTCCCGGTCTCTATTTTATGTGATGGCTTATTTGTCTGGTGGGAGAATGTCTGTGAAGCTTATGAAGCGGGTCAGCCATTGACTGAAGCAGATAAACAACAACAATTACAAGTTTATCAAGACATTTTAGAAGCATTAATTCAAGCCAAAGCCAATCTTCATTTATGGGATGCTGAAGAGTTTTATGGCCCGCTTTGGGATGCTGCAAGTTCAGCATGCGTACCTGTGGTTCAACGCTTACTTGATGAAAAAGTCGATCCAAACACAAGAGATGAAGAGGGTCTAACGATTTTGTCTTCAATTAGCCAACTGTTTTTTGATTGTGATTTTGATGAAATTGACTGGTCAGAATCTTTGGTCGAAGAGCGTGAAACACTCGAATTATTACGCAAACATGGCGCAAAAATGTCAAAAGAGCTAACGGCATAAGTCTAGCCAACAAGATATAAAGGGGAGAACAATGAAAAAGTTTCAAGTATTAGGCTTGGTTGCTGCATCAATCATGACAACTGCAACATTTGCAGCAGAATTTTCTTTTGACCGTCCAGGCTCAGGTATAGGTACGGGTATTACACCTGTAGGTCACTTGGCGTGGGAGCAAGGACTACCGAGCGTAAGCTATCAAGAAGGGACAGTCGATGGCGTAAAAGATAAAACGCTTACATTAAACGCTGACATGCTTTTACGCACAGGTTTAGCTGATGGTCTAGAACTGCAACTGGGTTGGCAAGGTCCTGTTTGGCAGCAATATAAACATGCTGGCACTAAGAAAGAAACCAATGGTTTAGGTGATGTCAGTATTGGTTTGAAAAAGGCGATTAATTTAAAAGATGATCATTTAACAATGGCATTGTTAGCAGAAGCGATTATTGCAACTGGTAATGATGAATTCACGAATCACGATGATATTTATAGCCTCACTTCAGCAGTTGCATATAAGTTCAGCGATTTGGTGGGTACATCAATTACTATGCGTTATGAAGCACAAAACAGTGATTGGGCCGTGACTGCAATTCCAACCATTGATTATAAAATTGCGGGTAAATTATCTGGCTTTTCAGAGTTTGTTTATCGTAAAGCAGAAAGCCAAGACTATGAATATGGTTTAGGAACAGGTTTAGTCTATAGCTTAAATGATCGAGCTCAACTTGATGCCAGTATAGGTGTGGATTTGAATGGCGATCAAAAAAGCTATAACGGTGGTTTAGGTTTATCTGTTTTATTCTAGTCAAAATCTCCGCTAACTTTTGAAATCCTTCTGCAGAATGAGGTCTTAAGTTATCGGAAGAGTTACAGTGAGATGAACATGAAAATGTCTGTTCAGGGTGGGCACCTTAGCCAATTAATGCGCTACTTTTTGGCTACTTTATTGTTGTTATGTACGTCTTTGGTTTACGCTCAAGACAATCTATCAGCACCATTATTGACTCCGGAACAGGCATTTGCATTTTCAGTTGAATCGACCAAAACCAATCAAGCGCGGTTACACTGGACTATTCAACCCAATTATTATCTCTATCAACACAAATTTGAGGTTCAACAAGGCAATCAACCTGTTACGTTGAAATTACCCAAAGCAGTTGAACAGTACGATGAAAACTATGGTCATAGCCAAGTCTATTATCAGCAAGCAGAGTTTGAGATTAGCACTCAAGCATCTCAACATTATCGTGTTACATGGCAGGGTTGTGCTAAAGACCGTATTTGCTATCCACCTCAAAATATTGAATTTCAAACCGATGCTGATGGATTAGTCAGTGTCGAAAATGTCAGTTCTAATTCACAAAAACGTTTTTTAGATGTTGCTCGCTCTGCGAATAGCTTAAATGCTCAGACCGCAGAGACGGATGAACTTACAACTGAAAAATCTAATGATGTAAAGCTGAATAATTCAGCCAATATGGCGCAAGACCAACAGTGGTCAAGCACATTGGCACAGCACTCTCTTGCTTATAGCTTGTTATTATTTCTAGGTTTAGGAATTTTATTGGCATTCACGCCGTGTTCTTTACCAATGTTGCCGATTTTGACCTCATTGATTGTTCGTGAACACAAAGGCGTTAAAGCATGGACGATCGCGCTTACTTTTGTATTTAGTATGGCAATGGTCTATGCCGTATTGGGTTTAATCGCCTCTGTGGCAGGGCTAAATTTCCAACGATGGTTACAGCAACCTGCGACATTAGTTGCATTTAGTCTATTGTTCGTTGTATTCGCTTTAAATCTGTTTGGTTTATTTGAATTGAAACTGCCACAGAAATGGGTGAATCGCCTCGACCAAATGCAGTCAGTACAACAAGGTGGGACTTTGCTTGGTGCAAGTATCATGGGCATGATCTCCGCATTGTTAGTCGGTCCGTGTATGACTGCACCTTTAGCGGGTACATTACTCTTTATTTCACAAACGCAAAATCAGTGGCAAGGTGCTCTACTATTATTCACCTTGGGATTTGGTATGGGTATTCCATTACTGCTTGCCAGTGTTCTAGGTGCAAAGGCACTACCGAAAGCAGGAGAATGGATGCATCAAATTAAGGTTATTTTTGCCTTTTTGATGTTGGCTTTAAGTATTTATTTTATTCGTCCGTTGTTGCCTGAATTGGCGATTCAAATACTTAGTCTTGTATTGGGCATGGCATTTATTGGTTTCGCGATATATCGTCTGTTTGTGAAGAAAGGGCAATTACAGTGGTTATATGCATTGTTGCTGATGATCTCAGTTCCGTTTTTAGCTTTTAACCAATATCAACATATTCAAAATTTAAACGCAGTTCAGGCAGATAAATTAGCAGAGTGGCATGTCGCAACAACCGCTGCTGAGTTTGAGCGAATTCTAGCTAACGCACCAAAAGATCAGGCCGTTGTGATTGATGTATATGCAGACTGGTGTGTGGCTTGTCAGCCGATTGAGCATCGTGTATTAAAAGATGCGGAAGTACAACAGGCATTATCTCGCTATTATTTGATTAAACTTGATTTAAGTCATTATGATGCATCGCATCAGGCTTTATTAAATCAATGGGACATTTTAGGACCGCCAACCTATTTATTTTTAGATCAAAAACAACAAGAAGTACGTTCACTGCGTTTAACTGGTGCTTTTCAAAAATCAGAATTATTACAACAACTCACCTTGCTGAAAGGGAAATTATAATCATGTATCAACTATTTATTGGCAATAAAAATTATTCAACTTGGTCGATGCGACCGTGGATTTTATTAAAACAACTTGGCATTCCATTTCAGGAGCATTTAATTCAATTTGATAGTTTTGAAGCTGATAGCCAATTTAAAACTGAGATTTTAAAATTGAATTCAACGGGCAAAGTCCCAACATTCATGCATGATGATTTGATTATTTGGGATAGTCTGGCGATTTGTGAATATATTGCTGAACAAAATCCTGAGAAGAATGTGCTACCTCAAGATAGAAAGCAACGAGCCAGAGCACGATGCATTAGTGCAGAAATGCACAGTAGTTTTCAAAGCTTACGTAATTTGTGTCCAATGAATGTTGAGGCTGATTTGTCCCATATTGGAAAACAGCTTTGGGCTGACCATGGTCAACTAAGGAATGATGTGGCTCGAATTGATCAAATTTGGTCAGAGAGATCAAGTGAAGAGCAGTTTTTATGTGGTGAGTTTAGTCTAGCCGATGCATTTTATGCGCCTGTGGCTATGCGTTTTGAATGTTATAAATTACCCATCTCTGCTTCTAGCCAAAGTTATATGCACAAGATATTGTCTTTAGCATCAGTTCAAGAGTGGATCGCAGAAGCCAAACAAGAACAGATGTTTGTACCCTTTGATGAGCCTTATCGTAATCATCGTGAAGAATATTTAAAAGACTAAACAACAGATCAAAAATAAAGGCATCTTTGGATGCCTTTATTTTGGGATTAATTTAAGAAAAGTTCAGTAAAAATTTTGACTTGATTTCGACCAGATGCTTTTACCGCATACAATGCTTGATCTGCCTGACTAATAATTAAGTGAGGTTCATCGGCACTGAGTGTGCTACTGATTCCAAAACTGGCACTGATAGAAAACTCTTGATGATCTTCTGAGGTAAATTTTAACTCACCAATCGCTAAGCGACAGCGCTCTGCCACATTTTGTGCTTGTGCAGGCGTGGTATTGGGCAATAATAAAATAAATTCCTCACCCCCAAAGCGCCCAATCATATCTCGGTCACGTAAATTATTCGCCAAACATTTTGCAACATTGACCAACACTTGATCCCCCACGCTATGCCCAAAATGATCGTTAATATTTTTAAAATGATCTAAATCGAGTAATACAATCGAGTACAATTGATTTGGTTGCTGATGTAAGCGCTCTAAGTGATTGCTAATACTGCGACGATTCATTACATTCGTGAGCGGATCTAAACGACTGAGTACTTGAATAGCCGTTTCTCGAATTCGCCATTGTTTGAGCAGACTTTCAAATAGCAGCAAACAAGCAATTAAAATTGGCAATAAGAAGAAAAACATACTGCCAACCCAAAAAGGATGCATTTGAGCTTGGTTCAGGACTTCTAGCTTAAATATCGGTGCATATTGTAGGACACCATACATACTTAAAAAGTTGCAAAACAGCAGTGCGATTGTTGCTGGCACTAGCGCGCAATAAATCATTTTACGATCAAACAGAACGAGACCTACTCCCACGACACTGACATAGGCAACCATGGTTGCAGGACTAAAACTTCCAATCAGATAGCCTGTATGACAGAGTAAAACAGTAAAGACCTGTACGCTTAAAATCGGAATGATGTCTTGTACCCAAGATTTATCTTTATAAATAAAGCAGGGCACAATCAAACTTAAAAAGACAAAAAGCATGATTACATTGGTCCAAAGTTTAGATCGAACCAACGGTAAATTTACCCATTGCCATGTAAATGGATTGAGCAGGACAAAACTGTCCCAAATAATTCCAAATAGACTCATAAGTGAGGCTAAGATTAGCAACAAAATACATTTCTTTAACATGTTCCAATTAATTAATGGTTCATGTTCCCAGAACTGCGAGAAATTCCATTTTTCTCTGTCAACTAACCTCTTAAAATGAATCTTCATCATTGGCATGCTTCCTTATATGCAATGAGATTCCTAAGAAACGTTATTAGTGTAAATTCGTCATCAAAAACATTATTAAACGATTATTAAAATAACAATAGCACCTTTAGAATGAGAAGGAAGTCTAGCTATGTGCTTTTTAATGTAAATTAGGAGAGGAAAAATTCTTTGAAAAAGGAAGCTTAATCTAAATATTCGATCAGTTTGTTCTTATAATGACAAAAAGGAATTAAGAATGACAATGGTCAGACATAGCTGACCATTTTCTGCACAATCATCAAATTATGTTTTAATCATGATCAATTGCATGAGCAAAATCCGCAATGTCTGCTAAAGCTTGCTTGGCTTCTGGAAACCAAGCATTAAACATTTGGAAGTTATGCCACATGCCTGTGTAAAGTTTAAAGTGTACTTTGACTCCAGCTTTTTCAGCTTTTTCTCTAAAGCGTTTTGAATCATCCAGTAAAATTTCTTTTGAGCCGACTTGCACCAGTGTTGGCGGTAAGCCTTTAAGATCATCAAATAGAGGTGAAACACGCGGATCATCCGCTTGAATACCATCTTTTAAGTAATGATTAATTCCTGCTTGTAAGGCTTCAATAGAGAGCAGGGCATCATGTTTTTGATTAAAGCGTAATGATTCACTGGTGAGGGTCAGGTCTAAATAGGGTGACATTAAAATTAAACCGCTTGGCATGAGGTCAGGTTGTGCTTTTAATCGTAAGCACAATGCCAACGCAAGATTGGCACCACAAGAATCACCCGAAATAATAATATCTTTGGGTTGGATACCTTGTACCAATAGTGCTTGATAAACGTCAAAAATTGCATCAATTGCTTCAGGGAAAGCATGTTCAGGGGCTAAAGGATAATCCACATGAACCACTTGCATTTGCGTGCGTGCAGCAATATCAGTCATGAGGGCACGATGAGTATTTAAACTCCCCAAGAAAAAAGCGCCGCCATGAATATGAAAAATAAGTTGTGTGGCAGAAGCTTGTGCTTTGATTTCTTCACCACGCACGCCTGCTAAGCGCAATGGTCGAATTTGTACTGTTGGATTTTGGGGGAGTAGACGACAAAGTTGGTCTAATAAAGGTCGCAAAGCATTCGGGGCTAAATTAAACTGACTCGGCGTACGAATGGTCGCTTTTAGTAATGATTCAGTAAAATAATATTTCCAAACAGTACCAAATTTCATAATTTTTCCATATTGTTAGGTCAGTATATAACTAAGAGAGTTTTGACTCGTGTGCCTTGCGCTGTAATTACAGCAATGTTTTGTTGTTGCTCAGGCTATACCCAATAGTCATAATCAAGAATTGCAATATTGATAGAAATTCTCAATACTCTTAGTCTTGAAAAGACCCCTTAAGGATATTACAAAAATGAAGAAAATTGCTTTAGCATTTGGATTGCTCGGTTTAACAACTTTTGCCAATGCTGCAGATGCATTAAATGGCTCAGTATGGCAAACCATTGATGATGAAACAAAACAGCCAAAAGCGATCGTGAAATTTACGGAGCTGAAGGATGGCACGCTTACAGCATCTATTCAAAAATATTTAGTTCCAGGCCAAGAGAATGCATGTTCAAAATGCGAAGGAACATTTCATAATAAGACATTAAAAGGGGTAACGATTGTTCATAGCCTTAAAAATGTTGGTGGCGTAAATTATGATGGTGGTTCGATTATCGATCCTAAGAATGGCAAAACTTATAAATTGAAAGCTGAGATCATCGAAGGTGGTAAAAAGCTTAAATTACGCGGTTATATTGGTGTAGCGGCGCTTGGTCGTAACCAAACTTGGATTCGTGCAAACTAATCACATTTTAAGCGTAAAAAAACCGAGTCTCATGCCTCGGTTTTTTTATTTCTATTAGTGGCTCACTTACGCTTATAAAGCTTGATAAGTCGCTTCATCAAAGCCAATGACAAAGCCTTCAGGCGTTTGTAAAACGGGACGTTTAATCAAACTCGGCTGAGCAATTAAAGTTTCAATCAAATTTTCCTGATTACTGGTTGCATGTGCCTGCTCTGCTTCGGTTAATTTACGCCAAGTCGTACCTTTTTTATTTAGGACCTTATCTGCGCCAATCTCTTTTAGCCAAATTGCTAAAGTGTCGGCATCAATCCCTTGTTTTTTATAATCATGAAACTCGTAAGAAATTCCTTTTGCTTGTAGTGCATCAAAAGCTTTTTTCATCGAATTACAATTTTTAATTCCATAAATTTTAAACATACTGAAAACCATAACAACACAATGAAAGATATGCCTTAAAGCCTAACGTAAAAGACAGGGAATGTACCAGTTGAAAATTTTTATCAAGTTAATTGATGTTATGTATTAAGCGTAGATTAAATGACCAAATCTTTCTTATTTTTTGAACAAAATTGCTAAATACAAAGGAGAGGAAAAATATTTAATATCTGAAAAAGAGAAAACCCGCATCTAATCATCCTGATCATGCGGGTCTCATTTCAACGTCCAATGTCTCATCCTTGCAAATAAACTTAATCTAAGTTTATTTTGTCTTCCTACGGCGTCCTATCCCTTTTTGGTCATCCTGACCGCTTCCCTGTGCCGTGGTGCTATAATGCCGTTACAGCTGGTAAATAAAAATACACAAAAAACGACATGATATGTAAGCTAAAGAGGCGGTCAAAGTGAACATGTGTTCACTTATTCGTGTATTTTATAATCAATAATCACAGGTGCATGGTCACTAAACCATTGTTCTTTATAAACCCAAGCATTTGCAGTCCGTACTTTCCAATCTGGAGAACATGCTTGATAGTCGATACGCCAACCGACATTTTTCGCACGTGCTTGCCCACGATTTGACCACCATGAATACAATTCGGCTTCTTTCCGTACCTCACGGAAGGTATCTACATAACCAAGTTCATCATAAATATGGTCAAGCCATGCACGTTCATGCGGTAAACAGCCAGATGATTTCTGATTGCCTGACCAGTTTTTAATATCAATGCGTTTATGCACGATATTGTAGTCACCACATATGATGATCGATTTATTTTCATCTCGCCATTGTTTGAGTATTTGGGCGTATTCTTGAAGAAATAAATCTTTACGTGCTTGTGCTTCATCACCGCTTGAACCTGATGGTAAGTATAACGAAGCAATATGAACAGGGTGTGACAGACCTAAATCGAATTCCGCCGTGATAAAACGTCCTTGAGAATCTGCTAATTCAAAACCTAAGCCATTCTGAACAGAGACAAAGGGTAAGCGGCTATAAATGGCTGTGCCTGCATAGCCCGCACGCTCAGCAGGGAATAGATGCGTGTACCAACCTTCAGGTTTAAATTTATGCGTCCATTGTTCATGGGTAATGCGGCTTTCTTGCATACATACCACATCGGCATCGGACTGTTCTAACCACTCAAGCAGACCTTTGGTCACAGATGAACGTAGACCATTTACGTTAATTGAAACCACTCGAAGAATTTTTACATCACTTGGATAGCTATCCTTTGGTATCATACGTCTGTTTAACCTCAATTAAAGAATTTGGAGCACCTTATATGACAACGCCTGTGTCATTTCATCCGCAAGCTTTTATCGAACTCGCATTATCACGTGGTGTGCTTAAATTTGGTGAGTTTACCTTAAAATCAGGTCGTGTCAGTCCTTATTTCTTTAACGCGGGTTTGCTCAATGATGGCGAAGCGTTGTCTTTGTTAGCACAAGGTTATGCCAATAAATTGGTTCAGTGTGAAAACGTTGGTGTGATTTTTGGTCCTGCATACAAAGGTATTCCTTTTGTTGCGGCGACTGCGGTGGCATTGTCTCAAGTACATGGTAAGAGTGTTCCTTGGGGTTTTAACCGTAAAGAAGCCAAAGATCATGGTGAAGGTGGTGTGTTGGTTGGTGCATCTGTTGCAGGTCAAAAAGTTTGGATCATTGATGATGTGATCACTGCGGGGACTGCGATTCGTGAAGTTGTGACCATCTTAAAAAATGCAGGTGCGACGATTGCAGGGGTGTTGGTTGCGCTAGATCGTCAGGAACGTGGTCAAGGTGAGCTTTCTGCGATTCAGGAAGTTCAAAAAGAACTGGAAATTCCTGTGCATGCTTTAATCACAATGAAAGATTTGATGGATTATTTGGATGCAAAAGGCGAGAAAGAAGCTTTAGCCAATATGCAGGCGTATCGTGAAAAATATGGCATCTAAGTTTTGGATGGTAGAAAAGGAAGCGAAAGCTTCCTTTTTTTGAGTTTAGCGAATCGATTATTGGAAAATAATCGTGGAACGTGGGAAATCATGTAAAAACCGTTCTAGTGCGCTGAATCCTAGAGTGGATTACTTTAAGATGTTGATATGAAAAGAAAAAATTCAAGCATTTCGCATAAGGCGTATTATGTTAATTGTAGAAAACTTAAAAATTAGATTTAAAATTTATCACAGGAAAAAAATGGAGCTCTAGATGATTCAGTTGCTAAGACACTTATAAAATAATAGGATGAATACTACTTTTGATTATTTATTCGGCAAAAATTATGAAATTAGATAAGGTAACTGCTTCTTTCAAAGAAGATAAGCAGGCTTCTTTAAGTCTAGATTTTATAAAAGATGATTTATATCAAAGTATTATTCACACTAATGCTTTCAAAAGATTGAATGGTATTACTTTCTTAGGTGCAATCGGTCTAACAAACAAAATAGGCAAAAAAAGAGATATCTCTAGGGCTGAACATTCCATCAATGTTGCTTCTTTAGCCTACAAAATTAGTATTGCACGAAAATATGATGACGAACTAACCAAACATTTATGTGTTGCAGGCTTATTACATGATATTGGTCATTTTCCTTTATCTCATAGTGTGGAAGGCTATCTATCTAAACAATTAAATGTCGATCATCATGTTTTAGGAAATTTAATTATTGATGGCGAATTTCCTCAACTTAACGATTTACATAAAATACTAAAAGATAAAGTTAATATTTCATTTATCAAATCTTTACTTGAAAAAGAAGTAGGAAAGGACCTGGGTGGAGATATTTTTAGTAGTCAATTTAATATAGACACAATTGATGGAATTTATCAAAGTGGATTATTTGTCGGATATGAATTGTTTAATAAAGATGAATTAATTAATGAAGTTTTTATAAAAAGTAATAATGATATTAATTTTAATATATTAGATCAATTCTGGGAGTCTAAGAATTTTATTTATAACCAATTTATTCATAGTGATTTTAGTCTTTTTGTAGATAATATTGGTGAGTTATTTTTTAAAAAAAATAAAAATCATTTAGACTTTAATGACTTATTAAGTGTGGAAAAATCGTGGTATAAAAAATTCTTTTTTATGAATCTATTAAAGAATTTAGATTCGTCCACTCTTTTATCAAATTACAAAGGTAAAGAATTTTATCTTCCAAAAGAAGTAAATGATAACGAGCAACATTTTTATAAAAAAAGAAAATATTCTATTAATGAAAAAGAAGTTTCCTTATGCAATAGATATATCTATGTAAAAAATATAGAAAAATTTAAAAAATTCAGTGATAATATCCCAACTGAAAATCTTTGTCTTTTTTAAGGTAGCTATGCCATTTATAGAAGTTTTAAGTCAGCATGAATATATTAAGCAGAATTTCAATTTTACTGCTGAAAAGTTGCCTCTCATACGTGATGAACTTATAGAAAAATTAGCACATAGCCAATATAAAGATAAAATGTGTATCATAGTCACAGGATCTTATGGTCGACATGAGGCCTCTTCAGAGTCAGATATGGACTTATTTTGGTTTATTGATGCTGATATTCCTGACAAACCTGCTGAAGCTTTAAAAGAAGAAATTAAAATAATTAACGAAGTTATTATTAAATACGTTCCTAAAGAGGCAGGAAGTACTGGAACTTTTGGTCCTTCTGCTATTGTTTCACAATCTGAATTAATCGGAAATATTGGTGGTAAAAATGATTCAAACGAAAATATGACTAGAAGAATGTTGCTTCTTCTAGAAGGAACTCATCTTTATAATAATGATAAATTTATCGAAATTAGAAAAAATTTAATTGATAAATACATAAAAGTAGAACAAAACCCAAGACAGATTCCTCGATTCTTACTCAATGATATTATTAGATATTATCGAACTATTGCTACAGACTTTGAGTTTAAAGTATCTGAAGACTCTAAGGAGTGGGGACTAAGAAATATTAAACTGAAATTTTCTCGTAAATTCCTATATTTCGGAGGTTTGATAGCTGTTGCAGAGTTAATGAATATTCATGATATTGACGCACAGAAAGAAAAGTTAGAAGAGATATTTGATAAGACAGTTTTTGAAAAACTCTTTATATGTGCTGATAGAGTTAATTTAATTCCAGAGATGAACGAAATTTTTGGATTTTATAATAATTTTATTGATAAAATTTCAACTCCAGAAAATCGTACTCAATTAGAAGCTACTACTAAGAGTACTCGTAATGAGAGTGCTTTATATCAAGAGCTAAGAGATGATGGGAATAAATTTTCCGAGGCTATGGAAATATTCCTTACAAAAGCTTTTGATAAACAGTTCATTTCTTTATTGATATTCTAATGAACTATGATTTATTTCATGCGTCATGGTCAAACAGACTTTAACAAAGAGAATAAGTGGATGGGGCTATTAGATATTCCATTAAATGTTGATGGGATATCTCAGGCTCAAAGCTCTATTAGTTCTATAAAATCATTAAATATTGATGTTATATATTGTAGTGAATTAAAAAGAGCAATCCAAACTTCAAGAATAATAGCTAATAAATTAAACTTACCTATTCTAATAGATAAGCGTTTAAATGAAAGATCCTTAGGGAGTTTAGAGGGTATAATAAAAAATCCAAGCCTTTTAGAAAGTTGCTTTTCTCTTGAATCTGAATCTAATATATCTGAAAGAATGAGATCATTTTTCAAAGATTTACCTAAAAATAAAAATGTACTTTTAATATCTCATTCTGCATTATTTAAAATCATATTAAAGAATAAGTTGATTGTTACAGATGTACAAATCATAAAAAATGCACAGGTTACTGCTATTACAATCTATGATTTGACATAAAATCTCTTATGCGAATTACTTCTCTTCGCACTTCTTACATTCCAACATCACACCTAATTTTTCTTTACGCCCTTGTTCAGTCAATACCCAAGGGCGATTTTGCCACGGTGGATCATGGCGCACATGCTGCGTATGACCACAAGCAAGATCAGCAACCCAATGGTTCTCTTCATCGAGATGAAAACCAACAATGGCTTGCTGCATTTATTCACTCAAACTTTCGAGTTTAGAATTCTCTAAACCCTTTAAAAAACGATGGCATAGATTATGAATTGTCACCAAATCATTCGGATCAACACCCAAAGAGCAGGCGAGTTTAAAAGGAATTAAGGTAATTTCATCTTTTGCAGCAAGTGCTTTTTCAAGCAAGATCACTTTTTTCATACGCTCATCTTCTTTCACCGCAACGCGCTTTAAAAACTGTTTTTCTTCTAGTTTTTTAATAATCGGTGTCAGCGTGCCAGAATCAAAAAAAGTCTTTTGACCAATTTCAGACAACGTCACATTGTCTTTTTCGTATAAAGCCAATAGCACAATAAATTGCGGATAGGTCAGGTCGTATTCCTGAAGCAAAGGACGATATTGACGAATCATCGCATTAGTCGCGGAATACATCGCAAAACACACTTGATTATCCAAGTAAGAAAATTCAGTCATGCTTTGCTCCTAAACGTCATCTTTGCGAAATCACAGTATAGTTTGATTAATAGCAAAAGTATATTGCGCATAATTAACTTGCATACAAGATATTTGTGTGAAATATTAATCCGCATAGCTGAACAAATAGACAAAGCTATTAGGCAAATAAGATTGATTGAATCAGAGCGAGATGTTGTATGACTACAATTTATGATTTTCAAGCTGAACTTTTAGAAGGCGAGCAAAAGAACCTTGCAGACTATCAAGGCAAAGTTTTATTGGTGGTGAACACTGCAAGTCAATGTGGCTTAACCCCACAATTTGAAGGGCTTGAGAAGCTATATCAAGACTATCAACAACAAGGTTTAGTGATTTTAGGCTTTCCATGTAACCAGTTTGCTAACCAAGACCCATCAAGCAATGAGGAAATTGGCAGCTTCTGTCAGCGTAACTATGGCGTATCATTTCCAATGTTTGCCAAAGTCGATGTGAATGGTTCAAATGCACATCCGATTTATAAATATCTTACTTCAGAAGCCAAAGGCATTTTAGGTAGTGAAAGCATCAAATGGAATTTCACCAAGTTTTTGATTAATCAAAATGGCGAAGTCATCAAACGCTATTCACCAACGACTAAACCTGAAAAAATTAGCAAAGATATTCAAAAACTGTTGGTATAAGTTGAATATAAAATTGAATGCTTTAGAAATTACTGGTATCGAAATCATCTACCAGTAATTTTTAATTTTTATCACTCAGAAAATCGTCTATTTAAATAAATCGAATCTAGTGATTTGAATAAATTAGAATTTTTAAGATTTAATAATTACATAACTTGTTTAAACAACATCAACAAACTTCGCTATACTTTTTGCCAAGATTAAAAATATGAGCGTTAAATTATGCGTGTACTTGTAGTGATGGATCCAATTGAAACGGTGAATCTCAAGAAAGATTCCACCATGGCAATGTTATGGGCGGCAAGCCGTCGTGGTCATGAATTGGGTTATGCATTACAGCACGATTTATATATTGATCAAGGCAAAGCTTTTGGTTTGATTTCACCGCTTAAAGTCTTTGAAGATTACGATCATTATTATGAGTTGGGTGAGAAGCGCAAAGAGTCATTGGCTGACTACGATGTGGTGTTGATGCGCAAAGACCCACCGTTTGACATGAATTTTGTCTATACCACTTATATTTTGGAACAAGCTGAACGTGAAGGCGCGTGGATTATTAACAAACCACAATCGCTACGCGACTGTAATGAAAAGTTGTTCGCGACTCAATTCCCCGAGTTACAAGTACCTACTTTGGTGACGTCTCAACAAAGCCTAATTCGTGAATTCATCAAAGAACATGGAGATGTGATTGTAAAACCACTCGATGGTATGGGTGGGATGGGGATTTTCCGTTTATACCAAGATGGGGTAAATATTGGTTCAACTCTGGAAATGCTCACCGAAATGGGCACATGTCCGATCATGGCACAACGTTATATTCCTGAAATTGTTGAAGGGGATAAACGAATCTTGATGGTGAATGGTGAACCAATTCCATACTGTTTAGCACGTATTCCTCAAAATGGTGAAGTTCGAGGTAATTTGGCGGCAGGTGGTTTAGGTCAAGCGCGCCCACTCACTGAAAATGACAAAATGATTGCGGCAAAAGTCGGGCCTTTCTTGCGTGAAAAAGGTTTGGTTTTTGTGGGGCTTGATGTGATTGGCAATTATGTCACTGAAATAAATGTCACGAGTCCAACCTGTATTCGTGAGATTGATGCTCAGTTTGGGACTTCGATTGCAGATAATTTATTTGATGTGCTAGAAGCAGGGCGGAACAGCTAAGATTACGCCATTTTTTGACCAAACTGCCCGTTTGTATTTGGATTAAATTTATGTGCAAATGGGCGTTTGGATATTGGCAGAACCTTGTTTTCAACAAAGAATTAAAAAAAGCTTAGCTTTCTGTTGTAAACAGGTGAAATTCGCTTTTCGTGAATGAAGCTTTAGGATTAGAATAACTTCCGAAAACAATAGACGATAACCTTCTTTTGAGTTGAAGAATTAGACCGTGACCAATTCACCACAGAACAAACCTAAACATGTCATGATGATGGCCGCTGGTACAGGTGGACATGTTTTCCCTGCGCTTGCTGTTGCCAAACAACTGCAACAGGATGGCTGCCAAGTCTCTTGGCTAGCAACGCCTACGGGAATGGAAAATCGGTTACTCAAAGATCAAAATATTCCGATTTATCAGATTGATATTCAAGGCGTACGCGGTAATGGTATTTTACGTAAGCTCAGTGCGCCATTTAAAATTCTAAAAGCAACATTAAGCGCGATGCGCTATATGAAGCAATTAAACATTGATGCTGTTGCTGGTTTCGGTGGTTATGTCGCTGGACCAGGTGGCTTGGCTGCACGTTTACTCGGTATTCCTGTGTTAATCCATGAACAGAATGCGATTGCAGGATTTACCAACACCCAATTGGCGCGTATTGCCAAGACCGTGTGTCAGGCTTTTCCAAATACATTTGCAAACAGTGATAAAGTCGTGACGACGGGTAATCCTGTACGTGCTGAGATTACTGCGATTTTGAACCCATCATGGCGTTATCAAACCCGTGAGCAAGAACAATTACCACTGAATATTTTGATTGTTGGTGGTTCACTTGGTGCACAAGCACTAAATGAACGTTTGCCTGAAGCTTTGAAAAAGGTCAATGTTCCATTGAATGTGTTTCATCAATGCGGCCAAAATCAGCAAGATATAACGCGTGAGCGTTACCAAGGCGCGCCTTCGAGTTTGAATATTCAAGTTGAGCCTTTTATTCATGATATGGCAAAAGCCTACAGTGACGCTGATTTAATTATTTGCCGTGCTGGCGCATTAACGGTTACAGAAGTCGCAACTGCTGGTCTTGCTGCAGTGTTTGTTCCGCTGCCTATCGCAGTGGATGATCACCAGACTGCAAATGCGAAATTTTTAGCAAATGTCGGCGCTGCGAAGATTTGTCAACAAGCAGACATGACACCCGCTGTTTTAGATGAGTTATTAGCCACATTATTAAATCGCCAACTACTGTCTGAAATGGCAATTAAAGCACGTCAACAAGCACAACCGGATGCAACTCAGCATGTGGTTGATCTGATTAAAAAATTGTAATTCGAGTTTATTTATGTCTCCAACAAATCCAAACCAAGCCAAAAAACTCATCAAAGTGCCAGAAATGCGCCGTATTAAACATATCCACTTTGTTGGGATTGGTGGTGCGGGGATGTGTGGTATCGCCGAGGTATTGGCCAATCAAGGTTATAAAATTTCTGGTTCAGACATTAAAGCCTCAAAGACTACAGCTCAACTCGAAAGTAATGGTATTAAAGTTTATATTGGGCATTCGGCTGAAAATATTAAAAATGCCAATGTGCTAGTGGTATCAACTGCGATTGATCCAGAAAATCCAGAAATTAAAGCCGCGATTGAACAACGCACACCGATTGTACGTCGTGCAGAAATGCTAGGGGAGTTAATGCGCTACCGTCATGGTATTGCAGTCGCTGGAACGCATGGTAAAACCACAACTACCAGTTTATTAACGACGATGTTGGCAGAAGAAAATCTAGATCCAACTTACGTGATTGGTGGTTTGCTGAATAGTACAGGTGTCAATGCTGCACTGGGTGAAAGCCGTTTTATCGTAGCAGAAGCTGATGAGTCAGATGCATCTTTCTTGTATTTGCAACCGATGGCTGCGATCGTGACCAATATTGATGCAGATCATATGGACACCTATGAAGGTAGCTTTGATAAGTTAAAAGATACCTTTATTCAGTTCTTACATAATTTACCATTCTATGGTTTGGCTGTAGTTTGTGGTGATGATGCCAATATTCGTGAAATTCTTCCTCGTATTGGTCGTCCAACTTTGACTTACGGTTTTGGTGAAGATAACGATATTCGTGCAGTCGATGTGGTACAAGAAGGTATGCAATCGCACTTTACTGTACTGCGTAAAGATCGTGAGCCATTACGCGTCACCATCAATCAACCAGGTCTGCATAATGTCTTGAATGCATTGGCTGCGATTGGTGTGGCAACTGATGAAGGTGTTTCTGATGGTGCGATTTGCCGTGCTTTAGAAGGCTTTAGTGGAGTGGGGCGTCGCTTCCAAGTTCAAGGTGAATTTGTAGTGGGCGAAGGCTTGGTGAAATTGGTTGATGATTATGGTCACCATCCGAAAGAGGTAGAAGCCACCATTAAAGCAGCGCGTGCCAGCCATCCAGACCGTCGTTTGGTGATGTTGTTCCAACCACACCGTTTTAGTCGTACTCGTGATTGTTTTGATGATTTTGTCGATGTGTTATCGCAAGTGGATCAACTGTTATTACTGGAAGTCTATCCAGCGGGTGAAAAACCGATTGTAGGTGCGGATAGCCGTGCTTTAGCACGCAGTATTCGTTTACGTGGTGAAGTTGAACCGATCTTAGTTGATCCAGTTGATGGCAATTTGCCGAATGTTTTACAAAAAGTGTTACAAGCGAATGACTTGTTGTTAACACAAGGCGCGGGTAACGTGGGCGCAATTTCGGTAGAATTGGCTCAGCATCGTTTGTATGCCAAATAATTTATTTTCGTGAATATAAAAGTTTTACAGTTTTAAGGATATAAACGTGTCAAATGCTGCAAAATTCGGCAAAGTTGCTGTGTTGTTTGGTGGGAAGTCAGCTGAACGTGCTGTGTCATTGGATAGTGGTCAAGCCGTTTTAGAGGCTTTGTTGCGCTCAGGTGTGCAAGCAGAAGCATTTGATCCACAAGAGCGAAGCGTGACTGAGTTGGTCGGTTATGATCGTGCTTTTATCGTATTGCATGGTCGTGGTGGTGAAGATGGTCAGATCCAAGGTGTGTTGGAGTGGTTAAACCTTCCATACACAGGTACGGGTGTACAGGGTTCTGCGATTGGGATGGATAAAGTCAAAACCAAACAAATTTGGCAGGGCAGTGATTTACCAACTGCACCATATCGCATCATTACGAAAGACTCAGATCTAGATGCAGTCATTGCAGATTTGGGTTTGCCTGTGATTATCAAACCTGTGCACGAAGGTTCGAGTGTCGGGATGAGCAAGGTTGAGAAAGCAGAAGACTTTGCGGCTGCAATTGAAAAAGCGACACAGCATGATGCTGTGGTGATGGCTGAAAAGTGGATTACGGGGCGTGAATTCACCATTTCATTCTTGAATGGTCAGCCGTTGCCTGTGATTCGTTTACAGCCACCTGCAGACGTTGCTTTTTATGACTATGAGGCTAAGTATCAACGCAATGATGTGGAATATGGCATTCCTTGTGGTTTAAGCGAAGATGAAGAGAAAAGCTTACAAGCATTGTGTCTACGTGCTTTTCAAGCAGTCGGTGCGGAAGGTTGGGGGCGTATTGATGCAATGCAGGATGAGCAAGGCAATTTCTGGTTGTTAGAAGTCAATACCGTACCGGGAATGACCAGTCATTCTTTAGTGCCTAAAGCAGCTCAAGCCGTAGGCTATAGTTTTGATCAGCTCTGTGTTGCAATTTTAGAGCAAACTTTAACCCAATCGGCTTAATGATATATGGCTCAACTCCCTGCTTCTATGCGCCGTAAAACACGGCCAGCCATTAGCTCGATTCATGAGAAACCGCCTTCACAGAAACAAAAAATGGTGAATGCGGGTGGCTGGGCGTTGTTGATCATTGCTTTTATTGTATTGGCAATTGGTCTATATGGCTTATATAAAGTGATGACTGATGCAAAAGTCGCACAATTACAGGTGGTTGGGACTAACTCGGATATTGAAAATCAGCAGTTAGTACAATATCTAAGTCCAATTATCAAAGATAACTATTTCACTTCCGATTTAGAGCAAATTCGAGATCAGGCGTTAAAAGTGTCTTGGGTTGACCGTGTCGTGGTATCACGAGCTTGGCCGAATGGGATTCGTGTAAGAGTTATGCCGCGTCACGCAATTGCGCGTTGGGGAACAGGGCGTTTGCTCAGTGATAATGGTGATGTCTTTAGTGAAGCTGTATTAAAAGTACATCCAAACTTGCCACTTTTACATGGGCCAGTCAGCCAATCCAAAATGATGATGCGTCGCTATAATGAAATTAATCAACTGTTTCATCCAGCGAATTTAAGATTAAAAGAATTGTATTTAACAGAGCGAATGACGTGGTTTATGCAGTTTGATTCAGGTCTACGGATTATTGTTGATCAAGATCAAACCATGAATAAGCTTCAACGCTTAAGCCATTTGGCACAAACGGATCTCAAACCTGTATGGTCAAAAATCTCAGCAATTGATTTGCGTTATCGGAATGGCCTGGCTATTCAATGGAAAAACGCAATCCCGCCAAAGATTGTCAACGGTCAGTTAGTTGTAACGATTGATGACACAAGCCTTGCAGGGGCAATTCAGGCAAAGCCATAATACGTGGCTTGAAAATAACAGGCAGTTTGCCCGTACTAAACAACAAAAGATATGGTAATGAAGTAATGAGTGAAGCTGTTTCCTCAGTTGTTGCGATTGATATTGGGACGCATAAAGTCTCAGTTTTGATTGGTAAGGTCCATGCACCGGATAAGATCCAAGTGATTGGCATGGCAACTGCTCGCAACCGAGGCATGGTTAAAGGCAAAATTGTGAGCTTGGATAAGGTGATTGCTGCGATTAAAAATGCAGTCTCTGAAGCCGAAGATATGGCGGAGTGTCGTATCCATAGCGCATGGGTGTCAATTCCAAGTACTGAATTGCAAAGTTTTTATGCATCAGGCCGTACACCAGTGGCTAATCATGATCATATTATTACGACAAATGAAGTAGTTAGAGCATTAGAGTTAGCCAAAGCGAGCCATGTATCGCCAGATTATTATCTTGCGAGTGCTGTTCCATTAGGCTTCGAGTTAGGCGATTCGGCTGAATGGGTGCAGAACCCAGTCAATATGTCGGCTCATAGCATGACCGGGCATTATCAATTGATGATGATGCCGATTAGTACCATGCAAAACCTTGATCGTGCCATGAAAGGTGCGAATATCGGGGTAGAGAAAATGGTGGTATCTAGTTTAGCTACGGCTGAAGCTAGTTTGCTCAAAGATGAAAAAGAATATGGTGTGTGTTTAGTTGATATTGGTGCAGGGATTACCAATATCGCAGTATATTTAGATGGTCGTTTAGCATTAGTACGTACCTTGCAACGTGGTGGTGAAAATGTGACCCGCGATATTGCAGCGGTTTTACAAACGACCACTGAAGAAGCTGAACGTATTAAAATTTTACATGGTTGTGTTGATCTCAGTGTAGTGAAACCTGACCATATGATCCAAGTGCAAGCAATTGATGGACAACAGACCATTAGTCGTATTGAGCTTGCAGAAATTATTATTGCGCGCTATGAAGAAATCTTTACATTAATTCGTGAAGAGTTAGAGCACAGCGGGGCAATACATGGTTTATATCATGGTGTAGTACTCGCAGGCGATGCTTGTCAAATTGAAGGTATGGTGAATTTGGCACGTCGTATGCTTGGAGTATCTGCACATTTAGGTAATCCACCTTTACAGGTCTATGCTGAAGACCAACATCTTGCTGCATTACGTCGTTCGATGTATGCGACAGCGTCAGGATTATTGATGTTTAGCCAAAGTGATTTGCAGGATGCAGTAGAAGAACCAGAAGAATCGAATGATCGAAGTTTTATGGATCGAGTGACCAATGGTTGGAATGCATTAAATAGCAAATTAAAAGCTATATTTTAAGTTGTACGTATTTTGGGGAAAATTTGTTAGGAAGTTGTAATAGTGAGACGTTGTACTTGACAAGCTAGCTATTATTGAACAGCATCTTAACATCGGTTGTTTTAAAAATCAGGGCAGTAACGGGCTGAAGTAACTGCCACTTAATATATTAGGAAATCTAAAGGTCATGGCCTCATTTGAATTTATAGAAGATGAACTAGACGATGGCAACGGTCAAGCCCGTTTCACAGTATTTGGTGTCGGTGGTGGTGGTGGTAATGCCGTCCAACATATGGTGCAATCAGATATCCAAGGTGTAAAATTTATTTGTGCCAATACTGATAAACAGGCACTCGATAGCATGAATGCGCCTTTTAAAATTCAGATTGGTGAACAAAGTACGCGTGGTTTAGGTTGTGGTGGTAAACCAGAGATGGGGCAAATTTCTGGTGAAGAGAGTCGTGAAGTGATTCGCCAACACCTTGAAGGCACCGATATGGTCTTTGTCACCGCTGGTATGGGTGGTGGTACTGGTACAGGTGCCGCTCCAGTGGTTGCAGAGGTCGCCAAAGAAATGGGCATCTTGACCGTGGGTGTGGTAACGACCCCGTTTAATTTTGAAGGTCGCCGCCGCCAAAAGTTAGCAGAAAAAGGTATTGAAGCTTTAGAAGTCCATGTTGATTCATTGATTATTATTCCAAACCAACGCTTACTCAGCGTTTATGGTGATATTTCAATGAAAGATGCTTATAAAAAGGCAGATGATGTATTATTAAATGCGGTACGGAGTATTTTTGATCTTGTAGTGAACCATGGTCATATGAATCTCGACTTCGCTGATCTGAAAACAGCTATGAGTACTCGCGGTTACGCAATGATGGGATCGGGTACAGGACGTGGTGAAGATCGTGCTCGTCAGGCGGCTGAACAGGCTATCCGTAGCCCGTTGCTTGATAATGTGAATCTCACTAATGCAAAAGGTGCATTGGTGAATATCACTGGTGGCGAAGATATTACTGGACGCGAAATTGACATTATTTCAGAAGTAGTCAACCAGATTGTTGATTTGGATGAAGGTGAAATTTTCTATGGTACGGTATTTGATCCAGATTCGCGTGATGAGCTGCGTGTGACTGTAATTGCAACAGGTTTGACACGTAATGCCAATGATACCGAACCCAAAAAACGTACAGTAACTCATACGCCAACAACAATCGCTAAAACCCAACAACCTGTAGATGAAGATGATGTTCCAGCGATCAGTAAACGTGCAAATGTAGAGACGCCTGCCACAGCAGCGCCAAGTTCTACACCACGGTCATCACCAATGAGTATTCAAGACTATCTGAAAAATCAGCAGCGTAAATAATAAAATCATATATTTAGAGAAAGGGAGCAAGTAATTGCTCCCTTTTTTATTTTTTTAAAATGGCAAAATATGCTAAGTTATATCGGTTTTTGCAAATGAAGTTGTCATGGTATGGTGAAACAACGTACTCTCAAGCGTGTGGTGAAAGCGAGCGGTATTGGTCTGCATAGTGGTCAAAAGGTGCTGATTAATTTTGTTCCTCACCATATTGATGGAGGTATTATCTTTCGCCGTATTGACCTCAATCCTCCCGTAGAAATTCCTGCGAATGCTTTACTCATTCAAGAAGCATTTATGTGTTCCAATCTTGTGCGAGAAGATATAAAAGTCGGTACGATTGAGCATGTGATGAGTGCTATAGCGGGATTAGGCATTGATAATTTAATCATAGAGGTCTCCGCTTCCGAAGTGCCTATTATGGATGGCAGTGCAGGTCCATTTATCTATTTACTCATGCAAGGTGAGTTAGCAGAGCAAGATGCACCAAAGAAATTTATTAGAATTCTAAAACCTGTTGAAGCACTCATTGAAGATAAGCGTGCTATTTTCACCCCGCATTCAGGTTTTCAACTCAATTTTACGATTGATTTTGATCATCCTGCATTTGCTAAAGAATACCAATCCGTGTCGATTGATTTTTCAACGGAAACTTTTGTATACGAAGTCAGTGAAGCGCGAACTTTTGGCTTTATGAAAGATCTTGATTATTTAAAGGCGAATAATCTGGCTTTAGGGGCGAGCTTAGAGAACGCGATTGGTGTTGATGATACAGGTGTGGTCAATGAAGAGGGGTTGCGCTTTGCTGATGAGTTCGTGCGTCATAAGATTTTAGATGCTGTTGGTGATTTATATTTATTAGGTCATCAGGTAATTGCTAAGTTTGATGGGTATAAATCAGGGCATGCACTCAATAATCAGCTGTTACGCAATGTTCAAAATGATCCGAGCAGTTATGAAATTGTAACATTTAATAACGATAATGATTGTCCAATTTCTTATGTGAGTGTGACATAAGTCATTGTCTTTTATTGGCTATGTTATATTATAACAATAAAAGTTGAGATTTAGTTCACATAAAATAAGTGTATATTTCAATACCTAAGATAAGTAGTTTACTTTTTATTGCTTGCCAAACGTAGTAAAGCTTGGCTAAGCTTAGGGTCGCTCACATATTCAGCGGCGCTGCGTAACTGCTCTTGGGTTTCTGAAGAAAGTGTTTTAGATGGGGGAGAAGGTTCACGAGGAACATTCATTTTGTTTCTTAGACGAACTTGGATTTTTCGTAAGTCTTTGAGTCCTTCTAATTGAGCTAACTGCGCAACATAGTTGCTTTGTAAATAGCTGAGTTGACTAATCATCGCTTGATTTTCACCAGTTATGATCAAAACACCATGTTGATAACAAACAACCTGCCATTGCTCTGGTTGGGGCAGTATAGGTTGAATAATTTTCGTAAGTTGTTTCCATTGAGTCACTTGCGTAGTCAGAAACGTTAAGTTTCCAGTTTTTATGTGTTGTCCTTTCTGTTGAAAAACGTTGCTAGGTTCAGACATGTTAACTTCCTTCGAGGTTATCTGCTCATCTTAAGCGTTCATTTTAACTGTTATCAAGGAAGAGATGATAAAGGAACTATTTAAGGACGGTTTCAAGAGGTTTTTTATGCATACGCGTCGTATTTTACTTGCATTCTCACTCGCTGCTTCAGCCGCTTCGGTTGCTTTTGCAGATTATCAAAATATTGGTCAAGCAACAGATGGTGACCGCCTAGAGCAATTATCTAAAACCTTAGCACAAGGTTCTTATAGCCATCCTGATGATATTGATTTGCCTGCCGTATCGAATGTATCAGTTAAATTGCGCGAAAAAACCATTGAATTGAATAATGCTACGATCGAAAGAAAATATGGTCGTTCAGCGATTTCATCGACTGCCGAAGATAATGCACCATCTTTTTCAGCAAATACAGGTTATTCGTGGTTAGTTAATCACCCACTTCAAGAAGGGCGGGTAAGTTCAACATGGGGTAACCGTACCTTATTAGGAACGACACGTCATCATTCGGGTGTTGATTTAGCGGCACCATCAGGTACACCTATTTATTCAACAGGTTCTGGTGTTGTAACTAAATCAGGTTGGGGATCAGGTTATGGTCAATATGTTGAAATCGATCATGGCAACGGTTATATCACTCGTTACGCACATGCTTCACGCTTAATGGTGAATGCGGGTGATCGCGTTAGTGCAGGCGAGCATATTGCCAATGTAGGCTGTACTGGACGTTGTACAGGACCACATTTGCATTTTGAAGTTGTCAAAGATGGTCAACGTAAAAATCCAACAACTTACCTTGCCATGTTGCCTTAATGTAATTTGTTAACAGTTGTATATTAAATTTAAAAAGAAAGCGCCTTAATTGGCGTTTTTTTATGTTTTTTGTTTCATTTGAGTCAATGACTATTTAGCAAGAAAATATTAAGGGATTTTGTATTCATTTGGGACGATACCTCCATAGCACCAAAACATGATAAATATATAAGGTCAAAATAACTTAAGGGAAAAGGTGAATTGTATGGCGTTTTATGGCGACTCAGACGCGCAGGAAACCCAGGAATGGCAAGAAGCATTTGATTCAGTATTACAACATATGGGCACGGAACGCGCCGCATTCTTATTAGAAAAACTTTATCAACAGGCCATTGCAAAACATGTTCCGATCCAACGCTTAAATACACCTTATCTCAATACGATTTCTGTTGAAGAACAACCAGCGATGCCAGGCGACCAAGATATGGAGCGTCGTATTCGTGCTTTGATTCGTTGGAATGCCTTGGCGATGGTATTACGTGCGAATAAAACGGGCGATGATCTTGGTGGTCACCTTGCGAGTTTCGCATCGTCTGCAACCTTATATGATGTTGGTTTTAACCATTTTTTCCGCGCAAACAGCAATAACTTTGGCGGCGACATGATTTATTACCAAGGTCACTGTGCCCCTGGTATCTATGCACGTTCATTCTTGGAAGGACGTTTAACTGAAGATCAATTGAATAATTTCCGCCGTGAAGTGGGTGGTAATGGTCTTCCGAGTTACCCACATCCATATTTAATGCCGGACTATTGGCAGTTTCCAACTGTATCCATGGGTTTGGGTCCAATTATGTCGATTTACCAAGCCCACATTCAAAAGTACTTGATGAATCGTGGTTTGATTAAAGAAGAAAATCGTAAAGTCTGGGCATATCTTGGCGATGGTGAGATGGATGAGCCAGAAAGTACGGGTGCAATTTCACTTGCTGGTCGTGAAAAGCTGGATAACCTGATTTGGGTGGTGAACTGTAACTTACAGCGTCTCGATGGTCCCGTACGTGGTAACGGTAAAATTATTCAAGAATTAGAATCTTTATTCCGTGGTGCGGGATGGCGTGTGATTAAAGTGGTGTGGGGTCGTCATTGGGATCCACTACTTGCTCAAGATACTTCAGGTGCTTTAAAAGCGGTCATGGAAGAAACAGTGGATGGTGAGTACCAACGCTATCAAGTGAAAGGTGGTGCATATACACGTGAGAAATTCTTTGGCAAGTACCCAGAAGCTGCGGAACTGGTCAAAGATTTAAGCGATGAAGACATTGATAATCTTAATCGTGGTGGTCACGACCCATACAAAGTTTTTGCTGCCTATGCAGAAGCAATGAAAGCTAAAGGTCAACCTACCGTTATTCTTGCGAAAACGGTCAAAGGTTATGGTTTGTCTGAAGAAATTGAAGCAGTGAACAAAACCCACCAAATCAAGAAAATGCAGATCGACTCTTTGAAATATGTACGTGACCGTTTTAACTTGCCATTTACAGATGACAAGTTAGAAGAGCTTCCATTCTATCGTCCAAGTGAAAACTCTCCAGAAATGAAGTACATGAAGGCGCGTCGTGAAGCATTAGGTGGCTACCTACCTGCACGTCGTCGTGAGAGTGAAAGTTTAGCGATTCCTGAATTATCTGTATTTGATGCTGTATTAAATGGTTCTGGTGGTAAAGAGCAATCGACTACGATGCTGATGGTGCGTTTGATTGCTGCTTTGCTGAAAGAAAAAGCAATTAAAGACCGTGTCGTTCCAATTGTTCCAGACGAAGCACGTACTTTTGGTTTAGAAGGGATGTTCCGCCAGCTTGGTATTTATGCTGCTCACGGTCAAAAATATACCCCAGAAGACCAAGAACAGTTAATGCATTATCGTGAAGCAAGTGACGGTCACATGTTGCAAGAAGGGATTAATGAAGCGGGTGCGATGAGCGCTTGGGCTGCTTTGGCAACCAGTTATTCAACGAATAACTTGCCGATGATTCCCATGTACATGTACTACTCAATGTTTGGTTTCCAACGTATTGGTGACATTGCATGGGCCGCTGGTGATGCACAGGCACAAGGTTTCTTGCTTGGTGCGACTGCTGGCCGTACCACATTGAACGGTGAAGGTTTACAGCACCAAGATGGTCATTCACATATCTTGGCGAATACCATTCCAAACTGTGTATCTTATGATCCATGTTTTGGTTATGAATTGGCTGTGATCGTACACGACGGTTTACAACGCATGTATGTGAATCAAGAGCGAGTGTTCTATTACTTAACCGTAATGAACGAAAACTACGAGCATCCTGCAATGCCAGAAGGCGCTGAGGAAGGCATTAAACGTGGGATGTACTTGTTCGAAAAAGATGAAAAAGCAACAGTTCAATTACTGGGTTCAGGTGTCATTCTTCGTGAAGTGATTAAAGCTGCGAAAATCTTACGTGACGAATACCAGATCCACTCAAACGTGTGGAGTGTAACCAGCTTCAATGAGTTGTCACGTGATGGTATGGCATGTGAAGAGTACAACCGTTTACACCCGCTTACTGAAGACGTGAAAGAATCTTGGGTATCTAAACAGTTACGTGGAACTGAAGGTATTGTCGTTTCTGCGACAGACCATATGCGTGCGTATAGCGAACAAATCCGTGCATATCTTCCAGATGGTCGTCCATTTGTTGCATTAGGTACAGATGGTTACGGGCGTTCAGATACACGTGCAAACTTACGTAGTTTCTTTGGTGTTGATGCTGCGCATATCGTGGTTGCGACTTTGAAAAAACTCGCTGACGAAGGCGAAGTAGACGCACGTTTAGTCAAAGATGCAATTTCTAATTTTGAATTAGATACTGACCGTCCAGTGGCATGGGCGCCACAAGCGCATCCAGAAGTTCAGGCAGTTGCTGAATACAATGAAACACAAACAGGTGAGGGGAAATAATTATGCAAATCCAAGCACCTGATATTGGCGTAGATAAAGCACTTGTTGCAGAAATCTTGGTCAAAGTCGGCGACCATGTTGCAGTTGACGATAGCCTTCTGGTTTTAGAGTCAGATAAGGCAACGGTAGAAGTACCAAGCACTGCGGCAGGGATCGTTAAAAGTATTTTGGTTAAACAGGGCGATGAAGTGACTGAAGGCGTCGCATTGATCGAACTAGAGTCTGAGTTTGCTACTGAAGCACCTGTGAACGAAGCACCGAAAGCGGAAGCACCAAAAGCAGAAGCAAAACCTGTCGAAGCTGAAACAAAAGCACAACCAGTTGCAGCTCCCGCAGCGACAGCAAGTCAGATTGTGGGTGTAAAAGTTCCTGATATCGGTGTGGAAAAAGCGTTGGTTGCAGAAGTGTTGGTCAAAGTAGGTGATCAGATTGAACCTGAGCAAAGTATTGTGGTGGTTGAATCGGACAAGGCGACTGTAGAAGTACCAAGCTCGGTTGCGGGGATTGTGGAAGCGATCCAGATTAAAGAAGGCGATAGCATCAAAGAAGGCGTGGTATTGATTCAGGTCAAGACTACGAGGGCTGCAGCGTCATCTGAACCGCAAGCAGCCCCGGCTCAAACAGAAGCGCCAGTCGCAACGACTGAAGCACCAGCTGTAAGCAATACCTCAATAGGTAATGTTGAAATTGAAGTACCAGATCTAGGTGTAGAAAAAGCACTTGTTTCAGAAATTTTGGTCAATGTCGGTGATCGCGTCGAAGCCCAACAAAGCTTATGCGTGGTTGAGTCAGATAAGGCTTCGGTTGAAGTGCCAAGCTCAGTTGCAGGGATTGTGAAAGCAATTCATGTCTCTACCAATCAAGAAGTTCGTCAAGGCATGGCTTTGGCAACAATTGAGGTGAGTGGTCAGGCTGCTGTTCCAGCATCTGCACCAAAAGCTCAATCAGCCGCTACGCCTGCTACTCAAGCAGCACCAGCAAAACCACAGACGGTAGCGACGGTAGCACCGAGTGCGCCAGTGCAAACTGAGAAACTGACCAAAGCGCAAGAAGCTGATAATGCCAAAGTCTATGCGGGTCCAGCCGTGCGTAAATTAGCACGTGAGTTAGGTGTTGTTCTTGGGCAGGTCAAAGCATCTGGTGAACATGGTCGTGTGATGAAGGACGATGTCTTTGCTTATGTGAAAACACGTCTGACTGCACCACAACCTTCCGCTGCACCACAAGCTGCAATCGTGGCTTCAGGCTTACCAAAGTTGCCAGACTTTAATGCATTTGGTGGCGGTGAAGTGAAAGCGATGACGCGTTTACAGCAAGTGTCTGTACCGCAATTGTCATTGAACAATTTCATTCCTCAAGTGACACAGTTTGACTTGGCGGATATTACTGAACTCGAAGCGTGGCGTGGCGAACTGAAAGATGGCTTTAAAAAGCAGGGTCTCAGCTTAACCATCTTGGCCTTTATTGCTAAGGTAGTTGCGCACTTGCTGAAAGAAGAACCGTACTTTGCTGGGCATCTGGCGGATGACCAAAAGTCAGTGTTATTGCGTAACGAAATTCATATGGGTATTGCGGTTGCAACCCCAGATGGTTTAACAGTGCCTGTATTACGCAATCCTGATCAAAAATCAATTAAGCAAATTGCAGCAGAATTGGCTGAACTCAGCCAAAAAGCCCGTGATCGTAAATTGTCACCGAAAGATCTACAAGGTGCCAACTTTACCATTACCAGCCTAGGCAGCATTGGTGGTACAGCATTTACACCATTGGTGAACTGGCCTCAGGTCGCAATCTTAGGTATATCTCCTGCCACCATGCAACCTGTGTGGAATGGTAAAGACTTTGATCCACGTTTGATGTTGCCGTTGTCATTGTCTTATGATCACCGTGTGATTAATGGCGCTGATGCTGCACGTTTTACCAATAAGTTGACCAAGCTTTTAAAAGATATTCGTAGCTTATTGCTTTAGTACTTTTTAACGAAGGAAACCTCGCATATGCGAGGTTTTCTATTTTATAGCATTAAAAAATCGACTTTATTTGCGCAAGCTTTTGTCTAAAATTAATATAGTTCAAAGAAGTATTTATTTGAAATAAGGAGTAAGGATGTTAATCATTTATCGAGTTGTATTACCGATATTACTTATTATTTTTGTATTAATGGGCTTGTGGGTCAATTTTCTACATTTTGCATCAGATTGGGTGATGTACATCGTCATGGGTTTGGAAGTGTTAGCTGCAACAATTGTGGTTAGCATGGAATATCAAGCCCAAAATGTTGGTGGTGCAAGTGGTTGGGGGATTTTTGGTTTTTTTGGTTTGAGTGTGAATTTAGCTTTGTTATTGGGGATTGCCCGTTTAATGATTTGGGGTTACCAAAAATTTTAGGCATAGTGATTCAAAAAATTTAAAGAGTTTGATAAACTAATAACACTTCATTGGGGAGTAGCCGCTCTTTACGCAAAGTAAAGAGGTGATGGTCAACATAATTGTTCCACAGAACATGGTCATCATAGCAAAGAACCAAGAACAGCTGTTTAGCTGTGCTTTTGTTGGCAAGACCTTTGATTTACCACTCTGCATCAATCTATTTGATTTTGGCTAGCAGGAGGGGTAGGTCATCGGTATATTTTGCTAGCCAGAGCATTCAACTATGTATGAATTTCTCATCTCCACATCAATTGTTGCCCTTGCTGAAATGGGCGATAAAACACAATTGCTAGCATTATTACTCGCTGCACGTTTCCGTAAACCCGTTCCGATTTTAATTGCAATTTTACTGGCTACTACGATTAATCATGGTATTTCTGCGGTATTAGGTCAATGGATTACGACCGTCCTGAGTCCTGAAATTCTATTATGGATTTTAGCACTTGGTTTTATCGGTATGGCGATTTGGATGCTCATTCCTGATGAATTAGGGGATGAAACTGAAAGTATTAATAAATGGCAAAAATTCGGTGTATTTGGTGCAACTTTTATTCTATTTTTCTTGGCTGAAATTGGTGATAAAACCCAAATTGCTACAGTTGCTTTAGCTGCACGTTTTGACAGTATTTTTTGGGTCATGTGTGGTACAACGCTTGGCATGATGTTAGCGAATGCACCAGCAGTATTTATCGGCGATAAGTTAGCAGATAAGTTACCAATTTCACTTATTCATAAAATTGGTGCTGCTATTTTCTTAGTCGTTGGTGTTTCAACCTTGGTACAGCATTATTTCTTCTAATTAAATTTAAATTGCAAAAAGATCCATTATTTATGCATGGATCTTTTTGCATAAATTATGATAAAAGTACAATATCTGATTGAAACAATAATAAAATCCCATTATTTTATTAAGGAATTAAAATATTTCATATTTAAAGAATTTTTATGGGGTTGATATGAGTTTTGAGCGGACTACATCGCAAATACTATTTGATAATGGTACGCATAAATGCATTAGTTTTACCAGTTTGGTCAAGGGCGAAGGCATTCAAGCCAATCAATTTTTAATTATTGATCACGATCGTGCAGCGGTTCTAGATCCAGGTGGTGATCTGACGTATGTTCCTTTAACAATGGAGCTGAATCGATATACTAAATTGAAAAATTTGGATTATGTGATGGCATCCCATCAAGACCCCGATATTATTACTTCGATGCCGCGTTGGTTAGTTTATACCGATGCGAAAGTAGTGGCGTCTAAATTATGGGCACGTTTTTTACCGCATTTAAACTCAGCATTTATGAGTGATCGAATGAAAGGGAACTGGGAAGACCGCTTAATTGAGCTTGCCGATACGGGACAAGTAATTCCTTTAGGTGAATCAGCAATCGTAGCGATTCCTGCTCACTTTTTGCATTCGGTGGGTAATTTCCAGTTCTACGATCCAACTGCCAAAATTCTATTTTCAGGTGATATGGGGGCATCTATAGTGGAGGATGCAAGTCAGCCTATTACCGATTTTGAAGCACATATTAAAAAGATGAAAGGCTTTCATCAACGTTATATGTGTTCCAACAAAGTCATTCGTTTGTGGGTCAATATGGTTCGTCAAATGGATATTGATATGATCGTGCCGCAACACGGGACTGCATTTGTTGGTAAAGAGATGATCAATCAATTTTTAGATTGGATTGAGCAACTAGAATGTGGCGTAGATTTAATGAATGAGTATGTGTTTAGTTGTCCTACCTAAATGAATTCATAATATTTTTTCTATAAATCTATTGTGTTCATCAACAACTTTTCTTAGGATTCAAGTTACAAAAAATTAATTTGATAACGAGAATTTTAAGAAAAATGTTGTCTCAAGTTGCAAGCTCAGATGCATGCGTGAGTTGTGGTGCATGCTGTGCAAATTATCGTGTTTCTTTTTATTGGGCTGAAGCAGAACGGATGCCTGCAAACATGGTCGAACCGCTCACAGCCGTTTATTCTTGTATGAAAGGTACCAACCAAGCTCAAGTCAAATGCATCGCATTACAAGGAAAAGTAGGACAGCAAGTCAGTTGTTCGATCTACGCCATTCGAAGCTCAACGTGTAAAGAGGTTCAGATTGCCGATGATCATTGTAATAAAGCACGACTTGCGCACAATCTCATTCCACTGATTAATATTGAACAACAAGATTCAGAAAATAATGAGAATTATGATCAAGTTTGTTAACTGTATCGATGTTGCTTAAATGACATAAGGCGTCGTAGTGAACCGTTTCTACGCGCTTATCAAATTATTTTCATCATAGAAAATGAAAATCACATCGAAATTTGTTTATAATAGCTCACGGAAATTACCAGTGAGATTGTTATGCTGACCATCGTTCAAGAAGCGTTAACCTTCGATGATGTCTTATTACTTCCTGCCTACTCAACTGTTCTCCCAAAAGATGTCTCCTTAAAGACACGTTTAACTCGCGGAATTCAACTTAATATCCCTCTCGTTTCTGCTGCAATGGATACGGTGACTGAGTCTCGTATGGCGATTGCAATGGCGCAAAATGGTGGTATTGGTATTTTGCATAAAAACATGGATATCGCTGCACAAGCTGCGGAAGTACGCCGTGTAAAAAAATTCGAAGCTGGAATGGTGAAAGACCCAATCACAGTAACGCCTGAAACGACAGTACGTGAACTTATTGCAATTACCCAAGCCAATAATATTAGCGGTGTGCCTGTTGTAAAAGATGGCAAAGTTGTGGGTATTGTCACAGGTCGTGATACTCGTTTTGAAACCAATCTTGAACAACCAGTAAGCAACATCATGACAGGTCAAGACCGTTTAGTGACTGTTCGTGAAGGTGAGTCGAAAGAAAATATTCAAGCATTGCTACAAAAGCATCGTATTGAAAAAGTTCTAGTTGTTGGTGAACACAATGAACTCAAAGGTTTAATTACAGTCACTGACTTCCGTAAAGCGGAAAGCTATCCAAGCAGCTGTAAAGATGACCTTGGTCGTTTACGTGTTGGTGCCGCAGTAGGTACAGGTGTAGAAACACCAAGCCGCGTGGAAGCATTAGTCGATGCTGGTGTAGATGTGATTGTCGTAGATACAGCACATGGTCACTCAGCGGGTGTAATTGAACGTGTACGTTGGGTAAAAACAAATTATCCACAAGTTCAAGTGATTGGTGGAAACATTGCAACAGGTGATGCAGCTTTAGCATTGTTAGATGCAGGTGCAGATGCCGTTAAAGTGGGTATTGGTCCTGGTTCGATCTGTACGACACGTATTGTGGCAGGTATTGGTATGCCGCAAATTTCGGCAATTGATAGTGTTGCCAATGCACTAAAAGATCAAATTCCATTGATCGCAGATGGCGGTATTCGTTTCTCTGGCGATATGGCGAAAGCGATTGGTGCAGGTGCGAGCACGATCATGGTCGGTTCACTCCTTGCTGGTACTGAAGAAGCGCCAGGTGAAGTTGAATTTTTCCAAGGTCGTTACTATAAAGCGTATCGTGGTATGGGTTCATTGGGTGCGATGGCAGGGGCAACAGGTTCTGCTGACCGTTATTTCCAAGACTCTAAAGCAGGTGCTGAAAAGTTGGTCCCAGAAGGCATCGAAGGTCGTGTTCCATACAAAGGTCCAATGGGTAACATCATCCATCAAATGATGGGTGGTTTACGTTCTTCTATGGGCTATACAGGTTCATCTGTGATTGAAGATCTTCGTCAAAATGCAAAATTTGTGAAAATTACTTCGGCAGGCATGTCTGAATCACATGTTCATGATGTGACGATTACTAAAGAAGCACCAAACTATCGTGTAGGTTGATCTTTAGTAATTTTGGCAATAAAAAAACCGTCAGTCCACTGACGGTTTTTTTGTTTTGGTGTAAAGTAAAACAGATGAAAAATGATATGACGATACGTCATATAAAGATAAGAAAGCGAGTAAAGAATGAGCTATTTTGGAACTGATGGAATTCGTGGCAAATTTGGACAAATGCCGATTACCCCTGAATTTGCATTAAAATTAGGATTTGCAGCAGGAAAAGTATTAAAAAGAAATAGTCCCAAAAACAAACCAATTGTGGTTATGGGTAAAGATACGCGTTTATCAGGTTATATTCTAGAAGCAGCTCTTCAAGCAGGTTTAAATGCGGCAGGTGTGTATGTACATTTGTTGGGGCCATTACCAACGCCTGCAATAGCGCATTTAACACGTGCTTTGCATGCACATGCAGGTATTGTGATTTCAGCATCACATAACCCTTATTTTGATAATGGGATTAAATTTTTCTCAGGTGAAGGTAAAAAACTCCCAGATGCCTTACAAAATGAGATCAATCAAGAATTAGAAAAAGATTTAGTGATTGATGATACGGCTAACCTAGGTAAAAGTGTTCGCGTAAAAGATGCAAATGGCCGATACATCGAATTCTGTAAATCAACATTTCCATACCACTTCGATCTTAGTAATCTCAAAATTGTAGTGGATTGTGCTAATGGCGCAGCATATAGCGTTGGTCCTTCAGTTTTTAGAGAGCTAGGTGCAAAAGTAATCCCGCTTTTTAATGAACCAGATGGTTTAAATATCAATGAAAATTGTGGATCAACCCATCCTGAATTTCTACAAAAGGCTGTAGTTGATCACCAAGCCGATTTAGGTATTGCGTTTGATGGTGATGCAGATCGTGTCGTGATGGTAGATAAAAATGGTCAACTGGTAGATGGTGATCATATTCTGTATATCCTTGCTACTCAGGCTAAAAATAAACCAGCAGGTATTGTTGGAACAGTCATGAGTAATATGGCGCTTGAGTTAGCATTACAGAAAGCGGATGTCGGTTTTGTACGCGCAAAAGTCGGTGACCGCTATGTATTACAGGCATTAGAAGAAAATGGTTGGGTCACAGGTGGTGAGCCTTCAGGTCATATCTTAACGTTGGATAAGAGCACAACTGGTGATGCGATTATTGCCGCTCTACAAGTGTTAACGGTGATGGTTGAGCAAGCCAAAGCATTACATGAATTAGTTGCAGACTTTGAATTATTTCCACAGGTGTTAATCAATGTTCGTTTACAGCATATGATTGATCCATATGCTGTTCCCGCTCTTGTTGCTGAATTTGAAAAAGCTGAACAACAATTAACTGGGCGTGGACGTATTTTGATTCGTAAATCAGGTACTGAACCTGTGATTCGAGTTATGGTAGAAGGAGATCAACAGCAGGAAGTGGATGCCATCGCAAATCATTTAGCCGATGCAGTCAGAGCTCATGCTCAAGCTGCTTAAAGGAGAGTAATAATGAATGATGTCATTAAAGACCTGAGTGAACTTCGTTTAAGTTATGAACAAGGTGAGTTACACGAATCCCAGATTAGTCTAAATCCTCATGAGCAATTCTTGAATTGGTTCAATCATGCACTCACTGCTCAATTACATGAACCGTATGCGATGTCTTTGGCGACAGCAAATACTCAAGGTCGGCCACACGTGCGAACCGTTTTGTTACGTGGTGCGACAGAGGCTGGTTATGATTTTTACACCAATTATGATAGTCAGAAAGGATTAGACCTTGCGGAAAATCCTTATGCTGAAATTTTATTTTACTGGCCGAGTTTAGAACGTCAGGTACGTATCGGTGGTCAGGTTTCCAAGATTCCAGAACAGGAATCGACGGATTATTACCATAAGCGTCCACGTGATAGTCAGATTGCAGCACATATTAGTACGCCACAAAGTGGTGTCATTGAAAGCCGTGAGTTATTACAACAACGTTTTCAAAACTTACAAAACCAAGTGCACGAAGCTGAGTTGGATAAACCAGAATTTTGGGGTGGTTATCGCTTAGATGCAGATTATTATGAATTCTGGCAAGGACGACCAAATCGTTTACATGATCGTTTAAGTTATGAAAAACAAAATGGACTTTGGATTATTCAACGTTTGATGCCATAAATGACCATGATTCAAATTCAACAAAGACCATTTTTGACACGCCCTGAACAATTTCAGGGCGTGCCTACGTTTATTGCTGAGATATTGGCAAGACGTGGGGTGCAATCGGAACAAGAGCTTGAGCTAAAACTCAAGCATTTATTGCCACCTAATCTCAAAGGATTAGATCAAGCCGTTGAATTAATTGATCAAGCCATTGATCAAAAAAAACAGATGGTGATTGTTGGTGACTATGATGCGGATGGTGCGACCAGTACTGCATTGATGCTCTTGGTTCTTAAAGAAATAGGGGCGAACGTTGAATATTTAGTGCCTGATCGCTTTAAGTATGGTTATGGCTTAACCCCTAAAATTGCTGAGTTGGCAAAGCAAAGCTATCAGCCAGATCTTTTGATTACTGTAGATAATGGTATATCGAGTCATGCAGGGGTGGAGACTGCTCAAGCTTTAGGGATGCAGGTCATCATTACCGATCATCATTTGACGACAAAACCTACGCCAAACGCTGAAGCAGTGGTCAATCCGAATCAACTGGGTTGCATTTTTCCAAGTAAAGCACTGGCAGGTGTTGGCGTTGCTTTTTATGTACTAGCAAAATTAGCCAGTTACCGCTCTCAGCAGGGAAAAAGTACCAGTAAAGTCACTCAGTATTTAGATTTGGTTGCGTTGGGAACTTATGCTGATGTTGCATCGCTTGATTATAATAACCGTATTCTAGTGGATGCTGGCTTAAACCGAATTCAGCAATATCAATGTCGTGCAGGAATTTTAGCATTATTGGATATTGCAAAACGAGACGCCGCAAGTTTACGCGCTCAAGATTTAGGTTTCGTGATCGGCCCTCGAATTAATGCGGCTGGTCGTATGGAGAGCATGCGAATTGGCATTGAGTGTTTATTGGCTCCAGATCTAGAAACAGCCTATCCAATTGCACAGCAGCTCAATCAACTGAATGTCGAACGTCGTCAAGTTGAAGCTGATATGAAACAGCAAGCGATGAGTGCATTACAGCATGTACAGCTACAAGCAGATTCTTTACCTGCCGCATTGGTGATGTTTGATGAACAGTGGCATCAAGGGGTAATTGGGATTGTAGCTGGGCGTCTAAAAGAACAGTTTCACCGACCAAGTTTAGTATTTGCTCCTGATGAAGATGGAATACATATTAAAGGCTCTGCGCGTTCGATTGAAGGTATTCATATTCGCGATACTATTGAGCAAGTCGCAGAACAATACCCACATTTAGTTAGCCATTTTGGTGGTCATGCCGCAGCAGCAGGTTTGACCTTAAGAAAAGAAAATTTTGATGAATTTAAAACAGTTTTTATTCAATCAATTGCTGAAATGGACGAAAACTTATTCCTAGCGACTCTATGGACAGATGGTGAGTTAACTGATGCTACTTTACATCTTGAAACGCTAGACTGGATTGATCGGCTAGGTCCTTGGGGACAAAAATTTCCAATTCCTCAATTTGAGGGAAGATTTAAAGTGATGGATTATCGCTGGCTTAAAGATCAGCATTTAAAACTGAAAGTATCTTTAGGACAGCAAATTATCGATGCAATCGCTTTTAATGCCATGGACCGTTTTAAATTTAATCCAATGCTTGGTTATGTTGATCTAGTTTATACATTGGAACGTAATGTTTTTAATGGGAATACGAGTCTGCAATTGCAAATATCACATCTCGCACAATAAAAAATCCGCTCAGTAGAGCGGATTTTTTATTCAGCATAATTGCTTAGAAGCGGTATGCACCACGGATACCATAGGTATTATAGTCATCACCAAAACCAACACGACCTTCTAAGCTCACTTGTTGATTCAGGAATTTCTTCGCAGAGATACCCCATTCATCACGATTTGTTAGGTCGTTATTGTAGTAATCTGCACCAACACTCAGTGTTTTATCTAGATAGTAATCACCTTTAACACGGTATTCATCTAGGTCACCAAATGCGCCATAAGCTTCTAAGTTGACATCTTTTCCACCAACTTGAGTGACATATTTAGCACGAACAGTTGGATCAGCGCCGTCTTTACCATTTTTCTCGTCGTAGCCTTTCACACCTAATGCAAGTAATAAGCCTGGAGCAGGTAAGTAACCAACTTCTGCGCCGTAGGTTGTTACTTTTTGATCGATGGCAGTATTGTCTACTTCAAGCTCACTACGACCGACATTACCACTTAAATAGAAATCACTATTTGGTACGAAATATTCAACACCTGCGCCATATTTTGTATCTTTTACGCCACTATTGTCGGCATAGTTAACATTGGCTTTCACGTTGCTAGCACGGTTTAAGAACGCTGCTTCTGCAAGTGGTGCATTACGTGTTTGGACTGGATTGAAATAATAAGTACCATCTACGCCAAAACTATGAGTGTTATCATAATGATCCGGATCTGTATAAGTATATGAACCACCGACTTCAGCTTGATAAGCATGAGCAGTGCCTGTTACTGCAATTGCAGATAAAAGTGCTGATGCTATTGCTAATTTTTTCATGGTTATGCCCCTGTTGAGATAATGAACCAAATGAATATTAATTACACGTTTTGTTACAACTTTTAGTCTAGAGAAAATTATTTAATCGTCAATCTTAAGAAAGTAACTGTACGGTACAAACGTAGATAAAATGTAAATTTTAATTAATATATATTTGATTTTAAATAAAAAATATTAGTGTTTTGATTTATTAAAACTTAGGATAGATTGTGTTGATTCGTATTTTTAGTGTAATCAGAGCCAGTTTTAAACATGAAATTATATAAGCAAAACACATTTCCATGTATCGGATGAACTGTTGAATTTAGTTAAAAAGACATGGCTGTGTCGTATAAACCACTTATGTTAAAATATTAGATTGAGTGAAAAATATTGTGAGAAAATACGCGTGGAAATTAATCCGTACTTAGTCCAATTGAAAGATTTATCTGATCGTAGCCAAACACTACGGGGGTATCTTTGACTACGATCTAAAGGCTGAGCGTTTAGAAGAAGTTTTAAGAGAACTAGAAGACCCAACGATTTGGAATGATCAGAGTCGTGCGCAAGCCATTGCGAAAGAAAAGGGCAGTTTAGAAAATACTTTAGGTGTATTTGATCGTCTTGCAGAGCAGCTAGATGATGCTAAAGCGATGCTTGATTTGGCTGTAGAAGCCGATGATGAAACTTTACTAGAAGATGTTCAGGCTGAACTTGATAGCGCTGAACAGGCTTTAGGTAATTTAGAATTCCGCCGCATGTTTAGTAATCCAATGGATCCAAATCCATGTTTCCTTGAAATTCAATCAGGTTCTGGTGGTACGGAAGCACAAGACTGGGCATCGATGTTACTGCGGATGTATCTGCGTTGGATCGAACGTCATGGCTTTAAAGCTGAATTGATGGAGGTGTCTGATGGTGACGTGGCAGGCATTAAATCTGCAACTATCCGTGTCGATGGCGAGTTTGCTTATGGCTGGTTACGTACCGAAAGCGGCGTACACCGTTTAGTACGTAAGTCACCATTTGACAGTAATAACAACCGTCATACCTCATTCTCTGCGGTATTTATCTCACCTGAGATTGATGACAATATCGAAATTGATATTAATCCGTCGGATGTCCGTACCGATACTTATCGTGCTTCGGGTGCGGGCGGTCAGCACATTAACAAAACCGATTCGGCAGTTCGTCTCACTCACGCACCAACGGGTATCGTGGTGGCATGTCAGAACCAACGTTCACAGCATGCGAACCGTGATCATGCGTGGAAGCAATTACGTGCCAAACTCTATGAGTTAGAGATGAGCAAACGTAATGAAGCAGCTCAAGCATTGGAAGACTCGAAGTCAGATATTGGTTGGGGAAGTCAGATTCGTTCTTATGTCTTAGATGATTCGCGTATCAAAGATTTGCGTACTGGTATTGAAAATTCAAATACTAAAGCAGTCTTAGATGGTGATTTAGATCGGTTTATTGAAGCAAGTTTGAAACAAGGTCTATAAGTTTCAATTAACTTAAAACGGCAATCTCGTTCAGCATTTGATAGTTAATCGAAAAAATATGATATTAATATCGAAAAATATAGATATTAATATTTATAAAAATCGATATAATGATTCCAGATGCTGAACAAAGCTTTGCCTGTTGAGAAACGTGGTGAGTCTATGGATATTGATGTTATAAGCAAGGCCTTAGCCAATCCATTACGTCGACAGATTTTGCAATGGCTGAAAGAGCCTGAGCAATTTTTACCGGTGCAGGAATGTGGTGGCAGTTTTGAACGAGGCGTATGTGCAGGTCATATTGAACGTCTAGGCAAAGTTGCACAATCAACCATGTCAAATCATTTGTCTGTGTTACAGCAGGCAGGTTTGATTCAAGTTGAGAAATACGGGCAGTGGTCCTATTTCACCAGAAACGAAGCTTTGATTCAGCAATACATCGAACATTTAAAACAAACACTTTAAGTGAATAAGTGTAAGTTGAGGCGATCATGGCTGGACTAAATTCTGCGTTACAAGTGGGTGATTTTACGATTAAAAACCGTTTGGTTTTAGCACCTTTGACGAGAGCTCGTAGTGGTGTTGAGCGTATTCCAAACGATTTAATGGTGGAATACTATCAACAACGTGCCAATGCGGGCTTAATTATTACTGAAGCGACGGTGATTAGTCCGAAAGCAGTTGGCTATGCCAATACGCCAGGCTTATGGTCACAAGAACAAGCTAAAGCGTGGAACAAAATTGTTGAAGCAGTGCATGCGCAAGGTTCAAAGATTGTGGTTCAGCTATGGCACGTCGGTCGTATTTCACATCCTGACTTATTGGATGGTGATATTCCGGTTGCACCAAGTGCGATTCAACCTGCGGGTGAAGTGAGTTTACTGCGTCCAAAACGTCCTTTCGTTACACCTCGTGCTTTATCGCATGAAGAAATCCAAGAAATCGTCGCACAATATAAACATGCGGCTGAGTTAGCGAAAGCAGCAGGTTTTGATGGTGTTGAGTTGCATGCAGCCAATGGTTATTTGATCGATCAATTTCTACAAAGTACGACCAATCATCGTGATGATGAATACGGTGGTTCGATTGAAAATCGCGCACGTTTATTATTACAAGTGGTCGATGCATTTATAGAAGTCTGGGGTGCTGGTCGTGTGGGTGTTCACCTTGCACCACGTGCAGATTCACATGATATGGGCGATGCAGATCCATTAGCGACTTTTGGTTATGTGGTTGAGCAGTTAGACCAACGTAATATTGGTTTTATTTTCACGCGTGAATATGCAGCGGAAGATAGTTTACAGCCGCAACTCCGCCCTAAATTCAAAGGGGTGTGGATTGCTAACGAGAAATTAACACCAGCTTCAGCAAAACAGATTTTAGAAACTAAGCAAGCAGATGCCGTGGCTTTTGGATTAGCTTATATTGCCAATCCAGATCTATTAGAACGTTTGGAACATGATTTGCCTTTAAATCAGGTTCAATTCGATACTTTATATGGCGCTGGTGCAGCGGGTTATACCGATTATCCAGCCTTTGAACAGCTAGAAGCTTAAGTAAAACAAAACCCTCCTCGCAGGTTGAATCTGCGAGGAGGTTTTTGACGGTTTAAGTTTGGGGTGTTTGCACTGCTTGTTCACTTCTATTTTTGTAGAAATCCAGAATCACATTGGAAAAATCATGCACCATCAATTGTGCAATCTGATTGGCATAAAAATTGACTTCGGTGCTAATTCGATAATCAATTTTTAGTGTGAGCTTAGTTTGCTGATCATTGATTGGTGTCAATTCAAACGAGGTATATCGAAGATCAAAATATTTCCCTCCAATACTGACATGATCATCTAGCGCGCCTTGAGGAATGGACGTTGGGGAGAAACGATAGGTCCAACTGAGATATTGATTAGGTTTGGATTGTTGAATAATTTCCTCAAAATGAATATTTTTTTGCCAAGTTGAATATCGTATCAATCCTTCATTCGTCGGTTTAGTCAGCCCAGAAACAGGATAAGGCACACCAATGCTGTATAACACGCTCGGTTTAAATTCATGTGGTTGAATATTGTCGGCATGATTGAGTTGTTGCCAAATGACCTTAGCAGGGGCATTGATGAGAATACTCCGATCAACATGATCATAATGCAGTTGGGTTTTCTCAGGGATAGGCAGCAGAATAAATGGTAATAATACGAGACTGTAAATGGCTTTATTGGGTTTCCATATTTTGTAACACAGCCCTTTCATGAATAAAGCGCCAGTCAGCATACCGCCCAATAAAATCGGGGTTATAATTACAACGCAAATAGCACCTTCATGTAGTACAACAATCGAGAACAATAAGAGCAAAACGAGGAAAATAATAATCACTTTAAAACTTTGTATAAATGAAACAGCCTTTCGGTAATTCTGGATATATACAATCAGTGCGCCAATAATAAAGGGAACCACAAGTAAAAAACTGGCTTTCATTAATGCGCCTAAGTGACTGGCTAGAAGTGCCCATAAGCAGCAGAGTAACGCTAGAATTAAAAAAGGGAGAATAATTTTAAATGGATGACGGGGTAGATATTCTTGTACCGTTTCTTCAGAAGGTGGCTTTATTTGTTTGAACCAATCAGGTTGCATCGTTTTTCTCAAAATGGATTATTCTTTGTTCTAAGATATCATTTTTGTTTATAAAGAAATATTTAATCAAAGTGCAACATACAATAATCAATTGTCAATGCATATGAAACTTCCGCATAATGAGCTGAAATCAAATTCTAAATTATGGTCTAGGATGGCGCAGCAAAACGCAGTACAGCAAACACCATTTTGGTATAACTTTTTACTGATATGTCTCAAGCCTTTATACCGTTGGAAAATTAAACAACGGGCTGAAAGTAATGCGCTATTTCAGCAAGAGTGTCTAGAGCGTTTTGGACCGTTTCAACCCCCTAAAAATTTAAATACGATTTGGTTTCATGTGGTATCGGTTGGAGAAACTAATGCTGCTCAACCTTTGATTGAGCACTATCTAAAACTTGGACACACAGTTTTAGTAACCAATACCACCAAGACAGGACAAGCCAGAGCCAAGAGCTTATTTTCCCAAAAATATCCTGCACTTTTTCAGGCGGTATATTTGCCTGTTGATCAAAAACCGTTACTCAAGCAATTTTTTGATTTGTATCAGCCGAAGCTACTCGCTTTAGTTGAAACTGAGATTTGGCCAAACTTAATTGCCCAAGCGAAACAGCAACAAATCCCATGTATCTTATTGAATGCTCGTCTTTCAGCAAAATCAGCGAAAGGTTATGGCAAAGTTCGTCGTTTAACACAGCCGATGTTGCGGCAACTCACATGGTTATTGGCTCAAGACATCGCGACACAACAGCGTTATGTGGATTTGGGGCTAGATCAAGCCAAGAGTCAGGTTGTTGGTAATATTAAATTTGATATTACAGCACCGCAATCTTATGTAGAAAAAGCTGAACAGTTAAAACAAGATTGGCAATTGCTAGGTCGGCAGGTGATTGTACTTGCAAGTACCCATTCACCCGAAGAAGAAAATTTATTAAGACAATTACAACCACATTTAAATTCAAATCCAAATTTGCTCTGTATTGTGGTACCGCGTCATCCAGAGCGCTTTGATGATGTGTATCAAATTTGCCAGAGTTTAAATTTAAATACGCAACGCCGTAGTCTTAAACAGCCAATTCAAACTGATACACAGGTTTTTCTGGCCGATAGTATGGGCGAAATGTGGCTGTGGTATGCACTCAGTCAAGTTTGTTTTGTTGGTGGTTCATTGAATGAGCCGGGTGGTGGACATAATATTCTAGAGCCGATGGTGCTTGATGTACCAACGGTGATTGGTCCACGCTATTTTAATTTCCAAAGTATCGTGGATGAGTTTGTAGCTGAACATGGAATTTTGATTGGAAAAGATGCAGTGCAAGTAGCACAGCAACTTTTGAGTTGTTTAGATGACCCAATACAGACTCGGCAATTGATTGAACAGGCTGAATTGGTTCTGCAACGAAATAAAGGCTCACTCCAAAAGCATATTCAATTGATTGATCATTATTTAGAATTCAAAGCTTTGTCATGAATATTGTTTTACTCGAACCTAATCAAATCACGACAACGGATGATGTCTGGCAGATTGAAAATCCACGTCAACTACAACATTTACAACAGCATATTCAGTTGAATTGTGGTGATACCTTAAAAGTCGGCGTGCGCAATGGTCAACGCTATCTTACGGAAGTAATATCTGTTTCTGAGCAACAGATTCGTATAAGACCAATTCAGGTTGAAGCAATCCCAGCAAAGTTACCTGTGCATTTAATTCTTGCTTTGCCACGCCCTAAAGTCTTACGCCGTATTATCATGGATGCGGTGACTTTAGGTGTGGAACGGATCAGTTTGATTCATAGTTATCGAGTGGATAAAAGCTATTGGCAAAGCCCATTCTTACAGCAACTCGATGATTATGTGACTTTAGGTTTAGAGCAGGCAGGAGACACGATTGCACCTGAAATTCAATTGTATAAACGCTTTAAACCTTTTGTTGAAGATGTTTTGCCTACATTCATCTCAGATGAAAAACCTGCTTATGTCGCACACCCTTATGCGGAACAGAAAATGCCATCTGCGATTCAACATTCATGTCACTTAATTGTTGGCCCAGAAGGTGGATTTATTCCATATGAGGTCGATCTGCTCATAAAAAACGGCTGCCAAGCGATGAGCTTAGGCAACCGAATTTTACGAACTGAAACGGCTGTATCACATATTTTAGGGCGATTATTTATCTGAGTTCTCTGTATTATCAGATTGATCACCACGATACACTTTGACTTCTTGTACTGGGTAAGGAATCGAAATTCCTTTCTCATCGAAGGCTGTTACAACTAATTCTTGAATTTCACTAATTGATGCAGATGTGGTGGTTTCTGTGGTATTCACCCACCAACGAACGGTTAAATTAATCGAGAAATCTGCAAGTGCGGTGACATTGACCGAGAAACCGGGTTGGCTCAATACATTGAGATTACGGTCTAAAATATCCATAATGATTTTTTTTGCTTTCTGCATATCATCTTCATAACCAATACCAACGACAAACTCACAACGACGACGTTGATAGGCATTATTCACGATAACTGCACTGGTATACACCGTGGCATTTGGAATCACGATGCGACGACCATCTGGTGAACGTAAGAAAGTCGCACGGATTTGAATGTCTTCAACATTTCCTTCCAAACCATTCACAACAATATCATCGCCAATGCGAAAAGGTTCACTGAGTAAAATTAAGATACCTGATAGCAAGTTTTGGAAAATATCTTTGAAAGCAAAGCCGATCGCAACAGAACCGATTCCCAATGCTCCTATTAACTGGCTTGGGGTGAAACCCGGAATAGCGATGACCAATGCAATTAAAAAACCAAAGAATAGAATAAAAGTGCTTCCGACACGGTTGAGAACTAATACCAAGTTTTGTCGGGTGTAGCTACGGTTTTCCAAAGTTTTGCGAATAAAGAATTTAAATAACTTAGTCAGTAGCCAAAAAATGACAAATACTGTGATCGCAATACAGATATAGGGTACACGCTCCCAAAAGCTATCCATAATTTTATCGATGGTGGTATAGGCATCATGATATTTTTCAGTATGTGCCAATACCGTTTGCGTGGTTTTTGCACCTGCTTGATGAATCAATTCACCAGTATCTTTAGCGACCTCAGTTAATGTCGTTTGCTCATTTGCCACGGGAAAATCTCTATTTCGCAACGTAAGGAATTTATTAGGGGAGCCATCATAATGAATTTATGCTGATCATGCATGATAAATTCCGTAACGGTTTTATTTATTGAGTAGTTCAAATTTGGCTGTTCGATAAAGTATTAAAAATACTCAGTTGTATTTTGTAAGATTTGCGTTGGTGTATCCCAAAAGTCAGGGCTAGCAAAATAATAGCTAAAGATAAACATGCCAAATATCATCATGAAACTCAATATAATCATGATCCATGCAAATAGTTTTTCCCATGTGGTGGATGGGCGGACATCACCATAATCATTGCGATGAGGTGTGCCTGCTGCAAATAAGACGTAAAGTGTAAAAAAGAATTGAATGATTGGCACGAGTAATAATAGACATAGCCACCCTGTTTTATTCAGATCATGTAAACGTCGGATTAAAAAAACGATCTGAAAATAAAAGCCAGCAAACCATAGTGCAATCAGCGCAATTCCACCGATTCCTGAGAATGCAGATAAGATTGGTTCATGAATCTGTACATTATTTACACTTAGACTCGCCGAAATTGTGGCAATAAGAATGAAAAGAACCGTCCAACTGATACTCAGTAAACCATACCAACCTAGATAGCTTAAGCGATTAAAACGTCCTTTAGCAGATAAAGGGTGATCGTATTGAGGCTGAATTGGGGCAGATAACGTTTGATCGAACATGATGAATTCCTATTTTTTGATTATTAAATCTTTTAAGGTCTTAGCAATGATCAAAATAATCACTTATTTTAAAAGTAAAAAGCATAGACAAGCAGTTCAAATTTAAATTATTTTGAGTAAATTTTTGAAAACAATTTGGTCGCTAAAGCATAACATTCTTACGACCAAAGCCGCATTGTTTGCTCTTGTAAATGGTGACCATACTGCAAGAGAAAACAAAACATACCCGAAAAATAGATGTGTATATCTAAGGTATGAAATAAAAAACAAAGGAAGTGAGCTATGAAAGAAATCTACCCAGTGCCTGATAAATTCAAAGAAATGGCAAGAATCTCGGAAGCAGACTATTTCAAACGTTATCAGGATTCAATTGAGCAACCCGAAGTATTTTGGGCGCAGGAAGCAAAGAATATTGATTGGATCAAACCATTCACACAGGTTAAAAATACAAGTTTTAACGCAGATAATTTCAAAATTGAGTGGTTCGCCGATGGTGAACTGAATGTTTCAGCCAACTGTTTAGATCGTCATCTCAAAGATAATCCTTTAAAGCCCGCGATTATCTGGGAAGGTGATCATCCTTCACGTCATAAAATCATTTCATTTTCTGAACTACACGATGAAGTCTGTCGTTTTGCCAATGTGCTAAAGAAACAAGGTATTCGCAAGGGTGATCGTGTGGTGCTATATATGCCAATGGTGCCTGAGGCAGCGATTGCCATGTTGGCCTGCGCACGAATTGGTGCTGTGCATTGTGTGGTATTTGGTGGGTTCTCACCAGACTCATTGGCCAGCCGTATTGAAGATAGTCAAGCAAAATTAGTGATTACTGCTGACGCAGGAATGCGCGGTGGCAAGCTCATTCCACTGAAAGAAAATGTAGATGCCGCCTTAGAAATTGATGGAACCAGTAGTGTCGAAAATGTGATTGTGGTGCATCGTACAGGGAATCCGATTCAGTTTAATGCTGAGCGTGATGTTTGGTATCACCTTGCGATTATGGAAGTAGATGAACACTGTCCACCAGAACCGATGAAAGCAGAAGATCCGCTCTTCATTCTGTACACCTCGGGTTCAACAGGAAAACCGAAAGGCGTGCTGCATACTACAGGTGGTTATCTGGTCTATGTCAACACCACCTTTAGAGAAGTCTTTGATCTCAAAGAAGATGATGTATATTGGTGTACCGCCGATGTGGGCTGGATTACGGGACATAGTTATTTACTTTATGGTCCACTCAGTAATGCCACCACCACCGTGATGTTTGAGGGTATTCCACAATATCCAACTTGGGCACGTATTGGTCATGTGATTGATAAACATAACATCACGATTTTATATACTGCACCAACTGCAATTCGCGCGATGATGCGTGAAGGCGATGCCTACGTGCGTGAAAGTGATCGGAGTAGTTTGCGTTTGCTGGGTTCAGTCGGTGAACCAATTAACCCTGAAGCATGGAATTGGTATCACGAGGTCGTTGGTGAAGGTCGTTGTCCAATTGTTGATACTTGGTGGCAAACTGAAACAGGTGGCATTTTAATTTCACCATTGCCGGGTGCAACTGCACTCAAACCGGGTTCAGCAACACGTCCATTCTTTGGAGTACAACCTGCGTTAGTCGATGGCGAAGGAAATGAATTGGACGGAGCAACCGAAGGTAATTTGGTCATTAAAGACTCATGGCCGGGTCAAATGAGAACGATTTGGGGCGATCCAGAACGCTTTATTGAAGCTTATTTCTCAACTTTTAAAGGCTATTATTTTACTGGTGATGGTGCACGACGTGATACCGATGGCTATTACTGGATCACTGGGCGTGTTGATGATGTACTGAACGTTTCAGGTCATCGTTTAGGGACAGCCGAGATTGAAAGTGCATTGGTTGCACATGAAGCTGTGGCTGAGGCTGCAGTTGTTGGCATGCCACATGATATTAAGGGGCAGGGCATTTGTACTTTTGTTACTTTACAAGCTGATGTCGCGGAATCTGAAGAGCTGCGTAAAGAGTTGGTAAATTGGGTACGTAAAGTACTTGGGCCTGTGGCAACCCCAGATGCACTGCATTGGGCACCTGCTTTACCAAAAACCCGTTCAGGTAAAATCATGCGCCGTATTCTAAGAAAGATCGCGGCAAATGAGTTGGATAGCTTAGGCGATACTTCAACACTGGCTGAGCCGGCTGTGGTTGAACATCTGATTGCGACGGTTTATCCAAACCGATAAATTTAATTCAAATGTGAAAAGAGCGTTCGATTGAACGCTCTTTTTTCTGCATGATTTAATTGTACGTTAAAAAATCAGCAGTATTTTGCACCGTGGCAAAGAAACCGAGCGCAGATAAGAATGCAGTTTGTACATCGGCTGCTTTGACGATCTTACCCTCATGTTCCAGATCACGGGTTGCAGTGGCATCCGCGATCACGATGGGTTGGTAACCAAGCTCTTTCGCTGCACGTGTACCTGAGTCAATACAGACATGGGTCATCATACCTGTGATTACTAACTGTTCAACTTGATGCTGCTGTAACAAGGCTTGAAGATTGGTTTCCAGAAAGCTATTGGGAAAATGTTTTTCAACAATCAGTGAGCGATCTGTGACTTTAAGTTGTGGATGTAATTCAACACCCACTGTATTTTCCTGAAAGAAACTGGCAGAGGCAGGGTTTATGTGTTGAATGTAAATAATGGGTAAATTGTTTTGAATAAAATGATCTTCTAATAGATTGGTTTGCGCTAGAGCAAGGTCTGGATTGACCAATTCCATTTTGCCATTTTTAAAATAATCGTTTTGGACATCAATAATCAGTAAGGCTTGTTTCATCATTTTTTCTTCCAGCGTTAAGATAAAACAAGAGTAGGGTAAAACGCAGAAATCAGCTATATTCAGATGAAAGCATTGTTGCTGGTTTTCTTTCGTAATGAAAAATGAATATTGAACTTGATCTGATTGATCTGAAAATTATTGAATTGCTGAAACAAGATTCGCGTTTAAGCCATAAAGAAATAGGACAGCGAGTGCACCGTACTGGGCAAGCTGTTGGAGCGCGGATTGCTCAATTGATGGATGCAGGCATCATCAAAAATTACACGGTTGCGATTAAGTATGAACATAAGCAGTTTATTCAACTCTTTATGAATGATCAGCAAGCTTTTATTGAGGTTGAGCGTTTGGTCAAACAATACGAGCAGGTGGATGAATGTTTTAAAATTCTCGGTAATGCTTGTTATATGATTGTCAGCCATTTTAATCCATCACAATTAAATGAGTTTATTGAGCAACTGTCGCAGTGGTGCCGATATTCGGTTGAAACGGTCATGCGGGAAATTGAGACTGCTTAAATTAAAAATCCCCAAGCCGAGCCTTGGGGAGAAATATTCAATCGCTTTTATTTTTCTTCTTATTTAATGCCAAGCTTATGCTGATTTTGCCTCCAACTGAATTTCCTGTTGTTGTTCAAGCTGACGAACCAGTGGCAGTACTTTTTCGCCAAAATATTCGACTTCTTCAATAAAATGTAGAAAGCCTGAAAGAACCAGATCAACACCAACATTCTTCAAAGCCACAATCCGTTCCGCAATTTGTTGCGGTGTACCAATCAGATTGGTTTTAAAACCATCATTGTATTGAACCAGATCATCAAAGGTCGATTTTGCCCAGTTACCTTCGCGTTCAGGTGCTGCTGCGCCTGCTTCACGGGTCGCATCACCAAAGGCATTCACGGCTTCGACATTGGCTTGTGCAATGATGTCATTCAGTACGGCTTTGGCTTCTTCCTCAGTATCACGCGCGATGATAAAGGCATTAACGCCTATTTTGACGTCTCGGTTGGCTAGCTTGGCCTTGCCGCGAACATCATCGACCTGTTTTTTAATTTCTTCGACACTGTTGCCATTGGTAAAATACCAGTCCGATACTCGTGCCGCCATATCACGTGCGGCACGTGAACTACCACCCTGAAACACCTCAATATAAGGTTTTTGCAAAGGTTTCGGTTTTAGCGTGTAATTTTGGAATTGGTAATATTTACCCTCAAAGCTGTAATTGTCAGTGCTCCATACCCCTTTTAGGGTGCGGATAAATTCTTCTGAACGGACATAACGTTCATCATGTTCAGGCCAAGGTTCGCCAATCGCATCAAATTCGCCACGGAACCAGCCGCTGACCACATTAATCGCAATACGCCCTTGGGTAAGGTAGTCAATGGTTGCAAGCTGTTTAGCCGCGAGTACAGGCTTCCAAGGGCCGGGCAGAATAGCGGCAATCACCCGCAGTTTTTCAGTTTTTGCCAATAGGGCATGACTAAAACTCACTGATTCATGTTGGTTGTCTGCGCCATAGCCCGCGGTAAAACGGATTTGGGTGAGGGCATATTCAAAGCCACTGCGTTCGGCTGCTTGTGCTAAGCGCACATTATAGTCGTAGCTCCAGTCGGTACGTTGTTCAATGTTGCTTACAACGAGACCGCCACTCACATTGGGAACCCAGTAGGCAAATTTAATTGCGGATGCTGTTATTGTCATCGTTGTATCCTCCATAACAGATATGGTTTATGCGACGTGGGTTAAATTCTTGGCTGACTTCGGGTGTAAGCGAGATTCAGCTGCATCCAGATTGGGTACTGCCGCAGATGGCAATACTTCTGCTTGTTCAATCTGTTTATTGATGCCGAGATTCTGATTCGCTTGCTCAGTTTTGGCTTTGATGGCAGCAGCACGCTGACCTTTGGCAGGAGCCCATTCCAAAATCGGTAAAGCACGTGCTACAGCTAAGGTGACGCGATCAGACAATTGCTCGCTTTTAACCGTATATTCAGGCGTGAAATCACGATCAGTGGCATAGACGCCAATGGGTAAAGTTTGTGCTTGGAAGAAGCTAAATAGTGGGCGTAATTGATGTTCGAGAACCAAAGCATGGCGATCACTGCCACCTGAGGCTGCCAGTAAAACGGGTACATCAACCAAAGCTGTTTGCTCAACAAAGTCGAAGAAATGTTTAAATAAACCTGTAAATGAAGCACGATAAACAGGTGTTCCAACAATTAAAGCATCTGCGGCTTCAACAGCAGCCAAATCATCTTGTACGCGTTGTGGCAGCTGATTGCGATAAATTGCCCCACCCAGTAAAGGCCCAATTTCACTCAGCTTGACGAAATGCACCTTGATATTAATTGCCTCTGAAAGTTCATCAAGAATCGCTTGAACTAAACTTTCTGTTTTTGATGGAGTATTTAAGCCACCAGATACTGCAACAATATTTAGAGTAGTCGAGAGGGTATTGTGATTGGACATAATAACGGCCTAAAAGATTATTTCGAATTGCTATTTATTTATCTACACCGCATGCCAAGTTGTAAAATAAGGAAATGCTGCAAGCTTATCTGTTTTGTATATATATCTATAAAGGATTCAGTAGAAAAAATTAAATGAATTTAATACTCTGTTTCTATTGGTTATTTCTGTATAGTAGTTATTGATTAGTCTATGTTGTGTGAGTTATATCAATATTTGTATTGTTTTGCATTTATGACGAAATAAACAAGTTTTGATGTCTAACCAACAGTTCATTTAAAAAATAGGCTAAGATAGATTAAATTTGAATAAACACCGTACAGTGACGTACTCGCAGACAGCTCAGCGCTTATGAATATTTTAATTGTAGACGACCACCCTTTATTTAGACATGCTTTAATTCAAGCGGTTCGATATAGTCTTCCTCAAGCACAGATTCAGGAAACTGCGGATGTCGATGAATTCTATGAGCGCTTAGAGCATGGTGCAGAACCTGATCTCGTATTACTTGATCTGAATTTACCCGGCGCATCTGGTTTTTCTGCCTTGGTATACGTACGAGCACAATACCCAGCGATTCCAATTATTGTTGTATCAGCACATGAAGAAGTGTCGATTATCCAACGTGCAATTGCACATGGTGCAATGGGTTATATCCCGAAATCTTCACACCCAAGTCATATTGGCGAAGCAATTAAACATGTCTTAGAGGGTGAAATTTGGCTACCGCCGAATTTACCCATGCATCATGGTTTCGATCCAAGAGCTGCGGATGAAACCGCGTTGGCAGAACGTTTACAATCGCTTACACCACAACAGTTCCGTGTATTGATGATGGTGGCAGAAGGTCTGCTCAATAAACAAATTGCTTATGAGTTAGATGTATCAGAAGCCACGATCAAAGCACATGTCACTGCTATTTTCCGTAAGCTAGGTGTACAAAATCGTACGCAGGCAGTTTTAGCAATTAGTGCATTAAATATTGAAGATAAAAAGATGTAAGATATTCAAATGAGACAGCTAACCTCTCATTTAATTCAATATAATAAAAAACCAGTTCATCAGAACTGGTTTTTTATTATGAATTAAGTGTTCTAAGCTTAGAACCTGAATCCAATATTAGAAACGGAACTTCGCGTTCACACCAACAGTTTGAATGTCAGTATTTACAGTCACTCCTTCCACTTCTGCTGCTTTTGCGTTTGCATTTACGTAGCTTGCGCCAACAGCAATCGCTGGAGTGATGAAGTAATTAACATTCGCGCCCCAAGCAGATTTGATTGGTGAGAAGTTGTCGCTAGCTTGATCAGAACTATAGTTAGCCTGAGCATATGAAGCACCAACACTTAGCTTTGGTGTTAAGTAAAGATCAGTTTTTAAACCGTAAGCTTTGTTCTCACCATATACAAGGTTAGACTCAAAACCAACAGCCATATTTGTACCGTCGATGTTACCTACGTATTTAGTACGTGCAGTTACAACATCTTGCTTTTCACCGATAATAAATGAATCAGCAACAGTGTTAAATACACCATTTTCTAGAACATTGTTAGCATCTAAAGCGATTTGATCTGATACGCGAGTATAACCCACAGCAACTAAGAAATTAGGTGCTACTAATGCACCAACTTCAACTGAATAACGGTCACCGTTGTCTTTCTCGCCTTCAGCCTTGGTTTGAGAGTGGCTATAAGATGCACTAGCGTAAGCTGGTACATAAGGTGTTGGAATATATGCTTCACCTTTTGCACCAAATGAATTGTTTTTTAATGAAAAACTTTCGCCACCGTCAACATCACCGCTTAATTTAGCAAAGCTATAAGCTGCAGAAACGTTTGATGCTTGGTTTAAGAATGCTGCTTCAGCTAAAGGACCTTTAGATGCATCAACATTTTTAAGGTAAAAAGTACCTTGAGCAGCACCAGTAAAGTCTTTGTCATTCAAATCTGTAGCATTGATGAATTCAGACTGACCTTGAACTTCAACTTGGTAAGCGTGAGCACCGGTCATGGCTAATAATAAAGCAGTGGCTAAACCGAGTTTTTTCATAATAATTTCCAGCTTTTACAGTAAGGAGTAAAGTTGGATTTCATTCTATTGTAACAAAATATGAAGTCAATGTAATAAATGACATGTTCCGACAAATGATCGTGTAAGATAATACCGGTGGTTAAAAATTGCTCTGCTAGAGTGTTGGTTGTCAACTTTAGAAAAAATATAATATTAATATATAGATAAGATATTTTCTTATGTTTATTTAAGCGAGTAATCTTGTTTTGAAACGATGTTTTTTAATTGTTTAATTCGATTAAATTTATCGTTTTTTTCGTTTTAATCTGTCGTAAAACTGTAATAAATCACCAATAAAAATGTGATTTTAATCTCATTAAGATTGTGTTATGTGATTAATTTAATTTGTAAATGGAGTATGACAATTAGAAAATTTGGGAAGTTCAATTTCAAGAGCTAATTTAATTTGGAAAAACGATTGTAAATTTAAACCCGATCTATTTAATCGACTTTACTTTTTGAGATATAATTCACATAATGATTGTGAAGAGGTATTTAATTTGCATTTTATTATCTCGTAACATTTTCTCAATATATTGTGTTTTACTAGCTCGACTTTCCCCAAGGTTGAGCTTTTTTTTGCCCCGTTCTTTATCCATTTTTTAAGATATGACCTTTCAATAACATGGAAATTTGTGACAAAGATTTATTCTATTTACAATCATAAGGTGATTTAAATTCTAAACACTTAAAAAATATGTTTTTAATCAATTATTAAGATTGATTATTTTATTTTTTGATTAAAAATTTAAATCCATTTAACTTAAAAAGAAGACCTTAATTATTTTTAAAATTATGAAACAAATTTTTCTCTTATATTTTTATCAAATAAGTAATAATTGAATTAAATGGATTTTAATATTAACTTTATTAAAACAATAGATTAGATTAAAAATGACAGCTTAATTGAAAAATATTTTAAATTTATACTTTATTTAAATAAAAAAGTGCCCTGAATTATGACAGTTAGATTTAAAATTCAGGTAAAATCAGCGTTGTTTAAAAATCAATCAGGATGGCTTTTTGAGAATAGCAGGATATGTTCATGGAGCGTAGTCAAAAACATACGAAATTACGTTCAGGACATACAAGCCTTCGTCTATTTTTCTGTATGGTCATCATTATTTTCTCTATTTTATATATTTCCATTCCTCTCATTGTTCATAGTTATCAAGAATACGTCAAAACAAAACAAGCTCTCATCGAAATTACGAGTCTACGGGCTTTGGTGCAAACGGCAAATCAAATTTCTAAAGAAAGAGCACCATCTAATCAGGCAATGTCGAGTCAACCGAATGAGTTATTTATAAATAAAGAAAAGTTGCAACGTCATCGACAGGTTGTAGATATTCAGATTAATCAAACCATTTCAGTATTAAAGCAGAATGGTTTTCAATCTATTGCAGGACATTTGCAGACTGATCTCAAAGTGAAATTAGCGCAGGCACGTCGTGTTGTTGATGTTTATATTGAAACACCTTATTCGCAAAGAAGTTCTCAACAACTGGATCATGCAATTTTAGCGCTTTTCTCTGTGTGGGATGAAAATAGGCTTTTTTTAAAATTATTAATGACGCAATTAGAAAGTAAAGATAGCGACATGTCGAATTATTTTACTTCAATTCTCATCCTAACAGATATGCGAGATCAGGCTGGGCGTATTGCATCTAACATTATGGCTCCAATCACTTTTGCTGAACCGATTTCTGATGCAAATCGAGCACGTTCTTTACAGACTCAGCATCAGGCAGAATATCTTTGGTCGTTGGTTGATACGATTCAACCTGAACAGACCAAAACACTAAAATATAAACTTTTGCATGAACGTGTAAAAACGGAGTTCTTAGAGCAAGGGTTACCTTTAATTTCTAAATTACTTGATCAAAGTGAAAATGCTGAACCGTATTCTTTAACAGGGACGCAACTGACCGAGCGGATGGTTGATAAATTTACCACGGTGATGGATTTACAGAACTATATTTTAGATTATAGCTATGAAATCGTTAAGCAACAGAATAAAGAAGCTCAGCAGCAGTTTATTTTTAACTTTGGTATTTCGATTGTTTCATTGCTTACAGCAATTTTCACTATGAGCTATGCCAAGAGACGTGTATTTCAGCCTTTAATTAGAGCAAGAAATATGATTTTGAGCTTATCAAATAGTCCAACTGAACCTTTTACTGGTAAGCAGTCTCGGCAGGAATTCTTTTCTTTATTTGAAGCGATAGAAAGATTAAAAAGTATTTTGAAACAACGTGACATGATGGAGTCGCAGCTTAAGAAAGTTGCGAACTCAGATATATTAACGGGTGTCGCAAATCGTTTGGCTTTGGAAGAATATATCAATGTTTTAGAGTCAAAGCCTGAAGGTCTATCAGAAACCTGTGTCATTGTGATTGATATTGATAATTTTAAATTTGTGAATGATCAATATGGGCATATTGCGGGTGATCAGGTGATTACCATGATTGCAGACCAACTCAAGCATAATGTGCGAGCTTCCGATTTAATCGTTCGTTATGGTGGTGATGAGTTTTTAGTCGTGATCGAAAGTATTGAAATGAACGCAGCAAAAGCGATTGCTGAAAGTATTCGTTCAGGCATATTAAAACAGAATATTATGACCTCAAATATTGGTGAGTTGATTCAGGTTTCAGTGAGTATAGGAATTGCGATTGGGGCAAATAGCTGGTTAGCGTTGTTAGAAAAAGCAGATCAATCGTTGTTAAAAGCGAAGGCAAAAGGGAAGAATATCGTAGAGACTTGATTCGTTCAATTATTTAATTATTATAGGGTTTTATAATTATAGTGTTAAGCGTTGATGAATATCTCAGAGAAAGAAGAAAGATTAAAAGGCATATTAGAACATAATATAAAAAATGAGAAAATTGGTACCGCAATTGCGATTACTGGACCTTGGGGTGTTGGTAAGACATTCTTTTGGAAAAGCTTTTTAGATAAACAATTAACCAATGAACGAATTTATACAGACGACAATGTTTTTAATCGAAAATATGCTTATGTTTCATTATTTGGATTAGAGTCATTGAGTGATTTAAAAACTCAGATTTATAGCAACATAGAGAGCTTTCATTCTTCAATAGAAATTCCGAAGTGGATTAAAGGGTTACCATCAATTTTTAAAGACTCTCGTGTGACACAGTTAGGGATAAGTGCACCAGTTAAATTGATCGATAATTTAATGTTCAATCGGGTGAGTGATGCCATAATTTGCTTTGACGACTTTGAGCGTATGTCTAATAAATTAGATATAAAAGATGTTATGGGGTTAGCAAATTATTTAAAATTAGAAAAAAATTGTCAGATCATTTTGATTTTAGATGAAGATAAAGCTGAAGGTGACAATAAGAAAAAGTATGCGGACTATAAAGAAAAGTTAGTTGATGAAACGATAGTTATTAATTCCGTTGAGCATTTGATACGTGCAAATACAGAAGATATTGATGATGAACTTGTTAATTTGATGATTGATTTTGCTGAGACATTAGAGGTTCGTAATTTTCGCTTTTTCCAAAAGGTGATTAAGCTATATCAGCAATTTCAAAAAGAATTAGGCGCCGATATTGCACTGTCGACAAAAGAAATTATTTTAGTAAGAGTTCTTCAAGGCTACTTAATTCAGGACTTTACAAATTTTGAGTATAGTTGGGGTGATTGTCGATATTATTCCAACAAGGATCGAGAACATTGGAGTGAAATAAAACAACAGAAATATGAAGCATTGAAGAAGATTAGCTATAACTTTACTGAAGATGATTTATGGTTTTATGAATTTAAAAAATGGTTTGAACAAAATGATCGTGTGAATTTCCAAAAACTCAAAGAACTAGCTACATCTGAGTTGATATCAGAGGAACAAAATCAATTTAGAATGGAAATAAGGCAGCTAATGCTTCAGTGGAGAAATATTGAGATAGATAAGCATTTTTGTGAGCGACTACATTCTTTAGCTATCAAAAGAATTGGTTTTGAGAGCTTAGAAAATCTAGATTTTTGTAGAATATTATTGAGTGAATTTGGCAGAACGGATTTATCAAAGAACTTAAGAATGAAAATTAAAGAGTGGATAAATATAGAAATACAGACTAAAGGAAAGTCCTTTGCGAATGATACATTCAGTTTTGGATACCATGCAAAAAATATATTTCATCGTTACATAAGAGTTTTAGCTAAGCAGAATCCTTTAGCTGGCTTGCCAAGTCTTATTGAAGTTGTTAAGCGATATGTTCTCCATGATATTTATAATAGTGAAACAAGTCCCATTGTTTTAGAGCAAGCAGCTAAAGAAGATTGGCGTAAACTATTATTTGTAGCGTTCCATGAGGATGGAGATTTTAAAGAAATTAGTAGGTTAGAACTGATTAAAAAAATAATTAGACAACCAATTAAGTCTGAGTTGAATCCAAAAATAAGAAAAGAAATTTTAGAAATATTACAGGAAAAAGCAGAGGAATCAGAAATACTCAAATTGAATGTGGACTATTTAATTACAAGATTAGATGATTAAAAAAGGGCTCTTTCGAGCCCATTAAAATCATTTCAACATCGGTTTTAAGAAACGACCTGTATGTGAGATTTCAACTTCAGCAACTTGCTCAGGGGTTCCTTCGGCAATAATTTGACCACCACCAGAACCACCTTCAGGGCCGAGATCAATTACCCAATCGGCAGTTTTGATCACATCCAAATTATGCTCAATTACCACAATGGTATTACCCTTATTGCGTAGCTCGTACAAAATGTCGAGTAGTTTCGCAATATCATGGAAATGTAAGCCTGTAGTTGGCTCATCCAAGATATACAAGGTTTTACCTGTATCACGTTTTGCCAGCTCACGCGCTAATTTAACCCGTTGCGCCTCACCACCTGAAAGTGTTGTTGCAGCTTGACCTAAACGAATATAGCCTAGACCTACTTGCATTAAGGTATCTAAACGGCGGTGAATCACAGGAATGGCACTAAAGAATTCAGCAGCATCTTCTACAGTCATTTCTAACACGTCTGAAATGTTCTTGCCTTTATAACCAACCTCTAAAGTTTCACGGTTATAACGTTTGCCATGACAAGCATCACAAGGCACATACATATCAGGCAGGAAGTGCATTGCCACCTTGATCATGCCATCACCTTCACAAGCTTCACAACGTCCACCTTTCACGTTAAACGAGAAACGACCTGCACTATAACCACGTGCTTTGGCTTCAGGCGTTTGCGCAAACAATTCACGAATTGGGGTAAATAAGCCTGTATATGTGGCAGGATTCGAACGTGGGGTACGACCAATCGGACTTTGGTCAATATCAACCACTTTATCTAAGTGCTGTAAACCATCAATCGAATCAAACTTTTCTGCGGTCAGCGTTGTTGCACCATTGAGTTGAGTCGCAGCCAAAGGCAATAAAGTACGGTTAATCAGTGTTGATTTTCCTGAACCTGAAACCCCAGTCACACAGGTCATAATGCCGAGAGGAATGGTAAGATCGACATTTTGTAAGTTGTGTCCGCTTGCGCCAGACAATTTAATGACTTCATCTGGACGAGGTGATTGAGTACGCTGTTTCGGTACTTCAATCTTCAATTTGCCTGAAAGGTATTGACCTGTAAGGGAATCAGCATGGCTTGCCAACTCATCATACGTTCCTTCTGCAATGATTGCACCACCGTGAATCCCTGCACCAGGACCAATATCAATAATATGATCCGCGGCACGAATTGCATCTTCATCATGCTCAACCACAAGCACGGTATTACCAAGATCGCGTAAGCGAATTAAGGTTTGTAATAGGCGATCATTATCACGTTGATGTAGACCAATGGATGGCTCATCTAGTACATACATTACGCCCATTAAGCCTGCACCAATCTGAGAAGCAAGACGAATACGTTGCGCTTCACCCCCTGATAATGTTTCGGCTGAACGAGCGAGACTTAAATAATTGAGCCCAACACTTACCAAGAAATGTAAACGCTCACGAATCTCTTTAAAGATTTTATCTGCGATCTCACCTTTAGCACCTTCAAGATTGAGGTCTTGATAATAGTTTTCTGCATCACCAATCGACATCTTGGTGATTTCTGCAATGGTCTTATCTTTAACACGAACATGACGTGAAATTTCATTGAGACGTGAACCATCACAGGCATCACAGGCTGCATTTGATAAATATTGTGCGAGATCATCACGCACATAATTTGATTCAGTTTCACGATAGCGACGTTCTAAATGTGGCAACACACCTTCAAAGGCTTGAACACGACTATGCTTACGACCACGTTCATCGATATAACTGAGGTCGATTTTCTCTTTGCCTGTGCCTTGTAAAAATTTCTTTTGGGTGTCTTTATCTAAACTATTCCAAGGCTGATCGAGATCAATACTGAAATGATCCGCTACTTTCTGTAGCATGGTGTAATAATACGGACGTTGTCTGTCCCAACCACGAATTGCTCCTTGGCTGATCGAAATTTCTGGATTTGGAATCAACTTTTCTGCGCTGAAATGACTACGAGTTCCCAAACCATCACAGACAGGGCAGGCACCGAATGGGTTATTAAATGAGAACAGACGTGGTTCGAGTTCAGCTACGGCACGGTCACATTCAGGACATGAATGTTTTGCAGAGAACACACGTTCAGGATGTTCGCCATTCATCCACGACAACACCGCAATATCACTACCTAGACGTAATGCGGTTTCAAACGATTCTGCGATACGATTGCCGAGATCGTCACGGACTTTAAAGCGATCGACCACGACTTCGATGGTATGTTTTTTCTTTTTATCCAGTTCAGGTGGGGCATCAATATCAATGATTTCACCATCGACACGGGCACGGACAAAACCTTGACCTTGTAATTGTTCAAATAATTGGGTGTATTCACCCTTACGCTCACGCACCACAGGTGCGAGTAACATTAGTGCTGTACCTTCTTCTAATCCTTTTACCGCATCAACCATTTCTGAAATGGTTTGTGCCACCATCGGTAGATCATGTTCAGGGCAGTAAGGCGTTCCTACACGTGCGTAAAGCAAACGCAAATAATCATAAATTTCGGTAATTGTACCTACAGTGGAACGTGGATTATGGCTAGTTGATTTTTGCTCAATCGCAATTGCAGGTGATAAACCTTCAATTGAGTCAACTTCAGGTTTTTCCATTTGCGAAAGGAATTGGCGTGCATAAGCTGAAAGTGATTCGACATAGCGACGCTGACCTTCAGCATATAAAGTGTCAAATGCAAGGGATGATTTTCCTGAACCTGAAAGCCCTGTGATCACCACAAATTTGTCACGTGGAATATCGAGTGACACATTCTTTAAATTATGGGTACGTGCGCCTCGAATACGGATATGACTTTGGCTCATGAAAACATCTCAGTAATATGCAAATAGAAGATCAAAATACATTGAACAGCAATCTCATAGATCATTCATTATTTAAGTTGAATGTATTGGAGGAAAGCTCAGTACTAATCAATTTAAAATAATTTCTGAGCAGCATTTTGCTGTTGAATGGGTCTTATATGATAGCGTCTTAAAATTGTTCAAGTGGTATAAAAATATTTAAAACGACAAATTGTGACGGTTAAATCACATTTATAACGAGTATCACATACTGACCGAGTTGTATTTTTATCATTCCTTTTCTGATTTTACTACCGTAAAGCTGTTGCAGAATAAAAATACATAAATTCACTAGACGACTGGTCTAATATTAATTTATAGTGTGGCTATGAAACGATCAATCAAGAGTGAAGCAACTCGACAACATATCTTGGATACCAGTTTTGAATTGGTATTGCGTAAAGGTTTTGTGGGAGTTGGCTTACAAGAAATTTTAAAAGCCTGTGACGTGCCAAAAGGTTCGTTCTACCACTATTTTGCGTCTAAAGAGGCATTCGGTTGTGCCCTATTAGAACAGTATATGGCTGACTATAAAGTACGAGTCGAACAGCTTTGGCAGCACACTGAACAAAGTGTGTATGCACGTTTGATGGCTTTGTGGCAGGCATGGATTGACGATCCAATTTATGGCAGTTGGGCAGAAAACTGCTTAATTGTAAAACTCGCGGCTGAAGTCTCTGATTTATCAGAAGACATGCGCCAGATTTTAAATTTAGGTGTGCATCGACTCACGCAACGCGTGGCGCTGTTATTGCAAGAAGGGCAGCAGCAAGGTTCGATTCCAACACATCTTGATCCATTTAAAACAGCTCAAGTGATGTATCAGCTTTGGTTAGGGGCTGCTTTGATGACCAAATTGGCACAAGACAAAGCACCGCTACATCTGGCTTTAGAAACCACCAAACAGCTGTTACAACCAATACAGGAATAAATCATGCAAAGTATTATCCATCATCAATTTGGCGAGCCCGTAGATGTTTTAGAATTCGGTGATATGCTGAAACCTGAGCCTAAAGTAGGTGAAGTCCGTATTAAAACGATTATGTCCCCAATCCATAATCATGATGTGTGGACGGTGCGGGGGAGTTATGGCTATAAGCCAACTTTACCTGCAATTGGCGGTAGTGAAGCGGTAGGTATTGTCGATGCTGTGGGTGAAGGTGTTGATCAAAGCAAATTAGGACAACGTATTGCTGTTGCTGGTGTACATGGTAGTTGGGCAGAATATTTTATTGCACCTGCACAAAGTATTATTCCTCTAAATGATGCGATTGATGATGAAACAGCAGCGCAATTGATCGGGATGCCGATAAGTGCTTTGATGTTACTCGACTTTGTGAATGTTCAAGCAGGGCAATGGTTGATTCAAAACACAGCCAATGGTGCGGTGGGTAAAACTGTAGCGATGATTGCTCAGGCGCGTGGTTTGCAGGTGATTAATCTTGTGCGTCGTACCGATGCAATTGCTGAAATGCAGGCTTTAGGCATTCAACATGTAGTTGCCACGGATCAAGCGGATTGGAAGCAACAAGTCAAAGCGATTCATGCTGATCAGCCATTGATTGCAGGCGTGGACTCAATTGGTGGAACGGCCAGTGGTGAAATGCTGAATCTACTGAGTGAGAATAGTGTATTGGTTTCATTTGGCAGTATGACGGGCGAAACTATGCAGATTTCATCGGGCGATTTGATTTTCAAACAGGCAACGGTGAAAGGTTTTTGGGCAAGTGTGGTGAATAAAGAAATGCCAGCAGAGCGCAAAAAGGCATTATTTGTTGAGTTATTAACGCTTGCGACGCAAAAGAAATTAGTTTTACCTGTGGAAGGTGTTTTTAGTTTTGATGATATTAAAACGGCTGCACTCAAAGCAACTCAGGGTGCGCGTCAGGGCAAAGTGTTGTTAAAGCCTTAATTGGGAGAACAGATGACCAGTCGTGAGGCTGGTCTACTTAAATTGAGTCATAAAATAAAAAGGAAAATTATATGATTGGACAACTGCTAGTAGGATTAATTGCTGTCTTACATGTGTATATTTTAGTACTGGAAATGTTTTTGTGGGATAAGCCCTATGGTTTAAAAGCTTTTGGTAATAGTTTGGAAAAAGCTCAGCTCACTAAAGTTTTAGCGCAGAACCAAGGTCTTTATAATGGGTTTCTTGCAGCAGGTTTGTTTTGGGCATTAATTGCACCTGAAACCTATGCGGTGGCTTTGGCGAATTTCTTTTTAGGCTGTGTGTTGATTGCAGGTATTTATGGTGGTTTGACTGCAAGCAAAAAAATTATTTACATCCAATCTGTACCCGCATTGCTTGCCTTAATTGCGGTTAACTTTTTTTAAGCAATTAAAGGTATTCACTCGATCTGATTTATGTTTTAATGCAGCCAGTTTGAGATGAGCCTCATACAGTATATCGGACAATACGATATACGACTAAGCCCCCATGAGGGGCTTTTTTATGTCTGTGAAAAATGTAAATGAAGATCTGATAGGCGATTAAGCTTGATCCAAACCTAACCATTGACGTTGTTGATATGCGCTGTCCCAAAACAACCATTCTAACTTAGCACCCATGGTGTAGGCTGCATGCATTTTTGCTAAAGTGTCTTGATCACATCGTGCCGCCACTTTATCTACAGTTGTAATCACATTTCGAACCGCTGTATTAAACTCTTCACCTGCATAGGTATCAATCCATGCTTGATATGGATTATTAGGAACTGATTGATTTACGATGTCTTTACCGACCTCAGCATAAATCCAAAAACAGGGAAGCAATGCTGCCAAAATCACAGGATAACTTTCTGACCAAGCCGTTGCGGTTAGGAAAGAGGTGTAATGGTGGCAGGCAAGCGTTAACGGCGTGCTTTCAAACTCAGCTTTGCTGATGTCAAATTCCTGCATGAAATCACTATGCAGGCTGCGCTCTACAATAATCGCAATTTTTGCTGCTTCAGAAAATTGAATCACATCATCTGCTTCATAGGCTTTTGCCGCAGCTACAGCAAGCGCACGACCATAAGCTAGTAAATAGTGAGCATCTTGAATCACGTAATGACAAAAAGCTTTACGATCCAACGTCCCTGTAGCTAGTTCTTGATTGAATGGTAAAGCTAATATTTTTTGATATAAATCGTGATTACGTTGCCATACATCTTGAGAAAACGTCATGAAATGAACCTATTAAAGTACATATAAAAAAATCTTTCAGCACTATAACAGAGTCTGGTTTGGATGGTTTCTTTTGCCAAACAAGTCCAACAATCTTTTCTCTTTTTGGGTCGAAACTCGCCTACAATAGCTACATTTTTATAACTCAACGATTTCGCATAAGGCTGTTCATGAAGCATTTTCGTTTTTCTATATTCTTTACGGTAGTGTGCTTAGCACTATCTGCCTATTGGGGCTACACGCATGGTCCTGAAGCAGGCGTAGCTACGATGCTTAAAGCATTAACGATTACTGCGATCTTGGCAGTAATGGAGGTTTCGCTATCCTTTGATAATGCTGTGGTAAATGCTTCGGTATTACGTAATTGGGATCATTTCTGGAAAATGATTTTTTTAACGGTAGGTATTCTAATTGCCGTGTTTGGTATGCGTTTGATTTTCCCTGTGGTTATTGTTGCTGTGACGGCAGATATGGGCATGATTGAAGTCGCTAAAATGGCATTGAATGATCCAAAAACCTATTCAGAGCGTTTAATGGCACATCATGCTGAAATTTCAGCATTTGGTGGTACTTTCCTATTAATGGTGTTTTTAAACTTCTTCTTTGATGATGGTAAAGAAACGCATTGGTTTAAGTGGTTAGAAGCAAAATTAGCAAATTTAGCTAGTGTGCCAGCAATGTCTGTTTTTCTCGCATTGATTGCCATGATTATTATGGCAGCCAATGTTGAAGAGTCTGTACGTTTGGCTGTGACCATGGCAGGGATCTGGGGTATTGTCGTATATATTGGCGTACAGGTGCTTAGTCATCTCCTAGGTGGTGAGCCAGAGATTGATGAAAATGGTAATGCGGTTACGCATGATGTAAATGGCGCTGCTTCAGGTGTCGTGAAAGCTGGTTTTGGTGGTTTTTTATATCTTGAAGTCTTAGATGCATCGTTTAGTTTTGATGGTGTGATTGGTGCATTCGCGATTACCAGTGATGTTGTCATTATCATGTTAGGTCTTGCGATTGGTGCAATGTTTGTCCGTTCAATGACCATCTATCTTGTCGAAAAGGGCACGTTGGATGCTTATATTTTCTTGGAACATGGTGCGCATTATGCGATTGGCGCTTTGGCATTTATCATGATCGCAAGTGGTACAGGCTTACATGTACCCGAAGTTGTAACGGGTCTGATCGGGGTTGCCTTTATCGTTTGGGCTGTGATCGCATCTATACAATATAGCAAGCGAGAACAGCAAGCTTCTTAAGCTTATTTTCAGCTAAGTGGTATATTTTAAATAAAGGAGCACTATTTGCTCCTTTATTTTTTCTCCTAAAGATTGTGTTTTTCATAATCTACTTACAACCTTGTTAAGCGAATCGCTTATAATTCGCTAAGCCAGTTATAGTGTCTTATCAATAATGAATGCTTTAGAACGCCGTTCAACTTTTGCCTTAAGCAGCATTTTTGCCTTACGCATGTTGGGTTTGTTCATGATTATTCCTGTCTTTTCAGTGGCAGGACAATCTTATCAATATGCCACGCCTGCCCTCATTGGTTTAGCTGTAGGGGTCTATGGTTTAACACAAGCAATTTTGCAGATTCCATTTAGCTTGTTGGCTGATCGTTTTAGTCGTAAACCATTGGTTGTGCTTGGTTTGCTCTTATTTGCGATTGGTGGTGCGATAGCAGGTTTATCTGACACAATTTATGGTGTGATTATTGGTCGTGCAATTGCAGGTGCTGGTGCAGTTTCAGCCGTAGTAATGGCTTTACTGGCCGATGTAACCCGTGAAGAACAGCGGACCAAAGCCATGGCAGCGATGGGGATGAGTATTGGCTTGTCTTTCGTAGTGGCATTTAGTTTAGGGCCTTGGCTCACTAGCTTAGTCGGTATTTCTGGGCTATTTTTCGTGACAACGATTATGGGATTGGCTGCGATTTTGATGTTATTGCTCGTGCCTAAAGTCACACGACATCATCGTAATTTCCAACAAGGTTATTTATCGCAGTTGAAACAAGTCATTCAAATGGGCGATCTGAATCGCTTACATGTCTCTGTTTTTTCTCTGCACTTATTGCTCACAGCAATGTTTATTTATATTCCTTCTCAGTTGATTGAATATGCACAAATTCCACTGGCAAAACATGGTTTGATTTATTTGCCATTATTGGTGCTGAGTCTGTTCTTTGCTTTTCCAAGTATTATTATTGCTGAAAAATATCGCAAAATGCGCGGTATTTTCTTGTCAGCAATTGCTGGAATTATTGTGGGTTTATTGATTCTTATTTTTGGTTATGAATCGAAATATGTATTGCTCGCAGGGCTTGGTATTTTCTTTATCGCCTTCAATGTCATGGAAGCGTTATTGCCATCTTGGCTATCGAAAGTTGCACCTATTCAATCTAAAGCAACTGCGATGGGAATAAATGCCAGTAGCCAATTTTTAGGTGCTTTTTTTGGTGGTACTTTGGGCGGACAGCTTTTGATGTTACAGAATACTGCACTTGGCTGGAGTGTCCTCTCTGGGATTGCTATACTTTGGTTGTTGGTCAGTTTTGGGCTGGCTCAACCTCGATATTTGTCTTCAATTGTGTTGCCTCTACCTCAAATGACACAAACGGATGAATGGACTTCAAAATTGTTGGCAATTCGTGGTATTGAAGAAGTCGTGGTGATGCCTGAACAACAAGTTGCTTATATTAAAGTCGATAAACAGTGTATAGATGATGCTGGGCGACAAGATTTAACGCACTTGATTGGCAAAGAGGTAGCCATTTAAACATAACTCTTATAAAGTAAAACATAGAAATACATAGGATGAAGACAGCTAATGCGTGGTGTGAATAAAGTTATTTTAGTAGGTACTTTGGGTAAAGATCCTGAAACAAAAACTTTTCCAAATGGTGGATCCCTGACTCAATTTTCGATTGCAACAAGTGAGTCTTGGACAGATAAAAATACAGGCGAGCGTAAAGAACAAACAGAATGGCATCGTATTGTGTTACATAACCGTTTAGGCGAAATTGCACAGCAATATTTGCGTAAAGGTTCAAAAGTTTATATCGAAGGTTCATTACGTACTCGTCAATGGACAGATCAAAATGGTCAAGAGCGTTACAGTACTGAAATTCGTGGCGATCAAATGCAGATGTTAGATACGCGTCAACAAAGTGAACAAGGCGGCGGTGACTTTAATCAACCACGTTTTAATAATAACAACAATAATCAAGGTGGTGGTTACCAAAATACGGGTTATAACAACAACCAAAATGGTTATGGTCAGGGCGGTGGTTTTGCTGGCGGTAATCAAGGTAATTATGCAGGTAGTCCACAAGCAGGTAATGGTTTTAATACACCAAAATCAGCACCTCAGCCTGCGACAGCCCCTGCGGATTTAGATGACGATTTACCGTTCTAAATCTTCTGATTCAAAAAAGGCATGAACTTGGTTTCATGCCTTTTTTTATTTTTAAAAATATGTTTAATCTTATATTACAAAGCGTAACCATTGTCAGTTTTTGCCAATTCCCGAAGACCGTCTATTAACGTTTCGATAAGTTTTTCAACCACAAGACGTTGTCCTTTACGGGATGCGTATACCAATTGGACAGTACCCCGATTTGATTTCCACTGAGGGAGGATATGGATAAGGTGTCCTTTTTGAATATCAGCCTGAACGGTTAAATAAGGCAGGTCTGCGATACCTAAACCATCACGAACCGCATAATAAACGCCTGCCAAATCATTGCTTTTTATGCGTGGATGGTAAGGTATATCAACGGTTTTATCATTTTCTACATGGCATAGATGCCAAAAATATTGATTTTTTTGAGTTCCTAAAGCTACGCTTGGAAAATGTTGTAATTCTGAATAATGTCGAATTTGTTGACTTTGTAATAATTCTGGAGCAGCAACCAGACAATGCTCAGTTCGAATCACATCTCGCACAATTAAGCTCGAGTCCTGATTTGGCTCAAAGCTTGTTCGGATCGCAATATCAATATCATCATGTAGAATATCAACGCGGCGGCTCGTCAGCTCTAAAGAAATTTCAACTTTTGGATAATCTTTTAAAAATTGATTCAGTAATTTTCTGATTTGAAAATGCATCATGAGGGGAGGACAACTGATCTTAATCAGACCTTGTGGCTCACTTTTTTGTTTTAGCAACACATTTTCAGCGCATTCAACTTGTGCAATCACCTTACAACATTCTTCATAAAATTCTTGCCCTAATTCCGTCACTTTGAAATGGCGTGTCGTTCGTTGGATCAGATTGACATTAAACTTATTTTCCAAATCAATAATGCGACGACTGAGTTTGGATTTACTGATATTTTCTGCTTCACTGGCAGCACTAAATCCGCCATGTTTCACGACCAAGTAAAAATAATGAAAGTCATCAAATGAATTGATCAAGACAAATTCAGTCCTATAATGAGATGAAGATTAGAATAGCATCAACACTTCTAATCTTCAGTGAACGATTTATTTCTGTGATGTATTTTGAACGTAGCTGTTGATCAAATTGCGGTAATCAGGAATATGATTGGAAAATAAAGCGCCTAAACCATCAATATCGTTACGCCAGTCGCGATGAAGTTCACATGCCATTCCAAACCATGTCATGAGTTGTGCGCCAGCTTTGGACATACGATCCCAAGCGGCATCGCGTGTTAAAGCATTAAATGTTCCAGATGCATCGGTAATTACAAAAACTTCAAACTCTTCTGCTAGTGCAGAAAGCGCAGGAAATGCGACACACACTTCTGTGACCACACCCGCAATAATCAATTGTTTTTTCCCTGTTGCTTTTACAGCTTGAACAAAGTCAGGATTATCCCATGCATTGATTTGACCAGGACGGGCAATATACGGTGCATCAGGAAATATTTCTTTGAGTTCTGGAACTAAAGGACCATTTGGACCATGTTCAAAACTGGTGGTGAGAATGGTGGGGAGATTGAAGTATTTGGCTGCATCAGCTAGCGCTAATACATTATTTTTAAATTTGTCTGGATCAATATCACGAACCAGTGAAAGTAGACCTGTTTGATGGTCAACTAAAAGTACAGCAGCATTGTCTTTATCTAAACGAATATAGTCTTTTCCCATTTTTGCATCCTCAAGTTTTTGTTAAAAATAAATATAAAAAGAAAGCATCTTTTTCCTATTACCTGAAATGATGCTAGTGAAATTCTAGAGAGTGATGAAGTCTAAATATTGAGATTAACAATACTAAAAATAGGATGATGATTTTAATATATTAATCAATTCTGTATTGAATTTAAGATTGTCCTGTTTATGGAATAATGTGTTGTTAATTCATATCTATAAGCGTTGATCATCAAGGCGTAAAATGAGTCTCAAGAAAAGAATTTCTACCTGAATAGGAGAAACTAAATGAAGAAAGTTCTTGGTATCTATCAAAATAAAAACATGCACTGGGTCGGTGATGGTTTCCCTGTGTACAACTTGTTTTCTTATGATCGTTTGGGACAAACGATTAGTCCATTTTTACTTTTAGATTATGCAGCGCCGTACCGTTTTGAACCAACAACTGTTCAACAAGGAGTTGGTACACATCCGCACCGTGGTTTTGAGACCGTGACGATTGCCTATCAAGGTGAAGTGACACATAAGGATTCAAGTGGTGGAGGTGGCACAATTAAAGCTGGTGATGTGCAATGGATGACGGCTGGAGGTGGTGTTCTACACCAAGAATTTCATTCCCCTGAATTTGCTCATCAAGGTGGTTTATTTGAAATGGTACAGCTATGGGTAAATTTGCCAGCTCATTCGAAAATGATACCTGCAAAATATCAAGCCATTGAAGCAACAGATATCCAAAGTATTCACTTAGATGATGTAGGGAGTGAATTACGTGTGATTGCTGGGCAATATCAAGAGACAATTGGCGCAGCTACAACGTTCAGTCCGGTCAATGTTTGGGATGGTAAAATTGTGGCGGGTCAAGCACACACATTTTATGTGGCCGAAGGTCATACAACATTGTTGGTGCTACTTTCTGGTGAGCTGATTTTAAATGATGAGCAAACGATAGATGCTCCAAGTTTGGTGGTGCTCAGCCGTGAACAGATTGATTTTAAGATCCAAGCAGAGCAGGACAGTAAATTCTTGGTTTTAACAGGCCAACCTTTAAATGAGCCTATTGAAGGTTATGGTCCATTTGTGATGAACAATAAGGCTGAAATCATGGATGCAATCAATGATTTCAATCGTGGTAAATTTGGTGTGATGGATCGCTAATTTATCTTGATTTTGATTGTATATAAGAAAGCCCATAACTCCTTTAGAGTTATGGGCTTTCGCTATAAGGTTCTCTATTGATTTTTTTAATATTAGGTCACTTATTATTATCCAGTTTATTATGTGACTCGGTTCTGATTATTGTTTAATCAGAATAGCGCTAAATTTTTGCTTTGCAAAGCCCCTAACAGGGTAAAAATGGAAAAATAAAGAATGTTCTGTATATTTATTTAATATGTAAGACAATATAGTTAATATTATCATTGAGTTAAGCTTAAAATAAGAAGTGTGTTAAAATGTAACAATAAGTGAATGGCCACATTAAGACAAAAGTCTAGCTTAAATGCAGAATCTGGTATTTTTTAATACCGTATTTAGGTTAACTATCAGTCATAATCAAGAAAAATCATCAACTGATGGGACATAATTTTGGATATTGCAATTATCGGCAGTGGTATGGCAGGACTTGCCTCAGCCAGAATCCTACATGATGCAGGACATAACGTAACGATATTCGAAGCACTTGCTGGGCGCGGCATGGACAGTCACAGTATAGACTTTGATGGGGGCTTAATTGACGCACCATTACGTGTGATGAACCCAAAACTTTGGAAAAATACTTTAAGTTTAGCCAGCTATTTGGGAATAGAAACGTTCCCTGTGCGTACATTTATGGCTTGTAGTTGGTTATTTGAAGATAAAACAGATACTTGGCTAACAACTTCACGTAGCCGGATTGGAAATTTCCCAATTATTAATAACCGTAAAGGGATACAGCAATATGGCTGGCGTCTGGTAAAAGGGATGCTACAACTCAAAACAGCTGTACATCAATTTTTCAAATCAGATAATCAAGACATCACCCTAGCTGAGTTCATGAATCAATACCATATTGAGGAAGTGTTCTGGCATGGTACGGTAATGCCAGTGCTTTATACTATTTGCACATGCCATCCAAAAACGATTGGTGAGTGGCCGGCTAAACCCCTATTAGAATTTGTTCGTCAATTGACTGAAGGTGAAGCTTTATTGCGAATGAAAGGTGGAACACCTGCTCTCGTAAATAGACTGATTGATGGAATTGATATCCATAGCGGCTCACCTGTTGAGAAAGTAGAAGAACAAGGCGATAAAATTTTGGTAGAAAATGGACAAGGTGAAAGCCAATTGTTCGATCGAGTTGTTATTGCAACACCAACACCAGCCATTGAAAATTTTCTGAAGCAACCACAATTTGCAGATGATATTGCGCTATTGAAAAAGTTCCGTTTTGAACAAGGTGATTTGGTTATTCACACCGATCCAATCGTGATGCCACAACGTCGTAAAGATTGGGCAGTATTAAGTTATATGATGGATCGGAATTTTAGCCGCCAGCAATTTACAGTGTGGATTAATTCAATCGAACCAAGTTTAGTCGGTAAAAATGCCGTATTCCAAACTTGGTGTCCTGTAATAGATATTGACCCTAAGAAAATTATTTCTAAGGTACAGCTCACGCGGGCGGTTGTTGATTCAGAAACGGTTGCATTGAATAAACAAATTCAACAACGTCATTTGGATTTAAACCGTAAAGTGTTTTATTGCGGTTCATGGTCATGTGATGGATTGCCAATTTTAGAATCTGCAGTGACCTCGGCGATGCATATTTCTGAGATTTTAGGTGCGCCATTGCCTTTCGTTGGGCTTAAACCAAAAGTTTCAGTTGCGCCAGAACTAGGTTATTAAATATGGCTTACTCCAAGCAAGGATGGATTGAGAAAGTTTTCGGACATAAATATGCAATAGATGCAAAACGTCTCGGAGATGATTCTCTACTTGCTTGGAGTAATTTAGGTTATTGGCAGGACCAATATGATGATTACCCACAGGCTTGCCAAAGCCTAGCGGATCAAATCGCTGCTTCTATTCAACTCAAACAATCTGATCGTGTTTTAGATCTGGGCTGTGGGCAGGGAGCAAGTCTTTTACATTGGCTTCGGTATTATCAGATTCAACAACTCAGTGCGGTTGAACTACAGCCCGAATGTACCAAACGAATTCAAAAACAATTACCGCAAGTTCAAATTCATTGTGGATCTTTTTTGAATTTAAAAGCACTGCAATTTTTGAATTCATTTGATGTAGTGCTGTGTATAGATGCGGCTTATCACAGTGATTTGAATTCATTTCTCAATTCGACATCTTTGGTTTTGAATTCAAAAGGTCGAATCGCATTTCATTATTTGATGTGGTCAGATGCTTGGCGAGAGTGTTCGAATTTAAAAAAACAACAATATCGTTATTTGCTCAAAAGTGCTGATGTTAATTGGCAAAATTTAATGGGTGAACAACAATTAACACAAAAGCTTATACAAAAAGGATTTACCGAGATTGAAATTCAGGATTTTTCCGAACCTGTTTTAAATGGTTTTGCTGTCTATACTGAAAATAAGAGAATGGAAAGGAAACGTTTTGACTTAGCACAATTAAAAATTGATATGACAGCAAAGTTATGTAGAAAACTCTATCAAGATGGTTTAGTACATTATATTCAGGTCAGCGCAGTTAAAAATTAGGCAATAAAAAAGGCTTAATTTTTAAAATTAAGCCTTTTTTGAATTTTATGGTGCCGGCACACGGATTCGAACTGTGGACCTACTGATTACAAGTCAGTTGCTCTACCAACTGAGCTATGCCGGCAACGTGGCGAGAATTCTACAGAATCTACCTAAAAAAACAAGCGAAAAAATGAGCAACTAGGTAAATTTAATTCGATTGTGGGATTTTTATCCATTTTTATTTAAATATTTAGTGCGTATACATAAGAATCAATCACTTCACCTGTATTTAAATACGCTTTAACAGGGACGCGTTGATAGCCTGCACCTTCGAATTCATCGAGTTCTTGCCAATGTTGTTCTAAATTGTCTGAGAAAAAGACAAAGCCAGAGACTTGATGTTCGCTTTGATCCAACACAATCCCCGGAAAGCCTAGTTCTGCACCCCAACCTTGTTCTTTCAGTGTGCCAAATACATGTCCTTCTGCCCAAGTACCACCAATTTTTTCCATAATATGAACGTTGGGACGATTTGGTCCTAACGTACCGTAAACAAATAAACTAAGCATAAATAAATGTAGAAATTAAAAAGGGTAGTTTAGCAAATAGGATAAATCAAGAATGAGGACTTTTTATTTCATGATTTTTTGATCAAAAATCATTTAAAAATTTGAATGGGATTTTTAAATATATGTCTTTTGATGTCGCCATCTGTACCATTTCAGCAGTTTCCGTAGAAATTTGGGAGTAAAAAAATAGGGGTAAATTATTTTACCCCCAGTTATACCCCCAACTAATTCAGGATTCAATAGGGTTAATTGGAAAGCATAAGGCAATAAAAAAAGCCTAAACCCTTTAGATTTAAGCTTTTAGGACTCTATGATATATCATAGAAAGTAAACTTGGCGAGAGAGGGAATCACATTTAAATATTAAGTGACTGATAAAATTTAAATAAAAAATAATTAATTTTATTTGATCCCCCAATCGTCCCCCAACCTATAAAAAATTTAGATTAGCATTTGAAGAACCATTCTTATTATACATCAATGTGATGCTGTAGCTGTCAGATTTCATTGCTATGAATTTTTCATGTATGATCATTTGATTGCATCTGTAGAGATAAACCATGTTTGAGATCATTGATGATTTAAAAGCTAAATTAGATCAGCATCGACCTCTTTCACCTGCAATTGTTAAAAATCTACATGAAGACTTGATCCTACGCTGGACTTATCACTCGAATGCGATCGAAGGTAATACCTTAACCTTATTAGAAACTAAAGTTGTTCTAGAGGGGATTACAGTAGGTGGGAAGGCGTTAAGGGAGCATTTTGAAGCGATCAATCATCGTGATGCAATTTTATATGTTGAAGACATCATAAAAAAACAAGAACCGTTTTCAGAATGGCAAATTCGGAATATCCATCAATTGATTTTAAAAAATATTGATGATGAGAATGCAGGACGATATCGTCAGCAAAATGTCTTAATATCAGGTGCTACCACCAACCCTCCAGATCACACATTGCTCAATGACAAGATGGCTCAGTTTATAGATTGGTACAATCAAGAAGCCGATACATTGCATCCAATTGAGCGGGCAGCCAAAGTTCATGCTGATTTTGTGGGTATCCATCCTTTTGTGGATGGGAATGGACGTACATCTCGATTGTTGATGAATCTTGAATTGATGAAAGCAGGTTATCCACCGAGTGTGATTACTGTCGAAAATCGCTTAGCCTACTATGAGGCACTTGATCAATGGATGGCGTATGGCAATAGTGAGCCATTTAATAACTTAGTTGCTGCTGTTGTATTTGAGGGATTCAAGCCATATCAAACAGTTTTAGGAATCTAGGAAAGTAAAAGAAGGGCAAAAGCCCTTCCTCGTCAATTTTTGCTATCACACTCTATATATATGAATTTTGGTGATACGAATTCAGATTCATAATAGACATATTTGTATTTTTCAAGTTGTTGTCCAAAAATGACTTTCCATATCTTTTCATTTATACCGTCTACACCTTGAATATTCATTGAACTTTGAAATTCAAAAATACTCATGGTGATCTTCGAAAGTGGTGCAAAATTAAGAGTGCCATTATCACGAAAGCTGATGCAATCTTTCATTGATAGAGGCTGGCATTCTTGCTCTGTCGCACAATACACATTTAAGACATAGTTATCAGATAAATCACGTTGTATACAAAAAAATAATGCTAAAATTTCTGATTGATGTTTTTCATGAAACTGATTGATGATGCTGCGCATTTTTTGGGTCAAAGCATTTTCCACAGATTTATTTGCTTTAAACAGTTCATGCTCATTCATGTGGAACACATAAGTAAAATGATTTAGATTAAATTGTTGATGAGTTTTGAATAACTTTTTCATCACAGGTACATTTTCTTTACGTATTTCTTTGATTAATGCAATACGCTTATCACGATCAGCGATTGCACTTTTACTGGTTGAATGCTTTTTCAATTCATATATGAATGCATCTACAACAGGTTTTATCTGCTCAACATAGTATTCATTGTGTAGCAGCATTGGATTAATAGGTCCATCCGAATTGGAACCCAAATTTACATATGCCTGATGCACAGCCTTTACACTTTGACTGATTTTGAATAGTGAGTGTTCTCGTAATTGAACATTAATCGGTTGAAAGCTCAGTAGTAGTTCAAATACATGATCTGTATGCGGAGTATTACTGACATAGTATTGAGTAGAGATTCGACTGATTTTTTTAAATTTTTCCTTGAAAGGCAAATAACTTGGATTCGTGGCGATTTCCGAAACGCTGTGCATATTGAATAGGTTAAATTCACCTATACAAAAATAAGGTAGATTGATGCTTTCTGTCGTATTGATAGGTTGCATTGACATGTTCATTGTAATCTCGTTTTTTAAATAGGGAAGCAATGCTCTCTAAGGCTGACTGAGAGCATGATTTGAATATTTTGAATTAAGTTACTATGGTCTCTAGGAGAAGCTTACGGGGTCTTCCAACATTGCTTCTTTCAAGGTTGCGAGTGCTATAGCCAAAAGTCCGTTGTTTGACTTGACTCTTTTCGATGATGAATTGACTGGTTTTAGTGAGGTAGTTGACAACTAACTGGTCTAGTGCGTCAATTTTTTCCTGATCATTATGCACAAGTGTCCCAATTGCAAGTTTTTGATAAAAAGCCTTATCGTGATTGCAGCTATGGTAAGACCCTTTGTTCTGGGTAATATTTTTCCATAATTTGCCAAGTAGATCCGCAAAGTAGGTATCTTGCTTATAGATATTGCCATCCATGAAAAAGATAAAATGATAATGATAGCCTTTCTGTATGCCATACTCTAATTTCCAAATATAGCCAACAATGGGAGGTACTTTGTCATTTGGTGTATGGAGTTTTTTTAAGAAAATGCTCAAGTAGTTTTTTAGTAGTTCAAGTGTGATTTTAAAATTTCGATTGATTGAGAAATCAATTCGTATCACTAATAATTTACTGAATTTGTGAATCAATTTTCGGATAAGCTTTTTTGCTTGCTTCTTTTGTTTTAAGCTTTTCTTTTTGCGTAATTGTTTTGCTTTTTTATAGTCTTCATCAGTCGCTATAGCCTGACTCAGTTTATGGCACAATAGATTGATAATTTCAGCTTTAAATACAGATTGTTCAGGTGTAATCGCTACCAGATCACTTTGACTTTTATGCCAAAAGTCAGTCTGATGATCAGTAAGGATATGCTGTGGTAGAACAGCTCTGAATACTTTTCGACACAAGTCCACTTCGGGACTAGTACATGTGTCATCTTTCATGTAGAAAGGATCAATTCGTTTCAGTGTGTCATGAATGTTTTTAAATACAATAACAAATGTATCTTTTCTCTTTAAGTGAATACGATAGACAGGATGATTTCCACTCTTCTCTAAGTGGCTTATGAGACCAATGAATTCCAGTTGCTTGTAAGCCTCTTCCTCATTAAGTTCTCTAGGTTCAGCATGATCCTTACTTTGTTCAACTTCCATCGTTACTTGTATTTCATCTTGATTCATAAGATATGGGTTTAGGTCTGTGTTCATATAATGCTCTTTCAGGTAAATTTTAAATAAGTAAATCCTTACCAAGGCATGGGTAGCCTTGGTATGAGTCGTGATATGTTTGATATAGGTTTTATAGGAGGAATAATAAATCTAATTAAATGTGTTATTTATCAATAGAATATATTGATTATTAGTACTTATTAATTAAATATAAAATCCTAAATTATTGAAAAATATGAGAACCATAATTCCGACAATCCATTTCATCTATTCTTCAGAAATATCGACTTTCTCAGGTGAAAGTCGATTTAGAAAGTTAGCAGGTAAAACGTTGCTTAGCTTTAAGCTCAAGCCACTTAATTAATTCATGTTCAAACCATCCCACAGCATTCGAACTGAGCTTGATGGGTTTGGGAAAGTATGGATCGTAACTTTTCGATTTCTCATTTAATTTTTCATATATAACTGAACGACTTACCCCTGTAAAGCCAATTACTTCTTTGAGTCGAAGGATGGTTGGTCTTGGATATATATTTGATTGCATGGTGTTTGACTCCGTGATTGAATAAGCCAAAATTAACAGCAAGTCTTCGGACAAAAAACAGCGGATCTAATTCCGAATGGGGAAAAATGAATCAGAAGCAAAAAGAACTGCTTAAAACAGCATGTCTAATACGCACACAAAGTTTTATTGAACAAGAATTTGATTATTTTTCTCTACTTAAATCTCAGCCTGAATTATTGGACTCATTGAAAGACCTAAATGAATACGTTCTGAATTTATTCCTACAAAAATCATGGGCTACTATTGAGGAAAACTTACATCCATCTATGAGCAAGGTAGAACAAATCTTAAATCTGAATTCTCAAGATTATTTTAATTGCGAGGTGATAGCCTGTTTTTGGGGGAATGTTCAATATGGACAAGATTTTAAGAATCCGATCCATAATTGGTTTAATCTCAATTCGACTAGAGAGTTTCATTCAGCTTATCTTGAAGTATTTTCTTTAATTCGAAAAAACGCTGATTTTAATGCTATATATTTAGAGGTACAGCAATTAGCTAGTTGCTATGATTTAGCTGCTTTGAGCTATCGGACTCAGTTAGATTTAGATAAATATATAATTCCTATGTATTTAGAGTTTTTTATGGGATTGCAGACTCTATCTTGTAGGGAGGAAAATTTCGAAGGTTACTATGCTTTAGTTAATTTTCTCACTCCAATAGATACATTGAAACGTGGTGCTAGTTCAGTATTGCTGCAACCACTAAACCATCTATCTTGGAGTAACTTGGTTGGGCGAGATAGTGAAAATAAAATTGTGGAAATGCAGGAAGGAATTTTACATTTTCAAATTCCTATAGGTGAGGACTCTTCATTCCATGAAATATTTTTTTCAAATTATTATGCTCTGTACTTACTATTGAATAAAAACCTAACATCAAAAATTTGGAAAAATATTGAAGAACTGGAAGAAATTCTTGAATTTTTATCAAAAAAATTAACTTCTAAAAAAAATGCACATATGAAAGAAAAGTCTACATTAGTTGCATATGAGACATTAATACTCGAATATTTTTGCATGTTTAAAAAAGATGAATATTGTAAAGATGGGCTATCTGAACCAAATGGTTTTAACAAATTTTTATATACGGCTTTGACTACTGAGCTTAATAAAATAGCAGATAGTGGTTATAAGTTTGAGCATCCGTCCTACAAAGAGGGGCTGGAAAGTGTAGAAATAAAATTAACCAACAGTGAGATACGTTTATCTCTAAAGCATGATTCAATTAGAAAGAATCTTGAGAGAAGAAAAAAGTTACATCAATCACCCCAAATATTAAAACAAGAAAATTTTGCTCAAAATAAATCTCATTTAGTGGATTTTTCTAAAATTTCAGAAGAACTAGGTGATTATCATTTTTGTGAACGTAAGTAATATTATTAGAAGAGAGAGCATCAGCATTAGCCGTGTTCTCTCTATTTTATAGCCTGACATTAAAATGACAAACTTACATTGCCTTGATCGGTTGTCAATTCAGCTTCAAGCACTTGATCACCACGGCATTTCAGTAAATAGGACACCGTTGAGCTATAGTTCATTTGCACAGGCATCTTGCTATGAAAATCTGCGGTGTAATAACCGCAACGACCACGGTTAATGGTCATGCCTTGTAAAACAAAAGGTTGATCATTGGTCGACTGGATTTCTAGAATATATTCAATCGCCCCTTGTACATTAAAAGCAGATTGAGACTCACGACTGGTAATTTGGGCACGAACAGATAATGCAGGCTGTTCCATTTCCATGGGAATATTATTGCTGTAATCAGGATTGTTTGGATCAAGATCAGACTCCATCATGGATTTGAGTGCTTCGGGATATTTATCCCAACTCTCAAGAAATGACTGAGCTTGTTTGACCGCAGCAGGCAGATACTCGGTATCATTTTCCACAATCTGAGTTAAGGCTTGTACTTTGGCTTCAACCTCTTCCTTGCTATATGGAGCATATTTAGATTGCTCCTTTTGTGTAGCAGTATTAGATGAGCTGTGTTCAGCTTGATCTGTGGCACTTTGTTGAGCTGGCTGATTGTTTTGACTACAAGCGAGCAGTAAAGTTGAAAGTGCTACAGTGGAAAGTATTTTTTTCATGATTGCACTCCGTTATAACTTAGGTCGAATAACAACGAACCAAATGAATAATAGGATCAAGATACCACCTACAATTTTACCGATGACTGGAAACATTACAGCAGGCCACACTAAGCCTTGCCCCAAATTGTAAGTAAATGGCTTGTAGTTATACTGTCCCCAAAAGTGTTGATAGATGGCAAAGAAAAAACCAATCACTAAGTAGCTACTAATCACCCATGTCTTAATATTTGAATTCATTTACTTTCCCCCAATGGCATATTTTGCCAATGCAATAAATAGTCCCATCACGATCATGAAGCCAATAAATGGCAAACCTAAAAAGCAAATCACTGCAATGATGCAGATGATGCCAGCAAGTGTTCTCATGGTTATTCCTTCATGCATTGATAGGACACATTGACCATATCCATTTGGAAGGATTCAGTTTGTTGAAGGGTGTACAGATTGTTTTTAAGACCATCCTCTCCATATTTATCTTCAAGTTTGTCGTAGATACATGAACAGGTATTGCCATCAATGCCGCCTGTTTTACAACCACTAATAAACTGACGTTCGGTTTTACTAGCACAACCTGCAATCATCAATGTAAGTGAGATGAGTGCAAGTGAAGTTTGAATTTTCATCATTTCCCCTAATTTTTTATTGTGTTATTTGAAGTGTTATATATTTTGCTGAATGGACTAAAGCGTAGATGCAACAAAACCGTCCAAGGCTACGCAGCTTTTAGATCATTCGAATCAGCAAAAATTTATGAATGCTGCTAATGCAACAGAGGAATAGAAAATCGTTTTAGGAAAAACAATAAAGATAGAAAAAACTTAGTCATGGGTATGACTCCTTTGGCTATGAAAGAAGCTTCACCACGTTACTGCTAAATAATGGTGGCGAAACGAAAGAGGGTTAGCAGACTGATAGCCAAAGGATCAGCACACCCGAAGGTGTCCCCCTCCCGTTCCGCCGCAGAGGGGGCACGCAGGGTCGCCCACCAAAAAGATATACTTTTTAGTGTGCTTTGGCTGAACGGTCTGCTAAAACCGACTGACGATGTAGGTCAGCAGTCGAATGATAAAATTAAGGTGGGGTTTAGTCAATCAAGGTTATAAAAACCTAAGCAAAAAGATGAGAAAAATCAAATGATGTAAGTTTGAGTTGGTACTAATTAGGTGGAGTCCAACCATTGCGTTCTGCTAAAAGTTGCCATTCAGGTTTGTTTTCACCAACCATATAATTACAATATTGAATTAGGTTTTGAACAATTTGATTATTCCAGCGTTCCAAAGATACAGGAGTTGATTTATTCGAATACTTATTTCTATGTCGTTCTTGTAAATCATAAGCAACATATCTAATCATTGTAGTAATAACTTCATCATCAGAAATAATTTTAATTTTTCCAAGAGCTGTTAGATGTGATGATATTGTACGATATTCTGATAAAGACATTATTGTACGTTCGTAGATGTTAAGATTTTTTGACATTTTAATCATATAATTTCAACTAGTTATAAAAATATTACCTCAGTTTCTGTAGTCTATTCTATTAAAATAAAATTATATTTTGGAGAGGAAATCTGAATTTTTCGTCATTCCAAATAATTTCAGCTACATAACATCCTAATGAGAATCATGAAGCTCTTTTGAGATTACATGAAAAATATGAAAACAAAGCCTGCCTTCGAGCAGGCTTTTTTGTGCCTAAAATTTAAGGAGTCGAGCCATGAGCTTGAGCTGTCCCTTTTGTCATTCAACGAATGTGATATTGGTTGAAGCAAGTACACAACAATCAAATACAACCTTAACCAATTTGGTCACACCGACCACATTGGGTGCATTGGGAACCACGGTTGCAAAGTCTTTCAATCTGCCACCGATTGTCGGTGGAATTGCAGGAACAGTATTGGGTAGTGTGTTGAATGCATTCACTGAACAAAGCACACCATCACAGCAGAATTTGTGCTTTTGCCACAACTGCTACCAAAAATTTCCAACTCATCTTTTGCACTAAAGAATATTCATATCCACACAGATTCAAATTTCAGTTTAATAAAAGGAATACAACTATGGCACATCAACTTGAACAAATGGCTTATGTCGGTGATACCCCTTGGCATGGTCTAGGTAATCAACTAAGTCAAAACCAACCGATTGAAGTCTGGGCACAGCAGGCAGGCATGGACTGGCGGATTGAGTCTTCCAATGTCAGTTATATGGCACAGAATGAACGTGGGCAAAGTATCATCATACCTTATGAAGAGCAACGAGTACTTTATCGCTCAGACACCCATGCACCACTATCAGTCGTTAGCCAACGCTTTCAGGAAGTTCAACCACGAGAGATTTTAGAATTCTATCGTGACTTGACTGAACAATCAGGCTTTGAGCTTGAAACCGCAGGCGTGCTTAAAGGTGGTAAGAAATTCTGGGCACTGGCTCGGACAGGGCAAACATCCATATTAAAGGGCAAAGATGTTAGTAATGGCTATATGCTCTTGGCAACAGCATGTGACGGAACCCTTGCCACCACCGCACAATTTACCTCGATCCGAGTGGTGTGTAACAACACTTTAGCGATTGCCTTAAAAGGACAGAACAGCAGTGCAGGTGTGGTCAAAGTTCCACACAGTACTAAATTTGATGCAGATAGGGTCAAACAGCAATTGGGTATTTCAGTACGTGCATGGGATGAACACATGTATGAAATGAAGCAACTGACACAACGTAAGGTGAGTCAGATGGAAGCATCCGCTTACTTTGATGCAGTATTCAATAACAGCACCATGAACAACGTATTAGATCAGGAGGATAACATCATTCAGTTCTACCGTGATGTAGCCTTGCAACCCCAAGCCAATGGCAAGGACAAAGCTGAACCAAATGCGAGATCGATGAGTCGAGCTATGGAAATGTTTAATGGTCAAGGACGAGGTGCGGAGCTAAGTTCAGCCAAAGGAACAGCCTATGGATTACTGTGTTCAATCACGGAATTTATAGACCATGAACGTCGTGCCATGAGTACCGATCACCGACTTGATTCAGCTTGGTTTGGTGCTGGCGCATCGATCAAACAACGAGGATTGGAACAGGCACTTAACATGCTTGCATAGTGCGAAATATACATTTTTCAATCATGGAAAGTTAGACCTAACTAAGCATTTTTAAATGGAATTTCGAATTTTAAAAATTATTAAAACCATAGCTTCGGCTGTGGTTTTTTTATGCCCATTTTTTGTGATCCCCATCATTTTACATAGCAAAATAATCAGGACTTCAATATGAATACCGCAATTTTAAATCCATCCATTCAACAGGCAAGTACTCCATTTATTGCCCCTAAATTATTCACAGCCAAACGCTTGGTCAATACAAAGAATATGACTCAAGCAGAATGGCTTGAAGTCAGACGCCAAGGTATTGGCAGTAGTGATTGTGCCGCAGCGTGTGGACTCAATCCCTATATGTCGATGCTTGAACTATGGATGATTAAGACAGGTCGAGTCAAACAATCCATTGAAGATGAAAGCACAGGTCATGCCCCTTTATATTGGGGCAAACAACTTGAACCTTTGGTCGCTGAATACTACAGCATGCATACCAACAACAAAGTCCGTCGCATCAATGCCGTACTACAACATCCTGATGAGGATAAGCATTTTATGCTGGCTAACTTAGATTACTCGGTGGTAGGTAGTGAGGAAGTACAGATTTTAGAATGCAAAACCGCAGGGGAATATGGAGCAAAGTTATGGCGAGATGGTGTGCCTTTATACGTATTGTGTCAGGTGCAACATCAATTGGCGGTGACAGGCAAAAAGGCAGCGCATATTTGTGTGCTGATCTGTGGTCATGAAACTCGTATCTATAAAGTGGTACGCAGTGAATCAGTCATTCAACATATTGTGAATGCAGAGCGATACTTTTGGGAGTGTGTGGAAAATGACACGCCACCTTCAGTCGATGCAAGTGAATCGGCAGCTAAAGCCATTCAGCAACTCTATCCTCAACATATTCCACTCAGTGTCGAAGATCTCAGTCAAAATGAACAAGCTAATCAGTTGTTTGCTCAACTGATTCAAGAAAAGCATCACATTGAAAAACACCAAAACAGCTTTGATGAAACTAAGCATCAAATTCAGATGTTAATGAAAGATGCTGAACGAGCAACTTTTGCCAATGGTTCAGTGACGTGGAAACGATCTAAAGACTCGATTGGCTTAGACAGTAAGGCTGTACTCAAACTTCATCCCGAAATGCTTGAGCAATTTCCACAAAACAAGGCAGGAACACGACGTTTTCAGATTTATACCGATGACTGAATCCATCACGTCGATATTTCCAATCTTCCAAAAAGCGCAAAAAACCACCTCCGATCTACCGACTCCCGAAGGAGCGGTAGACCAACAATGGCGGTTTTTGCGAAGTCATAGCTTTTCATATTTCTGTTTACTTACATAACAAGGGGTAAGCAGTAAAATTTTATTTATAGGACAAACAACATGATTAAAGGTTTAGCGATTACCCCACCAATATTGGGGCGTATCAGTATTGGTAAAGTTGTGGAAAAGAACGGCAAACGCATTCCCGAAAGGGATGACCAGTTCACAATCACCAGTCAAATCCAAAGCAAGGAGGGGTGGATTAAGCATCCGCTTGATGAGCAATTACGCAGTAAAGCACCGAATCAAAAACTCCGTACCATTCCAGTACGGATGATCTTCAATGATCCTGACCTCAACCTACGTGCCGAGTACAGTTTATTCGACCGCCAAACAGGTCGCCCTGTCTGTGTCGGCAATGGAGAAACTTGTCAACGACTGACCAACCAAGGCGTAGAACAACAACCATGCCCATCACCTGATTTATGCCCATTGGCACAAGGAGGTAACTGTAAACCGTATGGGCGTTTGCATGTCAATTTAGATGAGTCGGATGAACTCGGCACATTCATTTTTAGAACCACTGGTTTTAATAGTATTCGGACCTTGGCGGCTAGACTGAGTTATTACCATGCTGCATCTAATGGTCTACTTTCGTGTTTGCCACTGCAATTGACTTTGAGAGGGAAATCTACCACACAAAGTTATCGTCAGCCCGTGTACTACGTGGATCTGACCTTAAGGGATGGTGTGAGTTTACAAGATGCCATTCAAATGGCGAAGGAGATTGATCAGCAAAGTAAGCAGAGTGGATTTAATCAATCAGCATTAGATCAGACGGCAAGGCAGGGTTTTGCCAATGCACAGTTTGAAGTGAATAGTGAGGAGGGATTGGATTTGGTGGAAGAGTTTTATATAGATGACGCAACTGAAGTTGAGCAGGTGCAGTCTGAAACGAAAGCCAAAGCTAAATTTCAACTCAATCAAACAGATGGTTTTGTACAGGCTATTCAGCAAAGTTTGCAACGAAGTGTGAGGGCTGTGAATTAGTTCATTTTCTAAGCTTGGTTGGATTTTTAATAGTATTAGGAGAAATTAAATGTATTTATCGGATGATCAGATGTTTCACATAAACCAAATCATTAGGATTAAAGAAGTCATTGCAGTGACGGGTATTAGCCGTTCAGTTATATATGAAAAACTTAATCCTCAATCTAAGTGTTACGATTCAACATTTCCCAGGCCAATTAAGTTGAGTGTAAATTGTGTTGGTTGGTCGGCATTCGAGGTGAATCAGTGGATTGAGGAGCGGTTGGCGAGTCGATAAAAGAAGAGGGTGGAAACTCCCTCATTTTTTTTGAAAAAAATAGTATATGTATATAAAAAATAAGAATAAAAAATGTTAATTTATTTTAAAACAATTATTTGTATTTTCTCTCTTTCTTTTTTCCTTTTTATACGTTTCTGTAACTGTTAGGATATGCTTCGATTTTAGAACATTGTTGTATGGTGAATGTGTGTCCAGATTAACTGATCTCATAGCACAGCTTAAAGTTAAAGATAGTCAACTTGCTTTGGACTTAGAAAAAGAAATAAAGGTTCTCTCGTCTCGCTTGCCATTTGGTTTAAATTTTGAAAGGCATAGTCCTGAATTAGTCCAATTACCAAGTAAGCGTATTCGTAAAAATGACAAGGTTCAGATATTAAATGAAAGAGGATCATTAAAAAAAACTAATCCTCAGATTTGGATCGTTAAAAATATCATTAATCATAAGATGGCGGTTCTCGAATCTATCGGCTTAGATGAAACTCAACATAACCAATGTTCAATTGATGATTTAGTTTGCGTTATTCAATTTAGAGATAAAATTTACCCAGGTCTAGTTTCGACGGGAAAAGTGCAGAATGGTGCTGGTAAACCATTTCATACTGTGATTAATGGTGAAAATTATCATGTTTTAAAAGCGCTAACTTTTACCCACCGTGGCAAAGTGGATGTAGTTTATATTGATCCTCCTTATAATTCTGGTGCAAAAGATTGGAAATATAATAATGATTATGTAGGTGAAGAAGACATCTATCGTCATAGTAAATGGCTAGCAATGATGGAACGAAGACTATTAATTGCTAAAGAATTATTAAATCCAAATAGCTCAGTATTAGTTGTAACTATTGATGAAAAAGAATATTTACGTCTAGGAATGCTTCTTGAACAGACTTTTCCTGCTGCAGAGGTGCAGATGATTAGTAGTGTCATAAACCCTAAAGGAACAGGGAGAACTACCTACTTTTCAAGAACAGATGAATATCTATTCTATGTGTTTTTTGGAAACGCAACTGTACCAGATAAATCAGACAGTAGTGATGAGCAAGAAGTACGGTGGAGGTATTTAAGAAGAACAGATGTTGAGTCTAAAAGAGGCACTGTAAAAGGTGGTGTGTCGCAGTTTTACCCTATATATGTCAATAATCATACTCATAAAATTGAAAAAATAGGAGATCCTCTAACACCAGATATTCCAATTGAGACGGTTGAATCCTTACCTAATTGTACAACAGTATTTCCAATCCGAGATGAAGATGGAATGGAAATGAATTGGGGACTAGTAGGAAGAAGTCTCAAGAGTGCATTAGACAAGGGGTTTGTTCGAGTCTCTCATAATCCTTCATCAATTTATCAACCATATGTCTTTTCATATTTGACAGCTCCAAATATTAAAAAACTTGACGAAAAGGTACTAGAAACTCGTGGTCAAAGACCTGATGGCTCCTGGATAGTAGTTGATCCTTCAGGAAAGTCTTCCAGGCCTACTACTCAGTGGAGAGAAGCTAGCCATGAAGCTGGAGCTTATGGAACTTCATTAATTAGAAACATGTTACCTGGAAGAAAATTTCCATTTCCAAAAAGTTTATATGCAGTAGAGGACTCAATTTCTTTATTTATTAAAGATAAAAAAGATGCGGTAGTTCTAGACTTTTTTTCAGGTTCAGGAACAACAGCTCATGCGGTTATGCGTCTAAATAAACAAGACGGTGGAAGTCGTCAATGTATATCCGTAACTAATAATGAGGTTTCCGCAGAAGAGCAAAAGCAACTAATAGAGCAAAATTTACGTCCTGGTGATATCGATTGGGAAAAATGGGGTATTTGTGAATATATTACTAAACCTAGAATTAAGGCTGCTATAACAGGTTTAACTCCTGAAGGTAGCCCTATACAAGGTGAGTATAAATTCAATGATGAATTTTCTATGAGTGATGGTCTTAAAGAAAACGCAGAGTTTTTCACGTTGTCCTATGAAAGTGCTTTAGCTGTTTCTCATAATATTGCATTTAAACAAATTGCTCCGCTACTTTGGATGCGTGCAGGTAGTCGTGGTCGAAGAATTGATGATATCCCCTCTACTGGATGGGATATCACTGATACTTATGGATTACTTGTAAATATTGATCTATCTGAAGAGTTTTCTCAAGAAATTAAGACAAAACCAGATATCCAAATTGCTTATATCGTTACAGATGATGAGCGGGTATTTCAATCTATTGCGAAAAAATTGCCTAGGCATATAGAACCTGTGCGCCTATATGAGTCTTATTTAAATAATTTTAGCTTCACAAATGGGGATAATTAATGAAATTTATATTAAAGGATTATCAGAGTGAAGCCGTACGAGACAGTCTTAATAATTTAGAAAAAGCTCGTAGAAGATGGCAACAAGAACAGGATAATCATGCATTTTCATTAACAGCGATTACTGGTGCGGGTAAAACAGTAATGGCCGCTGCAACTTTTGAATCCATGTTTTATGGAAATGATGAATATGATTTTGATCCAGATCCTAGTGCTGTCGTTATTTGGTTTAGTGATGATCCATCCTTAAATGAACAAACCCGTTTCCGAATTATAGAGGCTTCAGACAAGATTAATCATACTGATCTTGTGGTTATTGAAAACACCTTCAATCAACCAAGGTTTGAGGCTGGGAAAATTTATTTTTTAAATACTCAAAAGTTGAATAAAAAAAGTTTGCTAGTGAGAGGATTCGATCAAGAAGAACGAGAACGCCAAGCAGGTGGACTTCTTCCTGAAACTCGACCAGACTTAAGAGCTTATACAATTTGGGATACTATTAAAAATACGGTAGAAGATCCTGATTTAACACTATATTTGGTACTCGATGAAGCACATCGAGGCATGAAAGAAGATAAAGTATCTGAAATAAAAGAACGTAGTACGATTGTCCAAAGACTTATTAATGGTCAATCTGGCGTTCCTGCTATTCCTATTGTTTGGGGGATATCTGCAACAGTTGAGCGCTTTAATATAGCAATGGCTACTGCGAAAAACAGAAGCCAATTGCCGAATGTTCAGGTTGATCCTAAAAAGGTTCAAGAATCTGGTTTAATTAAAGACACCCTCGTGATTGATAGTCCGCTACAAACAGAGGATGTCACTTCTGTTCTATTGCGTAGAGCAACAACTAAATTAAAAGAATCTACTCAACTCTGGAAAGAGTATGCGAATCAGCAAAATGATTCTGAGTTAGTTCAACCTTTGATGGTTTTTCAGGTTCCTAATACACCAGATCATGATGAAATAGGGAGGCAGATTGAACTTATCTATGAAACCTGGCCTGAATTACCGAAAGGTTCTTTCGCACATGTTTTTGGTGAACATACAACTCAAACATTTGGTGGATTCTCAGTTCCATATATTTCACCTGAAAGAGTTCAAGATTCTGGAGGTATTAAAGTATTAATTGCTAAGGATGCGATTAGTACAGGATGGGATTGTCCGCGCGCTGAAGTTATGATTTCCTTTAGGTCAGCAACAGATAAGACACATATTACTCAGTTATTAGGACGCATGATTCGTGCACCTCTTGCTCGACGTATTCCAGGTAATGATATTTTAAACTCAGTGATTTGTATTTTACCGAAGTTTAATCGTAAAGCTGTACAAGAAGTCGTTGATTTAATTAATGAGGGTAAAGAAGGTTCAGCAAGTCCAGGTCGTGTTCTCATTAATCCAGTAGAAACAAAACCTAATAAAACAATTCCAACGTCAGTTTGGGAGTGTTTTGAAAGTTTACCATCTCAAAGTCGACCTCAAAAACATGCTAAACCTATTAAACGACTGACTGCATTAGCTCATGAACTTGCTTCAGATAAAATTCTTTTACAAGCAAGTCACATGGCTCACATAAAATTGCATGAGGCTATAGATCAATTTCTTATAGACAATAAAGAAAAAATTGAGGAAAGAAAGAAAAGTGTAAATCAGGTTGATGGACTCACATTAACCTCTAATCTGAAGACAAAACAAATAGCTGTTAATCATTTTAGTGAAGAGTCAGATGAGATTGTGATTCAAGAGCTGTATTTAAGAGCTAGTAAAATTCTTTCTCCTGCAATTGCTAAATCGTATATTGAACATTTAGCTGTAAATGCTAAGTCAGATGATGAAGAATATCTTGAAGCACTCATTGCTGCAAAAGTAACTGTCGCTTCTTTATGTTTAGTTTCAGAAATACAAGATTATCTAGATCAAATTTCTAATCAAATTGTGAATGATTGGGTGAAATTATATCAATCCAAAATTGATCATTTATCAGATGAGAGAAAGGAAACATATTTTCAAATCTTACAGATGAGTAATGAACCACAGGACTTTCATCTTGAGAAACCAACGTTGCAACTTGAAATGCAAGTCATCAAAGAGGGGGAGCAAGAAAGAAGTATTCCTTCATATTCGAAGCATTTACTCAGTGATGATGATGGTAGGTTTCCATGTCAGTTAAATGAATGGGAGCAGAAGGTTCTCAGTATAGAAGTAAAAAAACCTGGTTTCTTTGGGTGGTATCGAAATCCACAACAGCCAGGTCCATCGTCTCTTGGTATCGCATATCTAGAAGAAGAATATAAGATCCTTCGCCCCGATTTTATTTTCTTTGGCGAAGATGATAATCATGAAATATATGCTGATTTAATTGATCCGCACGGTATTCATTTATCTGATGCTTTACCTAAGCTTAAGGGACTGGTTACTTATGTCAAAAAATTCTCAAATCGTTATCGAAGAGTAGAGGCTGTGGCAGAGGTTGAAAAGCAATTAAGAGCCTTGAATCTAAAAGATCTAGGCATTCAGGAAGCAATTTTAACTGCTGAGAGTTCTAAAGAACTCTTCTCCAGTAATTTAGCTAAAGATTATTTTTAGCTTTCGGTAATTTAAAATATTAAGTGCAACATCATTTTTAATAAATTGAGAAAATAGGTGCATTACAATCATATTGATTTTTTTCAAATCGCAATTGGAAAGCTCATGTTAATAAGTATATTGGGGGCATTTGATGTTATCAAAAGTAATATTGGGCTGTTGCAGCACCAGTGTTATTCTTAAAAATAATGTTGAAAGCATTAAAAATTATAAATATAAGAGGGAGCTTGGGCTCCCTCTTATATGATTATAATTTAGTTCTATTCATTTTAATAATTTTGTTATCGCTATCAAGATACTCAATTTTTTTAGTAACAGTTCTAATATGATCTTTTAACTGTACTAAAGTTCCAAAAGTTTCAGACATATAACCTTTAGGTAATCCACACAATATCTCAATGTCATGATCATATAAGGATAAATTATTCTTTAGTATTTGTTTGGTAAAGACTCTCTCATCTATAAGTAGCTTAATGCTCTTACTTAATAAAGATGGTTTTTCTTGTTCAATAGAGTCATCTAAAGGTTCTCTTTGTCTCCATTTCCGATAGCTATAATTTCGCCATAATCTTTCAGCATACTCATCAGAAATAATATCTAATGCTTTACCTCTCATGATTAAAGCTCCTATAGACACCTTCCATTTCTGTTTTACGAGGACTAAAGAGTCTAATGTTGATCTATAAAGATCGAAACTGACACTTTCAGAAGGGCATAAAAAACATGCAGCAAAATAATGTGCTTCATCTTCTATACGCTTGTAACCTAATTCATAGTCTTCAGGCGTTAAATTTTTATGTAAAATTAAGTGTGCTAATTCATGGGCTACGTCAAAACGATTACGGCAAGCACTAGCCTTATCACTTGCAATTAGAATATATGGTCTATCAAAAAACCATTTAGATACACCATCCATACTAGTAGAGCCTAATTGTTCTTTAACAATTATTGTTCCAGCATTTTCCAATACTCTAATTAAATTTTTTATAGGTCCACGGCCCAAATTCCATTGATCTCTATAAAAATTAGCAATATTTTCAATCTCTGCTAAATCTAAAGATAAACCTTCTTCTCGGCTCAGAATACGAGGAAAAAATACTGCTGGATAGTCAATCCAATTTTCTAGCTCTAGATTACACTCATACGTCATTTGAAGATGGCTAATAGCTTTCTTTCTATAAATTTGAGTTGTTGAGGCATTTGATCTAAAAAAGCTAACCGCTGAGCCGAAATCTAAAGATGGCTTTAAAAACCAATTTTCAGGAACTTGTAGTGCCTTACTAATTTTTTGAACAGCAATAGATTCAGGATATTGCTGTCCATTTGCCCACTTAGAAACGGTTCCACTACTATAGTCAATTAAATTACATAATGAGGTCTTAGTCATACCTCGAGCATCTAAAGCTTGGATAAGGCGTCCACCATCAAATTGCATGACACCACGCATTTAAGTACTCCTGATATAGAATCAAAGATCAGATATTCTACGTTTTAATTTCAATTTAACTGATGGATCTTTCTGATCTAAGCTTGTACTTTCAGCCGTATTAGCTTCTGTACTATCATCAAATGGTATATTTACTGCATCCACTAAATCTTTGATATAAAAATCAAAAATTTTATTACCGTTATCATCAGGTACGGTGAAAACTAAATCATAGGTTGAGTTGAGACTATTTCTTTTAAATCCAACCACAACATAGAACTGGTCTTCATCATTTTTAATGTGAGTAATGCAGTCACCAAAGTCAAACTCTGCTTGAGACAAACCTAGCATTCCATTTGTTTCAGCATATTTAGTCTGATAAATGCTTCTATCTTTAGCCGATCGAAGATTATTAGAAAATGCTAAAACAAAGTTTTCTGAAATAGCTAGCCCATATTCTCCCCCCTTTCTACCATTAGTCGATTCAACTTGATACGTTAAATTGTACTTTTGGCATGCTTCTTCTAAAGCACTTGTGCCTAAAAAATGCAGACAATAACCATTTAATCTTGAGCTAAACTCTTTACGTTGAATTGCATTGGTAACTTGATTAATGAGTGTTTGCTTTGAAAGTAATAGCATTTCCAGATCAATAGCAAAATCGGTATTAATTTCCTTTGCAAAGTACTGTATTAAAAGGTTTCTATTACGTTTTTGCATACTAGAGGGGGATTGGATCATATTTTACCTCAGTTTATTAAATCTTATCTAATTGGAAAATACCATTAATTTTCTTCGTGTACTAGTTGATCTACTATTCTTTAAAATTTTGTTACAAAAGTATCTTTCTGTTTAATATGAATGTTTTATTTTGGAGTTTTCGTGGAATTACTGCTCCTTCGATAATTTTTTACCCTTTAATCACTCATGCTTTGGAAAATTTGTAATCTTTTTCCTCAACCCATCAATGAAATCAGACCATTCTTGCATCATTTTAGTTCTGTATTCTAAATGTTGGGCATGGTTATACGCTTGTGAAACAGCGTTACCAACTCTATGAGCTAATTGAATTTCAATCGCATCGTGCATATAGCCTTGTTCATGTAGGGTTGTAGATGCAAGTCCACGGAAGCCATGTCCAGTCATTTTACCGTTGTAGCCCATCGTACGGATCACGCACAAAATTGCATTGCTACTCATAGGCTTGGCTGTGCTGTGGTTATAAAAAACATAGGGCTTTCTGCCTGTGAGCGGTAATAAGCTCTCTAGTAGTTCAATTGCTTGCGTAGATAATGGAACGAGATGAGGTAAAGCCATTTTCATTTTTTCGGCTGGTATACGCCATATCTTATTCTCAAAATCGATTTCCTCCCATTTCATCATTCTGAGTTCAGCAGTTCGAACAAAAGTTAAAGTCATCAGTTGTAATGCTGTTTTAATCACAGGATTACCATGATAACGATCCATACGCTCAAGGAAAGGAGGAAATTCTGAAATATCCAATCGAGCCATATGCTTAACTTTACGAGGCTTTAGAGCTTCGTGAAGGTGAGGGGTTGGATCATTCTCAATTAATCCTTTGCGAATTGCAAAACGGAAAATACGCCCTGCCAATGGAATAGAACGTTTTGCCATTTCTTGTGCGCCACGTGCTTCAATTTTTTTAGCACATGCTAGTACATCTTTCCCTTTGATTTGATCAATGGGCATGTTACCCAATGCAGGGAATATATCTTTTTCGAAAACAGATAAATCACGTAGATAAGTTGCTTCTTTAATGACGGCTTTACGATCTGCCATCCACTCCATTGCAAGGACTTTAAATAACTTACCTTCATCAGTTTGCTGAAGGCGGTCATTCTTTATGGCATTAGGATCAATATTTTTATAAAGCTGTATACGAGCTTCATCACGGGTACGGCGAGCTTGAGCTAGTGAGATTTCAGGATAGCTTCCAATCGTTAAAGTACTTTCACGACCATTGAAACGATACTTCAATCGCCAAAATCGTCCACCTGAAGGGGTGACTTCAAGATACAGCCCTTTTTCATCGGCATAACGCTTTTTCTTTTCAAGCGGTTTTATTTTTCTAACGTGAGCATCTGTCAGCATTTTTAGCTATTTCTTTGGAATTTGGGGGACGATTTATAGTATAACCAAATCATCCCCCACTTGTCCCCCATGATGTTTCAGGAGTACAAGGATAGCCAAGGATTAAAAAGAACATAAAAAGAGGCTTAAACCATTGTGGGTTAAGCCTTTTAGGTATGTTTCGGTATTTTTAAAACAGAATCTTGGCGGTGAGAGAGGGATTCGAACCCTCGATACGCGCAAACGTATACACACTTTCCAGGCGTGCTCCTTAAGCCACTCGGACACCTCACCAAGGTGTGCGATAGTAACTAAAAAAAAGCAGACTGCCAAGTTGTAGTCGAACAGATTTGCAGAAAAACTTCTTGGCTAATGATAATATTAAGGAATATAACGTTCTATATTGAAGACAATATATGCAAAGTACTGCAAAAAAAGCAGCCTTACCTGCCACTGCATTGGCAGCACTAGGGGTGGTGTTTGGAGACATTGGAACCAGTCCTCTGTACGCTTTGAAAGAATCCTTCCATGCTGCACATGGCTTAGGAATTCAACCTGAAAATGTATTAGGAATCTTGTCGATTATTTTTTGGTGTTTAATGCTGATTATTAGTATTAAATACATCGCGATTGTTATGCGTGCGGATAACAATGGTGAAGGTGGAATCATGGCTCTACTTGCTTTGAATCTACGCAAGGCAAAAATATCCGACAGTAAAAAAATTTATTTAATTGCGATTGGTTTTGTTGGGGCATCGCTATTTTTTGGTGACGGTATTATTACGCCTGCAATCTCAGTACTTTCCGCTGTTGAAGGTCTATCAATTGCAACTAATGTGCTTGATCCGTTTATTGTGCCAATTGCAATCGTGATTGTAACGACATTATTTTTAATGCAAAAACACGGAACCGCGTTTGTTGGTAAATTCTTTGGGCCAATTACGTTACTCTGGTTTTTGTCATTAGGGATCTTGGGCGTCATTAGCGTCGTACAAACACCAATCGTACTCGGTATGGTTAGTCCTCATTGGGCAATTCAGTTTATTTTCACTCATCCTGTACAAGCATTTTTTATTATGGGTGCTGTTGTTCTGACGGTCACAGGTGGTGAAGCCTTATATGCAGATATGGGACATTTTGGACCACGTCCAATTCGTTTTGGTTGGTTTAGCGTCGTTTTGCCTTGCCTTGTATTAAATTATGCTGGACAAGGTGCGCTGTTACTTCGTAACCCTGCGGCGATTGAAAATCCATTCTATTTATTAGTCCCAAGTTGGGCTTTATACCCAATGATCATCTTGGCAACGATGGCAGCTGTGATCGCATCACAGGCCGTTATTTCTGGGGTTTTCTCATTAGCACGTCAAGCAATCCAATTGGGTTATTTACCACGTTTAGGCATTAAACATACTTCTGATTCTGAGGAAGGACAAATTTATGTGCCATTTCTGAATTGGTTATTGCTGATCGCGATCGTCATCTTAATTCTAATTTTTAAAACTAGCTCAAACCTTGCAAGTGCTTATGGTTTGGCTGTGACCTTAACCATGTTATGTGACACGATTTTGGTTGCTGTATTCATATACTATGCATGGAAATGGAGCTTACCAAAGGTAATGCTGTTGATTATTCCATTCTTTATTTTGGAATCCGTACTGGTCGCAGCAGCATCATTAAAAATGTTCTCAGGTGGTTGGGTACCGTTATTGATCGGTGCAGTCGCGGTTATGATCCTGATGACGTGGAAACGTGGACGTGAGCTTACTTTTGCTAAGCTTGAACATGACACCCTATCACTCGATTTATTTGTGAAAAGTATTGGGGACAATGTTCATCGAGTACCTGGCGATGCAGTCTTTTTAACTGGAACACCTAATGTTGTTCCGCATGCGATGCTACATAATATTAAGCACAATAAAGTACTACATGAGCGTAATATTTTAGTCACTGTTGTGATTGAAGATGTTCCATTTGTTCCTCAAGAGGAGCGAATTAGTGTTGAAACGTTGAATGAACATTTCTATCGCATCAAAATCTTCTATGGTTTTAAAGATGAACCTAATGTGCCAAAAGCTTTGATTCAAGCTTATGAAGAATTAGGCTTTGAATACGATTTGATGCAAATTAGCTTCTTTATTTCACGTGATCGTATTGTTCATAGTGTGGGAGATGGTATGTCTCCGTGGCGCGAACGCTTATTTATCTCAATGCAACGTAATACTAGCCCTGTGAGTGACTTCTATCAAATTCCAACCAACCGTGTTGTGGAGTTGGGCAGTCAAATTGAAATTTAGGTAACATAAAATCATCAAAAAAGGCACTTTAGAGTGCCTTTTTTATTGTCTGGTGATCAAGTGAACAGTTTTGCGACATAAAGTGTCGTTCTTGGCTTTATCTCAATATACAGTTGAATATGGAATTGCTAAGCTTCGCATTCATATTGATTTTGATTTAGTTATGGCGAAGAAAACAACCAAAAAGAGTAAAACACAATTTGCTTTTTTGAGCCAAAATTTTGGAAAAATTGTTCTTGCTTTGATCGCAACAGGCAGTTTCGCGATTGCATTTGGTAATGAAAAAATTTCTAAATTAATTCCTTTGCCATCGAGTCATGGTGCTTGTTTAGAACAATTTTATCGAGATGTTCCTCCTTTACTTACAAAAGAAAGTCTAAAAAAAGATAGTTATGCTTTGTGCTTTAATGATTTTAATGTGATGTATTCAGGTATTTCAAAAACACCATTGTGGTCAGCGGAATACCTTACTCCAGATCGTTTAAGTATTAAAATCAAACGCGAAGATAGTTTTCACGAAGAAACACGAGTGCCTCTCGCTCATCGTGCATTGTTAGCGGACTACCGTGGTTCTGGGTACGATCGTGGACATATGGCACCGAATGGCGATATGAATAATACTGCGGCACAACATGACAGCTTTTCTTTAGCCAATATGGTGCCGCAATCACCGAAGAATAATCAGGAAGTTTGGCGTAAACTCGAAGAAGCAGTACGCTCTATTGTGACTAAACAACATAAAGATGCTTATGTTGTGACTGGACCAATTTTTGAAGCGAAGCGCTTAAAAACCATTGGTAGTGGTGTGATTGTACCGACTGCTGTATATAAGGCAGTGTATTTACCTAAACAGGGTATTATTGGGGCGTACTATGCACCAAATAATGATTCATTACAGGTTAAAGTGGTGAGCATCTGTTATTTAGAAGAAAAGTTAGGAATTAATTTATTTCCACAACTCACAGAACAACAAAAGCGTAATGTTTATCAAATGCCTACATCGGCACAACAAGTTAAAGCCAATAAAGAAATTAGCTATGTGAGTTGGGATAGACAAAGTCAATGTGCTGAAGAAGCAACCACGGCAAGTATTCAAGCGCAACAGCAGCAATTCTCTTCTGGGAAGACACAAACTGATGATACTAATTTGCCGCAGATTGATGAGGAAACCAAACAAGCTTTAATCAAGCAATTGATTGATGCATTGGTTCAGTATTTCTTACAATTGTTGCGCTAATTTCACAGCTATTCTAATGTGATTATGCTTAACTCAATAGGTGGAAACGAGAAAGATAAGGAGTGGAATCAATGTTTAAACCTTTTGAACATGGTGATGAGTCCTCAGCAATTTATGACTTGACCCTAGAAAATCAGGCGGATTGTGTAAGTCTATATGGCAATTTGCAAATCACAAAAGATCAAGCAGGTTTAAAGGCAGCGAAAGCTTTACAAAGTTTTATCAACGAAGTGGTCATGGTGCTAGAAGCACAGAGCTTACCTGAACAGATTGAGCGTAAGCCAGAACAAGAAATTGAAAATCCATTTCTATAAAAAAACAGCCTGAAAAAGGCTGTTTTTTTATTCTAAAACCTTAGCTTTTTTCACTTGCAACGACTTTATAAATAATTGCGCCAATGATTGCACCTAAAATTGGAGCGACCCAAAATAGCCACAATTGACTCAGCGCTGCTGTCTCCGCAAAAAAGGCAACACCTGTACTACGTGCGGGGTTTACTGAGGTATTCGTGACTGGAATACTAATTAAATGAATGACAGTAAGCGTTAAACCAATTGCAATTGGAGCAAAACCAGCAGGCGCATTTTTATGTGTTGATAATAAAATAATGATTAGAAAGACAGCTGTAAGAACGACTTCGATTAAAAAGGCTGAAGCGATCGAGAAATGGTTTGGAGAGAGTTCTGCATAGCCATTTGTTGCGAAGCCTCCAGTTCCTGTAAAACCTGCTTGGCCTTGTACAATAATGTATAAAACAAATGCCGCGAAGGTTGCACCAATCACTTGAGAAATAATATAAGGCGCTAAATCTTTTGCTTCTAAACGTCCACCTACCCATAGGCCTACACTGACTGCGGGATTAAAATGTGCTCCAGAAATATGACCAAAGGCATACGCACCAGTAAGTACAGTCAAACCAAATGCGAATGCAACACCTAAAAAGCCGATCCCAAGTTCTGGAAATGCAGCTGCCAAAACAGCGCTACCACAACCACCAAAAACAAGCCAAAAGGTTCCCAAAAATTCTGCTAAATATTTGTTCATTGTTATCACCCAAATCTTTGTAAAAATAAAAAGTATGCATCCAAAATTTATTATGGATATGTTTAAGCCTTGTGAAGAAAATGTGAATTAATTCACAAAACTGCATATGCTCTTGTATAAATGCTGTAAAAAAAATGATCTGTTGTGAAACCGTTAGTGTGTCTTTAGTTTTATTAAGAATTGTAAGTTATGTTGTTGTTTCGCCATTGTTGTGGTGTTTGGTTGGTCCAAATTTTAAAAGCACGTTGAAAGGCGCTTTGTTCAGAATAGCAAAGTAATAATGCGATTTCTTGTAAGCTTAAATGCGGATCTTTTAAATATTCTGTTGCGAGCATAAAACGTACTTGTTGCACACGTTCTTGAAAGGTCGTGTTTTGCTGTTGTAAGTGGCGTTGTAATTGTCTTACCGATAATCCTAATTTTTCTGCAATAAAATCGATTTGATATTGGTTTTTTTGTAATCCAGTCAAAATTGCATGTTGTAGACGTTGATCGAGTTGAGTGGAATTGGGAAGCTTATCCAATAAAGCTTGAGCTTGTTGTAACAACAATTGCTGTAAAGTGTGATCGCCTGTTCGAAGTGGCTTAAAGGCTTCAGTAACAGGTAGAAGTAGCTGAGTTTTAGGCTGATCAAAACGGACTTTACAACGGAAATATTGCTCATAAACCGTAATGTTTTTCGGTGCTGTATTCACAAAATGCACTTCGTGTAGATTAATATCTTCACCTGACATAAATAACTTAAGGAATTGCACCATCAGCGCAATTGCAATTTCATCTGTTAATTGGGTTGGGTAGGGTTCTGGAGCTTCCCAGCGGATTGATGCGTAGGGTGGGTTAAATTCAACGACGAGAGGGCTGCCATCATAAATTAAGCGATGAAAATCATGATAACGCGCCAATGCTTCGCCCAAGTTTTCACATGACAGTGCGAGATAAGCAATAATTCCTAAATGTTTGGGTTGTACGTGTTCTGCAATTTCTAAGCCTAAACCTATCTTGGGATTTAAACGATTAAGGTCTTCAAGTAAGTCACGCCAAATGACGTAATCAAAACGTTCAAGATTTTGGACTTGTTGTAATTGTTCAGGAATTTCAATATTTTTTGTTTCGCAATAAGCCTTTAATAAATGCCCTAATCCGCCATAAACAGAGCCTGTATAGTTCTTGAGTTGGGACATCCTGTCTACTCCTTATTCTGTCGTGTTTTGTCAATATAAATATATCGTATCGTCAATACTTCGCCTACAAAAATTTATATCTTTAATAAAAATAAGGAAACATTTGGAGAAAACCATGATTAAGGGTTTTATTGCAGGTTTGGCAGTTGCAAATGCATTTGAATGGTTTGCTCATAAATATATTTTGCACGGTGTGCATCGTCCGGGTCAGCCACGTTACAGTCCTGTACCAAAAAGTATGGAATCGCATTGGGCACATCATCGTGAGGTTCGTAAGCAAGAGTTTTCTGATGATTGTTATGTTGAAGGTTTGGATAGCTGGCGTACTCGAAATGAATTAATGTCACTTGCTGTTGCGGCAGGTGTAGCTAGTGTCGTGTTTTATCCCTTTTCAAAAGGGATGTCGTTGGCGGCAGTTTATAGTGCTGGCAATTATTATTATGTACATCGCCGTGCGCACTTAGAACCTGATTGGGCAAAACGTACCATTCCTTGGCATTACGATCATCATATGAATTCGAATCAAGATGCTAACTGGTGTGTAACGCGACCATGGTTTGATTATGTGATGGGAACGCGAGTCGTATCTTCGGCTGATTTAAAAGAAGCCAATCCACTCGGTCTACCGTTACCTGCACCACTTTCAAAAGCATTGACCCAAGCGATCGAGTCGGTTTTTCCAGCGAAATGGGTCGAGCAAAAACCAAAATTAGTCAAAGCGCCTGTAGCAGAAACTGAGCAACAAGAATCAGTGGCTTAGAGGGAAATGCGACATGTGACCATAAAGCATAAGCATTGTGACGAATCGTGACGATGCTTTTATGAGTCATGTCGTGAATTGTCAATAAAATGAGTTTTTAATGTCAATATTTTTGTTCATTTTATAGCTATTTTGATTCAAGCATTTGAAATGCACAGAATTTTCAAAATGACAAGATTCACGTTTACCCTCTAGCGTTGTATAAACGCAGTTTCCATACCTTGCTCAGCAAGGTATTTTTTTGCCTGTTAGTTTTGTAAGCTCAAACCTGTGAGTAAGTAACGTCCATCACTATCTTTAAATTCTGGTGAATATTGAAAACAGATTTTCTGTTTAGGTTGAATTTGAGCCATGATTGGCAAATTTTTAGCAACAGCACGATTACGTGCAAAAACAAAAATTTGTCCTTGTTCTGTTTTAAACTCATATAGTATTTGAGTCCAATTACCATTCCTTGAATAATGCTCAATGCTTTGGTGTTGATTGAAAATTCCACAGTGGTGTTCTTGCTTGGGGTTATTCACTGCAAAATAATAGTAAATTTGATGAGCATAAACGTATAAAAAAATGATACTGGGAACACTTATAAGAGAAATTACAACACTGAGAAAAACAGACTCCTTATGTTTGAGCCAATAGATAATCAGGCCTAGACAACCAAAAAGAACAATCCAAACTAAAGTTTCATTCATATTTTTTCAGCTAAAGATTTAGGCGTAACTGAAAGCTACGCCCGTTATAGGCTTTAGAGACGCATCTCAATCCCTTGCTCAGCAAGATATTGTTTTGCTTCAGGAATGGTATGTTGACCAAAATGGAAAATAGAGGCAGCCAGTACCGCATCTGCACCGCCTTTCAAAATTCCGTCAGCCAAATGTTGTAAATTACCTACGCCACCTGATGCGATGGTCGGAATATTGACACGGTCATTGATCTGACGCATCAAGGCAATGTCATAACCAGCTTTGGTTCCATCCGCATCCATACTGGTAATCAGCAATTCGCCCGCACCGAAGTCAGCCATTTTCACAGCCCATTCAATCGCATCGATTCCTGTGGGTTTACGACCACCGTGGGTAAAGATTTCCCACTTATTTTCGCCAGTTTTTTTCGCATCAATTGCGACCACAATACATTGTGCGCCAAAACGTTGAGAAGCTTCTTGAACAAACTCAGGCGTAAATACTGCTGCCGAGTTGATACTGACTTTATCAGCACCCGCATTTAGTAATAAACGAATATCTTCAACTTTACGGACACCACCACCTACAGTTAAAGGGACAAACACGCTTTCAGCCATACGTTCTACCGTACGGTAAGTCGTATCGCGTCCATGATGGGTAGCAGTAATATCTAAAAAGGTAATTTCATCGGCGCCTTGTTCGTTATAACGACGTGCGACTTCAACAGGGTCACCTGCGTCACGAATATCAAGGAATTGAACGCCTTTGACGACTCGACCATTATCAACATCTAAGCAAGGGATAATACGTTTTGCGAGCATAAAATTTTCCAAAAAATCGCCAATAAAGAAAGGGGTGCTACACCTTCATGGAGGGAACAGGTATTCTATCAAACTTCACAGCTATTTTTTGCAGGTTTTCCATGTCGGTTTATACCCCGTTGAGTTTAGAAGAAGTTCAAGTATTCGCTGAGCCTTATGGTTTAGCGATCATTGAGCTGATTCCAATCCAAGGCGGTATTCAAAACACCAATTATTTTTTGGTGGATCAATCAAAACAACACTATGTTTTAACGGTTTTTGAAGAATTAGATGCTGAGGGGGCTGGTGAACTCGTTCCAGTACTCGATTGTTTAGGTAAGGCGGGTGTGCCTGTGGCAGTGCCCTTAAAATATGATGGTCAGGCGATTCATAGCATTGCAGATAAACCTGCTCAGATTGCACCTCGTTTGATGGGTGAACATCCTGAAGAAGCCAGTATTAAACAAGTACAGGCGATTGCCCAAGCGCAGGCAAAATTGCATTTGGCTTTGCAGGGCTTTCCTTTGGAACGTGATTTTAATCGCAATCATCAATACTGGTCTGAAGTAGCAAACCAATTACGTCCTCAATTGATTCAAGCAGATCAACAACTTTTAAATCAGGTCTTTCAATTATTTACAGTGATTACGCAAGCATATCCAAACAGACCAACAGGCTTTATTCATTCCGATTTATTTCGGGATAATACCTTGTTTGAGGGAGATCAATTACAAGGTATTCTTGATTTTTATGAACTCAATCAAGATGAGTGGCTGTTTGATATTGCGATTAGTATCAATGACTTCTGTACAGCTTATCCACAAGCCCATTTGGATATAGAAAAAGCTGAGGCATTCTTAGGTGCTTATCAAAGCATTCGTCCACTGACACAAGATGAATTGGCTTGTCTGGATATTTTCCTAGCAATGGCTGCTTGTCGTTTTTGGAGTATGCGTTTACAGGTCGCACAGAAAAATGCAGCAGAAGGGCGGACCGGTGAAGATATTTCACAAAAAGACCCTACGGAAATGCGCATGATGTTACAAAACCGTTTACAACAAGTTTTAGGTTTAGGGTAGGAATATGCGAGATCAAGGGCGTTTAGTTGAATGGTTCGATGATAAAGGCTATGGCTTTATTCAACCTCATGATGCACATAAAGATCGTGTTTTTATCCATATCAAAGACTTTGCTCGTACAGGGTCGCGTCCAATCGTGGGGTGTGCCTTGGAGTATTTAGTCATTTTGGATGAACGCGGTCGTTATCGCGCCCAGCAAGCAACTTATTTAAAAGCATCACAAGTAATTGAACACCGCAGCAAATCTGCTCAGCCGACATCTGCCAAGCGTTGGTCGGCGATGCAAGTGGGTATCGTGATTTATATCGGTTTTATGCTGATTGCAAGCTTTAGTAAATTGCTGCCGCCCTATACCTTATTATTTGTCAGCTTAATGAATGTGTTGAGTTATTGGTTGTATGCCCAAGACAAAGAAGCGGCACAATTGGGGAATCGACGTATTCCAGAGCAGACTTTGCATATCGTGGATTCTTTGGGTGGTTGGTGTGGAGGATGGCTTGCTCAGCAAAAACTGAGACATAAAACACAAAAACAACCATTTCGTAAGATTTATTTCTGTACCATAGTCTTTCATATATTGTTGATATGTTGGCTAATTTCTCCACTCAATGTGTTTTATTGATTGAGGGAGTTTGTTTTGGAGATAAATAAAAATGAATTATTCCGTTGATCAAGATCCAAACCGTACCTTAACTTTGGTTCTGTATGTACTTTATATCATTGCGATTTTTAGTGGTGGTTTGTTGGCGATTATTGCTTTGATTATTAACTATGTAAAACGTCGTGATGTACAAGGTTCGATTTTTGAAAGCCATTTTACTTGGCAGATTCGGACTTTTTGGTGGTATTTGGCTTGGAATATCATTGCATTTATCCCATTTTTCTTTCTGTTTTTTACAGGCGATAATGCCAATGCTTTTGCAGGTGTCGCACTTTCAAGTACTATATTTTGTGGGTTAGTGATTTTTGCTGCATGGGTGTGGATTGTATATCGAGCAATTCGAGGTTTAATTGCATTAAATGATAATAAGCCAATGTATCAATAAATTGGATCAACCATGATTATTGAACATGTACATTTGAATATTAAACCAAATCAAAGTGAAGATTTCGAATTAGCCTTTCAAACTGCGAAAGAGATTATTTATCCAATGGAAGGTTTGAATGCTGTTCAGCTCATTAAACATGTCGAAGACCAGCATCGCTATATTTTGATGGTTTTTTGGGATCGTATCGAAAATCATACTGAAGGTTTTAGAAAATCTCCTGAATATCAGCAGTGGAAAGCATTATTGCATCCATTCTATGATCCAATGCCCGTAGTAGAATATTATCAACCGCATATATTCTTAAAAAAGAAAGCACCCTAGATGATAAAAAGAGAGCGATTCAGCTCTCTTTTTTCTTTTCTAATATTTTGAATTTTAATTCACTGACTAAAACACCAAGCACCACTAAAAACCCACCGAATAAAGCCAATAACGGTAATCGCTCGCCTGCGATTCTTCCAAACACACCTGCCCAAACAGGCTCACCTGCATAAATAATTGCAGCACGGGTTGGATCGACCATTCGTTGTGCCCAATTCATTACAAATTGAATCAGTGCACTGGCTAAACCCAAACTAAACACTAGAATGCTTAATTGCCATGAAAAACTAGGAATATTATGTTCGCCAACCAATGGCATACTGGCAAATGATAAGAATGATGCAACAGCCAATTGAATAACTGTGACTCGTCTTAAATTAACCTTTCCTGCGAAATAACCAATCAAAATAATCTCCAGTGCAATCACAAAAGCACAAATTAATGTAAGCATTTGTCCATAGCTTAGGCTGATATTGGAGATGCCATTTCCAGTTAAAAGAACTAGTCCAATAAAAGCGAGTGCTGTCCCTAACCATGTCATGAGAGAAGGTCTTTTTTGGAAAATAACCCACATTAAAATTGGGACAAGAGGCACATACAATGCGGTTAAAAAGGCAGATTCACTACTTAAAATTGTTTGTAATGCAATGGTTTGGGTGCCATAACCAATCGCAATCACTATACCAATCGCTGTGCCTGCTAAGACCTCTTTTAAATTTAATCCACCCATTGATTTGATTGAGATTAAAAAAATTGCCAAGGCTGCGACAGCAAAACGACAGCCCACAAAAAATATAGGGCTGCTAAAATTCAGGGCGTATTGCACCGCTAGAAATGTTCCACCCCAAATCATGGTAATGAAAATAAGTGCAAATTGAGCTGCTTTGGGAGATTGAGATAAAGTTGGCACAACAACAAACCTAATATGGTGGTGCAATATATTGCACATATTGTATTATTTTAGAGTTTTGTGCAATATATTGCACTTAAATTAATTTGATTACGAATGTAAATGAACCAAGCTGAAACTGTTCTGCAATATGTAGGAAAAAATATTCGTTATTTCCGTGATCAATCACAACTCAGCCAACAAGAATTAGCTGATCGGGCAGGTGTGAGTCGACGGACTATTGCTGCCTTGGAAACAGGGCAAGTGAATATTAGCTTAGCGAAGCTAGATGCAATTGCCGCTGTTTTGGCTGTCGATTTTAAAAGACTTGTGAGTAATCCTGAGGTAAGTGAAAACGCAATTGTGAATGCGCTTGCATGGCAAGGAAAAGCTCAAGACAGCCATGCTACTCTTTTGGCTGCTGTACCAACCCATACCCAAACTGAGTTGTGGAATTGGTCACTTGCGGTAGGAGAGGAATATTGTGCTGATGCAGATCCAATCGGCTGGAGAGAACTCATTTATGTTTTAGAAGGTGAGTTAAGCCTTGAGTTTGAAAATGAAACTCGTGTGATTTGCGCAGGTCAGTCAATGCTTTTTGAAAGTGATGTGAGCTATCGTTATATTAATCGTGGTACAAGCGTATTAAGATTTATTCGTAATGTGTTGTATTAAATAAAAAAGAAGCTACCGAAAAGATAGCTTCTTTTGTACTGAATTAAAGACGATTATCATCCAACAAGAGCTGTGCTTCACGAAGGTTTAATGTGCCTTCATAAATTGCGCGACCTGTAATTGCACCTAAAATACCTTGCTGACCTTTTAAGTTGCGAACATCATCCAGATTGGTCACACCACCTGAAGCGATCACAGGTAAGCCAGAGTATTGTGCTAAATGAACCGTTTGCTCAACGTTAACACCTTGCATCATGCCATCACGTGCGATATCGGTATAAACAATGCTTGAGACACCAGCATCTGCAAAACGTTTTGCAAGATCAGTTGCCTTCACGTCAGTCACATTTGCCCAGCCATCTGTCGCAACCATACCATTAATGGCATCAATACCAACAATGATATGACCTGCAAAGCGTTTGCATGCTTCTTCAACAAATTCTGGTTCTTTTACTGCTTTTGTACCGATGATGACAAAAGATACACCTGCTTCCAAATAATGTTCGATGGTTTCAAGTGAACGAATACCTCCACCAATTTGAATTGGAAGTTCTGGCTGTGCGCGTGCAATCGCTTCCACCACAGGTTTATGAATTGGCGTACCTGCGAAAGCACCATTTAAATCAACTAAATGTAAACGACGTGCGCCTTCATCAACCCAATGTTGTGCAGTTGCGACAGGATCATCAGAGAAAACGGTATCGTCTTCCATACGACCTTGTTTTAAACGAACACATTTACCATCTTTCAGGTCAATTGCAGGGATGATTAGCATGCTTTCGCTCCTAGCGTCATCATAAAGTTTAAATTGGCTACATATTAACAAAGTATTGATCAATCGCTAAGCCTTGTCTGCTGAACCTTGAAGTATTCTTGCAATTTGTTGTCGAATTTGAGGAGGTAGTAACTGCTGATGATATAGGTGTTGGTATATCAACAATGCGGCATAAGCATCGGCGGCAGCATAATTGATTTGTTGAGGAGTTAGTTGTTTGACAGACCAGTTTGAGGTGCTGATTTTTTTGCTTTTGGCAAAATAGCGTTGGAAAATTAGAGCAATCGCAGTTTGTACACCGACTTGAGCGTTATAACCAAAACTCGAAAAACTCTTGGAAAGTTCAATCAGTGATTTGGGTTCAATCCCTTTACGGCGAAAACTACTCACATCATTTTTTAAACCAAAACCAACTTTGAGTTGATGTTCATTTTCTAAAATAGGCTTTAAGAAATTAAGAATGTCAGGCTTTACTTGGAACAGATAGGCTTTTTCATATGTTGAAAGTTGAATTAAATGGGGGCCTGTAGATTTCTCACCGACTTTGAAGGTTGGTTTAGATTCGGTATCAAATCCGAACACAGCAATGGCGTGAAGTTCAGTTTGAATTGCCATGCATTGTTCGAGTGTTTGAATCACTAAAATATTTTCAGCACTTAGATTTTGAAATGCAGGTAATGCGCGCATTTGTTCTTTGCTTAAAATAGCTGTTGCTTGCTGCATTTCCATTTTCTGAAACTCAAAACTTTTGGTTGAGCTTAAACGGTTTTGTGGCAATGAAAAAGCCAAGTGATAAAACTTGGCTTTGTAATGAAGTGAAATATTTATTCTGTATAAGAATGTTGTTGTTCAAATTGTAGTTGCTGGCTTTTCTGTATATAACTTTGGTACGCTGGAATAGCAGTCGCCGCGAGTATTAAAATACTAACTGGAAAGAGAATAATATAAATCCATGCTAAAACTTTTTCCCATCCTTTTGTTATACGTGGTGAGCCATAATTATTTGAATTATCATCACCTTTTGCACAACTTAAATAAATAAAAAAGAATAAATTAAAAAGTGGTATTAGCATTAAAAGAGATAACCAACCTGTTTGATTTCTATCATGCAAACGGCGAATAGAGAAAATAAAGCTATAGTAGATGACAGCGATATAAAGAATAATAAAAAAACCAGCAAATATGTAAAAGAAGAGAGCACCTGTGCCTGTTGAGGGGCTATAAAAACTAGGGATTAATATCGCAGCGATAATACCGACCAATACTAAAGACAAGCCAAGTAACATGTTCCATCCTAGATAGGATAGTCTGCCAAAACGCCCATTTGCACTCAAACCAGAATCATTTGCTTGAAAACTAGATGACATATTATTTTCCTGTAGTCACTGATTTTTTAAAATTAATTTTGAAACAACGTGTTGTTTGATTTTTATTCAAAACATTTGCATGATATGCAAAAAATAAAGGTAAATAAATAGAAAATAAAACTAAAAAAATAAAGCCAACTTAAAATTGGCTTTATTATCAAAAACTAAAGTCGTGTGGATGATCAAATATTCCATTCCACAAAGTTTTTTAATAGCTGTAAACCAGCGGTATGACTTTTCTCTGGATGGAATTGAGTCGCGAACAAATTGTCTTTGTGAATCGCAGTACAAAAGTTCACGCCATAATCACAGGTTGCTGCCGTGATCGCTGGATCTTTTGGTTCTACATAGTAACTATGCACAAAATAGAAACGTGCATCTTGTTCAATGTTGTTCCACATCGGATGGCTTGGATCAAGTTGATGTACTTGGTTCCACCCCATGTGAGGTACTTTCAAGTTTGGAATTTCTGGAAAGTGTTTAACAACACCGTCAAAAATACCTAAGGCATCGACACCGCCATTTTCTTCTGAACTTTGCAGTAGTGCTTGCATGCCGACACAAATGGCTAATACAGGTTTGTTAAATGCAGCTTGACGTACCACCTCATCGATCCCTGCTTCATGCATGCCTTGCATACAATCACGCATGGCACCTACACCAGGAAATACAATTTTATCTGCTTTAGCAATCAGTTTTGGATCATTGGTCACATCGACAGTTGCACCCACATGCTCTAAAGCTTTTGCTGCAGAGTGTAAATTACCCATACCATAATCAAGTAAAGCAATACGTGTCATTACAAGCTACCTTTGGTCGAAGCAATGGTATTTTCTGCACGTGGATCAATTTCACATGCCATACGCAATGCGCGAGCCAACGCCTTAAACACACTTTCGATCTGGTGATGGCTATTCTTACCCTTTAGATTGTCAATATGCAGGGTCATTAACGCATGGTTGACAAAACCTTGGAAAAACTCAGAAAACAAATCGACATCAAACGTGCCGATACGAGCGCGAGTGAATGGAATATCCATAAATAAACCCGGACGACCAGATAGATCAACAACAACACGAGAAAGTGCTTCATCAAGTGGTGCATAAAAATGACCATAACGACGTAAGCCTTTTTTATCACCTAAAGCTTGCGCAAAGGCTTGTCCCAAGGTGATTCCACAATCTTCAACGGTATGGTGATCGTCAATTTCTAAGTCACCATCGCAATGAATATCGATATCAAATAAACCATGACGCTTGATTTGATCAATCATATGGTCTAAAAATGGAACTCCAGTGTTGAGTGTGCCTTGACCTGTACCATCGAGATTGAGACGAACTCGAATTTTGGTTTCGTTGGTATTTCTTACCACTTCACTGATACGTTGCGTCATGGACACGTTCCTCAAAAAACGTCAAAAATGATTGAATTAAAAACCAATATTTCGCTGTGACGAAAAAGTGACAGCATCATAGTTTGCTCAGGAGGGTTTATCAATGCCTATTACCGTACATGCTTACAGTACACTAGATAATCTAGGAATTCGTACTCAGCTCGAGCGACTCTACGATACCAGCCCAGAGTTTGGTGATGGGCAAGATGCAATGGAGCAACTTGCGCAAAATCTACAGCAATATACCACAGTTTATACCGCTGAATTTAACACCAAAATTATAGGTGCAATTTGGGCAACAGGACAAGGTGAAAGCCGTGTTTTAGAATATATTGTCGTACATCCATCCAATCGTGGACGTGGGGTTGCAGAGCGTTTGGTTGAAGAAGTGTGCCGTATGGAAGAGGAACAAGGTGTAAAGCATTTTGAACCAGGTTGTGGAGCAATTCATCGTTGTTTATCGCATTTGGGCAAAATCTAGAATTAAAGTCTAATTGGTTTGCGATTTGCAGTAAAATTAGACGTTTGATAGAAAAATCCACAAATTTGCTTGACGCACGTGGGTAAACATTGTTTAATACGCCCACTTTGGCGCGATAGCTCAGTCGGTAGAGCAACGGATTGAAAATCCGTGTGTCCCCAGTTCGATCCTGGGTCCCGCCACCATAATTTGTATTTTCAATCCCCGATCCCATCGGGGATTTTTTTTACCCAAAATTGATTGCGTGAAAAATGGGCAATCAAATCAAAAGCTCATGATAATTATTGACTATTGAGCTGAGATACGGCTTAATACACCCCATTGGCGCGATAGCTCAGTCGGTAGAGCAACGGATTGAAAATCCGTGTGTCCCCAGTTCGATCCTGGGTCCCGCCACCATATTCAAAAAGCCCTAAACTCAAGTTTAGGGCTTTTTTTATGCATGAATCAAAATGGGATGTGTTTTGATCAAAAAATCTGTTTATGAATAAAAAGAATATGCTTCTCAAATTAACTTAGTTATCTGAATAAAAGAAAAACAATATGCTTATGCATATATTATTTTTACTGAAGATAAGTTATGCAAAAGTTGCTTGGGTTTACACTTCCTACATTATTTTTATCTGCTTTATCGTCATCAGCATTCGCGACAACAGGTTATTTTATGCATGGCTATGGGGTTAAAGCCCAAGGAGCTGCTGGGGCTTCTATTGCGGCATTTAATGATGCTCTGACCATTGCGAATAATCCTTCTGGATTGGCTTGGTTAGACAGTCGTGTCGATATTGGCGCGACTATATTTAACCCTAAGCGTTCTGCTGAAATTGAGGGGAATTTGGCAGGCGCCAACGGTCAATATAGTGGCAATGGGCGTGAATATTTTGTTCTACCTGAATTTGCGATAAATAAGAAAGTAAATGATACGGTTGCTTTGGGTTTAGCGATTTATGGTAACGGCGGTATGAATACCTCCTACAAGAAAAATCCGTATGCAGCTTTTGGGAATACAGGTGAGGCAGGGGTAGATTTAGCGCAGGTTTTTATTTCTCCATCTGTGGCTTGGCGTTATAGCGAAAATCAATCCATCGGTATTGCGACCAACATTCTTTATCAACGATTTGAAGCTAAAGGAATTTCAGGTTTTGCGCCATTTTCTGTTGATGGACAAAAACTGAGTAATAATGGTAAGGACTCTGCTACAGGCATAGGTGTTAAAGTCGGGTGGAGTGCGAAGCTAAATGATGTCGTAACTGTTGGTGCAAATTATTCTTCAAAAATTAAATCGGACAAATTTGATCAATATCGTGGTTTATTTGCACAAGCAGGAGGTTTTGATGTGCCGGAGAGCTATGGCGTAGGAGCCGCTTTTCAATTGACACCTGCATTAACTGTATTAACCGATATAGCGCGTATTAATTATTCGGATGTAGATTCAGTTGGAAATCCTTTTAGTCTAGCTTCGGTGATGGCGGGTAATGGTTTTGGTTCAGAAAAAGGTCAGGGTTTTGGTTGGAAAGATATCAACGTTTACAAGATTGGTGCGGCGTATCAAGTCAATCCACGAGTGACGATAAGAGCTGGATATAGCCATAATGATCAGCCCATCCCCCAAGATCAAACGTTCTTGAATATTCTTGCACCAGGTTTAATTCAAGATCATCTCAGTGTGGGGGCGACGTGGAATATTGATCGTGCACAGGAGTTTAGTGTTGCATATACCTATGGTTTGAAAGAAACCGTAAAAGGAAGTCAATCTATTCCTTTAAACTTTGGCGGTGGTGAAGCTAATCTTGAAATGGATCAGCATATTTTAGGTATTTCATATGGTCTGAAATTCTGATCAAAACGAAAAAGGCTGAATCAAATGGATTCAGCCTTTTTAAAGATGTGAAGCAAAAGATTAAGCGGTTTTTGCTAATTTTTCGTTTGCTAACATATGACCTGTTTCTTCAAAGTTCGCATGCCATGACAGTGCTTCACGCAGAATATGAGGTGTATGGCCACCGCGTTCGCAGGCACGATCAAAATAGTCATTTAAGGCAGCTTGATAAAGTGGGTGTACACAGTTGTCAATAATCACACGTGCACGCTCACGAGGTGCTAAACCACGTAAATCTGCTAAACCAACTTCAGTTACCAAAATGTCAACATCGTGCTCATTGTGATCAACGTGGCTTACCATTGGCACGATTGATGAAATATCACCACCTTTTGCGATTGACTTAGTAACAAAGATTGCAAGGTGAGCATTACGCGCAAAATCACCTGAACCGCCGATACCATTCATCATTTTTGTACCGCAAACATGCGTAGAATTCACGTTGCCGTAAATATCGAATTCGAGTGCTGTATTAATTCCAATAATACCTAAACGACGTACGATTTCAGGGTGGTTAGAAATTTCTTGTGGGCGTAATACTAATTTATCTTTGTAGTGTTCAAGATTGCCAAATACGCGCTCACCACATTGTGCAGATAGGGTAATTGAGCTACCAGAAGCAAATTTCATTTTTCCAGCATCAATCAATTCAAAAGTACAGTCTTGTAATACTTCAGAATACATGACCAAATCTTCAAAGTTAGAATCTTTAAGACCAGTCAAAACTGCATTTGCAATTGAACCAATACCTGCCTGTAAAGGACCTAGGTTTTTCGCTAAACGACCTGCAGCAACTTCTTTTTCAAAGAAAGCGATGAGGTGATTTGCAATCCCTTGAGTTTCATCGTCAGGTGCAGTCACAGTTGATGGTGAGTCTGCCGTATTATTAAAAACGATGCCTACGATTTTTGCTGGGTCAATTTGGATTGCAGTTGAACCAATACGATCATCGACTTGAGTTAATGGAAGTGGGGTACGTGTTGGACGATATGTTGGAATATAAATATCGTGTAAGCCCTCAAAGTTTTCGCTCAATGAGGTATTAATTTCAACGATCACTTTTTCAGCAAAAATTGCGAAACTTGCAGAGTTGCCTACAGAGGTTGTTGGTACGATATGACCATCTTCTGTAATCGCAACAGCTTCAATCACAGCAATATCTGGACGTTTAAGCTGTTGATTACGCATTTGCTCAACAGTTTCAGACAAATGTTGGTCGATGAACATTACTTCACCATTATTAATGGCGCGACGTAAAGTATTGTCAACTTGGAATGGCATACGACGAGCAAGTACACCTGCTTCCGTCAATTGTTTGTCTAAGTCATTCCCTAGGCTTGCACCTGTAATTAATGTGATTTTTAACGGATTTTTTTTAGCTTGTTCGACCAATGCTTGTGGCACAGCTTTAGCTTCTCCAGCACGAGTAAAACCACTCATACCAACCGTCATATCATTTTCAATAAAGCGAGCAGCCTGTTCAGCGCTCATCACTTTGTCATGTAGGGTAGCAAGGCGAATACGACTTAAAGACATGATCCATTCTCAATATACTTCTTAGTTAGATATGGATTTTAGCGTTAAAACTTGAAAAGGGAATTGGACTACGGCTAAGGTCTAATATGTGAAATGCGTGATACTTTTTCAGAGATAAAAAGAGTTATTTTTCCATCACGAATTGTTTTAAAAGTGTCCAGTTATGGTCTGTTTAATTTTATCAATCGCATTCGTTTGAGATTCTTCAAGATTTTCATGGTTGAGTGGAAGTGAAATCACCACTTCTAAACCACCTTGCTCGCGATTGCGAATGCTAATTTGTCCCTGATGAATGTCAACAATACGTTTTACAATGGCTAAGCCGAGGCCACTTCCTTGAATCGTACGTGCTGAATTACCACGAACAAAGGGTTGCATGAGTTCTTCAACTTGATCTGGTGGAATACCTTCACCATGATCAGCGACGGTAATCAGAATATGATCATCGACATGGCTTGCTGATAATTCAATTGGTTCTGCGCCATAACGTTTGGCATTGTTGACTAAATTCGCAATCAAACGTTTTAAGGATAGGCTTCGCGCAGGGATGATAGGGAGCTCTTGTGCTTCAAAACGAATATCTAAGGGCTTAAATTGTACAGCGACTTCTTGAAGCAATGTATTGATATTGGTTTGTGATAGTTCTTCATCAGATCCATCTCGCATATACGAAATAAATTGATTCAGGATCGCATCCATATCATCTACATCGTAAATTAGACCTTCGCGGAAAAACTCATCTGGGAGCATTTCTGCGGTCAGGCGAATACGCGTCAGTGGCGTACGTAAATCATGTGAAATTCCTGCTAGCATGATTTGTCGATCGCGTTCAGTTTGTTCAAGCGTATATACCATATGGTTAAATGCTTGGTTTACTTGACGTATTTCGAGTGGTCCATGATTGGTATCAAGATAAGGTGCTTTACCAGTTTTACTATAATTGTTGGCGGCATTCTGTAATCGACGTAATGGTCGATTCATTTGTCGGACTAGAATTAAAATAATAATTGAAGAAATAATAGGAACGCCAAATAGCCATGCTGCAATCAGTTCCACGCTGTAGTTGGTATACGTTTTTAATGGTTCACGCACCCAGTTACCATGCATTTCAGGGGTTTGAATCCAAATACGTGGAATCGGTTTGAATTTAAAATATACAGTAACGTTATCAGCGTTATCGACTCCCAGCTCTTTCGCAAGTTTGGTTTCGATTTGGTTGGTAAATAACTCGGCTAAGAATTTATCTTCAATTTTTGGAAATTCTTTGGGGTCAGTGATGTATTCAATACCAATACGGTTTTTAAGCCATGTATCGACATCAACTTCTGTATCACGATGTAAAATACGGATATCTGGATTATTGACTAATTCAAGTTCAATGGCGAGATAACGCGCATGTTGTTGTAATTCTGGTAAATATAAAGTTCGCCAAAAGAACCACAAGGACATAAACAAGCTAAAAACGACCGTGAACAATACCAAGATCGTGGTACGCATGGCCGCAGAACGTGGTTTAATTTTATCTAAAAAACGTTCCCATTTTGTTCGCGGTCTTTCTGAATAAGTCGCGAAATCTGTAAATGCTTGTGGATCAATTGGTTCAAGTTTCAATGAAGAATTTCCTAAGTTTACTCTGCACCATCTGGAACAAATACGTAACCTACACCCCAAACGGTTTGAATATAACGGGCACGCGCAGGATTATCTTCGATTAAGCGACGTAGACGAGAGACTTGGACATCAATCGAGCGTTCCATAGCACCCCATTCACGACCACGTGCCAAATTCATCAATTTATCACGAGTTAAAGGTTCGCGAGGATGTTGAACCAAAGCTTTTAATACCGCAAATTCACCAGTCGTTAACGTGACCACCTGACCTTCACGCGTTAAAGTACGGGTAGAAAGGTCGAGCGACCATGGACCAAAACTTACGACTTCAACTTGTTGACTTGGTGCACCTGGTACTTCACGGACTTGGCGACGTAAAACGGCACGAATTCGCGCTAATAGCTCATTTGGGTTGAATGGTTTTGGTAAATAATCATCTGCACCCGCTTCAAGACCCGCAATACGGTCAGAATCACTACCACGTGCAGTGAGCATAATAATAGGTGTGTCGATATTAGACTGACGTAAACGACGGCAAATACTTAAACCATCTTCAACAGGCAACATAAAATCTAAAACGATAAGCGAAAATAATTCACGTTGTAGTAAACGATCCATTTGCGTTGCGTCATGGGCTGTTTTTACCACAAAGCCTTTATCTTCTAAAAAGCGTTGTAATAGGGTACGCAGACGCACATCATCATCGACCACTAAAATGCGTTCGACGCGATCTGTCTCATGATGTACGGTTTCCGTCGATTCGGCAGGTACAACTAAACTCATGATGTGCTCCTTTATCGTTTATTGTCATCGTCTTTATGCAATGCTAGGGAGTATACGATTCATTGCACGGTTTTGGCTATGTTATAAAGCAACAAATATTGCCAATAAAATCAAGAGATAGATACCAAATGTATACAGGTAAAATTATGACAATCGATCTATTTTTCAATATTTAGGCGAAAAATTCTTAGTATTTTATAAGTATTTATCAATTAGCATAATCTACTCTAAAAATATTCAAAAAAACAATAGTGGATTTTATAGTCACGGACTTTATAATCAGTGCTTTTAGACTTAACCCTTGTGGAATCAATCACGATGACTGACTTAGTTCAGCAGTTGGCAAATGAACTTGCCGTACGTCCAAACCAAGTAGAAGCTGCTATTCGTTTAATTGATGAAGGCGCTAGCGTTCCTTTTATTGCACGTTACCGTAAAGAAGTCACGCAGGGCTTAGACGATACGCAATTACGCCAACTCGACACACGTTTAACTTATCTACGTGATTTATACGAGCGTCGTGAAAAGGTGATTCAATCTTTACAAGAACAAGATAAATTAAGTGATGATTTATTGGCGCGCGTGAATGCAGCAGAAACTAAAAATGCATTAGAAGAAATTTATGCACCGTACCGTCCAAAACGTACCAGTAAATCATTTAAGGCAAAAGAAGCTGGTTTAGGTCCAATAGCTGAAAAAATTATTGCCGATCAAGTTGATCCAATTGAGGCATTGGCAGGTTTTAGTCATGAAGACTATCCAGATGTCGAAAGCCAACTTGATGCAATTCAGCACATCTTGATTGATGACTGGGCACAAAATATTGGATTAACCACTGAATTAAAACAAATTTTCTCTAAAACAGCAGTTCTTAAGAGCGCAGTTGCTTCTGAAGAGAAAAAAGAAGTCGGTAAAAAATTCCGTGATTATTTTGAGTTTTCTGAAAACCTAAATAAATTACCTTCGCATCGTTTATTGGCGATGTTACGTGGTCGTCAAGAAAATGTATTGGGTTTAAAAGTGGACGGCGAAGATGATACGCCGTTAGCTCGTATTGAAACGGAATATAATCTTGATCAAATTCAGCCACAAAGCCGTCAAGATTATTTAAAACAAACTGCAAAATTATTTTGGCTTGGTAAGATTCGTCCGCAAATCGAACATTCATTATTGACTGATAAGCGCTTAGCTGCTGAAGCTGAAGCAATGGATGTGTTTGCTGAAAATCTACGTCATTTACTTCTTTCTGCACCAGCAGGTGGTCGTACTACTTTAGGTGTTGATCCTGGTATCCGTACAGGCGTAAAGCTTGCGGTTGTGAGTGACGCAGGTGATGTTCTAGCACATAGCACGATTTACCCGTTTGCACCGAAAGAAGATAAAGAAGGTTCAATTGCAGAGCTAGCTCGCTTATGTCGAGAGTTCCACGTGGAACTTATTGCGATTGGTAATGGTACAGCGAGTCGTGAAACCGAAGCTGTTGTTGCTGAGATGATGGCTGCAAATACTGATTTAAAACTCACGCGTATTACGGTCAGTGAAGCTGGAGCATCGGTTTATTCGGCAAGTGAACTTGCTTCTCAAGAATTACCAGAGCTTGATGTTTCAATTCGTGGAGCAGTATCGATTGCTCGTCGTTTACAAGATCCATTGGCCGAACTCGTTAAAATTGATCCTAAATCAATTGGTGTGGGTCAATATCAGCATGATGTGAATCAAACTGGTTTGGCAAAAACACTGGATGCAGTTGTTGAAGACTGTGTGAATGCGGTGGGTGTGGATGTGAATACCGCATCTCCAGCGATCTTGGCATATATTGCAGGTTTAAATAAATCGATTGCACAGCAAATCGTTGAATATCGTAAAGAACATGGTCGTTTCGATAACCGTCAAGCCTTGAAAAAAGTGCCACGTTTAGGTGAGCGTACTTTTGAACAATCAGCAGGCTTCTTGCGTGTTCAAAATGGTTCTGAGCCATTGGATGCATCAGCAGTTCATCCAGAAAGTTATGGCGTGGTTGAAAAGATTGTTGCAGCAAAAGCCACAACAGTAAAAGACATTATTGGTAATACTGAAATTATCCGCCAAGTCAAAGCAGATGAGTTTGTCGATGACAAATTTGGTTTGCCGACGATTCAAGATATTTTAGCTGAACTTGAAAAGCCGGCTCGTGATCCACGTCCAGAGTTCCGTACTGCCAAGTTCCGTGAAGATATTACGGAAGTTGCGCAACTGACTGAAGGCATGCAGCTCGAAGGTGTGGTGACCAATGTGACTAACTTCGGCGCGTTCGTAGATGTGGGTGTACATCAAGATGGTTTAGTGCATATCTCTGAGCTTGCAAATGAATTTGTTTCTGATCCACATAAAGTGGTGAAACCAGGTCAAATTGTGCAAGTACGTGTGATGCAAGTTGATGTGGAACGTAATCGTGTGAACTTAAGTATGCGTGCAGAGGGCTCTGCGCCTGCTAAAGCACCACGTCAGCAACAGCGTCCACAGCAAGAGCGAACTGAACGTTCAGAGCGTAAGCCTCAAGGTCAACGTCCACCGCGTAAAGAAGGTGACTTTAAGCGTCCACAAAATAACAAGCCAAAAACTGAAAAACCGCAAGAGCAAAAAATCGGTGGTTTAGGTGCTTTGTTATTACAAGCAGGGATTAAAGGCTCTAAATAAGTGTTTAACTGTAGCAATTTTAACAGTTGCTCAGGCTAAAAGTAGATTGTAATTCACAGAACTCCCTACGGGGAGTTTTTTGATGCCTTAATGATCAGTTTGATTTTTTAACGACAAAAGTTGTTGTTCGCGTAATTCAAGCTGTATAACATTCTTGTCATTTGATGCAGTTTTTAACGTTTGAATATCATGAACAATTTCGTTCAGTAGATTTTGATAATTGTCAGTATTCAGAATTTGGGCAGCGAGTACAGTACCTTCAGTTTCAATATTATAATTTAAGCTAATTTTTCGTAATAAATTCAAAGCAAATGGAGGGCATAGTAATATATCAAGTAAGAGTTGCATGACCTTTGACCAAGATAGTTGTAATACTTTTCTTTTGGTGATCACAAAAATAATTGAAAAAACATTAAGCAAATAAATGAGACTAACCGTAATCGTAAGTGCGATATAGCCAAATTTAAATATAATCAGAATGGGCAGAATGCCTATCGTTAGCCAGAATAATAAAATATTAAGGAATTGTAATGGTCGTAGGGTTTTGCTGATTATTTTTATATTGTCCTCACTATCTAAATGAGTTGGTGAAGAAATGTTTTTTATTTTCCAAGCACATTTAAAAATAAGTTGGTGGGATAAAAATAGATTTGGAATAACCAGATATTTATTAAAGCAATTTAGCGTTTTTGAAATGTGCTGGAAATTAAAGATGGGGCGAATACCCTTTGTAATATTGAATTCATTATAAAAATAGAGTTGAGCCGAGTCATAAATATAGAACCCGACTATCCCAATCACAATCAATATGTCGAAGGGTAAATGCATTTAAAATTTATTTCTTTTTGAACAGTGAACTTATCCATCCACCGACTGCAATTGCGCCAACTGCAATAAATTTCCATGCTGCCGCAAAGAAAGTGGCAACAATTGCCCAAAATCCTTTTTTTGTTGCGACAACGGCAGCCCCACCTGCGATTAATGCAGCTAAACCATATTCTGCAACTTTATCACCTTCACGATATTCAGCATATTTCTCACCAAAATTATAATCAAAGCCTTTTAGGCTTGATTTAAATTCATCAATATTTTGGGTGAGATGTTCTTCATCTGAAACCAGTGTTGCGCTGGTCACACCTGTTCTTCCTAAGATACGAATCGTGTAGTTGATCGCTTCAGAATTAGAGTCATCACGTATTTTTAATGCCCATTCTAGACGTTTGGTTTGGTTATCATAATGCGGTGGTACAGCCCAACCAACAGTATAAAGTTTTGGTAAACCTTGGCGTGTACGTTCTTCATTTGAGGGGGCATCAGATTCTTTTAATTGTTTTAATAATGCATCAGCATCAATTTTTTCATCATCTTTGACATAACCTGATGGATCAAAATCAAAAGTAGCCCACCATGAATTATCTGGTGCGACTAAAATATTAGTACTGCCACTAGTCAAGTTCCCTGTGAATTCTAAAAATTTGTCTGAATTTATTGGGTCTAAAAAACCTTCATCTTTCAGCGTATTTAAAGTCGCAACATTGGCGACATTTTCTTTTTTGGGCCCTAAATGCCAATCCAATTTTGCCATCGGATTTTCTTCAGTTTGTTGTGCCGGAGCTGCATTGGATATTGTTTCTTCTGTGGATGCTGATGCATAGGCATAACTTGGTATAGAAGTTGTCCCTAATATCGAAAGACTCAGCGCAATTGCATAGTTTAATGGCATTAATTTTTTTTGGTGCAAAGGATTAAACATAAAAATCTCACAATCATTATTAGCTATTCGTTTTATTGCAATTTATTACATAAATTATGAGTGCATTCTAAAATACTTTTTATCAGAAGTTAAATTAATTTTAAGGATATAATATTTATTTATAGGGTTATTTAATTCAACTGAATATTTTCTTTGATTATCATCTTAGGATTAATTCGATTTTAAAGCCCTTGAATTGAATGGATATGATGATTTTAAAAACCTTTTATTGAAATGTAGAGCTAAATTATTTTTAGTACATAGCAATTTTGTTCTATAAATCTATCTAAATCGCGTTAACCTGAAATGATGCATACATGCCTTAGGAGGTCGTGATGTCGCGCAGACCTCGAGAACAAGTTGATTACTTACACCTAAAAGAATTAGGTGGTTTGGAAATGTTGAAAGCCAGTTACTTTCAACAGGAGTTTTCACGACATGTTCATGAAGGCTTTTGCATTGGGGTGATCGAGGAAGGGGCACAACGGTTCTATCGTACAGGTGGCAATCATGTTGCACCTCAAGGCGATATTATTTTAGTGAATGCCGATGAAGTGCATACAGGCTCATCTGCCGTAGAAACCGGTTGGCGTTACCGCGCGATTTATCCGACTCCTGAAATTTTCCATGAATTAACCCGTGATCTCACTACTGTACACGGCACAGCACCGTGGTTTAGAGAAGCAGTGTTGCATGATGAAGGTTTGGCACAGCAATTACGATTACTTTTTGATTTACTTGAACAACCGAATAATAAGCTGCTTAAACAAACATTATTTTTGTCGACAATTGCTTGGCTAATCTCAAAATATAGTCAAACCAAGCCTCAAGCCACTGATCTGAGCAATGCCAAACAACGTATCTTAAATATTAAAGAATTAATGGCGAGTATGCCTGAGCAAGAGTTTTCCCTCATCGAATTGGCGGAAATGGCAAATCTCAGTCAGTGGCATTTTTTACGTCAATTTAAAAAGCATGTTGGACTCTCTCCACATGCATGGCTCATTCAGGCACGTTTGCAGCAATCACAAAAATTATTAAGACAAGGTCTAAATTTATCCGAGGTGTCACAGCAATGTGGTTTCTCGGATCAAAGTCATTTTAATCGACATTTTCGCCAAACTTTTGGAATTACACCGGGTGGTTATACTGCCTCTCTCAAATAAAACAGCAATTTTATACAAGCTTCATGGAATCCTTTTTGGCATAGTCTATTTTCGTTAATGAATAATTGTGATGTTGATGTTAGGTGAAAGCACAGACGACACTCCGATGACCGAATCACGGGCATTTTTAAATGGAGTGATCAAAATACTGCCATTGTGTTTTGCGGTGTTGCCGTGGGGTTTACTCGCGGGTTCAATGGCGATTCAAGCAGGGCTAACGACTTTACAAGCGATTGGGATGTCTGCATTGGTCTTTGCTGGTGCAGCACAATTAATGACATTAGGTTTAGTCATGGCAGGAACGCCTGCAATCACAATTATCATTTCTGTTTTTTTGATTACCACACAGCATTATTTATATGCACTGTATTTACGTGAAGATATTTCTAAACAGCCTTTAAAAGATCGTTTGATGTTGGGCTTTTTATTAACTGATGAATTGTTTGCAGTGAGTATTAAAAAGCAACAGCATTATATTCACTATCTGTTAGGCGCAGGACTTTGCTTTTATTTATGTTGGGTTCTGTTTAGTGCTTGTGGGGTCTTTCTCGCTGCCGCAGTTCCTAATTTAGATCAATATCATCTCGATTTTTCCATTGTTGCGACATTTATTGCAATCGTGGTTCCATTTATTAAAAACTTAAATACTTTGGTTGGGGTATTGGTTTCAGTGATTCTCACCGTTGTTTTTCTAAGCTTAGGTTTTAAAAGTGCTGCGATTATGGCAGGTGTGATTGGAATGTTTGCGGCAACCTGCTTGCAGAATTTTAGGGAGCGTACAGCATGACTTGGTTTCTCCTGATTATTCTCGCAATTGTGGTGTTTATGAATCGCTATATTTTGCTTGAACCGAATCTGCCTTTGCGTTTACCCAAATGGTTTCAACAGTCTTTGCAGTACTCCGCACCATGTTTGTTATCGGCAATTGCAACACCGATTGTTTTTATGGATGAACATGGTGTATTTCGTTCGACTTTACTGAATCCGTATTTTCTTGCCACGATTTTAACGATTTTGATTGCGTATAAAGTCCGTCATACCTTGTTAACGATTATTTTGAGTTTGGCGTGTTTTTATGGATTGGTGTTTTGGTTGAATTAATGGATTGGGAGCATATAGATTATGCTCCCAGTTTTTATTGCCAATGTTTTAACGCGTGGTGTATCCACCATTGGCGAAAATGGTTTGTCCTGTGATCCACCAACCATCAGTCACTAAGAAACGTACTAAGGGTTCAATATCTTCGATCTTGGTTAAGCCGCCTAAGGCTGATGCTGATTTATGATAAGCCACAGCTTCTGGTGCTTCCTGACCATAGAAAAATGGTGTGTCCATTGGGCCAGGTGCAACGGCAGTCACTGAGATACCGCGCTCACCAAATTCCTTGGATGCCGCACGGGTATAGTGTTCCACAGGGGCTTTCAAGCCTTCATAAGTGGAATAAAGTCCTGTATAGGCAGCAAGTAAACTGGTCACAATGGTACAGATTTTCCCATTGGCATTGAGATGACGACCTGCCGATTGAATAAAGAAATAGGCAATTTTATTGTTGATGTCATTCATGCCATCAAACTCTTGTTCAGTGGTATCTAAATACGGTTTTTTGAGCACGCGCCCGACGGTATTAATCGCGATATCCACACCGCCAAATTCTGCTTTAGCTTGAACAAATAAGTCTTCAATGTTCTGGATATTGGCTAAATCTGCTTGTACTAAAATTGCTTTAACACCCAGTGCTTGTACGGCTTGTAAGGTTTCTTCAGCATCGGATTGTGTTGCGGTACTATTGTAATGAATCAATAAATTTGCTCCTTGTTCAGCAAATTTACGCGAAATTAATCCACCTAAGTTTTTTGCACCACCAGTAATCAGTACCGTTTTTCCTTTTAGATTATGTTGTGACATTGCTTTATTCCTCATGTTGTTTTTGCATAAAAAGCATCCTAATTGAAGTTATTTGTTTGAAATAGTTGTTAGTATTGAACTGATTGTGCAGGAAAGTTGAATAATAAAATGGATAAAATTGAGCGGTTAAAGATTTTTTGTCTGGTGGCTGAGAAACAGTCTTTTGCTCAAGCCGCGTTGCAATTGGGTTTACCTCGTTCCAATGTGACTTATGCGATTCAAGCTTTGGAAAAAGAATATGAAGTATTACTGTTTTATCGCACTACGCGTAAAGTTGCGTTAACGCATGAAGGCAGTTTATTTTATGAGGAGGCAATACGTCTGGTCACTCAACTTAAAGAGCTGAATCGTTTTAAAACGCAGGTACGTAGCCAAGAGGGCAGGATCAGTATTGGCATGCCGAAACGCTTGGCAACACAAGTGTTGATCCCTCATCTATCCGCATTTTATCAACGCTATCCTAAAGTCAAAGTATTGATTAATGGCAGTGATGATTTTTCAAATTTGATTGAACAACAACTGGACTGTGTGGTGCGCGTTGGGCAGGTTCAGGATGAATATTTACTGATTCGACCTATTAAGAACACTCAAATTTGGACATTAGCTTCGCCTAAATATTTGGCAGAATTTGGTCATCCCCAAAACTTTAATGAATTAGAACAGCATTTTGCTGTGGATTATCATGTGGCAAAGCATTATCGAGAATTAAGCGAATTAAGCTTTCAGAATCACCGTGTCAAAATTCCTTATCGTTTACTGGTTGAAAATACGGAAGCTTATATCCAAGCAGGTTTAGCAGGTATAGGTTTAATTCAAATTCCTGAATTTGATGCAAAATCTTATGTGCATAAAGGCCAGCTAATACGTCTATTTACTGATATCCCAAGCTCAGAATTGCCTGTAAATATTTTGCTGACGGATCGACAATATCGCCCAAAATATTTTCAAGACTTTATCGACTGGTTAGATGAACGACTTAAAAATTTGCTTTAGCTTTGTAGGAACAACAGCTCAGCTCACTTTGACATCAGCATAAATTTACAGTAAAACTAGAAATTAGAGTAATTACTCTAATTTCTATAGGTGGATAAAAATGCAGATTGGTCGACAAGCATGGATGGCTCAAACTTCAGGTGATTTGTCTTTAAAAGATCGTATGACCTTATTGAGTCATAGCCTATTCCCTGTGCTCAAACAAAGTATAAAAATGTATGCTTTAGCAGGTCGCTCTAAGCAAAAACATGAGTTTTTGAGTGTGGATGACTTATATTTGCCTGATAGTCATGATGTCAAACAGGCAATTGAAAAGATGCAATCCTGTAGTTCAGTGAGTTTACAGAATCATTGTTTAAGGACTTGGCATTATGCCGTTGCATTTTCCAAGATACAGCATTTAAAACATGATGCTGAATTATTGGCGGTATCTTGTTTGCTCCATGATTTGGGCATGACTGAGCAACATTATCAGCATCATGAAAATTGTCGTTGTTTTGCAGGACAGGGCGCTTATGCTGCTCAAGGCTGGTGTTTAGCGCAAGGATGGCAACCACCACGTGCAGATCAATTATTTGATGTTATCAGTATGCACATGAATCCTTATGTTGCGGTTGATGAGGGCGTTGAGGCACATTTGCTACAGCAAGCTGCCAGTTGCGATGTAATTGGCAGTCGTGGTTTTGAATTTTCTTCTGAATTTAGACAACAATTATTTGAGCAATATCCTCGTTTAGACTTTAATCAGCATATGATTGAATTTACTCAAAAAGAGGCACGTATTCGTCCAAAATCGCGAACAGCAATGGTAGTAAAAAGTGGGTTTAAGCAATTGGTTCATCTCAATCTCTATCTTGATTAAACGATCAGAAATAAAAAAACCACTTTAGCGAGAACAAAAGTGGTTCAAATGAATCATTGATTTTATTAGTGATCATGCTCCAAATATTTAGGTTTTTTCGGTAATGCCAAACTACAGAAAAAACAAATAATCAGCATAATAATGACATAAACGAAGAAGATATTTTCAATGCCTGCGTCTTTAAATATCAGGGCAACTGATGGTGCTGAACCACCAAATAAGGCATTACCCACCGCATAAGAGAAACCAACCCCTAGGGCACGGACATGGGGAGGGAACATTTCAGCTTTGACTAAACCACTGATCGAGGTGTAGAAGCTCAGCAACATCATCAAGAAAATGAGTAATAAGGTAATGATGATAGGTGAATCAGCAAAACTCCGCATACCTGTGACCATGACTGGGTAAATAAAGATCGCACTCAACAAGCTGAAAGCGAGCATGGAAGTACGGCGACCAATTCGGTCAGAAAGCATTCCAAAAAATGGTTGTGCTAACATAAAGACAAAGAGTGCTGTGGTCATGATGAAACCCACTGTTTTACCATCGATACCAATATTGGTGAGATAGGTCTTTGAATAAACTGTCACAACATAAAAAGTGAGTGAACCCGCAGAGGTATAACCGACCACTAAGAGAAAGGTTTTCCAATGCTGCTTTAATAGAGCAACTAAGCTTCCTGATTCTTCGCGTTGAGCATCTTCATGGGAAAGAGTTTCTTCTAAGCGACTTCGTGCAGCAAGAGAAAGCAAAGCAGCTACACCACCGATCACAAATGGAATACGCCAACCGCCATCATTTAATTGTTGCTCCGTCATAAAACCAAGCAAAATCACCCCAAGTAAACTGGCAAGAAGTTGTCCACCAGATAGCGTGACATATTGAAATGATGCGAAGAATCCACGTTGCCCTTTTAACCCTAACTCACTCATATACGTGGCGACAGCACCATATTCACCGCCAACAGATAGACCTTGTAATAAACGAACCATCAGCAGTAGAAAAGGAGCAAACATTCCAACTTGTTCATAAGTCGGTAATGCAGCAAAAAGAAAAGAACTGAGTGCCATAAGGCAAATTGAAATCACCATGGATTGCTTTCGACCATGTCGATCCGCAATACGACCAAACAACCAACTGCCTATTGGTCGCATAAAGAAACTGGCCGCAAATACTCCCCAGACATAAATGGCTTTAGTGGTTGAATCCATATCTGGAGCAGTCAATGCATGAGTAAAATAAGCAGCAAAAACGGCATAAATATAAAAATCGAACCATTCAACGAGATTCCCTGATGCTGCACCGACAATGCCTTTAATACGGCTGAGTCTTTCTTCCTTACTATATGTTTGGTTCATTCCTATTCCTTTTTTAATCCCATCAGGTATTTTTTATTTAACTTTTAATCAATGTTATATACCGCTGAAAAACATGAAAATGACACTATTTTGTATACTTTTTATAGCGATATTTTAAATAAAAAGAGATTTTAAGGAGGCAGAAATGAAACTAAAATTAGGAAATAAAATTAAACTTAGAGTCTAACATGCTGAAAAATAATTAATTTATGTCAGGAATAGGGCAATCTGCTCTAAGTGGGCAAGCAGCCCCTTGTGTAAAGCGACTTAACATGGTTTTGATATGCAGTAATTGTGAAATTTTTTCATCAATCATATTCAATTTGTCTTGAAAAATATCGTGTACTTGAATGGCGGGGATTTCTCCTTGTGCTGTTAGTGCCAAAATTTGTTTAATTTCAGTGAGAGAAAATCCTAAATTTTTTGCAGTTCGTATTAATTGTAATTGTTGTAGTGTTTGTTCTGGATAATCCTTATAGCCATTATTGCGGGTGATAGACTGAATTAACTGCATTTTTTCATAAAAACGGATGGTATCTCGGCTTAAATCAGTTTGTTTTGCGAGTTGTCCAATTAACATGATCTCATCCTTATTATTTTCAAAGTGCAATAAAAAATTGCTTGACTATAGAGTGTACTCCATCCTTTAGCCTATTCCTATCTTCAAAAATAGGATCTAAAACATGGAAAATAATCCGATAAAATTTCAGCAAAAACAGATTGCGCTAGTTGCTGGAGCAACTGGATTTGTTGGGCGATTTTTAATTGCAGAATTATTAAAGAATGGGCATCAGGTTTTTGCGTTGTTACGACATCAGTCAGTACAACAAGCGAGTTTAGAACAATGGTTCAGTGCTCAACACATCCCTACACACAGACTCACATTTATTCAAGGTGATGTGACTAAGCCTAAGTTGGGAATCAGCGAGCAAGATTGGAAAAAATTAAGTTCAGTGAATACGTTATATAACAGTAGCGCGCTTTTTGCATGGAACCTGAGTATGCAACAAGCGCGTGTTGTGAATGTAGATGGCGCATTAAATTTACTGACTTGCGTAACACAACATTGTCATTTACAACGTGCTCTACATGTTTCAGGCTATATGTTGACCCTACAATCGCATTTACAGCAAGCAGGGGTGTGTTTGGAACAACCCAATCGAACCGATTGGCAAGCAGTGTATCAACAATTAGGTGCATATGAAGCCTCCAAAATAGAGGCTCATTACGCTTGGATAGAATGTGCTGAAAAGCTTTCGATTGATTGGACGATTATTCATCCTGCTACAGTCTGTGGTGATGCTTTATCAGGTGAAATCCCTCACAATCAACCAATTGCTCAAATGATTGATTTATTAAAGCGCCGTAAAATGAGTGCAATTCCTGCAACACCAAAACATTATCTGCCTTTGGTGAGCGTAGATGATCTATGCCGAGTGATGGTGCGAGCTGCAACAGATTCAGGTTTAGTGAACCAGTCCTTATTAGTTGCCTCAGAGCAGAACATTCCTTTGTCTGAATTGACGCAAATGATTGCTCAACAATTAAATGTCTCCGCACCGCAACAACATGTGCCGCTGGCTATTTTACGATTAATTTTGAAATGGACATGGTTGGCAAATCAATTAGAAATGTCGGCTGAGATGTTAAGTTTTTTGAGGACTGAACAACTGGATTTAGAACCGCTTAAACAATTTAGACAGCGTTGGGATATACAGACAGGGGATTTAGCGGATGCCATTACAAAAACAACAGATTGGATGAAACAAACAACATCTACACAAATTGTTTAAATCATAAAAAAAACAGCGTATCAAGAGATACGCTGTTTTTAAAATCGGAATCAAAAGATTACCAGTGTTCACCTGGGAACAAACGCGCATAGGCACGTTGTACAAGATTTAATTTCTCTTGCTCACCGATAGATGCTGTAGAGCTTGGAAATAAGTTAAAGCCGATAGACATCAAAATATTATTTACATCTGGTGCAATTGCATAAGTAATCGATGCAAGACGACCTAAGTTGGTTGCAATCTTCTTCGGACGTTTCACAATCGCATAAGCAATCAAATCCGCTGCTTGTTCAGGAGAAAGCGTTGGTACATATTTATAGATTTTGGTTGGTGCAATCATTGGTGTGCGCACTAACGGCATATAAATCGAAGTGATTGCAATTTTGTGCGAGTGAACTTCAGCAGATAAACAACGGCTAAATGCATCCAGTGCTGCTTTTGATGCAACATAAGCAGAGAAGCGGGTTGCATTTGCAAGTACACCAATCGAACTGATATTGATGATTTGGCCATCTTTACGTTGCATCATGTGTGGCAACACATTTAACACTAAACGAACTGCACCGAAATAATTCAATTGCATGGTGCGTTCGAAGTCATGGAAACGATCAACAGACTCATGTACAGCACGACGAATTGAACGACCTGCGTTATTAACCAAAATATCAATGTGATCAACAGCAGCTAAAATTTCTTTTGAAACTGCATCAATTGATTCCATGTCGTTAAGGTCACATGGAAAAACAGAAGCTTTTCCACCCTCAGCTTCAATCTCAGCTTTGACTTCGTCTAATTTTTCTTTAGTACGAGCAAGCAACAAGACATGAGCACCTGCCTGAGCGAGGTATTTTGATACCGTTAAACCAATGCCACTTGATGCACCAGTGACAACAATAGTTTTCCCGTCGACTTTTTGTTGAAAAAGTTTTTTGAGTTTTGCGTTCATGTAAGTTACCTACATTAATCAAGCTGTTGTTTGCAATGCTTTTTTATTGCGATTAAACATTGCACTTTATTTTGTATTAATATTAACCGATTTTTTTTGTTTGTCTAGTGTAAATATTTGAAATATAATAAATTTTTTAGAGTAAAAACTCTAAAACTAAATATAGGGATAGTTGAAAAGGAAATAAGTTTTTAGTTTATTAAATAAAAAAACAGCCTCTACAAGAGAGGCTGTTTGATGTACTGGCGTTTAAACTTGAGCGAGGGCTTGTTCTAGATCTGCAAGCAAATCATCAATATGTTCGATACCGATCGAAAGGCGAACTAGATCTTCGCTGACACCAGCAGATTTAAGTTCTTCAGCGTTGAGCTGGCGATGGGTTGTAGTAGCAGGGTGACATGCCAAGCTTTTGGCATCACCAATATTGACCAAACGCGTAAAGAGTTGTAATGCATCGATAAAGCGAGTACCGCCCTCTAAGCCATCTTGCACGCCAAAAGAAAGAATTGCTGAAGGTTTACCTTTCACATACTTTTGTGCCAAATTATGCTGTGGATGGTCACTTAAACCTGCATAATTGACCCATTTTACTTTTGGATGTTGTTTCAAATAATTTGCAACTTTCAGTGCATTCTCCGTATGGCGCTCCATACGAAGGCTTAAAGTTTCTAAACCTTGTAAGATCAAAAATACACTTAGTGGACTAATCGCAGCCCCTGTATTGCGTAACGGAACAACGCGTGCACGTGCGATATAAGCAGCTTCACCTAGAACTTCAACATAATTCACGCCGTGGTAGCTTGGATCTGGTGTATTCAACGCTTTAAAACGTTCAGGATATTTGCCCCAAGGGAATTTGCCACTATCAATAATGACACCACCAATACTATTGCCATGTCCGCCAATGTATTTCGTCAGAGAATGAACCACGATATCTGCGCCAAACTCAAATGGTTTCAATAAAGCAGGAGTTGCAACAGTATTATCTACAATGACAGGGACACCATATTCATGGGCAATTTTGGAGATTGCTTCTAGGTCGATGATATTCCCAAGAGGGTTTCCGATCGACTCAACAAATACCAGTTTGGTCTTATCATCAATAATAGAACGTAAAGCTTCGGGATTCTGATAATCAAAGAAACGAACTTCAATCCCTTGTTTCGGCAATGTATGCGCAAATAGGTTATAAGTACCACCGTATAAAGTGGATACAGATGCAATATTGTCACCTGCTTCAGCAATCGTTTGAATCGAATAGGTGATCGCTGCCATACCTGAGGCTAGAGCCAATGCACCAATACCACCTTCAAGCGCTGCGAGGCGTTGTTCAAGTACGGCAGTGGTTGGATTCATAATACGGGTGTAAATATTGCCCTGAACTTTTAAATCGAATAAGTCAGCACCATGCTGTGTATTATCAAATGCGTAAGACGTGGTTTGATAAATAGGTACAGCGACAGCCTTTGTAGTGGCTTCTGGTGAATATCCCGCATGAATGGCTAAAGTTTCATCTTTATAGGTCATGATTACATCATCTACGTGAGTTAAATACTGATCGAGTGTAGCCGAAAAGCTATCCAAAATGGTGCATAATTTATGCGATTTATTGCGTTTTTATTCATATAAACAAAATATTAAGCGATTGAAGGCGATAATTCTGTTATGAAGACAAAATTGTGTAATGTCTTGAAAAAGAAAATCCTTTGATTGGATGAAACAAAGATGATCTTAACTTCATGTTAATCCCGTTTTCAGCGTATAATACGTGCGATTATTTTTCGCTTTTTGCGATTTATTGGTTTTTCAATTGAGGAGTCCTGCGTGGCCCAATATATTTATACGATGAATCGAGTGTCGAAAATGGTTCCGCCGAAGCGCGAAATCTTAAAAGACATCTCTTTATCATTTTTCCCAGGCGCAAAAATTGGTGTGCTTGGTTTGAACGGTGCAGGTAAATCTACCTTACTCCGTATTATGGCTGGCGTAGATAAAGATTTCTCAGGTGAAGCACGCGCACAACCAGGAATCAAAATCGGTTACTTAGAACAAGAGCCGCCACTCGACCCAAGTAAAGATGTACGTGGAAACGTTGAAGATGGCGTACGTGAAGCGCTTGATGCTTTAGAACGTCTTGATCAAGTTTTTGCAGAATATGCAGACCCAGATGCAGATTTTGATGCACTTGCAAAAGAGCAAGAAAAATTAGAATCGATCATCCATGCTTGGGATGCACACAATCTGAATAATCAGCTTGAAATTGCTGCAGATGCATTGAATCTTCCAGCTTGGGATGCAGATGTATCATTGCTTTCAGGTGGTGAACGCCGTCGTGTTGCATTATGTCGTTTATTGCTCTCTAAGCCAGACATGTTACTTCTTGACGAACCGACAAACCATTTAGATGCTGAATCAGTGTCTTGGTTAGAGCGTTTCTTGAAAGATTTCCCTGGTACGATCGTTGCGATTACGCATGACCGTTATTTCTTGGATAACGTTGCTGAGTGGATTCTTGAACTTGACCGTGGCATGGGGATTCCTTACCAAGGTAACTACTCTTCTTGGTTAGAACAAAAGAATGCGCGTTTAGAACAAGAGAACAAGCAAGAAGAATCTTTTGCGAAAGCATTGAAAAAAGAACTTGAATGGGTTCGTTCAAATGCCAAAGGTCAGCAAAAGAAAAACAAAGCGCGTATGGAGCGTTTTGAAGAGCTTAACTCTCGTGAGTTCCAACAGCGTAACGAAACTTCTGAAATTTATATTCCACCTGGCCCACGCCTAGGAAATAAAGTTGTAGAAGTTGAAGGCATCAGTAAATCATTCGATGGTCGCTTACTTTACGAAAACTTAACGTTTACTGTACCTCCTACAGCGATTGTGGGTATCGTGGGTCCAAACGGTGCGGGTAAAACCACGCTATTCCGTATGATGACTGGTGAACAGCAACCTGATACAGGGACAGTGACTTTAGGTGAGTCGGTTAAAGTGGCTTACGTTGGTCAGATTCGTGACACCTTGGATAACAACAAAACTGTTTGGGAAGAAGTTTCTGGCGGTTTAGATATCTTAAAAATTGGTGATTACGAAATTGCATCACGTGCTTATATCGGTCGGTTTAACTTCAAAGGTCAAGATCAGCAAAAACGTGTAGGTGAATTGTCTGGTGGTGAGCGTAACCGCTTACAACTTGCCAAGATCTTACAGTTAGGTGCAAACGTTATCTTACTGGATGAGCCATCGAACGACTTGGATATCGAAACTTTACGTGCGCTTGAGGATGCAATTCTTGTATTCCCAGGTACTGTGATGGTGGTATCGCATGACCGTTGGTTCCTTGACCGTATTGCAACGCACATCTTGTCCTTTGAGAATGAACAGCCAGAATTCTACACAGGTAACTATGCAGAATATGAAGCATACCGTCAGTCTCGTTTAGGGGATACAGCAGCAACTAAACGTACAAAGTATAAAAAGATTACGGGTTAATTTCCTGTCTAAGAAAAACCAGCTTTCGAGCTGGTTTTTTTATTTTCAAAAATTATAAATAGAAACCAAGGATTGTACGATAAAGCTAAATTTCATGACGATCTTGTTTTAGTTTGTTTAATGTAATTTTATTACATGTACTTTACTTGCTATAGTGACCCAAATTTTGAACAGTTGGTGTAATGTGCAACGTTCTGCTGTATTTATGACACTCTTGCTGAGTTTGTTCATGTTCCAAAGTTTTTGGAATGTGGCGGCAGCTTTTTGTGCGCATGAACAGCCGACTGAATATCGTACGTTGAATCATTTTGGGCATCATATTCCTGAAAATTTAGATGCTTCTGAAAAACAAGCAGTAGTTGCAGATCAAGATGCTTCTGATTTACCCATGCCGTTAAGTTTGCAAGATCATCATGATCATTTGCCATCTTGTTTTCATGTCGTTGTGACCGAAGCTCAACAGCAGTTGAATGAACCAATTTTACGAACGCATGAAATAGAACAAAAATATTACTGGTCTAATTTGTACCAGTCGCCACATTTATCACAACTCACCCCGCCGCCTGTATTACCCCCGCTATAGGTGGGGTAGCCGAAAAATAGCCCACCGCAACCTTATTTATTTGCGGGGCTTTATATGTCTTTAAGTTTAAATCAGCGTAGCTATGCATTGAAAAAGCGTACGCTTAGAAATCATCTGCTTTTATCATCATTGAAATGGTCAATTTTGAGTATTGGCTTATCAGTGGGAGTTTTAGCTCAAGCAGTTTCAGCTGAGTCCTTACTCAATGTGAATCAATCGCCAGCAACTGTTGTGCAGCGAAATAGTAACTTTGAACAAATTCTTGAGCAAATTCGTGCTTATCAAGCCAACCAATCCAATTGGCAAACCCAACAACAGATGGCGAATGTACAGCTCAAACAAAGTGCTTTACGTGTGAATCCAAGCATTTCAATTGAGCAAACTGGTTTACAGAGTAATCAGGATCAAGAGCTTGCCATTGGTATTTCACAGCCATTAGATTTATTTGGTCAACGTCGTGCAGCACAAAAAGTTGCTCAGCTTTCAGCAACTCAAGTCGATTTAGAACAGCAACGCTACAATGCTGAACTTGAATTGATTGTGCAATATGCATGGTCACAAGTGGCATTATTCCAATTGGAAAAGTCTTTGATTGCAGAGCAATTACAAGTCAGCCAAGAAAATTTAGACGCAACGATGAAGCGTTATCAAGCTGGCAATATAGCTCAAGTTGATGTTGAGCGAGTTCGTATTGCACATTTAGAAAATCAGCGTATTTATCAACAAGTAGATCTACAACTTGGAGTTGCACAGCAGCAATTAGCAAGTTTTTGGGGCAGTGACCTTAATCAATTTGTGATTGCTCCAAGTGTCAATGAGCTTTGGTCTCGTGCCACAGTCGTAAAAACAGACCGACAAGATATAGAGAATTTATTTGAGCGAGGTTTGCAATTAGAAACTCAGCGTCAACAAGCCAATATTGATCAGCTCAAAGCAAAATCTCGTCCTCAACCGATTATGTCTTTAGGCGTAAATCGGACACGTTCGGCAGATCAAAATACTGAAAATCAAATTCGTTTAGGGGTAGAGATTCCGCTCAATATCTTTAACTCACAAAAATACGGTATTCAGATTGCGGAAGCGAAGCAAACACTGATTCAACAACAACAACGTTTTTATCGTCAGCAAAATCAGTTGGATATTGATATTCGTCTTGCTGAACTACGTGGACTACAAACGCAATTTAAACAGTTAAATGACCAACAAGTGCCTTTAGCGATACAGGTTCAGCAAAAGACTTTGCAAGGTTTTCGCTTAGGTAAATTTGCTGTTACGGATGTGCAACAAGCCACAACTCAGTTACAGGATGTCCGTTTACGTAAAGTTCAACTCCTTAAACAAGCCTGGCAATTGAATGTGGAAGTACAAAGTGCACGTATGGGGCTTCCAGTAGAGCAGATCATAGCGAAAGATGCCTTAATGCAATTAAATCAACGCGTTTGGCAACAAAGTAACGCTTTTCCAAGCCAAGTAGGAGAATAAGAGATGGATATGAAACAAAAAACACGTTCTCAATGGCTTTGGATCGCTGTGATTGCGGCACTCACGATCGTTTTGGCAGTAGGACTATTATGGAATAACAAAACCAAGACTTCTGAAACTGCCGCACAAGGTGAGCAGGAACATGCCCATCAGGAAAATGAAAAAGATGAACCTAAACACGATGAAAAGGGTGAGGAACATGAGGCTGAAGAAAGCCTCAGCCTAACAGCAGAGCAGATGCAACAGCATAGTGTCAAATTGGCACAAGTGGCTTTGGGTGAGGTGAATCAGGTTCAAATTTTTCCTGCAAAATTGGTGGTGAATACAGATCGCCAAGCGCATGTTTCACCAAGTTTTGCTGGCCGTGTTGAATCTGTTTATGTTGAATTAGGTCAACAAGTGAAACGTGGTCAGGCTTTAGCAAACTTATTAGTACCAGACTTAGTGGATCAGCAAGCGAATCTACAAATTGCTCAGACAAATTTGGATTTAGCTCAGCAGGATTATGAGCGTGAACGTAGTTTGTGGTCGCAAGGTATTTCTGCCAAACAAGATTATCAACGTGCTTATAATGCTTATCGTCAAGCACAGATTCAAGTCCAAGCAGCACGTTCACGTCTTAGTGCCTTTGGTGCAGCTTCTGGATCAAGTGGTCGTTATACGCTAACTGCACCGATCAGTGGTGTAATTAGTAATAAAGACATTGTTATTGGTGAAAATGTTCAACTTGCAGATCAACTATTTACCATTGATCAGTTAGATCAACTTTGGTTGGAATTTGTATTACCAACCGTAGCGAATATCAATGTACAGCCCAATCAGCAGATTCGATTTAAATCACTGCAAACAGGCAATCTCTTTAATGCCCAAGTTCAAAGTTTAACGACTGAAGCAGATGCACAAACAGGTCGTTTACAGATTCGTGCCAAAGTGATGTCAAATGCAACTGAATTACGTCCAAACTTGATGGTGAATGTTGAATTGCAAGCAGGTTCAAAAACGTCTGCAATTCGCGTAAGTTCTGAAGCGATTCAGCAGGTGGACGGTAAAGATGTCGTTTTCGTTGCTCAACTGAATCAGAAAAAGGGTTTTGATTTCAAAGCGATTCCTGTTCAGATCGGTCAACGTACCCAAGATGGACAATGGGTCGAAATTACCCAAGGTTTGAGTGCGGGCCAGTCTTATGTAGCAACAGGTAGTTTCTTGTTGAAATCAGAACTTGAAAAAGGGGAGGCTGAACATGGGCATTAACTCTCCTCAATTCCCCAAGCCTGAAGGTTTATTTGATCGATTGATTCAATTTTCGATTCGTAATGCCATTTGGGTGATGCTATTTGTGATGACGTGGATTGCAGTTGGTATTTGGAGCTATCAAAAGCTTCCGATAGATGCAGTTCCTGATATTACTAATACTCAAGTACAAATTAATACCCAAGCGAATGGTTATACCGCTTTAGAGGTAGAACAGCGGATTACCTATCCGATCGAAACTGCGATGGCAGGTATTCCAGATTTAGAACAAACCCGTTCGATTTCTCGCTATGGCTTATCGCAAGTAACCATTATTTTTAAAGATGGTACCGACATTTACTGGGCAAGACAGTTAATTAATCAACGTTTGCAAGAGGCAGACGGACAATTGCCAGATGCGGTTGATCCTGTGATGTCACCTATTTCTACGGGGCTTGGAGAGATTTATCAATGGGTGGTTAAAGCTAAACCCGATGCAAAAAAAGAAGATGGAACACCGTATAGTGCGATGGACTTACGAGAAATCCAAGATTGGATTGTGCGTCCACAATTACAGCGTGTTAAAGGTGTGGCTGAAATTAACAGTATTGGCGGCTACAACAAAACCTATATTGTTTCACCTGATTTAAAGCGTTTACAGCAACTTCAAATTTCTTTAACAGCGTTCCAAACCGCATTGCAAGAGAACAATGAAAACCGAGGCGCAGGTTTTATTGAGGAAAATGGACAACAATTAACAGTGCGTGTGCCGGGTATGCTCAGTACAGTTGAGGATATTCAAAACATTACTGTCTCTATTAAAAATGGTCTACCCATTCGTGTTGCAGATGTGGCTTCAGTGGCGATCGGACATGATTTGCGTACAGGTGCTGCCACATATAATGGCGAGGAAACCGTGCTTGGTATCGCTATGATGATGATGGGCGAAAATAGCCGTACGGTTGCCCAAGCGGTTGATAGCAAGATCAAGGAAATTCAGCTGACTTTACCCAAAGGCGTTGAAATTGAAACGGTGTATGACCGTACGAGCTTAGTAAATAAGGCCATCAAAACGGTTCAGAAAAACTTAATAGAAGGCGCGATTTTAGTCATCGTGATTCTATTTATTTTCTTGGGCAACTTCCGTGCTGCTTTGATTACTGCTTGTGTGATTCCGTTGTCAATGCTGTTCACCTTAACGGGTATGGCTGAACAAAATATCAGTGCCAATTTAATGAGTTTAGGTGCATTAGATTTTGGGATCATCGTCGATGGTGCAGTGGTCATTGTCGAAAACTGTATTCGACGGCTGGCGGAGGCACAGCATCATGCTGGACGCTTACTCACACGACAGGAACGCTTTAAAGAGGTCTTTTTGGCAGCCAAGCAAGCACGTAAACCACTCCTGTTTGGTCAGGCCATTATTATGGTGGTGTATTTACCCATTTTTGCTTTGACAGGTGTAGAAGCGAAAATGTTCCATCCAATGGCAATGACGGTGGTAATGGCATTGCTGGGTGCGATGATTTTGTCGGTAACTTTTGTACCGGCTGCGGTTGCATTGTTTATTACAGGTGAAGTCAAAGAAAAAGAATCTCGTTGGATGCAAGGCTTAAAACGTAAATACCAACAGATTTTGGATTGGGCATATCAATTCAAAATGGTGGTGGTGGCTTTAGCCATGAGCATTTTGGTACTGACTGGCGTACTGACGACCAAAATTGGCAGTGAATTTGCGCCACAACTGAGTGAAGGAGATTTCGCCTTACAACAAATGCGTTCGCCAAGCACAGGCTTGGAGCAGTCTTTACGGATGCAGGAAAACACTGAAAAGTTAATTATGAAGAATTTTTCAGAAGTCAAAGCGGTATTTGCCAGAACGGGGACTGCTGAGGTTGCGACCGATGTGATGCCGCCAAATATCTCAGATGCCGTGATTTTGTTAAAACCGCATGATCAATGGGAAAATCCGAAAGAAACCATTGATGAATTGCGTAGCCGTATGCAGGCATTTTTGGAAACCATCCCAGGTAATAACAGTGAATTTTCACAACCAATTGAACTCCGTTTTAATGAATTGATCTCAGGTGTACGTAGTGATGTCGGGATCAAAGTCTTTGGTGATGATATGAATGTGCTGAACACTCAAGCACAGGCGATTGCACAAAAAGTACAGAAAATTTCGGGTGCGACTGCGGTCAAAGTGGAACAAACCACAGGTTTGCCAGTGCTTAATGTGGATATCAATCATGCATTAGCTGCGCAATATGGCCTGTCGGTAAAAACTATTCAGGATGTGGTTGCAGCGAGCGTGGGTGGTCAAAATGTTGGACAGATTTTGCAAGGTGATCGTCGTTTTGATTTTGAAATTCGTTTGCCTGATGAACAACGTACAGCACAGAACTTAGCGCAGTTACCTATTCAATTGCCGAATGGTGGTTTGATTCAATTGCAAGATGTTGCCAAAGTGGAAACGATTTCAGGGATGAGCCAAGTTGGTCGTGAAAATGGTAAACGTCGTGTCATTGTCACCGCAAATGTGGAGGGTCGTGATTTGGGTTCGTTTGTGCAGGAGTTACAAGCGACATTAAAACAACAACCTCTGCCAGCAGGTTATTGGCTAGAGTTTGGTGGACAGTTTGAAAATCTGGCTTCTGCGGCGGCTCGTATGCAAATTGTGATTCCACTAGCATTAATTACCATCTTTATTTTATTGATGGCAGTCTTTCATAACTTTAAGGAAAGCCTGTTGGTCTTCAGTGGTGTGCCATTTGCGTTGTCAGGTGGATTAGTCGCACTTTGGCTGCGAGATATTCCATTATCGATGTCAGCAGGTGTTGGATTCATTGCGCTCTCTGGTGTCGCAGTACTCAACGGTTTAGTGATGCTGAGTTTCATCAAAGAGCTTCGTGAGCAGTTTAATGTACATAAAGCGACATGGCAGGGAGCGATTCTCCGATTACGGCCCGTTCTGATGACCGCCTTCGTGGCATCGTTGGGTTTTATTCCCATGGCGATTGCTACAGGCACAGGTGCAGAAGTACAACGCCCATTGGCGACAGTTGTAATAGGTGGGATTATTTCTTCTACTTTACTGACATTGCTGATTTTGCCTGTAGTTTATCGCTGGATGAATGAAGCTAAAGAAGCAAAAAGTCAGGAAACCGCAATCTAATCCATTTATGTTATCTTCTTAATTAAGCATTTTATTAAGAAGAATCTGAACCGATCAAAGCATGATTCATGCTTTGGTCGACTGTGGGGCTGAACAGCCTTACTTTGATAATGATAAGGAGTCCAACATGAGTGGACATCAAGGGCATGATCATAGTCATGCTGCCGTTACAGAAGGCAATGCAAAAAAACTAACGATTGCGCTAATACTGACCACGACTTTTTTAGTCATCGAATTTATTGCAGGTATCATCACACAGAGTTTGGCATTACTTTCCGATGCTGCACATATGTTTACTGATGCCGCTGCATTAGCGATTGCTTTAGCAGCGATTAAAATTGCCAAACGCCCTGCTGATGATAAGCGTACCTTCGGTTATCAGCGTTTCGAGATTTTGGCGGCATTGTTTAATGCATCTATGTTATTTTTTGTGGCGATGTATATTCTTTACGAAGCCTATCAACGTTTTACCCAACCGCCCGAAATTCAAAGTATAGGCATGTTGGTGGTCGCATCAATTGGATTAATCATTAATTTGATTTCAATGAAAATTTTGATGTCGAGTGCGACTGAAAGTTTGAACATGAAAGGTGCTTATTTAGAAGTGCTGAGTGATGCATTAGGTTCTGTGGGCGTCATTATTGGTGCTGTGATTATCTATTACACCAACTGGTATTGGGTTGATACCATTATTGCAGTTGCGATCGGTTTTTGGGTCTTACCAAGAACATGGATTTTGCTCAGACAAAGTATCAATATTTTATTAGAGGGTGTACCTGAAGAGGTTGATATTGAAAAGTTACGCAGTGATCTATTGGCTTTAGATGGTGTTGAAAGTATCCATCAATTGAAGGTTTGGGCAATTACATCGAAGAATATTCATCTTACCGTACATTTGTTTGCACCGAATGTTGATCGTAATCAGCTACATCGTGCTGCAATTGAAATGTTATCGCATGAACATGGTATTGCCGAAGTGACTTTGCAGATCGAAGATGATGCTGAAATGAATTGTCAGCATACTCATCAACATGTTGAAGATGAACAACATACTCATTCACATCAGCACTAAGCTGATGTGAATTGGAGTTTAGAGCAACGTGTTAGTTTTGCCATTCGTGATTACAGTCACGGCATTTCCAATGCTTTTGCGCTTGCATAAAAGCCTGCATTGAAATTTTGAAATCAGGCAAATCTCGCCAAAATAAGATGCCCGCGATTACACAGACGATAAATACTGCAACGGTCGCAATTTGCAGGCCTTGACCAGCGCCATGCCCAAAAATCCACATTGCAACACTAATTAACACCAGCACCAGTAAAATAAAAATAGCAGGCACTAAAAGTACCAAGCTTTTAGGCACATTAGGGCGAGGGCTATTTGTACCCTGACTGACAGGCATAATTTTAACGCTTTGGCATTTAGGGCAACGATATTGCATAAAGGTTTCCTATAGTATTTTGTTTATTTTAGCGAAAATTATGCAAAAGCTAAAATCCTACGTTGTTCAAATACATAAACTTACTTATTTTGTACTATCTTTAAAATATTAAATTGATTCGAGCAATCAATATTGGTCGCAGCTCGTCTAAACCTGTTCGCTAAAACAATATTAGTCATGCTAATTTGTGACCTGAATGTGTTGAATAATGCGCAAGGAATCGCATGCTGCCTACCAAACTTCTAAAATTACGATTAGCTCGCATCGAAAAGGGAGAAGGTCATCTTTCGACTCAAGACAAGCTAATGTTGGTTAGCATGGAGAGTCCTGATTTAAGTGCAAATTTCTTTTTAAGATTGTTTAAAGTCTCGTTACCAAAGCAATGGAAATTCCAGCATGAGACAGATGAAGATATTCTATATACATCACAACTTATCAAATTAATTGAAAACGAATTTATTCTAAGTTATGAATCTCATGCCAGAAAACATGCATGGTATGAACAATGCTTGGTTTATCAGCTTAATTTCGTTGTACCTCAACCAACACAGCCACAAATCAATCTTTATTTACGTCAGCTAGATAAATGTTTAGATAAACAACCTAAGATTGATTTATTGCTCTATTTTCAACAGCAATATCCAAGTGCAAAACATGCAGTGGCTTTAGCAAAAGCCTATGCAGGCGCAGAACAATATACTGAAGCGATCAAACAGCATGAATGGGCTTCACAGCAGTCTATACAGCGGAGTGAAATTGCTTTTTATGCATATATAGAGTGTTTGGTAAATCGCAACCAGTCTGAGTACATGCTCAATGTAAGCGATGTTGAATATGCAATTGATTTACTTTCTAAATTTGAAAAACCAGTCGATCAAAAAACCTATCTAAAAACGTTGAAATCTGCGGTAAATGCTTTGTTGCCAGCAGTGATACTACAAACGCAAGCGGTAGAAACGAATATTTTGGCAGATGTTGGGCGTAGCTTAAATTCACTGGGCAAGTCAATCGGCGGAATGCTAGGTGGACGAGATTTTCAGCTTCCTTACAATAAAGAAGTGATTGCAAATGCACCACAACTTTTAACTCATCCGCTCGTATTCGCAGGTCTTGCAGAATCTAGTGCAATACAAAATGCCCTATTACGTCTTTTGAAAAATGATCAACAATCGGCTGATAACCTATTGTTAAAGTTATGGTTGGCGATTCAACAAGATCTGGATATTTGGAGATGGCTGGTTGAGCCAATTCAATGTGAAGAATTTATACAGGCTTTATCTAAAGTTGAATATGAACAACAACCGACCATTATTTCAGGACCGATACAACTGATCCTAGAGCAAGGGCTGATGCAGTTCTTGGGTGACTTTCGTCTTGATAAACAACACTCTGAAAGATCTGCTTTATATGAGCAGCGAGATATTGTCGTCAATGAAATGGTGAGCTTTGCTCGCATGTTCCACAAGAATATTTTAGAACCTTATTTGGTAAAGCAGCGTTATTGCTCGCAACAATTACAATTGAACTGGATGGGTAAATTGAGTGAAATTGCTCTTTCAAGTGGTTTATTTGCTTATCAATTTGAAGCTGAACAACGTGCGCAAGCTTTATTTGATTGGATGCAACAAAAACTAGAGAAGGGGAATGATTTTGATAAAATGCAAGCCGCTTGGGTGGCATTGCGAGAAGTTACTCATTTAGAGCGAGGAGATATACAGGAAAAACTTGTTTCTATTGAAATTGAGCTAGAAAAGTATAAACAACTTCGTCTGAATCAAATGTTATTAAAAGCAGATACGGATGAAAAAGTGCAGCTCGAAGAAGGTGAAATGTAACGTTTTCTGAAAAATATTCAGAAAATGGAGGATTAAATTAATTTAAAAGTGTGCAACAAAAAGACGCAAATTGCGCTAAATAGCATGCTAATCTACATAAAAACAGCCAATAAGTTTATAAAACAGATTATTGCTCATATCAAGATTGAGTTGCTGAGAAAGGGAAGAGGGAGAACATCTTGAATCGACAAGATGATAAAAAGGCAATGTTCGATATTATGCCTGCAGATATAGAATCATCTGATGAAAAACCGTCTTTATCACGTCGGTTAATCAATAAGACATTACAGCACGCACAAGATGCTGTTGAGTTTGCGAGTGACACCTCTCGTAATATCGCGGGTGTCGCAGATGCCGCCTTAGATGCCTTAGATCAAGTTACCCATCATACCAAACGTGGTGTTGAAGGGATGCGAAATACTGTTCGTGATATGGTATCAGAAACCAGTGAAGCAGCACGTCAAGTTGCGTTAGCAATGGCACGTGCATCGTTAGGGAAAAGTAGCCTCACCTTATATCTGCCTGAAATGCTGCTCAATAATCAAATTCGGAAACGTATGGATCGTTCTGAAATTGATGATATTAAAATTGAATGTGGCAATGATCGCTTTCATATCGAATTAGATGGACACTATCGCCGTTTCCTATATCGCCTGTCTTTAGAGTTCAATGTTTTAGAATGTCGTATTGGGCAGGAAAAATATTTACGTCTTTGTCAGGTCGATGAGCATCTGGACTTACAAATTCGTCATGGTGGTACTTTAACAAATTGGGCAGCAAGACGTGTAGGTAATATCAGCTTTGAAGTGATTAATTCCTTACCGATCCCATTTTTGATCAATCACCTCATTCGTGATGTGCCAGGGATTCAAAAAGAAGGGCATCGTTTATGGTATATCGACCTTGAAGAAGCGGGTTTTATTGATTTCATTAATAACCGCTCATGGATGGTCGATAAGCTATTAAGCTTGACTGATTTCAGTATTTTGCCAGGACTTAATATTTTGCAAGAGAGTCGCGAATTGGTTCAACAATTAGTTGATCAATTTGAGATCCGAGGCTTACGTGTTCAGTCTGGACGTTTAGAAGTCCAAGTTGGAATTGGAAGTGAGTAAGCAATAAAAAAGCCACTGTCAATGCAGTGGCTTTTTAGAATTTGGCGTCCCTACGGGGATTCGAACCCCGGTTACCGCCGTGAAAGGGCGATGTCCTAGGCCTCTAGACGATAGGGACTTATATGAGGCATACATCTGAAAACAATAATAAATATTGGCGTCCCTACGGGGATTCGAACCCCGGTTACCGCCGTGAAAGGGCGATGTCCTAGGCCTCTAGACGATAGGGACGTTTCAGAGGTGGGCGTATATTAGGTTGAATTAGGTAGGGTGTCAAACACTTTTCCAAAGAAAATCTAAAAAAATCTTGTGAGTGTCTAAAAATAAAACATATCGTAGAATAAATAATCAAAATAAAGAAGTTGAAGTAAAATTATCAAGCAAGTTAATTTAAGTTAAATAAAAAATGCAGCCTAAGCTGCATTTTTTTATTCATTATAATTTTATGTACGATCACGGTAGAAAACGTAGTAACTTAAATAACAAGCGGCAATAAACAGTAAGCATCCAATAAAACCAGCCTGCATTTCAGGATCGTATGCCATGCTGAGACCTGTAATTAAACAGAAAACAAAACCTAAGATGGGAACGATTGGATAAAGTGGTGCAGCAAATTTTAAATCTTTTGCTGAATGTCCAGCCTTGTACCATTGGCGTCTAAAGTTAAACTGACTCCAACAAATACTCATCCACACGATGACCATCGTAAATGCAGCAACACCTAGTAAATTTTTGAAAATTGTTTCTGGGGCAAAATGCTCAGATAGTAATCCGGGGATTGCACCAAACATGGTTACCACTAGCGCAATAATAGGCGTACCACTCTTAGACAATTTTGAGAATATACTTGGCAGTTGGCGTTGATCAGATAAAGACCACATCATGCGGGAAGCTGCATAGAGACCTGAGTTTGCAGCGGATAATAAGGCAGTAATAATCACGAAGCGAATAATATCGTCGGCATATGGAATACCGATGTATTTAAATACGGTTACGAAAGGACTGCTACTCACTCCGTCACCGCCTAAGCCAGCTACATGGAATGGAAGTAATGCACTAATAACAACAATCGTACCCACAAAGAAAATTAATAGTCGCCAAATTGCTGCATTAATTGCTTTAGGAACATTTTCAGCTGGATTTTTGGTTTCACCTGCGGCAACACCAATGAGTTCAGTTCCAGAAAAGGCAAAGTTAACAATTAACATCGTGGTGAAAATTGGAAAAAGACCTTGTGGAAACCAACCATGTGCCGTTAAGTTATGAAATAACGGTGCTGATTCAGTGCCTTGGAATGGAATGAAACCAAAAATTGCGCATAAACCTAAAAGGATAAAGGCAATAACGGTAATGACTTTGACTAATGCAAGCCAAAATTCTGATTCAGCAAAAATGCGGGTTGAACTTAAATTTAATCCTAAAATCGTAATTGCAAAAATAATGGTCCAAATCCACATTGAAATATGAGGAAACCATTCTTGCATGAGTAAGGCTGCGGCAGTAAATTCTGTACCAAGCGTTGCGGTCCATGTCAGCCAATACAGCCAAGAAATCATATAACCCGTTCCTGGGCCAATATATTTTTGAGCGTATGCGCCAAAAGATCCAGCCACAGGCATATGTACTGCGAGCTCACCTAAACAGAGCATAACCATATAGGCAATTAAACCACCTAAAAAGTAGGCAATAATTGCGCCGATAGGACCCGTTTGAGCGATGACCTCGCCAGAACCTAAAAATAAACCTGTACCAATTGCACCGCCTAATGAAAGCATAACTAGGTGACGGGTGCTCATTGCACGTTTTAATGTTTTTGATTCAGAGGTGGCATTTGAGTTGGAAGATTGCATACCACAATTTGTCCAAGCGTGGAGAAGCGGGTATTTTATGTAAAATTTTGAAATGTGCAATCTGAATGAATGAATGTTTAGTTGAAAATTATAATTTTAATTATTTTGCATAAAATATGGCGTCCCTACGGGGATTCGAACCCCGGTTACCGCCGTGAAAGGGCGATGTCCTAGGCCTCTAGACGATAGGGACTTATTGAGGCAACACAAATTGAAGTTTGGTGGAGCCAAGCAGGATCGAACTGCTGACCTCTACAATGCCATTGTAGCGCTCTACCAACTGAGCTATGACCCCAGTCTGTGTGAGCGCAATATTAGGGCGAATGCGCTCACACGTCAATGATTAAACTGAATTAATTCTCACTATTTGCATCATTTTTCGGCAGTTTTAGTGATTCGTTTAATTTTTCCCAAACTTTAAGTTCTTTCTTGCTTGGTCCACCTACGATTTCTAAGGCATGACGTAAACGTGCAAAAGTCAAATCAGGACCTAGTGTTACCATAGATTGCATCACAGGCGTTGAACTTGTTGAACCCGCAATCGCAATAAAGAATGCTGGCATAAAGTCACGAAGTTTAACTTCCATTTGAGTGGCTAAATCCATCAGCGTTTGGCTGACAGTATCATTATTCCACGTAAACTGACTTTCTAAGCGCCAAATTGCAAATTGTAAGCTTTGACGAACTTGTTCTTCGGTCAATTTTTTGCTTTCAAACTGTTCTTTACTGATTTGTGGCATGTGATTGAAATAGAAACCAGCCCAATTCACAGCTTCTGAAAGTAGATTGATACGAGGTTGAATCGCAGCTGCAATGTCTTCAAGTGTTTGACGGTCGCTTTTCCATGTTAATAGGCGATCTAGAAGTTGCCCCGGTGTTAAGCCTTTGATCCATTGACCGTTCAGCCAATTAAGTTTTTCAACATCAAAGATTGGGCCGCCCAATGAAACACGCTGTACATCAAAGTTTTCAACCATGTCCTGTAATGTGAATACTTCACGCTCATCAGGCATTGACCAACCCATGCGACCTAAATAATTCAATAATGCTTCTGGTAATACACCGATGTCGCGATAGTAGTTAATAGAAGTTGGGTTCTTACGTTTAGACAGCTTTGATTTATCTGGGTTACGTAACAATGGCATATGACATAAAGTTGGCATTTCCCAACCAAAATATTGGTAAAGCAACTGATGTTTAGGCGCCGATGGCAACCACTCTTCACCACGTAACACGTGAGTGATTTCCATTAAGTGGTCATCTACTACGTTTGCAAGGTGATAGGTCGGTAAACCATCCGTTTTTAGCAACACTTGCATGTCAACTTGTGCCCAAGGAATCTCCACTTCACCACGAAGCAAATCATTAATTTTACAAATGCCATCTTCAGGTACTTTCATTCGAATGACATGTGGTTCACCCGCAACAAGGCGTTGTTGTACTTCTTCTTGTGAAAGTTTTAAGCCGCGACCATCATATTTTGGCGTTTCACCACGTGCTTGCTGCTCTGCACGCATTTGGTCTAGCTCTTCAGCTGTTGCGAAACAATAGAAAGCATGTCCTTTTTCAACCAAATCTAAGGCATATTGTTTGTAAATACCCATACGTTCCGATTGACGATATGGCGCATGAGGACCACCCACATCTGGACCTTCTGACCAGTTCAATCCTAACCAACGTAAAGAATCTAAAATCATCTTTTCTGATTCAGGTGTTGAACGGAGTTGATCTGTATCCTCAATACGTAAAATAAATTCACCGCCGTGCTGTTTAGCAAAACATAGATTAAATAACGCAATATAAGCAGTACCTACATGAGGGAAACCTGTAGGAGAAGGCGCAATACGGGTACGAACTTTCATAAATTGTCGAAGCTTAAATTAAAATTGAAACTATTATAACGAAAAAGCCTAGTCACAGCATGACTAGGCTTATTTAAACATGTAGAGCGTTACATATTTAAAAGATCAAGATGTATGCGGTTGAAAAATAGTCTGAACAAAGCGTGAAAAACGTTCGTGTTGGCTTGCAAAGAACGTTTGCGTTGGTGTTGTACGAATCGTATTCAACATTTTTAATTCGTCATCTGTTGAAGGCAACATAGCCGTATTACGTTTTTGTTGATCAAGCGCTTTCACAATTAACGAAGACGATTTGTCTATCGTTTTAATATTATTGTTTTCTTTAATTGCGGCTGCATGTCCAACTTGAATAGAACACACCAAAAATAAGCTTAAGCATAGTGTTTTTTTAAGTTTTGATGCTTGCACGGTAACATCCCCTTCATGACTTCGAGTCTACAAGACTAACTAAATGACTATAGTATTGCTTTAATCATACGATTCAAACATAAATTTTAATAAAAAAGTATAACTACGTCACACTTTTTACAAAAAATAATAAATAAACACAATTTTGGGTATTGTAAGCCTGATGGCTAGAATATGTGCAAATCAAATCTAACAAGCAAATGTGTAGAAAAAGTGGAGAATGATAATTTTTCTCAAAATAAAAATAACATGAATAAACACTTAGCATTTTAACTGCAATACATCCTTAATATTACGATATATAAAAAAAAGAATAATTTCTAAATTATTGATATAACTATATGATTGTAAATTATTTTTAAATAAATATAGTGATCACAAATATACAGGAAATGAGTGAATAATAAATGAAAACAGTGATCGCCGCAGCATTGCTTGCTTTGGGTTTAAATAGCATAGCGCAGGCAGCTACAACGTTTTTAAATGTATCTTATGATCCAACACGAGAGTTTTATCAAGAATATAACCAAGCATTTGGTCAATATTGGAAACAGCGTACAGGTCAAGAGGTCGATTTTAAACAATCGCATGGTGGTTCAGGCAAACAGGCACGATCGGTAATTGATGGTTTGCAGGCTGATGTTGTGACATTGGCTTTGGCGAATGATATTGATGAAATTGCGAATGCAGGTCTCATTCGTAAAGATTGGCAAAAACAATTTAAAAATAATTCTGCACCTTATACATCTACGGTTGTATTCCTTGTCCGCAAAGGAAATCCGAAAAATATCCGTGATTGGAATGATCTTACCAAAGAGGGTGTCGAAATTATTACCCCAAATCCGAAAACAGGTGGAGCACCGCGTTGGATTTATTTATCGGCATGGGGCTATGCGTTGAAACAACCTGGTGGAAATGATGCTAAAGCGCGTGATTTAGTGAAAAAATTATACCAAAATGTCAAAGTACTTGATTCGGGAGCGCGGGGTTCTTTAACTACATTTGCTGAGCGAGGTATAGGCGATGTGTTACTGTCATGGGAAAATGAAGCTTTATTGGCGACCCAAGGTTTAGGTAAAGATAAATACGATATTGTTTATCCATCAATTTCGATTTTGGCTGAGCCTTCAGTTGCGATTGTAGATAAAACCGTGGATAAAGATGGTAATCGCAATTTAGCGCGAGGCTATTTAAATTTTCTTTATTCACCGTTAGGACAGGAACTTGCAGCAAAACATTATTTCCGTCCACGTAATCCGCAAGTTGCAGCAAAATATGCGAAACAATTTCCAAAGATCAAACTCTTCAGCATTAATGATGTATTTGGTGGATGGGCAAAAGCGCAGAAAACCCACTTTGTGAATGGTGCGATTTTTGATCAAATTTATACAGATAAACAGTAAATAAATTATATATAAAATTTGTGATTGAATATGAGTAAGCAAATACATGGAGTATTTGCTTTTTTGTTGCATAAAAAATGATAAGAAAACGGTTTTATCTATGAAAAGTTAAGAATTCTCTACAAAAAGTCGTTTGGTACTGGGATAAAACAAGGTGATAATGTGCAGTTACATTTTTAGCTATTGATCCTATTGTTATGTCGCATATTTCTGTCTTACTTCATGAAACCGTTGATGGCGTATTGGCAGGTCGCGATACTGGTATTTTTGTCGATGCAACGTTTGGTCGAGGAGGGCATACCAAGCTCTTACTTTCCAAATTGGATCAAAATGCACGTGTTTACGCCTTTGACAAAGATCCTCAGGCACTTGAAGTTGCCGCGCAATTAGAACAAGAAGATCCGCGGTTTAAAATCATTCATGCCAGTTTTGCCGATATTCAGGCGGAATTAACAAATATTGGTATTACCGAAGTTGACGGCATTATGGCCGATTTAGGTGTGTCTTCACCGCAACTTGATCAAGCAGAACGTGGGTTTAGCTTTATGCAAGATGGCCCACTAGACATGCGTATGGATAATTCTCAAGGTTTAACTGCGGCTGAATGGTTACTTGAAATCGAAGAAGAAAAATTAGCCAATATTATTTTTCAATATGGTGAAGAGCGTTATAGTCGCCGTATTGCCAAAGCCATTAAACTGGCAGGTGAAATTACCACAACAGCGCAATTGGCTGAAATTGTTAAGGTTGCACATCCAAAGTGGGAAAAGCATAAACATCCTGCAACGCGTACTTTCCAAGCGATTCGTATCGCAATTAACAAAGAGCTTGATGATATTGAAACGTTTTTACCGCAAGCTGTAGAATTACTGAAAGTACAAGGACAGTTGGCTGTGATTAGCTTCCACTCTTTGGAAGATCGTTTGATTAAACAATTTATTCAAAAAGAATCAACTTTAGCGGAAGATCATGGTTGGGGAATGCCCCAAGCACAGATCGATACGCGACGTTTAAAGAAAGTGTCTCGTATTCGTGCGAGTGAAGCAGAAGTAAAAGCAAATCCTCGTTCACGTAGTGCATGGTTACGTGTAGCAGAGCGTTTAGAGCAGAAAGGCAGATAATGAATAAAAAGAATGATGATGAGATCATATCTAGCAGCAAGAAAGGACTGAAAAAAGTTGTAGTGTATGCTGTGCTGATTGCGATGGTATTCACAAGCGCAATGATGGTGGTCTTTCAAGTGTTTGAATATCGTCATGATTATCGTGATTTAAGTGCTTATATGCGTGAAAGAGACGATCTAAATGCAGAGTGGGGGCGCTTGCTGATTGAACAACAAACGTTTGGTGCAACTGCGCAGATTGGCTCTCGTGCTGTTACACAATTGCGGATGTTTTCACCACCCGCAGCACAAACGGTTGTGATTTCTTTACCTATGACTTCAAAGCAAGACAAATAAGGCATGCTGTATGGCAGATAAGCGAAATAAACCAATACGAAAAAAACAGCAGTCTATTTCTGAAAGACCAACACTTGCTTTAGACATGTGGCGATTTTATTTGCTTTGGGGCACGGTGTTACTGTGCTTTATTGTGTTGATTGCACGTGCATTTTATGTGCAAGTGGTCAATAAAGACTTTTTACAAAATAAAGCGAATGCCAATATTTTACGTACAGAACGCCTAGAAGCAATGCGTGGTGTGATTAGTGATCGCCACGGAGTGCCTTTAGCGATTAGTACACCGATTATGAAAATTGTGATTGACCCAAGAGATTATTGGGAAACGAAACAGCAATTTGATGAAATTACTGCTGAATTAAAAAAAGATCCACATAACCGAAAATTAAAACGTCAATTACCTGATAAAAACTTGAATTTGGATGAGTTGGCTGATGTGGTTGGTGTAGACCGTGCTGATCTCAAAAAGCAAATGGAAGCTCGTCCACGCTCACGTTATTTGGTGCTACAAAAAGAAATTCCACCGCAGCAAGCTGACCTCATTACCAAGCGAAACTTTCAAGGGGTTTATGCTGAAAAGACGTATAAGCGTTACTATCCGCAACCGCAGCCGAATGCACAAATTATTGGTTTAACCAATAGTGAAGGTGTTGGGGTTGAAGGTTTAGAAATGCAATTGAATAAACAGTTGTCAGGCGTCGATGGTGAACAAAAAATTATTCGGGATAAAAAAGGTAACCGTCTTAAAGTTTCAGAAGTGATTAAAGAAGTCGAGTCAGGTGAAAATGTCACACTCAGTATCGACTCACGTTTGCAATATATTATGTATCGTGAATTGACAGCTGCTGGTGTTGCAAATAATGCTCGTTCGGCAACCGCTATTGCTGTAGATGTAAAAACTGGCGAAATTTTAGCAATGACCAGTTGGCCATCATATAACCCAAATGATAAAAATGGTTTAGCCAACAAAGATGCAATGCGTAACCGTGGTGCAATTGATATGTTCGAACCTGGTTCGACAATGAAACCATTTACCGTTGCGGCTGCCTTAGAAAGTGGCAAATACACGCCGAACACAATCGTTAATACCTCACCAGGTTCAATGAAGTTGGGATGGCATACCATTCGTGATACACACAACTATGGTGCATTAACCCTTACAGGTATTATTGTTAAATCATCTAACGTGGGTTCAGCAAAACTCGCATTGTCACTACCAAAGGATGCAGTACCTTCATTCTTCCGTCGTGTTGGTTTTGGGCATCGTTCTGATGTGAAATTTCCGGGTGAGAGCGCAGGTTTGTTGTATTCTGGTGATAAGTTGAACCCGTCTCAGTTAGGTACGATGGCGTATGGTTATGGCTTAAACGCAACCATTCTCCAAGTTGCACAAGGTTATGCCATGCTCGCAAACCATGGTGTGGAGATGCCATTAAGTCTAAGAAAATTAGATCAAGCACCTCAAGGTAAGCAAGTTCTTGATCCTAAGATTGCAGATCAAGTGCTATTGATGCTTGAGCAGGTTACTATGCCTGGTGGTACAGCTACACAGGCCAATATTCCTGGTTATCGTGTGGGTGGTAAAACAGGTACAGCGCATAAATTACGAGCTGACCGTAAAGGTTATTCGAGTAATGAATATCGTGCTTTATTTGCTGGGGTTGCTCCAGTGAGTGATCCTCGTCTGGCGATGATTATCGTCGTTGAAAATCCTCAAGGTCGTTATTATGGTGGTCTCGTTGCAGCGCCCGTTTTTGCGAGAATTATGCAAGAATCGCTACGATTACTGAATGTACCTTTAGATAAACCACTTGATACCTCTATAAAATCCAATCCGTAGGTAGATTATGTCGATTAGTTTTCAACAGATATATCCGATTCATATCGATGCGGCTTGGTTCACTCAGCCTTTTCAAGGCTTTTGTCTAGACAGCCGTAAGATTGAAGTTGGGCAAATTTTTATTGCTTTAAGTAGTTATAGCCAACCTGAAAAGAACCGTCAATTTGCACAAAATGCGCTGAATGCAGGGGCATTGGCGGTTATTAGTGAAACAAGTTTAGGGCTTGCGAACGAGTGGGTTTGCCCTGAAGTGCGTTTTCTTATGGGTGAATGGCAGCAGCAATATTTACAAGCGGTCGATCCTGTACAGCCATTACGTGGTATTGCAGTTACAGGTACCAATGGAAAAACCACCATTTCACGTCTGATTGCAGAACTGATAAGTTCACAAGCGAAAGGCTGTGCAGTGATGGGGACAACAGGCAATGGTATCTTGCCAAACTTGACCCCCTCAACCCACACCACTTTAGATGCGCTGCAATTACAGCAGGCATTGCATGATTACGCTAAACAAGGGGCTAATTTTGTTGCACTTGAGGCGAGTTCCCATGGTTTGGAACAAGGTCGTCTGAATGGTTGCGATCTTGAGATAGCAGTTTATAGTAATTTAAGTCGTGATCATTTGGATTATCACGGTACTTTAGAGGCTTATGCAGAAGCTAAGGCGCTATTATTTAAATTTACTACTTTAAAAATCGTTGTGATTAACATCGACGATGCACATGCAAACGTGATGCTGACTGCTGCGAAAGAGAATCCATCAAAACCGAAAATTTTGACTTATTCTTTGACTCAAACTTCTGCGGATTATTATATTGATCATTTGCAATATCGCTTGAGTGGTGCAAGTTTTACATTAATTAGTCCAACAGGTACTTTTGCTGTGCAAAGCCCATTGCTTGGACATTTTAATGTAGAAAATTTATTAGCAAGCTTGATTGCAGCAGAATATGCTGGTTTTTCGCTTGCTGATTTAGTGCAGTTCGTTCCGCAACTTAAGGGTGCCCCAGGACGCATGCAAGTCATTCAAGATGCGAATCGTCTATTTGTCATTGATTATGCACATACACCTGATGCATTGATTCAGGTGTTAACCACGTTGAAACGTCATGTCACTGGACAATTATGGGTTGTATTTGGCTGCGGTGGTGATCGCGATCGCGGTAAGCGTCCTTTAATGACTCAGGCTGCGCTTGATCATGCTAATCCTGTGGTTCTCACCTCGGATAATCCACGAACTGAAAACCCTAAACAGATTTTTGCTGATATGAAGCAGGGAATTGATTTTGCAGAACACAGCGTACATGAAATTCACGATCGTCGTGAAGCGATTAAATTTGTGGTCGCTCAAGCTCAAGCAGGAGATATTGTAGTGATTGCTGGCAAAGGTCATGAAAACTATCAGGAAGTAGATGGAGTTCGTCACTGGTTTGATGATGTAGTCGAAGTGCAATCTGCGATTAATGCTCAGCCGCATCCTGTAGATTCAGCTTATCCTGCACACTAAGGTTAAAAGGTAAATAAAGCGTATGCATACTTCAACAACCAGCACCGTTCCACTAGAACCTTGGACAGCAGAGCAATTACAACAAGCGACTCAAGGTGAATGGCATAATCATAAGATTCCACAAAGCGAAATTAAGCGTATTTTAACTGACTCTCGTCATGGTGAGGCGGGCGATGCATTTCTTGCTTTAAAAGGTGAGCGCTTTGATGCTCATAACTTTATCGCTCAAGTGGCGACGCAAGGGTGTGAGATTGCAATTGTAGAGCGCCCAATTGATGCAGATATTGCACAACTCATCGTCAAAGATACGCGTTTGGCTTTAGGACATCTTGGAGCGTATCGCCGTCAGCAAAATCCACAGTTGAAAGTGATTGCTTTAACAGGCAGTAGTGGTAAAACCACCACGAAAGAAATGTTGGGTAGTATTTTATCTCGTTTAGCACCAACCTTGATCACGCGTGGCAACCTGAATAATGATTTGGGTGTGCCGATGATGTTGCTGGAACTGCGTCAGGAGCATCAATATGCTGTGATGGAGTTAGGTGCCAGTCACCAAGGTGAAATTGATTACACCTCTAATCTGGTGCAGCCACATGTGGCGGGGATTTTGAATATTGGCACAGCGCATTTGGGTGAATTTGGTGGTCGCGAGGGCATTTGTCGCGCTAAATCAGAAATCTATTCGCATATTTTGCCTGAGGGGATATCGGTCGTTCCCGCTGATGATGATTTTACAGCGACCATTCGTGAAAATGCTCAAACTCATTCAATTCTGAGTTTTGGTCAGGGTGGAGATGTATTTGCGACAGATGTTGAATTACATCCTCAATCAGCAAAATTCAATTTACATACTCCACAGGGTATTCGTACAGTAGATCTACCGTTTGCGGGTGCACATAATGTGCAAAATGCAACTGCTGCAACAGCATTTGCCTTGGCAATTGGGATAGCACTTGATGATATTGTACACGGTTTAGAGCAAGCACAGGGTGCCAAGGGGCGTCTAAATTTTATTCAACACCAAAATCACTTATTCATTGATGATACTTATAACGCCAATCCAACTTCAATGCGTGCAGCAGCAGAAGTTCTTGCTCAACAAACGGGCATTAAAGTGATGGTAATGGGGGATATTGGTGAGCTTGGGAGTACAGCGGCGCAACAACATTATTTGTTGGGCCGAGATTTGGTTTCGATGCAAGGTATTCATTTTGTAGTTGCAGTGGGTGAATTCTCACCTGCCACTCAAGAAGGTGCAAGAAGCACACAATACGGTAAAAAATTACAAGCTTTTCTGAATCAGGGGCAAGCTTTGTCATTTTTAATGAGTTTAGTAGAGACACATCAACCCCAGCACATGAGTTTCCTATTTAAAGGTTCTCGCTATACCCATATGGAAACGTTGATGGCTGACTTGATGGAGAAGATTTAAATGTTGTTATGGTTATTTGAACAATTGGCAGGCTATAACAGCTCTTTCCAAGTGGTTCGTTATTTAACATTACGCTCTTTGTTGAGTGTATTAACTGCTTTGACCATTGGCTTGGCTTTAGGGCCTGTGATGATCCGTAAATTACAAGCCTTAAAATATGGTCAGGCAGTAAGCTCATTTGCTCCTGAAAATCATGCGAAGAAGATGGGAACACCAACGATGGGCGGAATCTTAATTCTGCTCTCAATCGGTATTAGTACCTTATTATGGGCTGATTTATCAAACCCTTATGTTTGGATTGTATTGGGTGTTATGGTGGTCTTTGGTGCTGTTGGTTGGGCAGATGACTGGATTAAAGTTCGTTATAAAGATAATGCTGGTTTACCTGCACGTAAAAAATTCTTTTGGACTTCTGTGGCATCCTTAGGCGCTGGTATTGCTTTATATCTAATTGCAAAACAACAAGATAATCCAATGAATACTGCAAATATGCTAGATTTGTTGATTCCATTCTTTAAGAATCTCTCTATTCCACTTTCAGCGGTGCCGTTTGGTCTAGCATTTATTGTTTTCACTTATTTAGTGATTAATGGGGCATCAAATGCAGTCAATCTGACGGATGGATTGGATGGACTGGCAATTATGCCAATTGTCATGGTTGCAGCAGGTTTGGGCGTATTTGCTTATTTATCAGGTGATATTCGGTTTGCCAATTATTTGCATATTTCCTATGTAAAATATACCTCTGAACTGGTTGTGGTGTGTTCAGCCATGGTTGGCGCAGGTCTGGCTTTCCTTTGGTATAATGCGCATCCTGCTCAAGTATTCATGGGTGATGTCGGGGCTTTGGCATTAGGTGCAATGCTGGGTACAATTGCTGTTATGGTTCGCCAAGAAATCGTTTTTGCGATTATGGGGGGGGTATTCGTAATGGAAGCCGTTTCTGTGTTTTTACAAATTGGTTCATTACGAATGCGGAATAAGCGCGTTTTCTTGATGGCGCCTTTACACCATCATTATGAAAAACAAGGTTGGAAGGAAACACAGGTTGTTATTCGCTTTTGGATTATTACCATTTTCCTTGTTGTGTTAGGCTTAATGACCTTAAAGTTGCGTTAAACCATGATTCAAAAAGAAGCTGGTGATCACCAGCTTTTTTTATGTTTGGAGAAAATAGATGAATTTATTGATGTGTCCTGTTTGTCGCCAATCATTGAATTTGGTTGAGCGTTCTTGGCGTTGTGAAAAAGGCCATCATTATGATGTCGCCAAACAAGGTTATGTCAATCTGCATGTCGTACAGCATAAGCATAGTAAGACACCAGGGGATACTGCAGAGTCGGTATTGGCCCGTCGTGAATTTTTGCAAACAGGTGCTTATCAGCCGTTACAGCAGGCGATTGTTGAACTGTTGCAGCGGCTCAAGCCGAAAACTATTTTAGATATTGGTTGTGGTGAAGGTTATTACACCAGTGCAATGCAAGTGCATACTCAACACTGTATAGGTGTGGATATTGCTAAAACTGCTGTACAACGAGCCGCGAAACTCAATTCCAAAGTAACTTGGATTGTTGGGACGGGTGCAACATTGCCTGTACAGGATCATTCAATCGACGTATGTACTAGTTTATTTAGCCCAATTCCACAAGAAGAGATCACACGTGTTCTTCAAGAGAATGGTCATTTGATTGTGGTGACACCTGCACCTCGACATCTTTATAGGTTGCGTGAGGCTTTATTTGAGCAAGTAAATTTACACGAACCAGAAAAATTTTTAGAACAGCTAGATAGTCAATTTGAACTACAGCAGCAACAGCTTGTCGAAAGTGTAATCGAGTTAGATCAACAAGCGCTAAAAAATTTGATTGCTATGACACCTTATGCTTATAAAGCGAATCCTGAGCGAAGAATGATTTTAGAACAAGAACAGCATTTCTTAGTGACAGCCACTTTTCAAATTTATGTATTCCAAAAAAGAAAGAAGCCATCAATTTGATGGCTTCTTTTGAATTTACTTATTGAATATTATTAATTAAATTTTCAATACCATCATGTTCTTTTTGAGGTGATGCTGTTCCCATCGCTGGTGGCTGTTTTTTCACGGGAACAATAATTTGCTCTTCATCAGATGGTGCTGTATCTGGTAAATCTGAGAAGTCAGTTTGCGCGGAGCGAGTTGGTGCAACTGGAGCAGGACGATAAAGTGGGCGTGCTAATGGTGGTGAAGCACGATATTCTTTTTGCCCTTCATTTTTCTCCAGTTGTAATTTGTCGAATGAAATTGGATCTTTCGCGTCTTTATCGAAATGTACCCAAGCCGATGGCGTATCTTTAAGTGAGTTCGCCATGAAATTTGTCCAAATTGGTAAAGCAGCAACTCCGCCGTATTCACGTCGACCGAGTGTGCGTGGTTGATCGAAACCAACCCAAGCGATTGCAACTAACTTGCCATTAAAACCTGCAAACCATGCATCTTTGGCATCATTGGTTGTTCCTGTTTTTCCACCTAAATCGTCACGACCGATTTTAAGTGCCGCTCGTCCCGTACCATGCTGAATCACATCGCGTAAAATATTAGCCATATCATAAGCTGAGCTGGACTTCAAAATGCGTTGCGCTTGGCGATAATTACTATTTGTCGCTGCAGCTGTTTGAGAATTAGATGCAACAGTTTCAGATGCGGCAGATATATCATCTAAAGTTTGATTGGTGATTTCGTTTACAGCATCTTGCTCTTGAATAGCATCGGCTGTTGCATAGGCATTTGGATCACTAATACAAGGGATACAAGCATATTCTGGATTTGCTTCATAAATTACTTTGCCTGATGCATCTTCTATTCGTTTAATAAAATGGGGCTGAATGCGATAACCGCCATTTGCAAAAGTTGCATAGCCTGTTGCCATTTGCACAGGGAGTACTTGAGGTGTTCCTAATGCGATTGTGTAGTTGCGAGGAATTTGATCTTCTTGTAACCCAAAATCCATAAATAGTTGGCGTGTGCGTTCAATTCCCACAGTTTGTAATAAACGGACAGAAACCGTATTCCTTGACAAATATAATGCACGACGTAAAGGAATCATACCTAAGTAACGCCCATCTGAGTTTTTTGGAGACCATTTGCCAATACTGATGGGGCTATCGTTCACCATGCTATAAGGTGTCATACCACGTTCAAGTGCCAATGCATAAACAAATGGTTTAATGGTTGAACCTGGTTGTCTCCATCCTTGTAACGCACGGTTAAACTTAGATTGATAAAAACTATAGCCACCAACAACAGCTTCTATGGAGCCATCATTTGGATTCAAGGCAATCAATTGACCTTGAACTTTAGGAACCTGTACTAAAGACCAAACGGTTTTGTTTTCATTTGGGCGTAATCGAATAATATCTTTCACTTTAACGATTTGTGAAGCATTGGACATAGCGCCGCCTACACTGTTCGCATTCCGATAAGGTCGAACCCATGACATTCCGGCCCAATTTACGGTAACTGTTGAGCCATCTTGCATCAAAGCATCAAAAGAATTGTTATTAACTTTTATGACTTGTGCTGGATAGGTATTTGCATATGGGACAAACTGGTTAAGAGGTTTGTCATGTGCTTCTGGTCCACGCCAACCATGGCGGCGATCATATGCTTCTAAACCGTCTTGAATTGATTCTTCAGCGTAACGTTGACGATTACTATCAATAGTCGTATACACCTTATATCCTGAATCAATCGCCTGCTCGCCAAAGTTCTCAACCAATTCTGAACGAACCATTTCGCCAACATACGGGAAAACGTTACTGACAGAGCGATCAATCATATTAAGGTTGATTGGCTCAGCAACAGCTTTTTGATATTGACTTTGATTAATATAGCCAAGTTGTAGCATACGCCCTAAAATCCAATTCCGGCGTTCAAGCGCGCGTTCAGGATTTACGACAGGGTTGTATTTTGATGGTGCTTTAGGTAATCCTGCAATCATTGCCATTTGGGCAATGGTAAGTTGATTAATATTTTTGTTGTAATAGATTTGTGCAGCTGCAGCAATTCCGTAAGCATTTTTGCCTAAGAAGATCTTATTTACGTATGAGCTTAGAATTTCTTGTTTGGTGAGATTTTGCTCGATTTTGCGAGCGAGAAAAACTTCAGTTAGTTTGCGTTTAAGTGTTCGTTCTGGACTCAAATAATAGTTTTTTGCTACCTGCATGGTAATGGTTGAACCACCAGTTTGTACATCTGACCCTGTAATAGATTCTGTTAGTGCCCGCCCCAAGCCCTTAAAACTAATCCCATTATGCTCAAAAAATGATGAATCTTCTGCTGCTAGAAATGCATGAATAAACGCTGGTGGAATCTGTTCGTATTTCACCGGAATGGAAAGTTTGCCGCCATATTCTGCAATTAACTTATTATCTGCCGTATAAACTTGCAATGGTTTTAGTAAAGGTGCCTTTTTTAATGAACTCATATCAGGCAAAGAGGGTGCTAGATAGAGATACATGCCATAAAATCCCATTGGAAGTGAGACTAATATAATAATAAGCATCAAAAAAAATGGACGAACAATACCAGAACTGGATAGCTTTTTCATAATAAGTAAGTTTTAATAAGAGCGAATGGCAAACTAATTATGGTCAGTATATCCTTTAGCCTTACGGATTGTTAGATGAGATATTGTATCCGTATCAATTAAAGACCAAAACAAATTAGTGAGTTGTATTTTTGGGGATAAAAAAATAAATAGGAATGTACTGTGCTCAGGTTATATCGTAAACCAAATAAGGGGTTAGTAGGGGTCGATATTAGTTCGACAACTGTTAAGTTATTGGAGCTCTCTGTAAAGAACGGTAGATATTGGGTTGAAAGCTATGCTGTGATGCCACTGCCTGAAAACAGTGTCGTAGAAAAAAGCATTCTCAATCCAGAAGCAGTTGGTGACGCGCTTGAAAGAGTCGTTAACCTTGCGAATCCGCGTACGACGAATGTGGCTATAGCTGTGCCAACTTCAATGGTGATTAATAAAATCATTGAAATGGATGCAGATATGACAGCCGATGAACGAGAAGTTCAAATTCGTATGGATGCTGAGCAATACATTCCGTTCCCATTGGATGAAGTAAGTCTAGATTTTGAAGTCTTATCTGACAAATTAGCAAACCCAAATCGTGTAAATGTATTGTTAGTGGCAACGCGTACAGAAAATGTTGACACACGTGTAGAAGTTCTTGAGCTGGCTAATTTATCTGCAAAAATTGCTGATGTTGAAAGTTATGCCATGGAACGTGCTTTCAGTGTATTCGCAGATACCTTGCCAATGGGTGCAAACACAGTTGGTATTTTAGATATAGGTCATACTATGACGACCTTATCTGTCATGCAGAAAGGTAAAATTATCTATACACGTGAACAGGTATTTGGCGGTCGACAGCTAACCCAAGATGTTCAGAGCCGTTACGGTTTGTCTTTTGAAGAGGCTGGGCGTGCGAAAAAAGAAAGAACGTTGCCTGATGACTATGATACTGAAGTACTCGAACCTTTTTTAGATGCCGTAGTTCAACAGGCAGCTCGCTCACTTCAGTTTTTCTTTTCATCATCACAGTTCAATGAGATTGACCATATTTTATTGGCAGGTGGTAATGCCAATATTCCTGGTTTAGCCAAGTTGTTACAACAAAAACTAGGTTATCGCGTCACCATTGCCAATCCATTCTTGCAAATGGGCTTTTCTCCGCAAATTGATATTAAAAAAATTGAAAACGATGCTTCCTCATTGATGGTTGCATGTGGTTTAGCATTGAGGAGTTTTGATTAATGGCAAAGATTAACTTACTCCCTTGGCGTGATGAGCTAAGAGAACAAAAAAAGAAACAGTTCGTTGCATTTTGTGCTGGGGTGGCAGCATTAGGCGTAGTATCGGTTTTTTCTGGATGGATGTACTTTGATCATAAATTGAATGATCAGGAGCAGGCAAATCAGCTAATTGTAAGTACTAATCAGAATTTAGATACTCAACTTAAGTCATTAGATGGTTTGCAAGAACGACGTAATGCAATTATTGAGCGTATGAAGTTGATTCAAGGCTTACAGGGGCAGCGTCCTATTACAGTGCGTTTAGTTGATGAGCTAGTTCGAGTAACACCACCTACAATGTACTTGACAAAATTTACCCGTACAGGTGATAAGTTTACCATTGAGGGTAAAGCAGAAAGCCCAAATACCGTTGCTGAGCTTTTAAGAAATCTAGAAGCTTCACCTTGGTATCGTAATGCGTTTATGAATTCTTTCTTGGCGGCAGATGATAAAAAAGATAAAACAACAAGCTCTTTAGTTCCTCAGGTTGAGGAGGGGTATGGTAATTTCATTGTCTCTGTAGATTTAGGTGAATTAGGAGTAACAGCGGAGGCTAATAGTACTCCAGAGGCAGCAGCATCAGAGGTGGCGAAATGAACTTAGATAAATCAGATGATTTGAATCAGGACACCATTACTGTTAAGAAAAAGCAAATGACAGTAGAGCAATTTTTTCAACAGTTTAACACCTTAGATATGAACAATTATGGGGGGTGGCCACTTTCTGTAAAAATCACTTGTTGGTTTTTTGTTTACTTCGCAGTTGTTGCTTTAGGTTATTTTATTGTTATCAGATCTCAAATAGATACGATTTCAAATGCACAGGCAAAAGAGCAGACTTTACTAAATGAGTTTAGAGAAAAAGACTCTAAATTACGTAATTTGCAACAATATCAAGCCCAATTACAAGAAATGGAAGCGAATTTTAATCAGCAACTTGAACAATTACCGAAAGAAACTGAAATTCCGAGTTTAGTCGAAGATATCAATTTAACTGGTGTCAATTCAGGACTGAAATTTAAAAATATTAGACTAGAAGATGAAGTGAAGCAGGAGTTCTTCATAGAGCAACCTATTAGTATTGATGCAACTGGTGATTATCACGCTTTCGGTGCGTTTGTATCTGGTATTGCTGCATTACCGCGAATCGTGACTTTGCATGACTTTGTTGTTGAAGCAAAACCAGATACTGAGAAAAAGTCTGATATTCCTATAATTAATTATTCAATTAATGCAAAAACATATCGTTATATTGGCGCAGATGAACAGGCTAAACTCCAAAAAGAAAAATCTGCTCAACCAGCTAAAAATACGACCTCAAAAGTTCAAGCGGGGCAGCACTAATGAATAATTATAAAATACTATGCGGTTTATTGATTGGTATTGGTTTGGTTGGGTGCGATTCACGTATTGATACTGTAAATCAACAAATGGCAGATATTCGTAATCAACCACCCTTATCGATTGAACCAGCACCTGTGTTCACGCCTGTGCCATTATTTAACTATTCAGCACATCAACTAAAAAGCCCATTTATGCCGAGTTCATTGGCTGCTGAATTAAAAATTATGGCTGGGAAGCGGGTTTATCCTAATTTGAATCGTCAACCTCAACCTTTAGAAAGTTATGCTTTAGAAGCACTAAACATGAAAGGAAGTATGCGAGGTAAAATGAATGAAACAATTGCTTTAATCCAAACGCCAGATAAACAAATTGAGCGTATACAGGTTGGTAGCTATTTGGGGATGAATCAGGGGCGTGTAGTTAAAATTAGCCCTACACAAATTGATTTAATAGAAATTGTGCCAGATGGACGAGATGGTTATGTAGAAAGACCACGCACACTCGTTTTAATTGGGCCGGTATCCTAAGATTAAGGGAATAACAATGAAAAAACAGTTTAAAGATTCTTTATTTGGGGAAGTTAAGACCATGAATCATGCATTCCGTCAATTTTCAATGGGTGCCGTGGCGATTGCGATTATGCAAGTTGCATCTGCACAAGTGAGTATGACGAATATTGTTCCAATGAGTTTGGCTGACCAAGGTACAGAAATCCGTATTATGTTTAACGGTTTGCCTCCACAGCCGCAGGCTTATCAACTGGAACAACCCTCTCGATTAATTTTAGACTTTGATAAAACACAACAAAATCTGAAGCAGACGTCAATTCCTGTATCAACGAAAGAGGCTTCATCAGTTGATCTCGCTGCTGATGATCAACGTTCACGTCTTGTGGTGAATTTAAAAGAAGCAGGAGCTTTTACGACACGTGTTGAAGGGAATACCTTTGTTCTTAAAATTAACTCTGCTCAACCTGTAAATAATTCACGTAATACAGCCGTAACTAGACAGTTACAACAGGGTGTATCAAATATTGGCTTCCAGCGTGGTGCACAAGGTGAAGGGTTGGTTGTAGTAGATCTTTTGGGGAATAATACGCCTATAGATGTGCAACAACAAGGCAGTAAAATTGTTATTCGTACGATGGGGAATAAAATCCCAACACATTTAGCTCGTCGTTTAAATACCAATGATTTTGCAACACCTGTCGCAAGCGTCGATGCCTATAATGATAAAGGTAATGGGGTTATAACAATTCAATCTGCAGGTAGCTATGAATACATGGCTTACCAAGCGGAAAATAAATTAACGATTAGCTTGAAACGCCCTGAAGATAAGTCCCCAACAAAAGCAAAAGCACAACTCTATACTGGGAATAAAATTTCATTAGATTTTCAGGATATTGAGGTACGTCGAGTCTTGCAGTTGTTAGCTGATTTCACCAGCATAAACATGGTTGCTGCTGATACTGTACAAGGTAACATTACTTTGCGTCTGAAAGATGTTCCTTGGGATCAGGCTTTAGATATTGTTCTTAAAACGAAAAACTTAGACAAACGACGTAATGGAAATGTGATTTGGATAGCACCAGTCACAGAGTTGATTAAATCGGAAGAAGAGGAAGCAAAAGCAATTGCACAAAGTGTAAAACTAGCTCCATTACAAACTGAATATATTCGTTTAAGTTATGCGAAAGCCACTGATCTTGAGAAATTAATTACCCAAGGTAAAAATAAGACTAATAATTCAGGTGGAAATACGACAACTCAAAATGCTTCGCTTAATGATCCTTTAGGTGATAGTGTTGGTAGTTTATTAAGCCCTCGAGGAACTGTTTCTACTGATCCAAGAACAAATACATTAATCATTAATGATACATCTCAAAAAATTGATCAGATTCGTAAAATGATTGATTTATTGGATGTACCTGTTAAGCAAGTTATGATTGAGGCAAGAGTTGTTAGTGCAAGCACCGATTTTACAAAGGAAATGGGGGTAAAATGGGGAATACTATCACAAGGCATTACTCGTAATAATGATTTGCTTGTCGGTGGCAGCGAAACTACTTTATGGAACCTGAGAAAGCCAACTAAGGATAGTGATACGGGGGGATGGAAGTATGATATTGAGAGACCTAGTAATTTAAATGTTGATTTGGGTGCTACGGCAGAAGGGGCTAGTCGTATTGCCTTTGGCTTAATAAGTTTATCTGATTTTATGTTAGATCTAGAGTTATCTGCAGTCCAAGCTGATGGTTATGGTGAAGTTATTTCTACACCAAAAGTTATGACTGCTGATAAGCAAAGAGCGAAAGTTGCCGCAGGTCAACAAATTCCTTATTTGTCATCATCAGGTCAAGATGGTCCTAAGACAGAATTTAAAGATGCATTATTAAGTTTAGATGTAACGCCTAGTATTACACCTGAAGGTAAAGTAATGATGCAGTTGAATGTTACGAAAGACTCGGCTGGAAATCCTACACCAACAGGGCAAATTGCAATTAATAAAAATGAAATTAACACTAATGTACTGGTTGATAATGGTGAGACTGTAGTGTTAGGTGGTATTTTCGAGCAAGAAAGCACTAACCAACAAACTAAAGTGCCTTTCTTGGGAGATTTACCATATGTTGGGAAATTATTCCGTCGAGACTCAAAAAAGGATAAAAAGCGTGAACTACTTATTTTTGTGACACCAAGAATTGTTAATGACACTTTGACTAGAAATCATTAATATATTTTGAATAATTGCAATTAATATAGGTGGCGCGTTGCAAGGCAAAGCGTTTGAAACCCTGCCAAATATTTATTTGGTAGGGCCAATGGGGGCAGGGAAAACAACAGTTGGTCGACATTTAGCAGAGTTGTTGGGGCGCGAATTCATCGATAGTGATCATGAAATTGAGCGTAAAACAGGTGCTACAATCCCTTGGATTTTTGAAAAAGAGGGTGAATCTGGTTTTCGAGCACGTGAAACTAATGTGTTAAATGACCTAACTGCACGTTCTGCCCTTGTTTTGGCGACTGGTGGTGGTGCGGTAACACAATCGGAAAATCGAAAGTTTTTAAAACAGCGAGGCATCGTTGTTTATCTATATACTCCTGTAGAGCTTCAGCTACAGCGAACTCATCGCGATAAGAATCGTCCATTGTTGCAAGTAGAAAACCCAGAAAAGAAATTAAGAGATTTGTTAACTGTGCGAGATCCACTTTATCGTGAGGTTGCACATTTTATTGTTGAAACAAATCAGGGTGCAGCGCGAGATTTAGCGCAAAAAATTCTACAGCTTATTTTATCTAAACAAATTTAGTAATTTTCTTGTTGGTCTAATTTTATGCAAACACTACATGTTGAATTGGGTGATCGTCGCTATCCTATTTTTATTGGAAGTAATTTAAATCCCAGAGATTTGCTAGCGCCATATATTCATGGTCGACAAGTGATGTTGGTTTCCAATACAACAGTCGCACCATTATATTTGCAACATTATGTTGATGGGTTGCGCCAGTTAGATAAACAGATTGCACAATGTATTTTACCCGACGGTGAGCAATTTAAAGACATTCAGCATTTGAATTTAATTTTTGATGCGCTTTTGGAATCAGGTTTTAATCGTGATTGCACAGTGCTTGCATTAGGTGGTGGTGTCATTGGTGATATGGCTGGTTTTGCATCTGCTTGTTTCCAGCGCGGAGTGAATTTTATTCAAGTACCAACTACATTATTATCTCAAGTTGATTCAAGTGTGGGTGGAAAGACAGGAATCAATCATCCCTTAGGTAAAAACATGTTGGGTGCGTTTCAGCAACCTCAAGTTGTATTAGCGGATATGGCGCAGCTTAATACTTTACCAGATCGTGAACTTTCTGCTGGTTTGGCTGAAGTGATTAAATATGCATTACTAGGCGATGTAGATTTTCTAGTATGGTTAGAGCAGAACATGGATGCGCTTGTTGCGCGTGATGCGAATTTACTTGCAGAAGCAGTTTATCGCTCATGTGTACATAAAGCTAGAATTGTGGCTAATGATGAAAAAGAGCAGGGCGAGCGTGCACTTTTAAATTTAGGGCATACTTTTGGGCATGCAATCGAATCCTATCTAGGTTATGGGGTATGGTTACATGGTGAAGCGGTTGCAACAGGTATTGTAATGGCAGCAGATTTGTCGCATCGTTTAGGTTGGATATCTGCTGAAGATGTTGAGCGTACAAAAAGAATTATTCTACGTGCCCATTTACCGATATCATGTCCACAAATTCCACTCGACGATTTTTTGGCTTATATGTCGCATGATAAAAAAGTGCTCAATGGCCAATTGCGTTTGGTTTTACTTAAAAAGTTAGGTCAAGCCATCATTACCAAAGATTTTGATGTGGATTTAATGAAGCAAACGATTCTTGCGAACCAATCTTCATAATCAATATATTGAGAAAAATATGCTTATTTCTAGATCAATTTGGCAAAATATTCAACAATACAGCTGGCTCACACTTGCAATTGTATGCTTGATTGCTGCATTGGTCTTTTGGGGTGTTACTGATGGAGATGCTTTAGTTGAAGTAGATCAACCAGCTAAAACTGAAGTTCAAATTCAACCGGAAAAAGTGACTGCAACCGCTCATTTAGGTGCCTTTTCTAATGAGGTGAAGCCATTAGATTTAACAACCAGAGTTGTTGTTTCTAATGAGCATGCACCAGAATTTCGTGGCACTAAATTTATTAAAGAAAATCAGCAACAATGGACGATGGAAATTTTTCGTAGTTCAGATGAAGCAATTGTTAAAAATTTCTTGTTAAGTCGATCAGATCGGAAAAAGTTTATTTATTTTCGTTTAGCTGGAGAAGATCAGGCAGAGCAATATGTTCTTGCTTATGGTATGTCACCCAATATGGAGGAAGCAAATCGTCAGTTTGCTCAACTAAATTTGGTACTTCCTCAGTCCGTGCAACCTAAAGCTCAGCAATTATCAAAATATGCTGAGTTTGTGAATGATTTAGGCTCAGATGAATTAAAAACAGCGACAAATCAGCTTTATGATATTCAGTTAAAACCAGCAGCGTTACCTAAAGTGGACGAGAGTTTGTTGGTTGGAGGGGCTGTGGCATCACAAGGTGGTTTGGGTGTTAGTTCAGGAAAGCCAGTAGTTGATCCTGCAATAGCAACACAGACAACAGTCACCCAGCGTGATGCTCAAGGTAACGTGGTAAACGTCAAACAAAGCCAATCTTCAACACAAAACCCTGAAAAATTGAAAGAAAATTCAGATTCTTCTAAACGCGATGTGGCAGATCCATTTAATTAATATTGCACTATTTTTGAGCATTATTAGCGCCTTTTTAAGGCGAAATGATTTATTTTGGTGCAAAAAAACTTCATAAGATATAGCTTTAGCCTATTATAAATTAAGGTTATTTTAATTTTTTTAATGATTTAGTAAATTTACAATTAATTGGTATGTTTTTTGCTTTCTTGTGGTGCTAATTTATCTGCTCATTGCACTTTTTCACACTAAATACCCAATTAATTTAGTGAAATGGAAAGTTTTTGTGCTTTACAAACATTGGTGAAGGTGTAATAACTGAAAACACTTTATATGCTTGAGTACGCTGTTTCTTCTTAAAGAAAGGCGTATATTGCAAATCCGCCAGGAAAAATGTTTTTGCGAAGCATTGAACTTTATATGAGTTGATCGGCAATATCGCAGAAAATGAATTGATTGTTTGTTGCTCGAAAGAGCCATGTTGAAAGAAGGGTACGCTATGCACATGCCATCGCCTAATACTGTAGCTCCCGCTCAAGGCTTATATCAGCCTGATGAGTTTAAGGATAACTGTGGTTTTGGTCTGATTGCCCATATGAAGGGTGAATCAAGCCATCATCTGGTCGAAACTGCGATTCACAGTTTAAGTTGCATGACGCACCGTGGTGGTATTGCCGCGGATGGTAAAACAGGAGATGGTTGCGGATTGTTATTGGCAATGCCAAAACAATTTTTCCGTGAAGAAGCTCAGAAGCTAGGCAGTAATCTAACTGAGATTTTTGCTGCGGGCACAGTATTTCTGAATATTGACCCTGCTTTAGCTCAAAATGCAAAGAACATTTTAAATAAAGAAATTGCAGCAGAAGGTTTAACGGTTGCGGCATGGCGTGTTGTACCAACAAATAATGATGCTTTAGGTGAAATTGCATTACAATCACTCCCAGCATTTGAACAAATTTTAGTTAACTGCCCAATGGGTTTGACTGAAGTTGAATTTAACCGCAAGTTATTTTTAGCTCGTCGCCGTGCAGAACAACAATTACAAAACGACCCATTATTCTATGTGACAACACTTGCAACAACTGTCATCACATATAAAGGCTTAATGATGCCAGCAGCAATTGCTGACTTCTATACAGACTTAGCTGATGAACGTCTAAAATCGCATATTGTGGTGTTCCATCAGCGTTTCTCAACCAATACTTTGCCACGTTGGCCATTGGCTCAGCCATTCCGTTATCTTGCGCATAATGGTGAAATTAATACCATTACGGCAAACCGTAACTGGGCACTGGCTCGTACGCCAAAGTTTGAAAATCCATTACTGCCAGGTTTAACTGAGTTAAATCCGATTGTAAACCGTACTGGTTCGGATTCATCAAGCCTAGACAATATGCTTGAAATTCTTGTTGGTGGCGGAATGGACTTATTCCGTGCACTGCGTATGTTGGTTCCACCAGCATGGCAGAATGTTGAAACTTTAGATGCTGATCTACGTGCATTCTATGAATTCAACTCTAAGCATATGGAAGCTTGGGATGGTCCAGCGGGTCTTGTGATTCAAGATGGTCGTCACGCGATTTGTATGTTGGATCGTAATGGCTTACGCCCAGCGCGTTGGGTGATCACCAAAAATGATTACATCACGCTTGCATCAGAGATTGGTGTATGGGGCTATGAGCCAGAAGATGTTGTGTCTAAAGGTCGCGTTGGTCCTGGTCAAATTTTAGTTGTAGATACTTTGACAGGCAAAGTCCTTGATACGAAAGATGTCAGCAATCACCTTAAAAACATGCGTCCGTATCGTGAATGGTTGCGTGACCATGCGATTCGTTTGAAAGCAGATCCTCAGCTTGAAGAACAATTGAGTGATCAAGGTTTAACTGGTGATGCATTAAAAGCGGCTCAAAAAATGTTTATGGTGACATTTGAAGAGCGTGATCAGATTTTGCGTCCAATCGCAGAAAGTGGTCAGGAAGCTGTTGGTTCAATGGGTGATGATACGCCAATGGCAGTCTTGTCTCGTCAAGTTCGCCATGTATCAGACTATTTCCGTCAACAGTTTGCGCAAGTGACCAACCCACCAATCGATCCATTACGTGAATCGATCGTAATGTCATTGGAAACATGTTTGGGTCGTGAGCAAAACGTATTTGAACAGGGTCCTGAACACGCTGACCGCATCATTATTTCAAGCCCTGTATTGTCACATTCAAAAATGCAGCAGCTTCGTGATGTTGAAAAAGAACGTGCGGGTTATGCTGTTGCTGATATCAATCTGAATTATGCAGAAACCGAAGGTTTACAAGCTGCAGTTGCACGTATTTGTGAAGAAGCTGCACAAGCTGTTCGTGATGGCAAAACTTTAATCGTTTTGACTGATAAAAATATTCGTGAAGGTTTCTTGCCAGCAAACTCAGCATTGGTAACAGGTGCAGTACATCACTACCTGATCCAAGTTGGTTTACGTACTGATGCAAATATTTTGGTTGAGACAGGTTTCGCACGTGATCCACATCAATTTGCAGTACTACTAGGTTTTGGTGCGACAGCAATTTACCCGTATTTAGCTTATGACGTGATCAATGATTTGGTTGCGAAAGGTGAATTATTGGGTGACCCAATTTATGCGCAAGCAAACTTCCGTAAAGGGATTGAGAAAGGCTTATTAAAAGTTCTTTCTAAAATGGGGATCTCGACAGTTGCTTCTTATCGTGGCGGCCAATTGTTTGAAGCGGTAGGTTTGTCATCTGAAGTAGTTGATAAATGTTTCCTTGGTGTACCAAGTCGTATCCAAGGTGCGACTTTCGCTGATTTAGAAAATGACCAGAAAAAATTGGCGACGACTGCTTGGCAAAATCGTAAGCCAATTGATCAGGGTGGTTTACTGAAATTCGTATTCGGTAAAGAGTACCATGCGTTCAACCCTGATGTGATTAACTCATTGCATAAAGCTGTTCGTTCAGGTCAATATCAAGACTTTAAAGAATACGCTGAGCTAGTGAACAACCGTCCAGTTGCTACGATTCGTGACTTATTCAAGTTAAAAACAACAGATTCGATTGCGATTGATCAAGTTGAAACGATTGAAGAGATTCTACCTCGTTTTGACTCTGCGGGAATGTCTTTAGGTGCGTTGTCTCCAGAAGCACATGAAGCAATTGCAATTGCGATGAATACGATTGGTGGTCGTTCGAACTCTGGTGAGGGCGGTGAAGATCCTGCACGTTACGGCACTATTCGTAACTCGAAAATCAAACAGATTGCATCAGGTCGTTTTGGTGTAACTCCTGCGTACTTAACCTCAGCTGAAGTGTTGCAGATTAAAGTAGCACAAGGCGCGAAACCAGGTGAAGGTGGTCAGTTACCAGGTGGTAAAGTGAACGGCTTAATTGCACGTTTACGTTACTCAGTGCCGGGTGTGACTTTGATTTCTCCGCCTCCACATCATGACATTTACTCAATTGAAGATTTGTCACAATTAATCTTTGACTTGAAGCAAGTCAATCCTCAAGCGATGGTATCGGTAAAACTAGTATCAGAGCCAGGTGTTGGAACGATTGCAGCAGGTGTTGCAAAAGCCTATGCAGACTTCATTACCATTTCAGGTTATGACGGTGGTACAGCAGCATCTCCACTTTCATCGATTCACCATGCGGGCTCGCCTTGGGAACTCGGTTTAAGTGAAGCGCATCAAGCACTTCGTGTAAATGATTTGCGTGGTAAGGTTCGTGTACAAACCGATGGTGGATTAAAAACAGGTTTAGATGTTATTAAAGCTGCAATTTTAGGTGCTGAAAGCTTTGGTTTTGGTTCTACACCAATGATCGCACTCGGCTGTAAATATCTTCGTATCTGTCACTTAAACAACTGTGCGACAGGTGTTGCGACACAACAAGACCATTTACGTCAAGAGCACTATATTGGCGAACCAGAAATGCTCATCAACTTCTTCAAATTTATTGCTGAAGAAACACGTGAATGGTTGGCTGCTTTAGGTGTTGCATCACTCAAAGATTTGATTGGTCGTGTTGATTTGCTTGAGGTTTTACCAGGCGAAACTGAAAAGCATGCGCATCTTGATCTCAGTGCATTATTGACATCACATCCTGCTGCTGAAGGCAAAGCTCAGTATTGCCAAGTTCAAGGGAATGCACCATTTGATAAAGGTGTTTTAGCTGAGAAAATGGTGGCTGAGATGTTGCCAGCAATTGAAGCAGGTACAGGTGGTTCGTTTAACTTCACTGTCGGTAACTGTGACCGTTCAATTGGTGCGCGTATTTCTGGTGAAATTGCACGCCGTTATGGCAACTTGGGTATGGAAAACAGCCCAGTAGTCATGAACCTTGTAGGTACTGCTGGTCAATCGCTTGGTGTTTGGAACGCTGGTGGTTTGCATATCAAACTTGAAGGTGATGCAAACGATTACGTGGGTAAAGGTATGGCTGGTGGTCGTGTGTCGATCTTCCCACCAAAAGGCTCTCCTTTCCAAACGCAAAATACTGCAATTATTGGTAACACCTGTTTATATGGTGCGACTGGCGGTAAGGTCTTTGCGGCGGGTACTGCGGGCGAGCGTTTTGCAGTTCGTAACTCAGGTGCATTTGCAGTCATTGAAGGTGCAGGTGACCACTGTTGTGAATATATGACAGGTGGTGTGGTGACAGTACTGGGTAAAGTCGGTCATAACTTCGGTGCAGGCATGACTGGTGGTTTTGCTTATGTACTTGACCTTGATAATGACTTTGTTGACTACTATAACCATGAGCTTATTGACCTAAATCGTATCTCTACAGAGGCGATGGAAGATCATAAAGAAAACCTCCTTCGTATTCTTGATGAACATATTCAAGAGACGGGAAGTGCTTGGGCATACAAAATCCGTAATGAGTTCGACTTCTATAGTCGTAAGTTCTGGCTTGTAAAACCAAAAGCTGCTAATTTGCAATCGCTTTTGAAAACAACCCAAGCTGATCCACAATAATTCCACGACTGCAAAGACATAGGCAGGTGCAGAGGTGAAGGACACCACTGCGCCTACCCACGGAGAGAGACATGGCAGAACGCCTCAATAATGACTTTCAATTTCTGGATGTAGCACGCCAAGATCCAGAGAAAAAAGATATTACTGTCCGCAAAGCAGAGTTTGTGGAAATTTATAAACCCTTTACTGCGGAAGTTGCTGCTAATCAAACGCACCGTTGTTTAGGGTGTGGTAACCCGTATTGTGAATGGAAATGCCCAGTACATAACTACATTCCAAACTGGTTAAAGCTGATTGCAGAAGGTCAAATTTTCCAAGCGGCTGAGCTTTGTCATCAAACAAATACCTTGCCAGAAGTATGTGGTCGTGTTTGTCCGCAAGACCGTTTGTGTGAAGGTGCATGTACCTTAAATGATGGTTTTGGTGCGGTCACGATTGGTAATGCAGAAAAATATATCAATGATACAGCGTTCGCTTTGGGCTGGCGTCCGGATATGTCTGGCGTTAAATGGACCAATAAAAAAGTTGCCATCATTGGTGCGGGTCCAGCAGGTTTAGGCTGTGCTGATATTCTTGCCCGTGGCGGTGTGAAACCAGTTGTATTTGATAAACGCCCTGAAATTGGTGGTTTACTTACATTTGGTATTCCAGAATTTAAAATGGAAAAAGATGTGATGAAACGTCGTCGTGAAATTTTCACGGGGATGGGCATTGAATTCCGCTTAAATACTGAAATCGGTGTCGATGTAACGATTGAACAACTCCTTGCTGAATACGATGCAGTATTTATGGGGATGGGAACTTATACCTACATGAAAGGTGGTTTCCCTGGCGAAGATCTTGATGGTGTTTACGATGCCTTAGATTTCTTAATTGCTAACGTCAATCGTTGCCAAGGTTGGGAAAAAGATCCAAGCGAATACATCAGTGTTGATGGTAAGAAAGTGATTGTTCTTGGTGGTGGTGACACTGCAATGGACTGTAACCGTACTTCATTACGCCAAGGTGCGCATGATGTGACATGTGCTTACCGTCGTGATGAAAGCAACATGCCGGGTTCTGCGCGCGAAGTGAAGAATGCCTATGAAGAGGGTGTGAAATTCCTGTTCAATCGCCAACCGATCGAAATTGTTGGTGAAAATGGTAAAGTGACTGGTGTTAAAGTGGTGACTACCCAAATGGGTGAGCCTGATAGTCGCGGTCGTCGTAGTCCTGAGCCTATTCCGGGTTCTGAAGAAATCTTACCAGCAGATGCAGTATTGCTTGCATTCGGTTTCCGTCCAAGCCCAGCTGATTGGTTTGGTTCTGCGAATGTAAGTTTAGATGGTTCAGGTCGTGTTGTTGCGGCAGAACAACAAGAATTTAAATTCCAAACATCTAATCCAAAAATCTTCGCTGGCGGAGATATGGTGCGTGGTTCTGACCTTGTTGTTACTGCAATTTGGGAAGGTCGCCAAGCAGCAGAAGGTATTTTAGATTACTTAGGTGTCTAATTAATCTTTATAGTTTGATTGCGATAAAGCCTGCTTAAGCAGGCTTTATTTTTTCATCTTATCTTTTTGGTAGTTTTAGCAAATCTTGTAAGCTTTTTTGCCCTGTCCCTGATCATTTTTCAGCATGATACTCGAAGACCAATCAGGAAATTGTGCAGGCAATAAAAATGGCTCTTGCAAATGTGAATGCTGAAAAAACCTATTTGAATAGACCAAAAGCTTTGGGTATTACGGTACGTCGTTTGCAGTTTAATCCAAAAAAAATTAAACGACATTATTTCGCTAATTCTCCACTAATGTCACATCTCTTAACCGCTTTGTCTTCAACATTTCCAATCGGTGAACAATATTTTGTAAATAGCGTGAGGAATGTCAGGGATAAAGTCCAAGAGCCGCAGTTACAAGCACAAATTGCAGCATTTATTGGGCAAGAAGCGATGCATTCTAAAGCGCATACCGAATTTAATGATGCATGGCGAAGAGATGATTACAATCTAGACCGTTTTCAAGCGTGGCTTGCAAAACGTGATGATACACTGAGAAATATTCACCCTAAATTACAGCTTGCGTTGACCTGTGCATTTGAGCATTTTACAGCGATGTTAGGTGGTTATATTCTGAAGCATCCAGAGATTCTAAGTACTTTAGATGATGATGCGATGAAACTTTGGGTTTGGCACGCGATTGAAGAAATCGAGCATCGCTCGGTTGCTTTTGATGTCTATCAAGAGGTCTATGGTGATGACCGAATTCGTCGCCTGTTGATGCGTAGCGTGACCACTGGATTTGCAAGTCTCACTTTTTATGCAACATCACGTTTAATTTGGCAAGATAAGTGGAAAAGCTTGCCGAAAGTTGGTGGGAATGTATTTGGGATGTATTTGCTTGGGAAAATGTTTATTCAACTGATTCCAGAATACTTGTCTTATTATCAAGCGGATTTTCATCCTGCAAAGCACGACTATACAAAATTAGTGAATTATTGGAAAGCACGTATGGCAGATGAGTACGGTATGGTCAGTTTTCAAGAAGAAAAAGTTTCAAAATTATATAGTTAATCCATTTTTTATAGACATAAACGTTGTGCTTAACAAGGCATTACTCAAGGCCATTGAGTAATGTCTTTTTTTATTTAAATACGTATAAAGTAACTTTAATAAATGTTACACAGCGAATAAAAAATCACATTACAATGAATTATTGCAAAAAATATAAAGAAAAACCTGAGGATAAATTTTTATGAAAGTTATTAAGAAAACCGCATTAGCAACAGTATTAACAAGCACCTTGTTGTTCACAGGTTGTGGATATAATACTTTACAAGTGAAAGATGAAGCCGTAAGTGCTTCATGGTCTGAGGTGCAAAATCAGTATCAGCGTCGAGCAGATCTTGTTCCCAATCTTGTCAATGTGGTTAAGGGCTATGCTAAACATGAAGAACAAGTCCTCACAGAGGTTACGCAAGCTCGTTCTAATGTTGCGGGTTTAAAAGTAGATAAAGAAGTTTTAGAAGACCCAGCGCTATTCGAAAAATATCAACAAGCACAAAGTCAATTGACTGGTGCATTATCTCGTTTGATTGCTGTTTCTGAAAATTATCCAGATTTAAAAGCTAATGAACAATTCCGTGATTTACAAGCACAATTAGAAGGTACAGAAAATCGAATTGCGGTTGCTCGTAATCGATATATTACGACAGTGCAAGATTACAATTCATATGTGCGTCAGTTCCCACAAGCAATGACAGCAAAAGTCATTGGTATGAAAACCAAAGAGAACTTTAAAGCAGAGCAATCTGCGCAACAAGCGCCAACAGTTTCATTTAATTAAGATTTGAAATTGTTCTTGATGGGTTTGGAGTTGCCATATGTTGGAAGAAATTAGACAAAAACTTAAGCAGCTTTCGGCTGTTCTCATGATTGTTTTTGTAACACTATTTTTTCAACATACAGTTTGGGCTGAGGTTGCGACTGCAGCAGATGAAACTGATTTAGTTGTTGCAGGTAAAATGATTCAGCAGCCACAACAAAATCAATCACAACCAAACACTACAGCACAACAAGCACATATTTTACCGCAAGTTGCCAATGATATGGCTGAGGGTGAATCCATACGTGGTTTACCGACTCTAAATCAACCTATCATAGATCAAGCCAAAATATTAAGTGATGCGGAAATACAGCAACTCAATCAAAAAATACTGACGTTGTATCAGCAGGGTAAAGCTCAGATTGGGGTGATTATTGTGCCAACCACTGGACAGGAAGCTATTTTTGATTTTGCTTTACGTACAGGTGAAAAATGGCAATTAGGTTCTGCTAAACGTGATAATGGTTTGTTAATGGCAATTGCAGTCAATGATCGCAAAATTCAGATTCTAACAGGCTATGGTCTAGAAGGTGTTTTACCTGATGTGGTACTGAGCCGCATTATTCGTAATCAAATTACACCTTATTTTAAACAAGGTCAGTATGCTCAAGGAGTTTCATCAGGTTTGGATGAGATAAGCCGGATTGTAAATCAAGATCCAGAAATTGCACAACAGGCTGCCCAAGAATTAAAAGACCGTCATGAACAAGCTTTACGTGAGCAACAAGCGAAAGATAATACGCTAACTATGGCGCTATTTATCCTTATAGCCGGTGTTGTCGGTTCATTCATTGTTGGCAATCGTTTAAGCGCTGCTACAGCTGGCGTTACCGCTGCCGCTGCTGGGCTTTTAAATGGCGCAGGTATTTTGATGAGCTTATTGCTTGGTTTTGGTATTTTCTTTTTACTGATTACCTCACTAGCTCAGCTTATTTTTCAAGCTTTTCTATCTGGAGGGGGACGAGGTGGCGGTGGTTTTGGTGGAGGAAGCGGTGGCGGATATAGTGGCGGTGGTGGTAGTTTTGGTGGAGGAGGAGCATCAGGTTCATGGTGACAAAGACGGATACAACGGAAATCATTACGCAATCGAAATTAGAAGAATATGCACAACCTAGTCTAAAACGCTGGCTCAAACATTTTTTCTATATTTCTTCTGCACATCGTTTTTTTAATAAAAAAGACCGCTTAGATATTGCACAAGCTGTGCAGCAAGCCGAAAAAGGGCATGTCGGTGAAATTCAAGTGGTAATAGAAGGGCATATACCTTGTTCACAGGCTTATCATCAAAACGCACGGCTACGTGCTCAGCAGCTATTTGCCGAATTAGGTGTATGGGATACTGAATTGAATAGTGGGGTTCTGCTTTATTTGAACCTTTGTGAGCGCAAAGTTGAGATTGTGATTGATCGTGGTCTTAAAAATGCGACTCAAACTGAGATTTGGAATCAGATTTGTCAGCGTATGGTCTATCAACTTGCTCAAAAACAACATCTAGAAGCGATCAAAAACGGAATTAAAGAGATTGGTCAAGTATTGGACCATTATTATGTTCATTCTGAAGCGGATAACAAAAATGAATTGCCAAACGAGCCTATCATTCTAAATTGAGTTATTGTGTATTTTGAAATCTTTATGTAGTTAATTTTGATGAAGAAGATGATATAAATCCTATATTTTAAAATATATCCTTTTATCTTCCGATAAACGGTTGTGCAAGTACCAATTTTTTTTATGTGATTTATTTCGCTCAATTTTAGATCTATTAGATGGGAATCATACTTGGGGAGTTTTTTTGGGGTAAAGTGTGACAATATTTGTCATTTATTTAGTTAAAATGTCATTATTGTTGAATGTTTTGATTGCATTAGTGTATTTAAGTGTCTATTTTTTTTGGTTAAAATTAGCTAAGCTAAGGATTGGCATAGAACATGCTAAATACAAGTAGCTGCAAAAAGCTTATAACAATTTATACATTGGAGAAATGTTATGAAATCAATGCAAAAAGGTTTTACTTTAATTGAATTAATGATCGTTGTAGCGATCATTGGTATTTTGGCAGCAATCGCAATTCCTGCGTACCAAAACTATACGCGTAAATCTGCGGATACAGCATGTTTAGCAGAAACCAAATCTTTTGGTAATGTTTTATATGCATTTGCAGCAGATCCTAATCGTGTAGGTACTACGGGTATTCCTACTGCTCCTACTTCTGGTGCATGTCAATCTGTAGTAGCTGTTACAACAGATACGGACTATGGGAACTGGACAGTTACTGGTACGCCTAAGAATGGAACAGCAGGTAAAACCGCAGTATGTAACTTTACAAATGGCGCTACATGTGCTTTAACACCATAATATAATATACATAATAAAAAATGCATTGAAATTCAATGCATTTTTTTATGCTTTTTAATTATCCTATATTGAATAAATTTGTACGCAATTTTTTATTAAGTCATATTATTCTCAAATAACACAAGCATATGATCAATTTTTGGTGAGTGGAGGAAAGCTCTCATTTGATTTCAGTGAAATGATTAAAAGATATAGAATGATAAAATCGAATCTATTTGCATACGGCTATTCACTATCTCATTGATAAATATTTTTTATTGAATTGTCCTATGAATAGTCACTGAATATTGTTTAAAATTTTACTAAGCTTTATAGCTTGAATTTACTAATCCTTATTAAAAGTATCGGTTCATAAAATTTGAAATTCTTGGGTGAAAAATAATTTAAATGGGAAAATGCTATTTCTCATATTGTAACTATAGCCAATGTTGAAATATGGAGATTTTAGCTCTCTATAAGTAAGTTATATGGTTTCATTTTTTATGATTTTTCGATTAGATATCTGAACATATGTACAGTAATTCGGTCTGTAGAGATATGTTTATAATTAAATAATAGTTATAGCTCAATACGGATGATCTTATTAGAAAGCAATTTAAAGCCATAGATAAATTTAGTGCTTATTTTAATTCAGAAAAAGCAATTACTGAAAATGATTAGATGTGAAGCAAGATCAATTTTGAAATTTTCAGGTTTTATTAAAAAATTTAGTATAAGCAGAACTATATTGAATTAAATTCTGCAGGGGTACATTGTCTGCAATATATTTTTAGATCCAATTAGAATCATGCTTAAGCTGTTGTATCAAATGAATTGAAAGATTTCTTAAGACTTCATCCTAAAGTGTCAGAAAATTTTAAGCAGCTTTAACTTTTAAATCTGTATTTAACAAATTCACTTTTACTTATTTGTAATTTAAAAAATAAGAAAATGACGTTATTTGTCATTTTTTTCTTGAAAGCTAAAATTGATTTAACTATAAATACTTTGAGAATAAAATAAACCTATGTTTTTTTTGATAAAAAAAATATAATATAACTTGGCATAGAATGTGCTAATTATTTAGTAGCTATAAAAGCTTATAACAATTTATACATTGGAGAAATGTTATGAAATCAATGCAAAAAGGTTTTACTTTAATTGAATTAATGATCGTTGTAGCGATCATTGGTATTTTGGCAGCAATCGCAATTCCTGCGTACCAAAACTATACGCGTAAATCTGCGGATACAGCATGTTTAGCAGAAACTAAATCTTTTGGTAATGTTTTATATGCATTTGCAGCAGATCCTAATCGTGTAGGTACTACGGGTATTCCTACTGCTCCTACTGCTGGTGCATGTCAATCTGTAGTAGCTGTCACAACAAATACAGACTATGCTCAATGGACGGTTACAGGTACGCCTAAGAATGGAACAGCAGGTAAAACCGCAGTGTGTAACTTTACAAATGGCGCTACATGTGCTTTAACACCATAACATAATATACATAATTAAAAAATGCATTGAATTTCAGTGCATTTTTTAATTTCTTGTAAATTCTTTTTTAAATAACTTTGAAGAATCTTAAATATTTTGAATATTTATAAATTTTTGAGGAATATATCTATAAGTTGTATAGTTTTAAATTGAAAAATCTTTTTTGTAAGATTCTACTTTTTAATTAAGTGATTTTTTGTTTATGTGTATGGAACTTATTTCTTTGGTAAAGTATAGCTATTCATAGATAGGAAATCTATATCTAATTAACTTGTCATATTAACTGATTTTTGTAATTTCAGTAAGTAATATTATATTTCAAAATATTTTTATAAAATTGAAAGAGGGTATTTTAGATATTTTTTCTTTTAATTATAATCCTATTTATGTATACATGAAAGTAGACTAAAATTGTATAAGAAAAGTCATAGATAGACAAAAGATGTCAGTTCTAATTTTATTTATTTATTTAATTGTCTGAATATTAATAATTTTTTACTTGGCTTGATTCTTGCATATGTAGTAATGAGATAATATGGGAAGAGAGTGATGAAAAGAATAGAAGGATTTACATTAGTAGAAATAATGATTGTTATAGCTGTCATTGGTATTTTGGCTGCTATAGCTATTCCAGCTTATGGACAATACAATAAGAAAGCTGCAAATAATGCTTGTCTATATGAAGCAAAAGCATATAGTAGTTTGGTATTTACAATGCTGAATGATTATGATGACGATACAGTTCCATTTGCACCTAATCCTAAAGCTTGCCAATCTATAACAGATGCTTCAACATGGACTCCAGATACAATGGGTAAAATTATAGCAATATCAAAAAATCCAGGTAATGCAACTATAGAGTGTGATTTACCTGATGGAATACCATGTAAAGTATTACCGTAAATTATATTTAAGTAATGAAGTCGGAATATTATGTCTAAGCGCTCTAGATTCTTTTGTGGTCATTTATTTTTCTCTATTATTTTAGGATTATTATCTATATTTTTCGTATTTAAAATTTGGTATCCGTTTCCTCTGGCTCAAGCACTAGGGGTTGTTCCATTATTTGTAATGCTAATTATTATTGATATTATTGTTGGTCCTTTATTTACTTTGCTTATTTATAAGGAGGGTAAGAAAAGTCTTAAATTTGATTTAACTACAGTGATTGTATTGCAAATTGCTGCTTTTAGTTATGGTATGTATATGATTTCGCAGGGTAGACCTGCTTGGATAGTATACGATGCATTTAATTTTGTTGTGGTTAAAAATAGCGATATAGAGAGAAAAAATATCGAGCAGGCAGATATTCAATTTCAAAAACCATCTTGGTTTCATCCGACGATTGTCGCAACACAAAATGTTTTGCCAACTGAACGAGATACTTTTTTAAAAGGTCAAACAAAAACCAGTACAGCGATTCGTTACCCTGTTTATTATACTAATTTTGAGAATGCAAAGAGGCGTTTGAAAATGAACGCGTTACCAATCGATCTATTGGAGAAGTATAATGATAAGAATAAAGTGTCTACAATATTGAAAGAATATCCAAATGCAAACGCATGGATGGGGCTTTCTGCACCTGCTCAAGAGATGGTTGTTTTAATTAATAGAGATAAGGGTGAGATTGTTAAAATAGTTGACTTAAGACCTTGGTGATTAAATTAATTTTACTTGGTTAATAATTTTTTAAATGAGCTTCGATGTATAATCTAACGAAGCTCATTTTTTTATGTCGATATGCAAATTCTTTGTAGTGTAGTTGCAGCTTTACTGATTAGTTTTGCTTGGCTGTCACCATTTCATACCTATCCCTGGGTGACATTCTCTAGTGAGCTAGCAAGCTTCGGAGCTGCTTTGGCGTTACTAGGTGTTCTGCTTAAACATAATATTAAAATTCCTAAACCACAACTTTTGATGTTGCCTTTGCTTTTGATTCCTGTATTTCAATGGCTATTTGGACTCGTTCCAGATTTTAGTGTTGCATTGCTAAGCTTTTCATATGTTTTTATGTTTTGGTTGATGATGATAGGTGGATATAACCTGTCCTCTACATCTGAAAATCGTCAACGCTCTATGCAAGGGGTGAGTTATGTAGTACTGAGCGTTGCTTTTATAAGTAGTTTGATTGCGATTGTTCAATGGTTGAATCTAGAGTCAAATTTTAGTTGCATTATTCAACTCAAAGGAAGCCGACCATATGCGAATTTTGGTCAACCCAATAATTTAGCTACATTTTTGATTGTAGGTTTAATGGGAGCATTATTCTTATATGAAAAGCATAAAGCATCTTTGTGGCTACTTATCCCGTCAAGCTTATCTATCTTATTTGCGATTTGCTTAACGCAGTCACGTACTTCCTGGCTAGTCTGTATTTTTATTTGTATCTATTGGATGATTAAGCAATATAAGAATAAACCAAGGCTTAATTTTATTAAGTTATTTGGTTGGGCTGTTACTTATTTTTTAATTGCGGGCTATTTATTGCCTATTATCGCACAAGTCATGACGACAAGTGTTGGAGAGGCAGTAACCCATACAGCATCACTAGCAGAACGTGCAGGTTCAGGGCATGAGCGTCTTGGGATGTGGATGCAAATAATACATGCCATAGGTGAGCGTCCGTGGTTTGGTTATGGCTGGAATCAAACAAGTGTCGCGGTTGTGGAAAGTATCCATTTTAATACCGTACAAGTTTGGTTTAATAGCGCACATAATATCCTGTTAGATCTGTTGGTTTGGAATGGTTTGCCATTAGGCTTTTTAATTATTGGATACTTTGCGATTTGGTTGTTTTGGTTAAGTAAAAATGCAAAAGATACAATTTCGATTGTAGCAATATTAATGGTCAGCACAATTTTGATGCATGCAATGTTGGAGTTTCCGCAGCGCTATGCTTACTTTTTATTACCAATGGGTTTTTTGTTGGGGTTAATTCAAGCCCAAACGCCAAATTTAAACGGTGTTACCTTACATCGAAATATTATTCGTTGTGTATGGCTCGTTTCTCTGATTGTCTTACTGTTGATTTGGCGAGATTACAAACTGTTCCAAGATAATAGTAAATTGGTTTTTAAGCAAAGACCAGTTTCAGAAGAGATATTGGGCAGTTCTAAAATATTGATACTTACTCAATTTCAGCAACGATTAGATTGGATTGCTTTAAAGCCTCAAACATTGATGTCTGATTCAGATCTTAGCGTAATTGGCGAAATGGTTGAAAATAAGGCCACACCTTATAATTTAAAAAAATATGCACAATTACTGGTTTATAATCATAAACTTGATGAAGCGGAGCAACAATTATTTGTTTTGCAACAATTGTACAAGCAAAAAATAAGTTTGGCAGAAATTATGGAATTAAATAATAAATAAAGTTGTAAAATTCATCTACTTTATCTTTTAGGGGATAAAGCAGATGGCATAATTTAAATTTGGCTTTGGATATAGTTTTCGATGCCAACATTTTCAACTAAATCAAGTTGTGTATCGAGCCAATCCCAATACTCTTCTTCTTTCTCTAAAATTTCCTGAACTAAATCACGTGTAACGTAGTCTTGTTGTGCTTCAGCAAGTTCAACAGCTTGTTTAATCGCTTCAATGTTTTCTTTTACTTTACGAATGTCGCAATTGAGGACTTCAATGGTATGTTGCCCAATATACAGCTTACCTAGATGCTGTAAATTAGGTAGACCTTCTAAGAATAAGATCCGTTCAATGACCTTATCCGCATGCTTCATTTGACGAATTGATTCTTTATATTCAGCGGAGCCAAGTTTTTCAATTCCCCAGTCATTAAACATACGAGAGTGTAAAAAATATTGGTTAATTGCAGTTAAATGGTGATAAAGCACCTGATTCAGTTGATTAATCACGTCTCGATTGCCTTTCATTGCACTTACTCCATAACACCATGATGCCCTAGTTTTTAAGGCAATTTATATGATTTTAATCAACAAATAATAATCTGACGAGTAAATTATAGAACGGCAAATGAAAATCACAATCAAAATACGAAAAGCATTTTGGATTTATAGTAAGGGGGAATAATTGAAATAAAAAAACCGCTTATCTGAGGAGTGGTTAAAGTTCGACAAGAAGCGGTGGAGTCGTAAACAGATAGTTTAGATGAGCTTGTTGAGATATTGGATTAATTTAAATTATGCAGCAACTGAAATACGAGCAGCTATTTCTGCGAGCTCATCACTAATAATAGAGCGGGCTTCGGGTGCACAGCGACCACAGCAAGTGCCTAAGTCGAGTAAATCACGAATTTCACGATAACTTTCAGCGCCGTTTGCAACAGCGTCTTTGATATCTTGATCTGTGATTCCACGGCATAAACAGACATACATGGGAGTGATCCACAAATATTAATGCGATAATTGATATTATTGATAATTGTTATCGTTTGTCAATGAATTTCATTCTTAGAGTGAATATATTCTTATTGAGAATTTGAATAAAAAAATACCACCTGATCGGTAGTATTCTTTCTTCATTTTATCTATTTGATAAATATCGTATTTAATTCTGCGTTGGAATAATAACAATACCATCCATTTCGACTAGTGCGCCTTTAGGTAGGCTTGCTACACCCAATGCTGCACGAGCTGGATACGGCTGAGCAAAATATTCGCCCATAATTTGATTCACCAATTGGAAGTGAGAAAGATCTGTAAGGAAGATATTCAATTTAGCGATATCTGCTAAGCTGCCACCTGCGGCTGCACATACTGCTTTTAGATTGTCGAATACACGACGAATCTGAGCCTCAATACCTTCTACAAGTTCCATACTGTATGGGTCTAAGCCAATTTGACCTGAAAGATAGAGCGTATTGCCAACAAGAATTGCTTGAGAATATGTTCCGATAGCAGCAGGGGCGTGTTCAGTATGAATAACTTGACGTGACATTAAGCTCTCCTATGTCATTGTTTCTATCTTAAACAATGTGACTTTAACACAAAAGTTTGGCTCGGAAACGGTCGAATACTGTTTAGTCGCAATTGTTTGCAAATGATTCATTAGCTTTAATAATAAGGAATCTTTCAATTTTAGGTCTGGGCGAACATCGTGTATTAAACGGTTAGCTGACTTTTGCAACCTCTGGTTGGGCGGTTGGCATATTTAAGCGTTCAATCCGTGGGAAGCCAAAATGCATGCGTAAATCACGAATAATTTGGGCAATTTGATTTCGATTGCTCACGACTATATTCACATAGGTTTTCTGGTCTTGTGAATAGACCATTTCTACGCCTGTTTTGGCCTTTCGGCATTGATAAATCAGGTCAGAAATTTGTTCGTCACTCATCGTCATATGAATACATAAGAATGCACTAAAGCGAACATCATCAATTTCTTCTGATTGCCAGTGTAAAGGCATAATGTTTTCAGGATGGAGGTGTTGTTCATGCAGTAAATTACGGCAGCGTGAACGGTGTACGATTAAACCACGTCGAGATAAATGTCCTTGAATTGGATCGCCAAGCACAGGATTGCAACAGTGTGCATATTTTACATCAACACCCTCAGTTCCTAAAATCAAGCGATCAGAAGTTTCATGATGCTGAGAATGGTAATCTTGAGCAAATAAATGATTGGCAACCAATTGAGGTAATAAATCCCCAACGGCGATTTGTTCAAATAGCGTATCTTTATCAGCTAAATGTCGCCACTCAAGTACACTAATCCAGTCTTCTGCTGAAAGGTCATCTATAGAGCGATGAAATAGTTTTAAAGCGCGATTAAGTGCTTGTTGACCTACAAGGCGTTGCTCATCAATGTCTTGTTCTCTTAGCAAATTCTGTAATGCGCGGCGGGCTTTTTGAGTATTAATGAAACTGAGCCAATCTGGATTCGGCGTTGCTAATACGTCTGTGATAATTTCAACTACTTGTCCGCTATGTAATGGAGTTGAAAGAGGACGGATTTCACCATCCACTTTTGCGCCAACAGCATGATTACCTAAAAATAGGCTAGCTGAGTAGGCAAAATCAACGACAGTGGCGCCTTGAGGAAGCTCATGTAATTGACCATGCGGCGTATAGACCCAAATTTTTTCCTGATGTAAATAATCAAGTAAGTCGCTAAAAGTGGTTTTTGCACAATCACTGTCTATGAGCGTATTTAGGTTCTGCATCGAAGCTTGAATTGCCGAACGGCATGCTTGAGGTGCATTCTCTCCGAGTACTACACCAAAACGAGCAGCTTTACGCATTAATTCGGTTTGGATCGTCAAAGATAATGTTGTTTTTTCACCTTTTAGCTTAATCATTAATGATTGATTGCCACCTGGTAAAGGGCGGCGAATATGATCGTTATATTGTAAGACTTGAAAATTATCTTTGAGTGCTTCGACTAGACGGTCGCAATCAGCAATACTTTGCAGAATAATTTCAAAAGCATGGCTATGACTTAGTTCATTTAAATCAATTTCATTTTTTACAAAATGACGTAGTAGTTCGATGTTATTATTTTTCTTCTTAATACGCCCTTGTAGATTATATTTTTTAAGCAAATCTGATAATTTTTGCTCCCATACCGCTTGGTATTCACAACGTTTGGGTTTAGTTTCTAATAATGCGGTTTGTACATCATTAAACATATCCAAATCAAGATTTTGATAACATAAGTGTTCTAGGTTATCGGCCATCTCATTCATACCCACAAGACGTGCCATGGGTACGAAAATATCAAAGGTTTCTTGCGCGATACGTGCTCGTTTATCTGGACGTAATGCACCTAAAGTCGTCATATTATGATAACGATCTGCTAATTTAATAATAATGACACGCGGATCTTGTAAGGTGGCTTGTAGAATTTTTCGGAATGATGCGGCCTTATTATATTCTTTATCACTAGAATGGCTGAGTTTAGTCACACCATCAACAAGTTCGGCAACGACGGATCCAAATTTTTCACCAATCTCATCTTTGCTAAATTCAGTATCTTCTATCACGTCATGTAATAAAGCTGCCATAAGTGTATCAGCATCTAAACGCATATGTGCCAGAATGCAACTCACAGCAATAGGATGGAGAACATAGGGTTCGCCGCTTTTTCGCGTAATACCACTATGTGCTAAATCAGCAAAATCACAGGCAGCAAGTACACTCTGAATATCACTATCTTTGAGATAGGCTTCAATAATGACCTTGAGTTGTTGCTTGGCTTGGCTGACCTCTTCGCCTGGCATAAAACACCTTTTATAACATGAATTCAGGAATAAATAAGACTAGCTTCTAATGAAAAGCATATTGTGAAACTTGTCAATTTGTTCATTAGAAAAACTCGTAAATTTTTTCAATGAAATATATTGTTTTTACCAATATAGCGCTGAAATTTTCAACAAACAAAAAAAGCCCAGTGTATTCACAATGGGCTTTTAGACAAAGCAAATCCAATTTAGAAAGAGAAGCCTTCTAAATTTAATGAGTTTGTAGACAACACCATATCAAGATTTGAAGTCTGATAATCTTGATCGCGTTGTTTTAAAATTTCTTTAGTGACATGACCTGCCGCAATTTCGCGTAATGAAACGACTGTTGGTTTATCATTATCCCATTCTACAGTTGGTTCCATACCTTGACGTGCTAATTGGCGTGCACGTTTACTCGCTACCAGTACTAACTCAAAACGGTTATCTACGTGGTCTAAACAATCTTCAACGGTTACACGTGCCATAAGTTGTCTCGTTTGAACATTACATTTGAAAAGACTAAATAGTATAAAAGGCTTTTAAATAAGACTCAAGTTATTCGCGATTAAGGGTAATTAACTTTTCAATTAATTGCTGGTGACGAGCACTTTGCTGTAATGTAACTAAACGATTTGCTGTAATAATTGCTTCTAAATCATGAACAGCTTTATTGAAATCATCATTGATGATGATGTAATCGAAATTTGCGAAATGACGCATATCTTCTACAGCACAACTTAAACGATGTTCAATTACTTCAACTGAATCTGTTCCGCGATTAGATAATCGTTGTCTTAAATCATATTGAGTTGGCGGTAAGATAAAAATTTGTTTTGATTCAGGAAAAAGTCGACGAACTTGATCAGCACCCTGCCAGTCAATTTCGAGTAACACATCATGACCTTGTTGTAATTGTTCTTTAACTTTGGCTTGAGATGTACCATAGTAATTACCAAATACTTCTGCATACTCAATAAAACCACCTTGTTCTACTTGAGCTAAAAAAGTTTCAGTATCAGTAAAATGATAGTGAACACCATCAAGTTCACCAGGGCGTTGACCGCGTGTAGTATGAGAGACAGAAACGTGTAAATTGCTGACTCGATCGAGTAGGGCTTTAACGAGAGATGTTTTGCCTGTTCCTGATGCCGCAGAAACGACAAACAATAGACCCGACATGATATTTTTCCTGATATGATAAAATATCTTGGCTATTGTAGTGTAGCGTGCCATTAAACGAAATAGTTTGGCATAAATATTCAGGTGATAAGAGAGGATGTTATGGAAATTGTATTGGCCAATCCGCGAGGCTTCTGTGCTGGTGTTGACCGTGCGATAGCAATCGTCAATCGCGCACTAGAATGTTTTAATCCGCCAATTTATGTCCGTCATGAAGTGGTGCATAACAAGTTTGTGGTTGATGATCTACGTCAGCGTGGCGCAGTGTTTGTTGATGAGCTTGACCAAGTGCCAGATGGCTCGATTGTGATTTTTAGTGCTCATGGTGTTTCAAAAGCTGTACAACAAGAAGCAGATCGTCGAGGCTTAAAAGTATTTGACGCAACTTGTCCTTTAGTCACTAAGGTACATATTGAAGTAACGAAATATGCTAGAGAAGGAACTGAAGCAATCCTAATTGGTCATGAGGGGCATCCTGAGGTTGAAGGCACAATGGGGCAATATGATAAATCTGGTGGTGGAAAGATTTATTTGGTTGAAGATGAGGAAGATGTTGACGCTTTAGTGGTTGAGCATCCTCATAAAGTTGCATTTGTCACTCAAACGACGCTTTCGATTGATGATACTGCTAAGGTCATCGATGCATTAAGAACTAAATTCCCTAAGATCCAAGGTCCGAGGAAAGATGATATTTGTTATGCCACTCAAAATCGTCAAGATGCCGTACGTGATTTGGCGGAACAATGTGATGTAGTGTTGGTCGTAGGTTCTCCGAATTCATCGAATTCAAATCGCTTACGTGAGTTGGCAGAGCGGATGGGTAAATCTGCTTATCTAGTGGATAATGCTGATCAGCTTGAAAAAGAATGGTTTAAGCAAGAAAGTAAAATAGGTGTGACTGCAGGTGCATCTGCACCCGAGATACTAATTAAACAAGTGATTCAACGATTACAAGATTGGGGTGCAACCCCTCCTAAAGAGTTAGATGGGCGAGAAGAGAATATTACGTTTAGCTTACCTAAAGAGCTACGTATTCAGGTGATACAAGCCTAATTCTTATAGAAAAATGTGAACTCGAAACGGATAGGGTGCAGCCTATCCGTTTTTTTATGGAGTTTATCTGCTTTGTATTGGTTCTGTAAAAATAAGATTTAATATAAAGTAAGGGAATTTGGATAATTAGGTGTAAAGCGATGGGGAACAATCGAGGATTCACCTTAATAGAAATGATGGTGACGATTGCGGTGTTAGCTGTCGTTGCAGCTATTGCCGCACCTTCTTTTGTACAAATGATAGCAACTCAACAGCTAAATCAAGCTAGTCGTGTAATGGCAGTTGGGCTGAACGAGGCTAGAGGGCGTGCTTCGGCAATGAGAGCTACAGTTGTTGTTTGTCCAAACAAAAAAGCTGACGGTAGCGAAATTACTGCAAAAAGTTGTGTAGAAACTGCAATTTCTGGTGCAGATGGGAATAAATATATTAGTCAAAATCGCGTAGTTATTGTCAGTATACCTAATAAAGCTAATGTTGATTCTACAAGTGCAACTAAAGGTGCTGTAATTACTCCTACGGGAACATTGGATACATCATTAAATGATATAACAGACTCCAATAGAATAAAAAAATTTGTATTTTGTTCCAATGGAACTTCTAAAGTTGTTTCAATAACAATTTTGGGAACTGTAAGCCAAAGTCAAGGAACCTGCTAATGAAACTAAAAACGAGTGAGTTGGGTATCGGAATGGTAGAAGTGTTAGTTGCCTTAGTCTTGCTCGCTATAGGTGTTCTAGGTTATACCGCTCTGCAACTTCGTGCAGTAGACGCAAGTAATGAGGCTTTGACTCGTTCCCAAGCAACAGTTCTCTTGCGCAGCCTTACGGAAAGTATGAGGGCGAATAATGGTGGTCAAAGCTCATATCCTACAGCTATTCAAAGTTATGTAAGTATTCAAGGAAAAAGCGCTCCAAAATCGTGTTTTAACGCGACCTGTACTTTTAATGAAATAGCTACTTATGATGCTTATCAAGTCGCTCGTTCTGCATCAGCGTTGGGCATAAGTATAACGATGGCAAACTGTCCTGGTGCTGCTGGGAAAGTAAAAAGACAATGTTTATTTGCTGCATGGGATGATACTGAGTTAAAGGCTACGGACTATAGTAAATGTATGAGTGATAGTGGTGTTTATGTAATGTTTTCAAGATGCTTGATGATGGAGGCTTATTAAAATGACAAGACAAAGCTTTTATTCAAAATCAAGAATCAAAGCCCAAGTTGGCTTTACCTTAGTTGAGCTAGTTGTTGCTTTGGGTTTAGGTTTAATTATTACTGGTGCAGCATTACAACTATTTACAAGTGGAATTATTAATACACGATTACAGCAAGCTGGTTCAGAGTTGCAAGATAGCGGTGTTTTTGGCTTAGATTACATTGCTCGTGATATTCGCTTAGCAAATTATGGAAATATAAATCAACCAGCATTGACTGATGTCGTTCCTTATGCTGGCGTTGTTTTAACCAGTGGTTCTAGTACTTCAAATTTGCCTTTTAGTATTTCAAATGCAGTTAGTACGACAAATAGTGGTGTATCTAATGTAAATGAATCTAAAAGCGATCAATTAGTTATACAGTTTTTAGCTCCAAATGATATGGTGAACTGCGAAGGCCTTTTGGTTTTTGCTGGTGATTATATTATTCAACGATATTTTTTACGACAAGATACGAGTGGTGGGGCGACAGATTATGCTTTAGTCTGTGATGCAAACAAACCAAAAGCCAATAGAGGTGATGTTACTGGTTGGCCTAAATTAGCCACAGATATACAAGATTTTAATGGGGCTGGTGAGGTGATTATGCCTCGAGTTGATCAGGTTCAGTTCCTATTAGGTACAAAAACAACAACAACTTTTGCTTACTATACATTTGATCAATATCTTGCAGCAGCCAAAGCGGCACGAACAGCTGTTCCTGCTCAAAGTGTACCTAGAGTCGTTTCTATTAAGATGTCTGTTTTAGTTCGCTCTAAAGATGACACAAAAAATAATTATATTGATCCAGGGCAACCTCTACAGTTTTCCAATGGAACTGTTACACCAAAAGATACGAAGACTAAATACCTCAGACGTGAATACAATACGATTGTATCGTTGCGAAATGGTTTAGGAGAAAAAATATGATTTCTTCAGTTAAACAAAAGGGTGTAACTTTAATTGCGACTTTATTTACGCTACTCATTATCACGATTGTTGGGGTATTAGCTATACGTGTTGCAATGACTTCTTTGAATATAGCGACTAATGCTCAGGTTAATCAATTTCTAAGTCAGACTGCGGATACACCAATTAATCAGATTTATACCAGTGATTTGTCGACTATGGTTGATTTAAGTGGAGCAGTAGGCTACGCACTGAGTGATAATAAAGTTGAACCAGGAAATGAATATATTTTTTGTTTTAGACCAACTTCGACGCAAAAGTTTGGTGCAGCTTTTAATGTGACGACATTACGCCCGCCTACAACAAAAGATGCAAAAGCGACAGTTGCTGATGGCGGGGCTTCTGGTTTCTGTGATTTAACTAAAGATTTTGGAAGTAAGCGCGAAGCTGTAGTAACACAAGTGGCTGTTAAAGTTCCTGTTGATCCAATTGATTTAGAAACACTACCTCCTGGCGTTACTTTAGGTAGAGGAAGTAATTTAACTGAAGGTGCCATGACTCCAAAAAATATGGTTGAGCAGCAACGTATTCGCGTAACTACAACTGCCATTTTGCCAAGTTTTGCGAGTGATATTAAAGCTGCACAAGCTTGTATTGGAAAAGATGCAGCAACCCCTGGATATATTAATGACAACTTGGATAAAACTACTGCCGGTTTTACGACAGCAGCAGATTGTTTATCAAATTTAGGTGTACCTGTAATTAGTCAGGTACAAGAATTTAATTTACAGACAATTTTTTCTAAAACGTCTTGAGAGTGGGTTAAGAGGATATTGAGATGAAAAAACAAATGAAAAAACCCTCTATTCAAATCAGAGATTATAGGTTTAAGTTAAGTCCTATAGCTGTTGCCTGTGCGACGACGTTAAGCGGGTTTTTAGTTTTATCATCAGTGGCGCAAGCTTCTGATATGCAGATTTATGCATCCCCAACAGCGGGTCAAAAGACAATTGTAATGATGTTGGATACATCTGGATCCATGGGGTATGGAGCTGGATATAATAATGGTAACTCGTCTGGATTTGCTATCTATGATGATTATGGTGGAGTTTGTTCAGGTCTAAATACGATCACTTCAGGTACAAGCTATTCAAATGGTAAGTTGTATTCTGTAAAAGCAGGCACAACTCCAGATTATGATCGGAACTTCTGTTATGTATCGAAAGCAAATGCAAATACAGCGGTTACAAATACCATAACCGGTTGTGAAGTCCAACCGCTTGGTGCAACTGGGACTTCAATAACTGGTTATCGTTGTTATGATCGTCTGACGCGACTAAAGGATGGTATGTTTGCGTTATTAAATAGCTCAGATACCGATGCGAAGAAGTTCGTAACAGGAACGGATGCTCAGGCGAGTCTTTCTGAAACCTTTGTGGGGGTCGGTAACTTCTCAGCAAATGGTGATGGTAAAACTGCTCAGATATTAGTCCCATCAAAAAAACTCGGTGATGTGGGGAGTACGCAGCGGACGGCACTAAAAACTGCAATTGCTGGATTAACTGCAAATAATGGAACACCATCAGCTCACGCTTATGCTGAAGCAGCCTCATATTTAATGGGGACAACAACCTATTCAGAACAAAATTATAATATTAAAAGGTACACACGGTATTTAAGTCAAAGTTATACGACTAGTTATAGTTCCTCCAAAAAGCTCTATACCTATACTTATACCTATTATGTTTATACTTGTAGTAGATATAGCTCTGTGAATTTAGATACCAGTACACAAACTTGTAGCCGATGGAGTAATAGTCCAACACAGACCACAGGGACAAGTACGGATACAGTTTCAAACAAGCCTGTTTGGACGAATCAACCAGTTATCCAACCCACAGGTGGTTGGTTAGATTCATATCCTAGCACTAACGAATTCTATGCGGGAGATTACTACCCTTATACTGTCGTGAATGATGATAGTGGTACTCCAACTTCTAAGTTAAATGATACGTCAAGTAACCCTGATATTGTAGTCAACAGAGCTGCGACGGATGCGGATGCGCAGTATAAGTCACCATTGCCAGTAAATCAGGCGAGTTGTGACGGTCAGGGTGTATATTTCTTATCTGATGGCGCTGCAAATGCGAGTAGTAATGATCGTGCTGCAGCATTGATGCAGAAATCTTTAGGAAGCCTTGCATTTCAGTGTTCGACTGATTTACCAAATCAGAATGATTCGAATAGTGCATGGAACTGTATGGGTGCATATGCAAAATCATTATTTAACCCGTCTAAGAACCCTAAAGGACGCTCAATTCAAACAGCATTTGTAGGCTTTGGTAGTACTTTCTTTACTTCTAATATTGAACAGACCTCAAGTGTTGATACACAAAATGCTTGTCGAATGAGTTCACGGGCTTATAACGATCCTTTAACGGGTGCTGCTCCGAATGATAAATGTTCTCCTGGTTATGGGGGAAGTTTAGCTGTCAGCAGCCCTACAGCGAATACCAGTGGAACCGCACGAAGTGATGGTTATAACTATGATGGTGGATATGGAAATGGTGGATTTTTCCAAGCGTCAACATCTGATGATGTAACTAAAAGTGTTGTACAATTTATTAACTCATTGGGTGCGACACCACCAGATCCATTGTCAACAGGTGCTATTTCTGTCCCTGTAGATGCTTTGAACCCTAATGGTTTTCAACCTTATGGTTATTTAAGGGCATTAAAACCTCAGCCAGGTAAGAATTATCTGATTTGGCAGGGCAACTTGAAAAAATATAATATTATTGATGGTGCTTTGAAGGATGGTGGAAAAACTGTATTCACGGCTTTAGGTGCATTAAATAAAGATACTAAGGATCTTTGGAATGCTTCAGCGTTATCTGATCAAGGTTTGATAGAGAAGGGAGGCGTATATGAAAAATTACGTTTACCTACAGTGACTTCTCCAAGTACATTTAGAACAGTGGTGACTGATATTGCTAGTGTTAATAATGGCGCTATAGTTAAAACATCAACACCAAATAGCAGCCTATTAACTATTTCTAGTCAGGATTCAACCACTAGTAGCACCACATTATTAGATGATTTTAAGAACAAAAATATTCTGAAAGATCTTTCGTTAAGTCTTAAAGTCAGATTACTTAACTATTTGGGATATGACTTAGACTTAGCAACAACAACAACATTACCTGCAACTCTAACCCCACCTAAAGATCCATTTGTATCCATGGGCGCAAGTATTCATTCTTATCCAGTACAGCTTACTTACTCTGGTGATTTAGATGCAAATGGCGATCTCACAGATACAAGACAACAATCTGTACTATATGCCAGTATGGAAGGTGGTTTACGTATTGTAGATGCTCAGACGGGCGCGGAACAAATGGTTTTCCTTCCGGCTGATATCCTAAATAAAGATGCATCCCGAGCATTAAGACGCAGTGAGCCGGGTAGTCTTACTTATGGTGTCGATGGAGCTTGGGTTGCTGATTCAGCATATAAATTTAGTAGCACTTCCTCAACATCATCTGTAGTTGCGAAACAAATGAATGTTTATGGTGGAATGCGTATGGGGGGGGAAAGTTACTACGGTTTAGATGTCTTAACGCCTAAATCCCCTAAATTTTTATTCCGAGTTGGTAGCGATTTAGTCGATTATAGCAGAATGGGACAAACATGGTCTAAACCAGTACTTGCAAATATTCGTTATAACAACAAAATCACTAGAGTGATGATTGTTGGTGGTGGATATGATGCGTGTTATGAAAATCCACAATTTAGATTAGGGAATGCAAATCCAACTGAATATGGTGGTGGCTGTAATAAGACTGAAGCGCAAGGTAATGCAATCTACATTATTGATGCTCAAACTGGTAAGCGTTTATGGTGGGCTAGCTCCTCTGGTGCCAATATAAATAACTCAAATATGAAGCATAGTATTGTGAGTCGTATAAGTACGCTCGATCGAGATGCGGATGGCCTGGTAGATCATCTGTATGTTGGTGATCTTGGTGGGCAAGTTTTCAGAGTGGATTTAAATAATGCTAAGGATACTCCGACTAGTAATTTAGCATTGCGTGTTGTAAGACTAGCAAATCTTGGAAGTGATACGATTGCGAGTGGTAATCAACCTCGTTTTTACCAGCCGCCAACGATCACTATTCATGATTCTGGCACTAATACTTTTATTCTAGTTGGTATTGCTTCTGGCGATAGAAGTACACCATTGGATGTGAGTCCAACGGTTGGTCGAGAGGGAATGTTGCCTTCAGCCGCCTTAACTGGACGACCAACAAATAAGGTTTTTGGTTTAATTGACCGAGATTTCATTAATAAGAAACTGAATATGGCTTCAGCCGGTGTGAATCAGGTTGTTGATGGTGATTTGAAAACGAAGGATATTCCATTCAGTTCTTTACAGCAGAATCCTCAAAACTTATCTGGTGATATTGCAACAGTATTTTTTGGTGGAGGAAAAGAAGGTTGGTATCGTTCCTTATCAAGTGATTACACTGGCTCGGAAGTGAGCGGTCGTACAGCTGGTGGTATTAAAGCGTTTGAAGAAGAGCCGATGGCAATAACAAACTATTTATACGTTCCCGTTTATGACCCTCAAGGTACTGGTGTGGAGGCACAAGATCCTTGTAAGCCACGTATTATTGGTGAAACGGATATTCAACAGTTCTGCTTACCTTTTGGTGTATGTCTTGATAGTGATGGTAAGAAAAATAGTACGGCAGAAGCAGAAACTGGATTCCAAATCTCAGGCGGTAAAAATTTGAATGTAGTTGGTATTGGCATCCGAGGAATTACATTAGGACCTAAACCACCTAGTGGTGGTTCAAATCCATCTACAAACAGTTGTGGAAGTCTTACACTTATTGGTAATACACAAGGTAAGGGTACGTGGGAATGTAAACGACTATTAAATCCAATACGGTGGTATGAACGTTATGTTACAGCACAAACAAAATGATGATATGGGAGTACCCTCTAACCGAGGGTACCAAGATCAGTTAGGTTTTACACTGATAGAGCTTATGGTTGTAATTTTTATACTTTCAATTATTGCCGCAGTTGGTATACCTAGCTATCGAGATCAGGTGCGTAAGGGTGTAGCTTCTAGTGCTGAACAAGAAATTCAGAAAATTGCAGAGCAATTAGAACGATATAAGGCTAAAAATTTTACCTATCGTAAATTCGATCCTAACTATATTTACAGCCAAGACCCCAACGCCCCGAGTTTAACTGAAATTATATTGCCTTTGAATGCAACAGGCTCTGATATAAAGTATAAAATTACGATTCGTGATTTACAGGACACAACTAAGCCTTTAACCGATAGTTCTGCTGCTGGTAGAGGATGGAGCATTCAAGCTTTAGCAATTAATGACCCTAAAAATTATAATTTTTTGATGACTAGTGAGGGACTACGTTGTAAAAATATAAGCAATATAACGTATACGTCTTGTGGTATAAATTCCTCAGTATGGTGAGATTATGAGTTATAAAGGCTTCACATTAATAGAGATGTTAGTTTCAGTAGCAATAATTGGTATTATAGCTGCTGTTGTATATCCCTCTTATCAGAATTATGTGAAAAAAACCAATCGAGTTGATGTTCAGACTGAAATGTTATTGATTTATAGAGATCTTGAAAATTATAAATCGGCTAAAGGTACATATGCGAATGCAAAATTAAAAAATGGTACATTCACAGAGAGCTATCCTTTAACGGGAACAGCGCAATATACAATTAAATTAGATATAGCATCTAATAACTCTTCTTGGACATTAACTGCATCACCAATTACAAGTAGTATGCAAGTTGGAAATGGAGATATTGTTTTAAATAATAAAGGATATAAATGTTGGATTAAGGCTACGACATGTACTCCTGCTCCTAATACAGATTGGACTGGCAGTTAAAAACAAAATTCAAAACTGTGGATAACTCTTAATTTAGTCTTTCTTTCAGAGTAAATATAACGTAGAATATTGCCCTCTATGAAAGGGGTTTGAAGTGCTGCCGATGGTCGGCGCAGGGATAATCCGTAAAAATTATAAGGTTGTTCTCATGGTTGTTATTCGTTTAGCGCGCGGTGGTGCAAAAAAACGTCCATTCTATCAAATCATTGTAACTGATAGCCGCAATGCACGTGATGGTCGTTTCATCGAGCGTATTGGTTTCTTTAACCCAACTGCACAAGGTAAAGCTGAAAAAGTTCGTTTAGATGCTGACCGTTTTGCTCACTGGGTTGCTCAAGGTGCTCAACCTTCAGATCGCGTTGCTTCTTTAGCTGCTCAAGCTAAAAAAGCTGCAACTACTGCATAATTGTAGTAGGTAGCCCATGACATCAACACAGAATGTACCAGAAGATCGTATTCAGATTGGACAGTTACGTTCAGCTTATGGATTGAATGGGTGGCTCTGGGTTTACTCTAATACAGAACCTATGAGCAATATGTTTGACTACCTTCCTTGGTACATTGAGACCAAGGCAGGTTGGCAAACCATAGATGTAAAACGTTGGAAACCACATGGCAAAGGCTTGGTTGTTGCATTAAAAGGCGTGAATGATCGCACAGGTGCAGAAAACTTAGTTGGTGCAAATATCTGGATTGCTAAATCACAGCTTCCTAAAGCAGATGTAGACGAGTACTACTGGTCTGATCTTAAAGGCTTAACCGTGTTAGGTCTTGATGATGAAGAACAAGAAGTGAATCTCGGCCAAATCTACGAACTGTTTGAAACTGGTGCTAATGATGTCATGGTCGTGAAAGCGACACCTGATAGCATTGATGCTGAAGAGCGAATGATTCCTTGGCATAAAGATGTGGTACAACGCGTTGATCTTGAAGCTGGTCGTATTTACGTCAATTGGGGCGTAGACTACTAATCCTTTTTGGAATAGTAGCACAGCAGGAAAATAAAGGAGTCTGCGGTGTTTTTTGCAGTCATCACACTGTTTCCTGAAATGTTTGAAGCGATTACAGCGCACGGGATTAGCGGGCGTGCAGCAAAGCGTGACATCGTGCAAGTCAATTGCATTAACCCACGAGATTTTGCTGAGGGCAACTACAAACGAGTGGATGAACGTCCTTTCGGTGGTGGTCCTGGTATGGTGATGATGGCTGAGCCTTTGGCAAAAGCAATTAACCATGCTAAACAACTTGCAACACAAGCAGGCTGTGTTCATGCCCCAGTGGTGTATATGTCACCGCAAGGAAAAACTTTAAATGAACAGGCAGTACAACAATTCGTTGATTATGATGGTTTGATTGTATTGTGTGGGCGTTATGAGGGTGTCGATGAGCGTTTAATCCAGCATTATGTTGATCAAGAATGGTCAATTGGGGATTACGTTTTATCGGGTGGTGAACTGCCAGCGATGGTGTTGCTTGATAGTATTATTCGTCGATTGCCAAATGTTATGTCTGACGAGCAATCTGCGATCCAAGATTCTTTTGTGGATGGTCTTCTTGATTGTCCACAATATACCAAGCCAGACCATTTCGAAGGGTTAGATGTGCCTGAGGTACTTAAATCAGGACATCATGCCAATATTGAGAAATGGCGTTTTTTGCAGCGTTATCAACGAACTTTAGATCGTCGGCCAGAGTTGGTTGATAAAGTTGAGTTGACTAAACAGCAAAAAAAATGGCTAAAAAATTCGCAAGACTAAACTGTTAGAAGTTTGTGTTTGCAACAGACGAGAAGCTTTGCTTCGAGTTACTACTTAAACTGAGTTTAAGTTGAAAATAGGCTCTTTAGGGTAATTTTGCTTTAAAGGGAAAGTTAAACGAGTGATATGCGTTTTAGCCTCTATCCTCAGCGGTGTAAGAGACCTCTTCTCTCCCGCAAATATTGGAGATTCCACAATGAGTGGTAAACATCCTTTAGTTCAAGCTGTTGAAAATGCACAGTTAAAAACTGATATCCCTGCTTTTGCTCCTGGTGACACTGTTATCGTTCAAGTTAAAGTAAAAGAGGGTGACCGTGAGCGTCTTCAAGCATTTGAAGGTGTTGTAATCGCGAAGAAAAACCGTGGTTTAAACTCTGCTTTCACAGTTCGTAAAATCTCTAGCGGTGTTGGTGTTGAGCGTGTTTTCCAAACTCACTCTCCAATCGTTGCTAAAATCGAAGTGAAACGTCGTGGTGACGTTCGTCGTGCTAAACTTTACTACCTACGCGAGTTGTCTGGTAAAGCTGCACGTATTCGTGAAAAGTTACCAGCTCGTAAACAAGGTTAATTTTAACTTTGTTGTAAAGCAAAAAAATGCGCCTTTGGCGCATTTTTTTATGTCTGCTCTATAGTCCTTGTAATTTTAGTCGATTGGCATGTTGACGATAAATATCAATTGGATCAGGTGCAAACAGTGATTTCAAACCTAAAACCTGATTCACTTCATCTGCATGATTCCAAGGGAGATTGTCTCTAATTGTACGTCCAAACTTAGCGCTACAACGGCTCACCATACCATCATTATCTCCTTTAATATCGACAATTAGGCTAGTACCTGCAAATAGGGGATCAAGTGGGTCAAGAATGTTTGTGACTGCTTGAGTCCCTGAGAATGAATACATATATATTCCTTTCTCTTGATAATTACCTTCGCCACATGTTGTGGTTGGTACACCCATTGGGAATCGTGTATTGAATTTGCTTGAACCTTCTACCGAAATACTACGTCCAGCGGCTAAAGCATCGTGAGGATAGCTTTTGGGATCAAGTCCTTGTGCCCATGTAATTGCGCCAGAAAAGAAGTTAACTACTGCGGCCCCAGCACTACCCAATGCAGTTCCATCCACTTTCATAATCAAACTGGCAACGGGTGAACCTTTATGTGTTCCGCTTACACTGGTTAATGAGGCAACTTTATTCGGCATAATGCCAGCAACGTAACGGATCGTTGGACCACCTTGACTATGACCGATTAAATTAACTTTAGGTTGTCCAGTGATCGCAATAATTTCTTCAACTTGTTGCGCTAGTTGTTCACCACGAATTTCATTTGAGTTAAAAGGTGAAAGTCGTGTCGCCCAGACATTTGCACCATTACGAGCAAGGTCAGGTAGGATTTGATGCCAATAATCAACGCCTAATGGGTCACTTCCAACGCGTGAAAAACCTGCGACACCATGTACAAAGACCATCGGATATTTGGTTTTTGCATATGTTGATGTGACATTATTGTCTTTAACTTGCGTTGTATTTGATGCGTAACTTGTTGATACGCCCATTGCTATCATAGAAAGTGCAAGATAGCGGATTAGTTTTTGCATGATATTTCTCTCGATTTTTGTTTTCATATGGGTCTTGATGTTCTTGCGAACGAGACATTGCATCCATGCTAAATAGCGTTATTTCAATGCCTTAAGATGTTACTTAGTTACTAAAAGGTAAGGTTCCTCCTTGGTCATAGACAGTTTCAAAAGTTTGCAAACGCTGTTGTTCTTGTGTTGATTGGAATTGTTTTTGTTTGAGTTGTTGAACTGCTTGATCTTTGGCTGAAGTGCTCATATTGCTATCTACAATTGTTTTACGCTCATCAAGATAGGATTGAACTCGCTGTTTCCAATCAGATCGTTGTTGATCGAGTTGCTCTAAACGCTGAGTAGCAGCCTCGCCAACTAAACTGACACGCATATCACGCAGCTCTTGGCTTGAGCCATGTCTTGCTTTGATTTGTGCAGTTAATGAGTGTAAATCATCGAGCTTAGATAAATCTTTGAGGCTGTCTTGCCAATCTTGAGGAAGCTGCTCAAAACGTTGTTGTAGTTGTTTTGCTTTCGCTGATGTATCTAATTCGTTATTTTCTAGAATTTTCATGCGATCAAGCGTGTATTGTTGATAGATATCCTCTGATCCAAACAGTCCCTCAATTTCGGTACTTGAAAAAAAACGCTGCTTTAAATCATGCATCGAATTAAAAATAGTTTGGAAATATTGATAGCTTTCCTGTGAGGGTTGTTGAGTCTGTAACTTACTGAGGTCTTGGCGATATTCTAAATAACGTGACCATAAGGTTAAAACTTGCTGTTGTTGTGAAGCTTGAAATGTTTTAGCGAGATAAAGCTGAAAGTTATGCCGAATTTCATCAATATTTCGCTCGCCGTATTGAGAAATAAAATACTCAAAACAATTCCGCGTGTGTTCATTCACAATTAAATGCTGAGCGCTATTGAATTGTAATTTGCAGTCAATCTCAGTATCCATTTGGCTGGTGCTATTAAAAGAAGCATCGAGTTGATTGATATTCTTTGGACTCTTATGCAGCTGTGATGGATTACTGTTGTTGCTATATTGATCAGTTGAGTTAAGTGATTGCTGAGACTGATTTGGATATAACCAATACAATACGCTCAGCGTGACTGCTGAAATGATCAATAAGCTACATAATAATGCTATTTTTTTTCCATTTTTATTCATTAAGCATAATCCATTTGCTTTTAATTTCGAAAGCGAAAATAAATTTATCATAAATGTTGTTTTTTTGAGCGTTTAATTTTTAAAAATCCGATGAATAGTTTTGATAAAATACACCTTTCTTGTTTGACTTTTCATTTATGAAAAAAAGCTCTTATCGCCATCTGAGTGGTGTTTTCTTATTAAATAAGCCGTTAGGTTTAAGTTCTAATTCGGCATTGCAAAAAGTACGTCGACTTTTTAATGCACAGAAAGCAGGACATACTGGTGCTTTAGATCCGCTTGCAACAGGTTTATTACCGATTTGCTTAGGGGAGGCAACCAAGTTTTCGCATTATTTATTGGATTCTACCAAGCGTTATCAAACAACAGTAAAACTTGGACAGACAACTGCTACGGGTGATGTTGAAGGGGAAATTCTTCAACAAAGAGATGTACCCGCATTAACTGAAGCTAACATTGAACAGGTTCTAGAACAGTTTCGTGGTGATATCAAGCAAGTGCCACCGATGTATTCGGCACTGAAACGAGAAGGTCGCCCTTTGTATGAGTTAGCGCGCCAAGGAATTGAAATTGAGCGTGAAGCGCGTCCAGTCACTATTTATGAACTCAAGCTTTTAAGTTTTACCGAAGACAGTTTGACCTTAGATGTGACATGTTCTAAAGGAACTTACATCCGAGTGTTAGGTGAAGATATTGGTGAAGCTTTGGGCTGCGGTGGACATTTAACAAAATTACATCGTACTCAAACAGGTCATTTTGAAATTAATCCAAGTTATACCATCGAATATTTAGAAGGGCTTACTCAGGAACAGCGGGATGCATTATTGTTGCCTGTTTATGCACCTGTTGAACATTTTCCAAGGGTTCAATTACCCGAAGGGCGTGAAAAATATTTTGGTAATGGTCAAGAAAGTAATATTGAGCACGAAGCTGCAGCTGAAGTATTGGTATTTGATGGTGAGCGTTGTTTAGGCTTAGCTGAAATTACCGATAAAAAGCGTCTTGTGCCAAAACGTTTGTTGAATTTATAAGGTTATATTGATGGAATGGGAGCTGATTCTGAGTCTAGTGTTCTTTGCATTCTGTGCGGGAACAATTGATGCGGCAGTTGGTGGTGGTGGGTTAATTCAGATTCCAGCATTAATGGGTGCATTACCACAAACGGCTCCTGCAACATTATTTGGAACAAATAAACTTGCCTCTATTTTTGGAACGGGTTCTGCAGCTCTTTCATTTGTACGTCGAGTAAAGTTGCAGTGGTCATTATTATGGGTGATCGCAATTTTTGCTTTTGTCAGTGCGTATGTAGGTGCAGCCTGTGTTTCACTGGTGCCTACTCATATATTAAGACCGATTGTCTTAGTTATGCTGATTGTGATTGCGATTTATACCTTTATGAAAAAGCAATTTGGGCAAGTACATGTTGATCAACACATCACACCAAAATTATTATTTTTTGCCGCATTGGGTAGTTTAGCGATTGGTTTCTATGATGGAATCTTTGGTCCAGGTACAGGCAGCTTCTTTATCTTCTTTTTTATTCGCTTTCTTCAAGTCGATTTTTTACATGCTTCAGCATTATCCAAGATTGGTAATTTTATGACTAATCTGGCGGCACTGGGCTTCTTTATTCCCGCAGGGCATATCTTCTTTCAGCTTGGTTTTATGATGGCGGCTGCCAATATTGCAGGTTCATTATTGGGTGTACGTTTGGCTTTGAAATACGGTAGTGGTTTTATTCGTATTTTATTTTTGATTTTGGTCAGTATTTTAATTTGTCGGTTGGCTTATCAAATCTTTGTTGTAGTTTAATCTATAAAAATAAACTTTCCATACAAAAACCTACGCAAACATCGCTGTTTAAAAAAGTATCATTTTTTAATATGAAGGCTCAGCCAAACAGATCAACTAGATAAAGAATTGAAGTAAGTGTTGATTATGCTAGCCATCGTAGAGGTAAATAATGAATATATTTGAGGCACTCAGAGAAAGCCACGAACAACAACGTAACTTAGCTGAACGATTAATTCAGACCAGCGGACATACTCAAGAAAGGGAACATTTATTTAAACAGCTTAAGAATGAACTCTATGCGCATTCAGTTGCCGAAGATCGCTATTTATATATTCCTTTAATGTTTGATAATGTGGGTTTAGACATTACCCGCCATGCTTTATCTGAGCATCATGAAATGGATGAACTGGTTGAAAAATTAGAAGAAACTGATATGAGTACTCCGAGTTGGTTAGCGACAGCAAAACAATTAAGTGAAAAAGTCCATCATCATTTAAAGGAAGAGGAACATAAATTTTTCCAACAGGCTGGAAAAATATTAGAGGATGATGAAAAGGAAAAACTAGGTAAAAAATATCTTACTGAATATCAGAAATATAAAAATGCAGATACCTAATTTTCCATTATAACGAGAATGAGCAGAAAGGAGTGCTCTTACTGTGTTTGAGATTTTTCCCCACGTAAGGTCACTCCAATCGATGCAATCATAATACATGTAAGTGCGATCCACTGGATGAAGCTAATTTGTTCATGCAGTAACACCAGCCCTGCTAAAGCAGCAAGCGCAGGTGCAAGGCTTGAAAGCGTACCATAGCTGAGTTTACTTAAACGTTTTAGTGCCATGAGGTCGAGCGCATAAGGAATAGCCGTAGCTAGAATTGCAATCACTAAAGCTTTACCCCAATGTTGAGTGTCGAGTAGAGCAGGTGCATTACTCCATAGACCAAAGGGAAGTAAGGTCAGGGCAGATAAACCAATTGCGATGGTTAAGGCATGCATACCAATATTCTGTTGTACAACTCGATGTCCGAAATAAATATAAAATGCCCAAAATAGTCCAGCACCTAAAGCGTACGCCGCGCCAAGATAAGAAAAATGCTCGGTATTTGTATCATGCCAAGGTACCATCAGTGCAATTCCTAAGATGGCAAAAGCTACCCAGATGTAATCACTACGCTGCTTAATTGAAAGTAAAGCTAAACCGAGAGGGCCGATGAATTCTAAACCGACCGCAATCCCTTGAGGCAGCTTTCCTAAAGAGCTATAAAACAAGATATTCATACAACCCAAAGAAGCGCTATATAGCAGTAAATCTCGCCATTTTAGATATTTAAGTTTAGCGATCACTTTCCATGAACGGAACATGATGGCAACCAGAATAGTCGCAAAACACAGGCGTAATATTGTGACTGTAAGCGGATCAAGTGTCGCAATCAGTTGTTTAGCAAATGAAGCACTGATTTGATAAGCCACCATGGAAAGAACCATGTATAGCACAGCGACCAACTGAATATTTTTCATGGGAGATCTACAAAGTCAAAGTAAACAGACCTAAGAATAGGCGCGATGATTATATGCTGTGAAAACGACATTATGATCATACGGTGACATTTTATTGAGCCTCTTTCTGTTGTCGAGCATGTTGAGTTGTAAAAGTACAACCGATCGATGCAACTATAATCGTTGCTAAAGCGAGCCATTGATTCCAAAGCAAAGTTTCACCCAAAAAGATAAAGCCTGAGAGTGCTGCTACGGCGGGTTCTAAGCTCATCAAAGTACCAAAGCTGAGTGGAGTTAAACTGCGTAATGCAATCATTTCTAGCGTAAAAGGTAAGGCACTGGCTAAAATCGCAAGCCCAATAAAATAGTATAAATTGGGCAGTTCAAAGACTCGATCGATGGCACCGGCAGCAAGTGCGAAGGGCAATAAACACAACATACCAATACTCATGCCTAAGCAAACCGTATGATTACCAGAAATACCTGATGGTTTTTGACCTGCGATAATGTATAGCGCCCAACATGCGCCCGCAGCCACAGCGAAAAATACACCGACTAAATCTAGATGTTGTTGTGCTTGTTGTAGAGGAAATAGCAATACCAAACCTAGAATGGCGCAACCCACCCAAATAAAATCATAGCGCTGTCGTGCATGAAATAGTGCAACACTTAAAGGACCGATAAACTCAAAAGCAACCGCTAAGCCCAAAGGTAAACGCTCTAGTGACAAATAAAATAAGGCATTCATTCCAGCAAGTGCAAAACCATAACTGAGAATCGCTTTCCAACGAACCACTTTGAAATTGATGGTCCAAATTTTAAAAATCACCGCTAAAATGAGTGCACCAAAAAACAGACGCATGGCTGATACGGTAAGGACTGGAAAACTTTGGAACAGAATTTTGGCTAAAGAACCGCTTCCTTGTACACACAACATGGCAATCATTAATAACAATAAGGCATGAAGTGGGGTTTTTAACATTAGAGAAGCAACTTATTATTTGAACAATTGGTATATTATTCACATAATAATTCAAATGTGAATAAAAAAGCCACAGCTATTGCTGTGGCTTTTTATAGATTATTCTAAATTTAGCTTAGAACAATACACGTACACGAATTGTGCCTTCAACTTGGCTTAAGGTATCAAGTGCTTCTTGAGAAGCAGATGCATCAACATCCATAACTAGATAACCAATATCACCTTTGGTCATTAAAGACTGACCAGAGATGTTAATGCCTTGTTCCGCAAATAATGTGTTGATTTTAGACAACACACCTGGCACGTTTTTGTGGATGTGAAGTAAACGGTGTTGACCATCAGAAAGTGGTAATGCGATTTCTGGGAAATTCACCGCAGAAAGTGTCATACCTTTATCTGAATATGCAACGAATTTTTCAGCAACTTCTAAACCGATGTTTGCTTGCGCTTCCATCGTAGAACCACCCACGTGCGGTGTTAAAATCACGTTGTCTAAGCCACGAAGTGGAGACTGGAACTCTTCACCATTCGCTTTTGGTTCTTTCGGGAATACGTCGACTGCTGCACCCGCAATGTGACCAGATTTAATCGCATCTGCCAAATCTTCAATGATGACACATGTACCACGTGCAGCATTAATGAAGATCGAACCTTCTTTCATTTTCGCGAACTGTTCTTTTTTGAAGAAGTTACGTGTAGAAGGAACATCTGGAACGTGTAAAGAAACTACATCAGCAGTTTCTAAAAGCTCATCCAATGAACCCACTTGGCGTGCATTACCTAACGGTAATTTAGTTACCGCATCATAATAGCAAACTTTCATACCTAAGCTTTCAGCCAAAACTGAAAGTTGTGAACCAATTGAACCGTAGCCAATAATACCTAGAGTCTTACCACGCGTTTCAAAAGAACCAACCGCAGATTTGTTCCAACCGCCTGCATGTGTATCTTTTGATTTTTCAGGTACACGACGAAGTAATAAAATTGCTTCAGCAAGAACCAATTCTGCAACCGAACGTGTATTTGAATATGGTGCGTTGAAAACAGGGATACCACGAGACATCGCTGCTTTTAAATCGACTTGGTTGGTACCGATACAGAAACAACCTACCGCAATCAATTTATTCGCTGCTTCAAAGATTTCTTCAGTCAATTGAGTACGCGAACGAATACCAACAAAATGAGCATCTTTGATCGCTTCTTTTAAAGCTTCACCTTCAAGTGCAGTTTTGTGGTAGTCGATGTTGGTATAACCCGCAGCGTTTAATGTATCGATGGCATTTTGGTGCACACCTTCTAACAAAAGGAAACGGATTTTGTCTTTCGGTAGTGATAGATGTTGGCTCATTACGGCTCCGCTACAAAGGCCAAAATTTAGTTGCAGTATCATAGCATAGAGCTTTGAGATATAGATATTTCGTTTAAAATTAGCTCAGCATAAATGTTGAGAATTTTTCAGTTCCGAATGAATTTTAGTGTTTATTCACATTTTGTTATGACACTATTGCCATCCTGTGCTTTATCCCTCGCTTGCTTACATGTAAAATAAAGAAATACGATAATCAAACTGATCAACTGAAAGTTTGATGCTTTCGCTAGCGTTTCTATATTTTGGATGTTTCCAGACCTTTGTTTATAAGGTTTTGAAAAATATTATATTGTCATCCAAAAGCCCTATATTTACTTCTTGCTAGGCCTGTAAACGATGAATGCTTCAGTCGCTTTGACACCTGAATTATTGACCCAATTGACGGCAATTGTAGGTGAAAACCGTATTAAAACCGATGCTGACAGTTTAGAAAATTGGGGGCGAGATCATACTAAACATTTTGATCCGAACCCATCAGTCATCGTTTTTCCATCAAGTACTGAGCAAGTTCAGTCGATTGTAAAACTTGCCAATCAATTCAATGTTGCGATTACGCCATCGGGTGGTCGTACAGGTTTATCGGCTGGTGCGGTGGCGAATAATGGCGAAATCGTGATTAGTTTCGACAAGATGAATCAAATCTTGGAATTTTTGCCAGCAGATCGTATGGTTCGCGTTCAAGCGGGTGTTGTGACTGAACAATTGCAAAATTATGCCGAACAACAAGGCATGTATTACCCAGTTGATTTTGCATCTACAGGTTCTAGTCAAATTGGTGGAAATATTGGAACCAATGCAGGCGGTATTAAAGTCATTAAATACGGTATGACACGTAACTGGGTGCTTGGCTTAACGGTTGTGACGGGTAAAGGTGACATTTTACGTTTAAACAAAGGCATGATTAAAAATGCGACGGGTTATGCGTTGCAGCATTTGTTTATCGGTGGTGAAGGCACATTAGGTTTAGTGACTGAGGCTGAGATTAAACTTGAGCGTCAACCACAAAACTTACAAGTCATGGTATTGGGTACGCCTGACTTTGAAGCAGTAATGCCAGTATTACATGCTTTCCAAAAAGAAATCGACTTAACTGCATTCGAGTTCTTTGGTGAAGTGGCAATGCAAAAAGTATTGGATCGTGGTCATGTACAACGTCCATTTGAAACAACTTGTCCATTCTATGTATTACTCGAATTTGAAGCGCCGTATGAGCCGATTATGGACAAAGCAATGCAGATTTTTGAGCATTGTATGGAACAGGGTTGGGTGATTGATGGTGTAATGAGCCAAAGCCTAGAGCAAGCACAAAGCTTATGGCGTTTACGTGAAGATATTTCAGAGTCAATTGCGCCGTATATTCCTTATAAGAATGATATTTCAGTGTTGATTACGCATGTGCCAGCGTTTATCTCAGAAATTGATGCGATCGTTGCAGACAACTATCCAGACTTTGAAATCTGCTGGTTTGGTCATATTGGTGACGGTAACTTGCACTTAAATATTTTAAAACCTGAAAACTTAACTAAAGATGAGTTTTTTGCGAAGTGTCAGGTGGTGAATAAATATGTGTTTGAGACTGTGAAAAAATATGATGGTTCGATCTCTGCTGAGCATGGAGTAGGGATGACCAAGAAACCATATTTGGAATATTCACGTTCGCCTGAAGAAATTGAATATATGAAAGCATTAAAATTGGCATTTGACCCCAATGGAATTATGAATCCAGGGAAATTATTTGATCTTTAATACTTGATGAGATAAAAGAATTTCTGCTAAAAGCGTATCGAAAGATGCGCTTTTTTTATAAAACCAATATGAAAACTCAAGCTTATATTTATCTAGAGAGTGATCAAGTATATGGAGACTATATTGATCATTTTTATAATCAACATAATGTAAAGTGTATGCGTATTATGTTGAGAGTAAAAATTGGAAATCTATTTTACTCCTGTTCATTTATATTCAAAGACTTCTCTTCATGGATATTAGGAGAGCTTATTCATTGTGAAATAAATTTTCTTTGTTATGACGGAGAATTAAATTTCTTTAAGAATTACGAGCTCCATAACTTAAAAAATGAACGAATAGGGCTTATCTATTTTACTGATGTGTTATAGGTTAACTTAGCTAGTAAATTAAAAATGCTATTTTTTATTAGACAAATTAAGAGTAGAGAATCAAATTGACAGGTTACAAATAATAAAATTCTCGTTTAATCGAATCTTAGAGGGAAATATGAACATCCATCACGAAATCGAAAAACTGTTTCAACATCGCCAAGATATTCCATTATTTTATATCGAAAGTGGTAGTCGTTTATGGGGTATGGCTAGCCCTGACAGCGACTATGATGTACGTGGTTTTCATTTGCCGAGTAAAGACCAATATTTTGATTATAAAAAGTACCGTGATCTAATTGAAATCATGGATGGGGATTTCGATTTCGTTTCATATGATCTTGATAAAATGTTTGGATTACTGGCAAAAAGTAACCCAACGGTTTTGGAATGGGTCAGAGCACATATCGTTTATTTTAATGCTTTTCCAGAATGGCAAACGTTTCGAGATGGATTACTTGAGCGAATTGACTATAGTGCGCTATATCATCACTACTTATCACTGGCGAAAGGCGGGATGAAAGTAATGCAAACTGCGGATAATTTTACTTATAAAAAAGTATTTTATTCAATTCGTGGTTTGATGTCGGCAGAGTTAGCAACCCAAGAAGTCATGCCTGAATTATTGATTACCGATTTATTTGCGCAAGTTGATTCAAATGATCCATTACGTCATTGGGCAGAAGATTATTTAGAAATTAAAAAGCAGCAGAAAGAGAAAGCTCAACTTCCTGAAGTGGAACAAGCAGCGATTCTGAATTTATTGGAAACCAAGATTGAACAGTTGGCTACTAAAGAGATGCAAAAAGCTGATCGTCGAGAGGGCTTAGAGCGTTATTTAACGGAGTATAGTCGGCATTTGAAGCAGTATTATTATAATTAAAATCATTTACTTATATTTTTCTTTGTCTTGACGGAGTCGTATCGTATTCTCATTCATATTTAAGATTAGCCTTCGGCTGGAGTTACTTTGGTTTTGCCCAAAGTAACCAAAGGCATTGTCATCTGCAAAACCTGTTCACTTCTTGCATTAATTAAAATTTATCGCAGAAACAGCATCTTCTTGAAATCTCGCAGGTTGCAGATGACATTAACGACTATCATATATTTTGTGAGGATTTGATAAATAACCAACCGTTGTTCTAAATCCCACTTTCCAAAATACGCACTTTGACATTAGCCACATGCGCTTTGGTCGCTTCAAAATGCTTCAACATATGTGCCGTTTGCATATGTGCTTCGAGATGAGCTGTGCTTTCCCATCGTTCTAACATCACAATGCTATTTTCATCTTGCATCTGCATAGCAATCGCTGGCAGGTGATCAATCAATAGGGCATAGCCATGACAGCCATCTTCTGCCAGTACAGTTGGAATGATTTTTTGGAAAGCATCTAAAACTGCTTGGCGATGTTCTGCACCCACATGTGTATGAATTTCTGCAATAATCGTCAACATAGGGTTTCTCTCTTAATAGGCAGTTGCAAAATGCTGATCTAAATGTGCTTTGTATGCTTCAAGGTAACTTGGTACATTCGGCGCCTTGATGACATCATTGACGATAAATGTAGGTAATGATTCCATACCCAAGAATTGATTGGCTTTATGGAAAGGTAAATAAACACCATCAACGCCAACGCCGTGAAAGAATTGATCAGGATCAGTGAACGCTTCCATTGGTGCATTCCATGTCAACGACAACATGTATTTTTTACCTTGGATTAAACCACCTGAACCATACTTCTTAGAAGCATCAGAACGGCTACGTCCATCGTTGGCATAAAGTGAACCATGACCAATGGTAAAGATATCATCAACGTATTTTTTCATTGTCCATGGCGCACCCATCCACCAGCCTGGCATCTGATAGATCACTACATCTGCCCATAAATATTTTTCAATTTCGGCTTGGATGTCATAGTCACTGTCGGTACGTGTTACTTGTACCGTATGACCTAAGGTTTTTAAATGTGATTCGGAAAAATCGGTTAAGGTGTCATTCAATTCACCATTCGAGTGAGCGAATTGTTTAGCGCCATTAATAATTAAAATATTGCTCATAAAATTAAACTCAAAAATAGATTTCTAAAACTTGGACACATTTTAGAGAATCTATTCATGAGTAAAAATGTATAAATAAGCAAAATACTATTGACTAAAAATCAATAATTATAGGTTCTGTTTTCATGTTTTATAGGCTTTACGGATCAACCAAATTGCAATAATCACTATATAAAACGCCCAAAATTGGATCAACCATATGAGCGTTTCTTTAAAATATGATAGTCCGATTCTGAATGCTTCGGCTATTCGGGTGAGTAATGGATCGCTGTCTAGTGATGCAATACGATGAATATTTAGGTCGCGACTCTTACGCACTTTTGGCTGTTGGAAAAATTCTAAACGAATGGTGCTATACGCTAGGCGATCTTTCACTTCTAAATCAGTGAGCAGTTGTAATTGATTGTTTACTGCATTAGATGCGCTATTACTTTGGTTCGCTGTATTGAGTTTCTCTTCTAACAGTTTTAACTCATAACGTTTTGCTTCGTAGTTTTGTGTATTAAAGTTCAGCATTAAAGGCAGTAAATGATTTAGAAATGTTGTCACTTGATCATTTGGAATACGTACCGTCAGTTGTACCGTCGGCGTGATTTTTTCATAAATATCCACGGTTCCATCGATACGATCATGTTGAGAACGGCCACTCACTTGATAGTCAATTTGCTTATTCTCAATATAGCCATTGTATTGCAATAACTGTTGCTCAAGTGTAGATGTGGTTTTTAATACATCGTTCACTTCAAATTTCAATTCAGCACTTTTAATTAATTGCCGATTTTGTTCGAGAGCACTTTGTTGTGTGCTTACTAGCTGTTCAGGATTTTTTGCTGCATTTGCTCGAATTGTTTCACTATTGGGCGCTGCACTTTCTGTCGCTACAGATGCATCGCTTGCAGCACCTTCTTCTTTTTTAGAGCAGCCGACAATCGTACTACTGACGACTAAAATAATTGCTAATTTTTTTGCTAAATCTGACATTGGTGATGCCTAATCCGTGGTGATGTTCATGTTATAAAATTTGTTTTTTTAGTGACTTGTGATGATGTTCAAATGATTGATAAATACAACAAATCTCTTATAAGTCACATACATTTTGTTGCTTTGAAATCCAGTTTTGCATAGTAGCATAAATGCATGTGGTAAATAGGAAAGGTACAAAATGTATAAAATTTGGATGGTTTTAGGGTGTAGCTTATTTTTAGCCGCATGTAATCAGCCGATTGCACAGTCACAGCAACAAGCAGCGGTACAAAAAAGTACGGCAATACATGCGGTTTTACTCGATCAACCAAATTTATTTCATGATGAAACTAATCTCAAAATTGATCAGCAGTTTAATCGTGCAGAAAACCCAACAGATGCGGAAATCACTGTTGAGCAAGCCCAATTAGATGATTCTGTTGCAGCTATTCGTACCGAATATGAGTTAAAGCGTGATCAAGCAGTCTGGAAGATTGTAAATAAAAAACAAAGCTATCAGTGTGCGAGAGGGGACAATACCAATAAATTCCAGTTTGAATTGTGTTCCTGAATCTGATTGATAAATTGACGATGAATAAAAACCAAACAAAAATGTGGATAACTTTTAGGTTATTCACATATCCACACAATTCCTTTTATTGCTTAAATTGCAGGCATTTTTAAAAAGTGCTAAAGTTGCGCTTGTAAATTTTTACGATAGGTAAAATATTTACGAATCTCACGCAATTTATACACCTTGTGAATACGGTGTTTTCACATTTATTACATGCGCTCTCACTGCATGAAAATCAAAATTTAATTTAAATCAGAACCATAAAATGACGTGGTGCGGAATCTATTTTCTTTTTTTCAAGGAAATGGAATGCACGCGAATTGGTTATTTTTGTGAATAGAACATGATGACGAACAATCAAAGCATGACGTTAAACCGTATAACGCTCATGTTTCCATTAGCTTTAGTGCTATTCGAATTTTCAGTATATATCGGTAATGACTTAATTCAGCCAGCAATGTTGGCAATTACGGAACAATTCGGTGTTAGTGCAACATGGGCACCATCTTCCATGTCTTTTTATTTATTGGGTGGAGCAAGCGTTGCTTGGTTGCTTGGACCTCTTTCAGACCGTCTTGGACGTAAGAAAGTATTATTGGCAGGCGTAGCTTTCTTTACCATCTGTTGTTTGCTGATTTTATTGACGCAGAATATTCAACAATTCCTGACTTTACGTTTCTTACAGGGAATTGGTCTTACGGTCATTTCGGCAGTGGGTTATGCTGCAATTCAGGAAACGTTTGAGGAACGTGATGCCATTAAAGTGATGGCATTAATGGCCAATATCTCATTGCTTGCGCCATTACTTGGGCCTGTTCTTGGTGCATTTCTGATTGATTATGTCTCTTGGCATTGGGGTTTTGTTGCGATTGCAATCGTTTCATTCCTGAGTTGGTTTGGTCTAAATAAATTTATGCCAGCAACCCAAGAGCGTCGAGCTAGACAACCTTTTATTTATATTTTTGATGATTTTAAAAAAGTATTCACCAATCGCCGTTTCTTAGGGTTAAGCATTGCTTTACCTTTGGTTGGAATGCCATTAATGCTATGGATTGCGCTGTCACCCATTATCTTGGTCGATGAGTTGAAGCTTAGTAGTGTGCAATATGGTTTAGCGCAATTTCCTGTATTTTTCGGGCTTATTGCGGGAAATATCATTCTGATTAAGATTATTGATCGCTTTCCATTAGGTAAAACGATCTTGATGGGTCTACCCATTATGTTGATTGGAACCTTATTTCTGGTATTAGGTGTGATTTGGCAAACTTATCTAGTGCCGTGTTTATTGATGGGTATGACCTTAATAAGCTTAGGAGAGGGGATTAGTTTTTCAGTTTTATATCGTTTTGCATTAATGTCTTCAGAAGTATCCAAAGGGACAGTCGCTGCGGCTGTTTCAATACTATTGATGATGAGTTTCTTTGTGATTATAGAATTGGTGCGTGTACTTTATACGCATTTCCATATTTGGGCTTTTGCTTTAGCGAGTGTCAGTTTGATCGGTTTTTGGTTTATGCAACCAAGAGCTGTGCTCAAACAAGTGATGCAAGAACGTAAAGTAAAGGGAATGAATTAGTGAATAATATGCTGAACCAGTGGCGTAGTCATTTGTAGCTGCATAAAATATCTACGAAACTGTGGATATCTTTTTAGATACCCACAGTGCTTTTATTATTGAATAACACCGCAGGCAATTCGCTCGCCACCACCACCTAAAGGCTTGGGTGTATCTGAATAATTATCTCCACCCGCATGAATCATGATCGCACGACCTTGAATATCTGAAAGTTTTAGGCGAGGAGCAATGACGGGTGTAACCGCAAAACCTTTATTATTGACCACCAACACAGGTAAGTCACCTAAATGCCCATTCTCAGGTGTACCATGATTGGCAATATGATCTGGGTTGAAGTGACTACCAGCAGCAAGGGCAGCTCCCATTTTGCCATCCTTTAATGCTGCTTCACATGAGCCGTTTTCATGGATATGAAAACCATGTTCGCCTGGGGAAAGTTTCCAAAGCGCAGGGGTAATTAATAAACCTTTTGCTGTTTGCCTAAATGTTACTGTTCCAATGGATGCACCTACACCTTTGGCATCGACTTGGTAAACTTGTATGAGTTGTTTCTGATCTGTTGTCGTTGGCTGTGTTTGAATTTTAGATGCATTGTTGTCTAAGTTAATAGATGAACATGCACTCATCATCAAAACTAAACTTGCCAGAACACAAGACTTTTGTACCGTTGAAATCATTGCAAATTATCCTTATCTATCATCTTTATTTGTTTGATTCAAACAAAGTATGGGATAACTCGCAAGTTGTCAGTAAGATTAAATGGTAAGTCGTGTAAATAGATTACGACTTTGTTTCAGGTGGCGCTTCAATAGCAGCGATTGGCTCCTGAACATTTTCATGTAACCATTCACGCCAGATCGCCAATAAAATAGCTAAGATGACTGGACCAATAAATAAGCCCACTAAACCAAAACTTGCGATTCCTCCTAGCACACCAAACATAATTAAAATGAACGGAATTTGGGTTGCACCTGAGATAACTAAAGGTCGAATCACATTATCTGAGCTACTTACAATCAAGACACCCCATATAATCACACCAATTGCTTCGACAGTTTGTCCTTGAGCAAATAGCCATAAACCAACGCCTAAATAGGAGATGGGAGTTCCAAATGGAATTAAGGCCAAAATAAACGTTACCATGGTGAGTAGCATTGGGTTAGGCACACCTGCTACAAAGTAACTGAGACCCGCTAAAATGGCTTGTGCGACAGCAGTTAATCCCACACCATATACTACAGCGCGTGTTGTTTCTGAAATGGTTTCTAGATAATGATGTACGCGAGGACCAATGATCTTTTCTAAGGCGCGACTCACTTGAGACAAAATCATTTGCCCATCACGATAGAAAAAGAACAGTGTCATGATTGCAAAGGTCAGCTTAACTAAATTTCGACTAATCTCGCTCAGTACAAAACGACCATAGCTCAAATGACCTTGTATCCATTCGGCAACATTCTTCGCAATACTATTCGGATCGGCACTTAATTCATTGACTGTACGACTGATATCTTTACCGACAATTGGTAGTGTTTTAATAAATTCGGGGACTTGAATATGACCTGAGAATAATTGTTTTTGTAAATTAAAATATAAATTTCGGCCTTCGAGTTGCAGCATGAAAATGGCACAAATAAAGGGAACCCCAATCACTAAAATGACCAACGTAATCATGATTGTTGCATTTAGCGTTGGTCGATTTTCACCAAAAAAACGACGTTGTACCCATAAATAAACAGGCCATGTCATATAAGCAATAATCGCTGCCCAAAGAACAGGAACGATAAAGTATTTGAGGATACTGAATCCGAGGAACATTAAGACAAAAAATAGTCCAAACAGCAAAACGCGTTGTAATGTTGGGGCGTATTGTTGCACGATAATATTTCTCTAGTACTAGCAGATAAGTAAAACCATATTAACTGAAAAACTAGTCTAGGGAAATTTTCATTTCCTTATTTAAAGATTCAATATCAAAAGATTACCTTTCTTTGCAAAGCTTAAAACCATTCACTTGGATCATCGACTAACTGATTCAGAACGGGTTGCCATTGGCTTTGAATACTCACGAAGTTTTTCTGTGGCTTATCAAAAATACTTAAACCTTGCATAGCCAACGTGCCATAAGCACTACGTTCTGAAATCCATGCGACAGGCTCTTGTTCAATCTTATTAAAGAAGTCTTGAATGTCTTTTGAACTAGAGCTATTCGCTTTTACACGATTGGCAATCAATAGAATTTGTACTTTTCCTTTACGTATGCGTTTGATGTCTTGTAAATGCTTTAGGAAACGACGCGTACTATCAATATCAAAGAATGAGGGCTGTAAAGGGGTCACAATGGCATGGGCTTCGCTGACCAATTGTTCTGCATGCTCACCTGACAGTGCACCTGGGGCATCAATGATTAAATAATCGAGATGTTTAGGTGCATCACCAATTGATTTTTCATGCCTCCAGTCGAGGCTTTGAATGACAGCAACAGTTTCAGGGCGTTGTTTTAACCATTGTAATGACGATTTTTGGTTATCAGCATCAGCTAACGCGACTTTATAGCCCTTTTGTGAGAGTGCTGCGGCAAGCGTAATGGCTGTCATGGTTTTACCACAGCCACCTTTTTGATTTGCAATTAATATTGTCTTCATGAAATTAGATTTTTTAACAAGCGTTTTGTATTCAACTATACCTTAGCATCTTTTTCAGTAGAGTGTGTGACACATGACAAAAGTTTAATGTTGCAGTTAAATAGCAGATTCAGAAAAAGGAAAGTTTTATGTCGGTTTGGCTTGCAATGTTAATTGGTGGTTGCATTGGTGTTGTGATTACCACACTGATTTTATCCAATACGCGAAATGGTCGTATTCAGGCGGAATATGAAAAATATATTGCTGAATTAGAATTAGAACATAAGCAAGCTTTGCTAGATGCACAGAAACGTAGTGTAAATACCAGTCGTGCTGTGTTAAAAGGCAAAATGGCAGAACAGTTTGCGCCGATTTTACCTGAATTTCAGTATTTACCCAGTGATGCAAAATTTCTCGGTGATCCTGTCGATTACGTGGTTTTTGATGGCTATACCGATTTTCGTGATGGTGATGGGACTGCTGACGATATTGAAGTGATTCTACTTGATATTAAAAGTGGTGGTGCGCGCTTGAGCAAAGGACAGCAGGCGATTGCTCAAGCAGTACGTGAAGGACGTATTCGTTTTGAAACGCTAAGAATTGATTTTGAAAATTAATGACTGCTTTGAATTTATAACTTTTGCACGCGAGCCAATAGCATTTTTTGTGCAATCGCTGGAATACCATCTGCATCAAAATATTCTTTTTCAAGAAATTTAAATTTAGCTTGTGCAAGGTGTCGTTCAATATCACGATTGAGATGGCATCCATCTCCAATCCTTTTTTGTATCGGAGTGAGTAGGGTCTGTAAGGATTGTAATTTGATCGAGTCAGGATGTTTCACATGTTCAATTAAATGAAAGGTGCCTGTAGGTTTCAACACACGATAAATTTCTGCTAAGGCAACATCAAGTTTTGGAATACTACAGAGTGTCCATGTGGAAACAATATGATCTAAACTTGCATCGGCGAATGGAAGTTTTTCTGCGCTGGATTGTACATGCTTAATATAAAAAGGCGCATGCTGAACTCGTTCAACAGCAAGATGATAAATGTCTGGATTGGGTTCCAAAGCATAAAGTGAGTCAACATTGCCATAGAAAGGAATATTTAAACCTGTACCAAAACCTATTTCGAGGACTTCACCTTCGATAGGAACCAATAATTCACGACGCTTATCCATTAGACTTGCAGTCTGCATGACTTGGTTGAGTAAATGTGGGAAAACTCGACGTTGATAGAATTGATAAATCATAGAGATCCATTCGTTGATTCAGATTAGAGAAATCAGTAACAAAGCCACAAAAATATGACTAAAGTAAGTTTGATTGTTACTAAAAAAAGTAATTTTTTTCATCGTCTAAGCATACTATGAAGAGATACGCTTTTCTAAGAATTTAGTTAGATTTTGAGGGTGATGAGCCATGAAAAAACGTCTATGGATGAGTTTAGGCATGGTGGTTATGCTTGGGCAGGCACATGCATCGACCAGCGGAATAGAATATAACATTGCCAATGGTTTATCGCCGATCGCAAAGGATCAGTCTATTTCGGTGTTACAGCCTTTTTATGGCAACTTTCGTATTCTTGGTTCTAAGATGTACCAAGATGACGAACAAGCAAAATTTTCTCCGATTGATTATGCCGTGAGTTGGGGTTTGTTTGCCAAGCCCGAGATCGCACGTAAAATCTCAGTAAATCAATATGACCGCTATTTGAATTGGAAAATAGATAAGCTACCTGTTCCTGCAAATCAAGCCATGCAAATGGTTTCCAATATGCATATTATTCCCGCAAATCCTGAAATTGCCCAGCAAATCAAACAAGTGAAGCGTGGGGATTTGGTACAGTTGAAAGGTGAGTTGGTTGAGATTCGGGATAAAGATTTGGTTTGGCGATCTTCTCTAACACCTACGGATACAGGTGATGGAGCATGTGAGTTATTCCGTGTTAATTCAATTCAGTGGATAGAAAAACAAAAAATCTAATCTTTTGTTGAACAAGAGAGGGTCGTATGACCCTCAATTTTTTATATCACTCACTAGCCTTTTTAGTTTCTGTTGGTTGAGAACTTTTCCAATGGTGTAGTTGGCTTTGCGCATGTAAATATTCATTTAAATGATCAACTTGTTTAGCCGTATCAGTATTTTCTGTGGTGCTCGCTAAGGTGCTTTGCTCAAGCACTTTGGCTTGATTATCCCAGTATTCATATAAAAGTCCTTGAATATATCGACCTTGTTCTGTTTTAAGTTCTAACTCTTTCAGCATATTCAGTGCCGATTGAACATTATCTTTTTGGCGTTGCTGTTCAAACGCTGGAGTGAGCGTATTGGCTTCTTTCATCTTCGCCAGTTCTATTTCCATACTGTCGCTCATTTCGGTAAAACGACGGTCATAGTCATCTAAAATTGCAATATCATGCGCATCGTCAGCCGTTGTAGGGAACTGTTTAATAGGAATTTGCTTAAGCTGACCAATGGCATCATTAGAATTTTGAGTTTGCTGTTCTTGCTGAGAGGGTGCTTTGGGGTCTTTGTTACAAGCACTCAGTAATAGTGTAGAGCTGATCAAGCAACTGAGTGCAATCGTGGTTTTAAATTTAAAGGTCATAGAAACACCTGATTTATTGTTACTTTGCTATTTTTTGGAAATGGTAGGCAAAGGTTGTATAAGGAAAATCAATCTGATCTTGAGCAGTTCGCCCTGTAAAATCAAATACAATTTGTTCAAATCTTGCTTTTAATTGCTGTTGTTGATGTTCTGGCATTGCTGCAATAAAACTCGTGGAAAGTAACCGTTTGCTGACCACTTGTTCCACTGTGCCTGTATGTTTGAGTTGAAAGGTCTGAAGACCGTTGAATTGAAAGAGATGTTGTTGCTCAAAAACCTGTTTCCATTTCTCACTATGATAACGTGGTGTATCTGCTTCAAATGGGGCGATTTCATCGGCCAACGCTTTGACCCAGTCAACAGTAATATCACGTTGATTCCAAACCAGTCCAAGATGCCCCGCAGGAATTAATACCCGATACATTTCTTTGAGCGTTTCGATATTTGAGAACCAGTGGAAAGATTGGGCACAAATAATGGCGTTAATGGATTCATCCTTCACCAAAAGTTGATCGCTTGAAGTCTGTAGACATTCGACTGTGCTATAGCGTTGCTCCAGTTGTTCTCGCATGGCTGTCACAGGTTCAACGGCAATCACTTTTGCCTGTGTCTGAAGTAGGAGAGGTAAGAATTTGCCAGTCCCTGAACCGAGGTCAATAACAGTGGAATTTTCACCGACTTTGAGCTGATCTTGCAGCCAAACGAGGATTTCTGGTGGGTAACTGGGACGAACTTGCTGATACAGTTCAGCCCCTAAACTAAAGCCTTTTTGAGCCGAAGGATGTAAGGATTGTGTCATTTTTTGCGCTTTTTAATCTGTCTTATCTCTATAAAATAAGATACTCCGCAAATAGGGTTTGGCAAAGACATCATTTGATGGCTTTTTGCGACAAGCCTAGGATTAATTTTTCAGTGTGAGCATGGATAAGCAAATAATATTTGAAGATGAACATATTCGCGTTATTTTTTTAAAAGGTTCAAGTGACACTTTGGTGGTTTCGTTTGGCGATTTAATTAGTCGTGCCAAAGGAATGTCAATTAATGCTGAAAAATCACTCATAAAATATCAATACAATGTCATCGGTATTATGCCGAAGCAAAAATCTTGGTTTCCTCAAAGCAGCATGCTTGAGATGCAGCGACAGATTCAGCCGATCTTAGAACAATTTGAGCAGATTGTGGGTTATGGTGGATCAATGGGAGGCTATGCTGCGATTAAATATTCTAATTTATTGAATATGCATAAAATCGTTGCTTTTGTACCACAATATTCGATAGACCCTGATGTGGTTCATGATCGCCGTTATGCAGAATTTTTTGACGCATCTATTCATCAAAATATGCAGATTCAGGCGGATGAAGTGGATTCATCTCGTGAATACATCATTGTCTATGATCCATACTATGCAGAAGATAAAGAACATTTCTTAAAAATACAGCCGTTATTACCAAAGATGCATGTGATTCATTTGCCTTTTACAGGACATGAAGCACTCTCGGTTTTGGCAAGTTCGCAATTACTCAATGATTTTGTTGAGCAACCTTTTGAGATTACTTATTTTTATAAGCGCGTTCGAGAGGTTAAAAAGCAAAGTAAGTTCTACTATCGCCATGTACTAGATGCATTATTGAGCAGACATCATCAGGCTTTATTGCGAATCTTACAAAATAACGATTTTGAATTAGATGAACGTTATTTTGATGCTGTTCTTAAGCAAAAATTGGTTCAACAATTATTTAATCTACAACAGGGTACTGAGCAAAATTTACGGAAGTTAGGTATTCATCCGCATTTTATGCAACAGATGGACAGCTCAGTGCCAACCATTTGCACGATTCAAAATACATTATTAGTTTTTAATTTAGTCAGCTTAAAGCTAGAGGCTTATAACGCTGAAGCAATTAAGGCGAATCAACAATATCTATTGCCATTGAAAGCCAGTGCGAATGCCGTTGTTGAACTTGAGTTAAATGCAGAATCTTATGTTTTGACGATGAATGATCGTGGGATTCATAAGTTAGTTAAAGTCGGTGAAGCTTTGGCTTTGGATCAGTCTTTATTGATTTTTAAACGTTATCCTGAATTTTATCAACTCAGTTATAAAAATTTAACCTTGAGTTGTGATGATCATGGGCAGGGACATTTTATTGAAAATCATGCGGATGAGCAGACCAAACTACAATTGATAGATTAAATCATATAATCAAAAGCCCTTTGCTTAAGCAAAGGGCTTTTGATGATGGGCTAGAAAATTAGTTTGTACCCACTTTTGCATTGGTATTTACGTTCGCATTCACACCTAATACTTTCACACCAACATTGGCACCTGTTTGCAGATTTTTTCGATCTGCATTTAAGCCTGTTTTTGCATTTAGAGATGAAGTTTTCCCATTCACTTGTGTATTTAAATTCGTTTCCGCATTTAAATTTAATGCTTTAGATTTAGTTTGCTTTTCTTCAATTCGTTTTTTGATGTTGGCCTTTTGGTCAGCAGTAAATTTCTTGCCATCATTTGCTTTATCTAGGGTGTAATCACGCGTATTTTTGACAGCCTCACCTGTTTTATTAATAACTTGTGAACTCACATTGGTTGCGACACCAACCGTTTTTTGAGTGGTATTTATACCTGTATCTACAGCAGCATGACCGACATGTTGAGCTGCATGACCAACGCCTTGTGCTGTATTTTTAACTGCACCAGTAACGCCTTTGATCAAGCCACCTGATTCGACATTGACTTGTGCAGAACCATTGGCATTTACACCAACGTTTTGTGCGAAAATAGATGCAGAAGCAAGTAGAGTTGTTGTGACGATAGCTGTTTTGATCATTTTTTTCATTGCGATTTCCTTAGCGGTGTACCGTATTGGGGTACTTCATCAACGCAAATGCATCATAGCGAGCAAAAGAAAGAAAGCGATGGATTTCAGCAAAACTTTACAAGCACATTACAGCTTAAAAACACTGTAGCTAGAAATTGTGGAGATTTAAATTTTTATAATTAAATGAAAAATAAAGTAAAAAAGTTATGTTATTCAAATAACTCATCTCAATATAATTGAAAGAAAAGGTGAAAAGCATATTTTATCAACTTTCATATTGATATGAATAAAGAAAATTGAATGATCAAATTTACGCTGCTTTAAACGTTATTTTAAATCTCTACTTTAAAACCTAGATCAACTTCTGAAGCAGGAATCCCTCCGCGAATTCCCCAGTTCTCTAAGGCTTGTTCTTGAAGCAAAATAAAAATGTCATCTTTAGGAATACCTAGTTCAGTTAAATTTTTAACTAAGGTTTGATACAGCCTTTTTTTCGTTTCAAGGCTGCGGCCGTAAAACATGCAAATTTCAATTAAAGTATATTTTGCAGATTTATTCGGTGGTATCCAAAAGTGTTCAGGGCGATGCTCAATATAACGAATTTGTCGATCATGCTCAGGGATTTGTAAAACTTCCCGTTGTGCTTGTATAACAGCATGCATCAGCGCTTGAACGGTTTCAGGGGCATGTGAATAACACACCTCGATTTTTGATAATGGCATGGTAAATTGCTCTTTTTATTTATTTCTTGCTTTGTTCCAGTTGATAATTCTACAACAACATATTAAGCAGAGAAGGAAATTTTTATTTCCCCTGTATCGTTATATTGAATGACATTGAGCTAAAGCTGTTTGACTGAAATGGCTTTTGAGCTTCTCAAAATTATGTTTTGTTTCATCGCTTTGAATATCGAAAACAGTGACCGTCCGCGTTTTCTGATCCAGTTTATGCTTTTGTGTCGCCACATCAATCGCACTCTTTAAATCATATTGATAGGTTTCAGAAACAGCACGACTGAGTTGATTTGCTTTGAAATACCATGTTTCTGTACTTTCACCACCATCAAAATAGCCTGTAAATTGGATCAGACAACCATTGTTAGAGTGGCTCAATGTTGCCAAATTGGTTTTGGTATTGGGAAGAGCTTCAATATTTTGGACTTGTTCTAACTGTTGTATGGGAGAGGTTGATGCTGTTGGTAAATATGAACACGCGGTGAAACTGATTAAGCTGAGTAATGGTATTACCATCATTTTGAATGAGCGGTGCATCATTTGCAAAATTCCAATCCTATGAATTTATGCTATTTAGTGTGTAGAGAAATATGAAGAAGTTCAATCTGTGTTTTGAGACAACACTGTAAATTTTAGCTAAATCTTTCGCCTAAAATCTTCAGCAGACCACTTTAACAATTTGTGTCAAAAATGACCTAATAAAAGGCCTATCTTGATAATGACCCTCTCGGTTGTTTATGCGATGTTGTTCACGGAATTAAAATAAGGAAATACGTGGTTATGGGTACGAAATCGAAGACTGTGCCATTTTATCGAGTGATTGTGATTGGTGGTGGTTTTGCGGGTCTAGGCGCAGCCATTAAATTAAAACAAGCAGGTATCCAAGATTTTATTTTGTTGGAAAAAGCCGATGAGTTAGGCGGGGTATGGCGTGAAAATACCTATCCGGGCTGTGCTTGCGATGTTCCATCTGCACTATATTCGTATTCTTTTGAACCAAATCCTGCATGGAGTCGTGTATTTGCAGGGCAAGCTGAAATCAAACAATATCTGCAAAATACGGCACAAAAATATCAAGTATTACCGCATGTTCATTTCAATCACGAAGCCCTTGCTGCGACGTGGTCAGATACAAAGCAGTGCTGGATTATTAAAACCAACCAAGGTGAATTACATTCACAATTTGCGATTATGGCATGTGGGCCAATGCATGAGCCTGTCATTCCAAACATTCAAGGCTTAAAAGATTTTAAGGGTGAGATTTTTCATTCATCGCGTTGGCGACATGATGTGGACTTAACAGGAAAACGTGTTGCAGTCATTGGCACAGGTGCTTCAGCAATTCAGTTTGTACCGAAGATTCAGCCTTTGGTAAAAGAACTCACTGTATTTCAACGTACACCACATTGGATTTTACCTAAATCTGATATGCCCCTGCCAAGTGCTGTTCAAACCTTATTTAAATATATTCCTGTCACTCAGTCAGTGATGCGCGGTTCAGTCTATGGCATCTTTGAAACCTTAAATGGTGGTTTACAAAGCAATGCTGCGATGCGACAAGTACAGCGTATTGCTGAATTTCATATTAAACAGAGTATCAAAGACCCTGAATTACGCGCTAAAGTGACGCCAAATTATGTGATCGGCTGTAAACGCATTTTGCAATCTAATGAATGGTACCCAGCCTTAGCTCAAAACAACGTTAATGTTGTTGCAGGGGCATTGAGCGAAGTCAAAGGCAAGCAGTTGATTGCCAGTGATGGTTCAAGCTTTGAGGCTGATGTGATCATTCTTGGTACGGGTTTTGAAGTGGCTGAACCGCCAATTGCACAGCGTGTCTATAACCGTTATGGACAAACTATGTCTGATGTATGGCAGGGCAGTCCAGAAGGCTATATGGGAACGATGGTGGCGGATTGTCCGAATGGCTTTTTGATGTTTGGACCGAATATTGCGGTGAGTTCTTCAGCTTTCATCATTATTGAAGCGCAGCTCACTTATATTATGGATGCATTAAAACAAGCGATTCGAAACAATATCAAAACTATAGAACCCGATCCTGTGCGTATGGCTGAGTTTAATCAACGCGTACAAGAAGCTTTACAAAGCACAGTCTGGAACAAGGGTGGTTGTCAGAGTTATTTCATTGATCGAAATGGGCGCAATAGTACGGTATGGCCGTGGACGACATTTAAGATGCGTCAGCAACTCAGTTATTTTAATTTGAGTGAATATTTGATTGATCATCAAGTTGGCGTAGAAGCCGAGCTTGTTTAATCAAACTAAGGGTCAAGCTAAACACCTCTAAGTCGATTAGAGGTGTTTTTATTTTTAGTTGGATGATGATTGGCTAAGTTCTGCACGTTCAATAGGAACATTTCCATCATTATTGGTACCAACAACCGCATCTTTGGTATCTTGCCATTTTTTAGCAGTGTATTGTTTGGCTTTTTGTGTTTGTTCCTGAACGATTTCAGATTGTTCAGCGGTATATTCTTTGGTGTTTTTCCATCTCTCACTCATTTTTTGTGAAGTGTTTTCAGATGCTCCTTGAATTGAATCGCCTAAGTTTTGTAGCCCTTTACCTGTTTTATACAGCAATACTCGACCGAGACTAGGGTTGTCACCATAAGGAAGTGTTTTTTCAGCCGTTGCAGTATTTGCATTCGCCGTAGTTGTATTTGTTTCGGCTGCCCATAGAGAAGACGATGCGATCAGTGCAGTCGTTAAACACAGTGCAGGTAATTTTTTCATCATCGTTTGTCCTTAGAGCGAAATTTTTACAATTCAAGTTTTATAGCTTATCGTCAAGTTCAAGAAAAGAATGTAGGTGATGTGAAATTGATACAGTTATGTTATGTATAAATAATGAGATTTGATGCTCCTAAATAGTATCATAGAAAGAAATAATTAATCGTGGCTTAGCTGAAAAATGATTGTTGTAACTTTAACGTATAAAAAACCATTGAACGAGGTTGATTCTTTTCTAAATGAGCATGTTCGCTTTTTACAGGATAACTACGAGCAAAAGAAGTTTTTAGCATCTGGACGTCGTGAGAATAGAGTGGGCGGTGTAATTTTAATATTAGGTTCATCTATACAAGAAGCTAAAGAAATAATGAAAAATGACCCATTTTATATTCAGCAGATTGCAGATTATGATTTCTTATTGTTTGAGCCTTCAAAGTGTTTGGATGAGATTAAAGCACTTGTGTCAATGAATTAAAGTAAAAAATAAAGAGATCTATTAAAGATCCCTTTATTTAAGATGTGCTTAGAGCTTAACCCTGCATACACTGATATTCGTCATCACGATGGCATCTTTAATGAATGCGATAATTGTGGGTGCATAAGATTGCGCAAAGCGATTTATTGGATTCTTACAACTTTTTCCACGCGATCCGATGAGTCATAGATCACTTGAATAATTGTTTTGTCACTTTTAGTGGCTGATTCTGGGATCGATAATACATCGATTAATGGCTCAAACTTGATATAGCTTGCCATCAGACCATTATATAAAGCTCGCCCATACATCTTAGCGTTGTTCTCTCTTTTATAGAATATAAAAGTATCAATCCGTTGATTCCCGATTAATTTACTTGAGCTTGGTGTAATCACTTTGGTAATAAATTCACTTCGAGCCATTCCAATAGTGATAGGATCTTGTACATTTTGATGATTTTCTATCTCTGGCTGAGCTTTAGAACTAGGATTTAAAGAACAAGCACTTTGCCCAATAACTAAAAGAATCAAGAATAATAAAGCGTATTTCTTCATGTAGTTATAGTCTTCTTAGATTCTCAAATAAAAACCCGCTATTACTAGCAGGTTTTTTAAAGGGTTCAAATAAATATAGGCTTAACCCTGCAATACACTTACATCGGCAATCGCTGTGAATAAATCACGCAACTGAGCCAATAAACGTAAACGGTTAGCTTTTAATTCAGCATCGTCTGCCATCACCATTACGCTTTCAAAGAAAGCATCAATCGGTGCACGAAGTGCAGCAAGCTTAGACAACGCTTCCGTATAGTTACGTGCAGCTAGTAAAGGCTGAACTACTGGTGTCAATGTTTGAAGTTCTGCATAAAGCGCTTTTTCAGCAGCTTCAACCAGATTCGCTTCAACCACAGCCCCTTCAGGCGTTGCTTCTTTCGCAAGAATATTGGCAACACGTTTATTAGCCGCAGCCAATGCAGCCGCTTCTGGCAATGTACGGAAATGATTGACAGCAGTCACACGCTTATCAAAATCAAGTGGAGATTTTGGTGCAAGAGCTTGAACCGCTTGAATCACATCAACCGCAACGCCTTGATCTTCATACTTAGCACGGTAACGACCTTCAAGGAACGCAACGGCATCCGCACGCGTCTTGTCATGATCTTTAACCACGTCACCATAGCCTTGCAATGCAAAGTTAACCAGTTCTTCAATCGTGACATCGAGTTCATTTTCGATGATTAAACGTAAGATACCGATTGCAGAACGACGTAATGCAAATGGGTCTTTCGAACCTGTTGGTGCTTGACCGATACCGAAAATACCGACTAACGTATCTAAACGATCCGCAAGAGCAATGGTTGTACCTGTCTTGGTTTGTGGTAATACATCACCTGCAAACTTAGGTAAGTATTGCTCACCTAAAGCTTCGGCAACTTCACTATTTTCACCTTCAAGACGTGCATAGTAAGTCCCTGCAATCCCTTGAAGTTCAGGGAATTCACCCACGAGTTCAGAAGTTAAGTCACATTTCGCAAGTAATGCTGCTTTCTCAGCATCAGCAACATTGGCACCCGTAATTGGAGATAATGCCACAGCTAATTTCGCAATACGTTCTGATTTGTTCCAAAGCGTACCCAATTGCGCTTGGAATACCATATTCGCGAGTTTTTCTTTACGAGATGCAAGCGGTTGCTTTTGGTCTTGTAGGAAGAAGAATTCCGCATCAGACAAACGAGGACGTACAACTTTTTCATTCCCTTCAATAATTTGAATCGGATCTTTCGACTCAATATTTGAAATGGTAATGAAGTAAGGCTGTAATTTACCTTCAGCATTGATCAAACAGAAATACTTTTGATTGTCCTGCATCGTGGTAATCAAGGCTTCTTGAGGAACAGCTAAATAACGCTCTTCAAAAGTCGCACGTAACGCCACAGGCCATTCAACCAAGCTGGTGACTTCATCAAGTAAGTCTGCTGGCACAATAGCAGTTGCATTGACTTCATCAGCTAATTTTTTCACTTGTTCTTGAATGGTTGCTTGACGCTTTTCGAAGTTCGCAACCACATAGGCTTGTTCTAAAGTTGCCAAATAGTCATTTGCATGCGCCAAAGTCACGGCTTCAGGTGCATGGAAACGATGACCATAAGTCACATTACCTGCTTTATGATCTTGAATGGTTGCTTCAACCACTTGATTATCTTTTAACAATACCACCCATTTCACAGGACGCACGAATTCAGTACGGCTCGCTGCTGAACGCATACGTTTTGCGATTGGCAAGTTATCCAATGCAGTCTGTAAAATTTGTGGTAGTAAAGCATCAAGACTTTGACCTTTCACATCTTTCAGGAAGCATACTTTTTCAACTTTACCTGCTTGGAAAGTTGAAAGCTGATCAACCGTAATGCCTTGACCGCGCATAAAGCCTTCAAGTGCTTTTGTCGGTTTGCCTTCAGCATCATAGGCAGCTTGTACAGCAGGGCCGTCAAAACGTTTTTGTGTGTCTGCTTGAGCAGCATCAATATCAACAATTTTTAATGCCAAACGACGTGGTGCAGCATAAGCTTCGATCGCAGCAAAATTTAAGCCCGCATCTTTTAAGCCTTTTTCTGTTTCAGCTTTTAAAGCATCACGTAAAGTTTTTAAGCTTTTTGGTGGAAGTTCTTCACAGCCAAGTTCGAATAAAACAGTATGCTTTGTCATTATTTATTCTCCTTCGCTTTTTCAGCTTGGGCTGCTTCTGCCTCAACTTGTGCTTTAAGCTGAGCCAATACTTCATCACGCAAATGCGGTTCTGCCATTGGGAAACCAAGTTTGGCACGGGCAGCCACATAACTTTGTGCAATTGAACGAGCCAAAGTACGGACACGTAAAATATAACGTTGACGTTCAGTTACCGAAATTGCACCACGTGCATCCAACAAGTTAAAGCAATGCGATGCTTTGATCACTTGCTCGTAGGCTGGAAGCGGTAGTTCAGCTTCGATTAAACGAGATGCTTCACTTTCATAGAAGTCGAACAATTCAAACATTTTATCGACTGGTGCGTATTCGAAGTTATAAGTTGATTGCTCCACTTCATTTTGATGGAATACATCACCGTAAGTCACTGTACCGAATTGACCTTTAGTCCAAACCAGATCGTAAACTGAGTCTACACCTTGCAGGTACATTGCCAGACGCTCTAAGCCGTATGTGATTTCACCAGTAACAGGGTAGCATTCAACACCACCGACTTGCTGGAAGTAAGTGAACTGAGTCACTTCCATACCATTGAGCCAAACTTCCCAACCTAAGCCCCAAGCGCCCAGTGTTGGAGATTCCCAGTTGTCTTCGACGAAACGAATGTCGTGAGTTAGGGTATCAATCCCGATGGCTTTTAATGAATCAAGATAAAGCTGTTGGATATTGTCTGGGTTTGGCTTAAGTACTACTTGGAACTGATAATAGTGTTGTAAACGGTTCGGGTTCTCACCATAACGACCGTCTTTCGGACGGCGTGAAGGTTGAACATAAGCCGCGTTCCAAGTTTCTGGGCCTAATGCGCGTAAGAAGGTTGCAGTGTGGAATGTCCCAGCACCCATTTCCATATCATATGGTTGTAATACGACGCAGCCTTGCTCCGCCCAATAGTTTTGTAGGGCAAGAATTAAGCCCTGAAATGTATCAATATGCGATATAGCACGACTCATGGTGCATCCACTGGAATCAAACAAAAATTGTGGTTAAGTATAAGGATTTTCGGGTGCAGTGCAAAGGATTCAAACACTTCGGCAGCAAGTTCTGACTAGAAATAAAAAAATGTTATTTTATTCCACATTCATTTCTACTTTTGGCTGATAGTAAACTTTTGATATAGCCTATTTCTTGATTTGTTTTCATCTGTTTGATGTATTGATCTAACTGTTGGTCAGCAGGCGAACTTTGATTGGTATCAATGGTTGGGGTTTTCGGCGTATTGTCATCCACTAAAAATACTTTACCCTCGGTAAAACCCCAACTTTTATTGATTTCGCTTCCATCCTCAAGGACAGCAGATGTCTTTAAAAAACAAGTATTATCATATTTAATTAAAGCAAACTCTTTTATAAAATAGGGACTTGTAATTGATTTCAGGGTTTTTACTTCAATGAATTCAGGCTCATTCTTTGGGCTACATGCTGGTAGTGATAATGTTAAAAATAACAGAGAAAGAAAATATAAAGAATTGTTCATTATAGGACGAGATAGAATTTTCTTGATCATATTATAGATTGATTACATTGTTTTGAGATGAATAATTTAGCTTAAATCGAAAAATCCTCACGTCACCTCATGACGCATAACATCTTTATCAATCTTAATTTTCAAATCATGAAATGTTAGCTTTGAAATGATGTTGTCACTGAGGTGTTTGTTATGTCTGATCGCATTCGTGAAAAATTACAAATTCTTGCGGACGCAGCTAAATATGATGTGTCCTGTTCCTCTAGTGGTAGTGACCGTAAAAATAAAGACAAAGGTTTAGGCGATGCCAGTCGGGCAGGGATTTGCCATAGCTATACCGAAGATGGACGCTGTGTTTCATTGCTGAAAATCTTGTTCAGTAATGTTTGTATTTTTGATTGTGCTTATTGTGTGTCGCGCCGTTCTAATGATGTTAAACGTGCTGCATTTACCGTACAAGAAGTGGTTGATCTGACCATTAATTTTTATCGTCGTAATTATATAGAGGGATTATTCCTTAGCTCAGGCATTTTTAAATCCGCAGACTATACGATGGAACGGATGCTTCAAGTGGTGAAAAAATTACGACTTGAGGAAAATTTTAATGGCTATATTCACCTCAAAACCATTCCAGGCGCATCGCCTGAGCTGATGCACGAAGCGGGACTTTATGCTGATCGTATGAGCATCAATTTAGAAATGCCAACCGAGGTTGGGTTAAAAGCATTTGCTCCTGAAAAATCACATCAAGAAGTACAAAAAGACTTGGGGCTAGTGCGAGATCGACTGATTCAACTCAAAGATGAACGTCAAATTATTAAGCATGTGCCGAAATATGTACCCGCAGGGCAGACCACTCAAATGGTGGTTGGCGCACATCAGGAAACTGATCAAGACGTACTTGTGATGGCAGATCGACATTACAAAGAATTCAAGCTAAAGCGTGTCTATTTCTCAGGTTATATTCCAATCAACACGGAAAATAACTATTTACCTGCGGTAGGTTCAGCACCACCTTTGTTACGCGAAAATCGGCTTTATCAAAGTGATTGGTTGATGCGTTTTTATGGTTTTGAAGTCAATGAAATCGTCAATGAAAAATATCCACATTTAGATTTGGATGTAGACCCGAAACTGAGTTGGGCATTGCGTCATCCTGAACAATTTCCAGTGGATTTAAATCGTGCGGATTATCAAATGATTTTGCGCGTACCGGGCATTGGGGTGAAGTCTGCCAAGAAAATCGTGCAAGCGCGTCGTTTTGGTAAAATCCATACTGATTTACTGAAACAACTCGGTGTGGCGTATTCACGTGCCAAGTTTTTTATTCGTTGTGAAGATAGTCCACGGTTTCAAAAAGAACTTTCTACGACTGATATTCGCCAGCAAATATTAACGCAGGGTTCATCTAAATACGTTAAACAACTGTCACCGCAATTGAGTTTAGGATTTTAAACATGCTCAGTGATGCTGTGGTTTATTACTACTTTGATGGCTCTATGGTCGGTTTACTCAACTGCGTATTTCGTGCTTTTCAATTTAAAGAATTCCATGTTCAACTGTGTTTAAACCAAGGTGCACAGCATGGCTTATTTGCCACGGTGGTTGAAATTCCAAATCATGAGCAACATGCAGCACGTGTTTGGTCAGCCTTACAGCAGAAATTGTCTCATTCATCTCTGAAACAATTTTATTTTGCTTATTTGTCGGAATCCTTGGATGCCTATCAGCATTTATTTAATTACTGTGTCTATGTTTTTCGGCATCAACATTCAGTCGAAAAAAATTACTCTCATCCCAGTGTTTTAGCGATTTCGCAATGGATGAAAAAGGTGGGGCGCGAAAAACATCGTATGGAAGCTTTTGTGCGGTTTAAGAAAACCACTGATGGTTTATTTTTAAGTTTGGTTCGTCCCGATTTTAATGTGCTGCCATTAATTCAGCCGCATTTTAAACGGCGCTATCAGGATCAGCGTTGGTTGATTTATGATGAACAACGTAAATATGGATTGTATTATGATTTATGCGAAATTCACGAGGTCTCTTTAGAGGCCAATCAGATTGACCGTAATATCGAAAATGGTGCGAGTCAAAACTTCCAATTAGAATTAGATGAACAAGAAGAATTATACGATCAGCTTTGGAAAGATTATTTCAATAGTATCAACATTAAAGAACGTCAGAATGTGAAATTACATGTGCAATATTTACCTAAACGCTATTGGCGTTATCTGAATGAAAAATACGTTTAAGGCATTTTTTGATTATTATTTTAAAAATACTAATACAACAAAAGAGCACATTCATGACTAAATTATTTTTAAAAACAGCAGTACTGATTATGGCTTGTTTGAGTACTTCGGTATTTGCCAAAATGCTAGATAAAGCGATAGATCCTTATAGCCAATGTATCGATGACACCATTCAACAGCTAAAACTGGGGAATATTAATAATGCTGTGGTGGAGATTTGTAGCACCAGAACCAAAACTTTATATGCAAAGCAGATTGTGCAGTTATTGGATCAAATAAAAAAACAGAGTCAGGAATATAAGCAGCCTGAACGCTATCAGGACATTATGAAATCACAACAGCTTTGGAAAAATTTTGTCGATCAAGAGTGCCGTAATGCCGGTGCTTATATCGGTTCGCCGATGTATGAGTTTTGCCCCATGCAAAAATATGCAGAGCGATTGGAGCAATTGAAGGAGTATTTAAATTGACCTTGATCAGTTTTCGTTATTATTTAAAACTGTAATTTAAATGCATCTTCAGTCTGAGTCAGCGTATACTGCTGCAACCAATGAAACAACACTATTCCAGCAAGGTGCATTGTGAGCTTAACCCAATCAGACTGGCTAAATTTTTTAAAACCGAATTACAAAGTATTACCTTTGAAAGAACGTTTACTTTCAGGATTTGGTGCGCTTTGTGGTTTAGCAATATCCTCTTTAATTAGTTGGTATGTATTGGGTGGTATGAATGCGTGGTATATCGCCCCTATGGGCGCCTCTTCTGTACTGCTTTTTGCAGTTCCAAATAGTCCTTTAGCGCAACCGTGGAATGTTGTGGTTGGCAACATATTGGCAGGTTTAATTGGTGTGACATGTACACAGTTATTGCCTGATTTAACCTCTGCTTTTAGTGTCGCAGTTGGGTTAGCCATTTTTATGATGATGACAACTGATTCATTGCATCCTCCAAGCGGCGCAGTTGCAATCACCGCAGTATTAGGCGGTGATGCTGTACATCGTTTGGGATTCCACTTTATTTTATATCCCGTATTACTCAACTCAATTTTACTTTTGTTGATTGCTGTCTTTTTCAATCGTTTGATTGGGCGTCATTATCCGATTACAGCGCATGTCAATGAGCGTTCCAAAGACCCTACGCCAACTCAGAAAGTTTCGATCCAACCTAAAGATATTAAGTATGCTTTGGCACACCACACAGAATTATTAGATATTAGTCAGTATGATTTGGAAAAGATCATTTTAGAGGCACAAGAGCACGCCAATGAACGGTTGAATCACTCATTTGTTTGCCAAGATATTATGAGTCGTGATGTGATTAAGCTACATGAAGATGATGATATTCACCAAGCCTTAGATAAATTCAAAGCGGTAAATTTAATGAGTTTGCCTGTGGTAAATTCAGATCATAATTTGGTAGGTACACTTGCTTTGTATGAGGTTGTGGAGTGGTTTAAAGGTGCAACAGATCCAAGAAATTCATGGCAACACTATGTACATCAAATTATGAGCCATCGCGTGGTAACGGTTGATCCGCTACAACCAATTCAAGATCTTATTCCTTATTTTGTAGAGAAATCTTTTAATTATATTCCTGTCGTGGAAAATCAACGTTTGATTGGCATTATTAGTCGTGCGGATATGATCGCTGCACTTCAACAACAACTCAGTCGTCAAAAGCTTCAATCAGAATAAAAAAAGCTACGGTTGTATTAGGGGGAAATTCAACCGTAGCGACCAAAAGAGGTAAAGAAATTAACGTTTTATGCTTTGGTCTTCATAAACGGTTTTTACGGGCTGATTATAGCCCTGTACATAATCGACGCGACTTTGCTGTTGTTTTGGAATCACTAACCACAAAATCAGGTAAACCAAAATACCAGGGAAAGCTGCGCTCATGAGTGAAATCACTACAAAGATCAAGCGTAATAAATTTGCATTCCAACCAAAACGTTCCGCAATACCGCCCATTACACCAGCGATTATGCTTTGTCGGTTTGAGCGATATAAACCAGAATTGGCCATTTAATTTTTCTCCTAAAATATTTGATACAGCAACAGAATGAGGCTTCATTCATGATCAATCGCTGTTAATAATGAGATAGGGATGAACTGGTTTTTTTAAAGTTTAAACAGATGAGAGAATCGTTACGGTGTGTAAAAGGCTGATGGAAAAAACGACAGTATCGCCTAAAATGCACCGACTTAAAGCATACTGCTTTGTTAATTTGCTATTTCATCAAGTTACGTCCGCCATAATTACCCATTTGGGGAATAGACGAATATTCAAATGCTTCCTATATTTTGCAGAACCATGGGGTGTTTTTTGAAAAAAGTGTGACAACGATGTTGATATTAGAGATTTGTGGATATGCAGTTCAGGTTCTTCTTACAGCATGTTAGTGTAGGATTTTTATTGAGTTTGGGCTTGAGTGCTTGTGATAGCTATCATCCGGATTCAATGAAAACATCAAACCAAGCGCAGTCAACTACTGATGAAAGTTCTATTCCTGTCATGTTAGATGCTGAACAAGTACGAACAAGCGCAAGTGAAGGGATGTCACTGACTGAGGTTGCGGGACAAGCAACAGTTCCTCATGTTGCTTCTAAACATATGACCCAACCGACTCAGCAAGATATGCAATATGTTGGGCGCTATCATGCGCGTATTCCTTGTACTGATGCATTTGCTGGTTGTGTCAAAGATGAAAAAGAAGCGGAATATATCTTAAATTTATTAGAAGATGGTTCAGTCTATTGGACCAATACCAGTTTTGGGCGCTTGGGGTCAGATCCATCGCGCAATATGACCAAAATAGAGCAAACCTGTAAGCAGGTGCAATGGCATGTTCATGAGGCAGGGAAGGAAATTATTGTCCGTTGTGATGCGGCTAATGTAAATTTGTATTATCAAATTAATCAAAATCATGATTTGGTTATGGATCTTGAGCAAATCTGGAATGGTGACCACGGGCGGAATCGTGTTTTTTTTAAAGAATATCCTTTCCCGAAACAAGCTTATGTGTTTAACAAAGTGAAATAAAGCTTCCATAAAAAAAGAGCGCTTGAAGCGCTCTTTTTATTCATCAGTTCTGATTGAATTAGTAATCGAAGCTGAAGTGTTCTGGAGCAAGTGAAGTCAAAGTACGTGAAGTCGTTACCATTGATTCTGCGTGACCTTGTGCACGTGGCAATAAACGGTCAAAGTAGAAATCTGCAACTTTGATTTTTGCTTTATAGAATTCTGGAGTTTCAATGCCGTTACCAGCTTCTAGTTTTTCAGAAGCAATCACTGCTTGTTGAGCCCAGAAATAAGCCATCATCACATAACCAGAGAACATCAAGAAATCAGCAGAAGCAGAAGATACGATGTCACGGTCTTTACGAGCTGCAAGCATGATGCGAACAGTCAATGTGTTCCATTGAGCGCAAAGCTTCGTTAAGTCCCAAGCGAAACGACGTAAATACTTGTTACGCGCATGCGTAGCACAGAATTTCAAGATTTCAGCAGTATAGTCACGAACGACTTTACCTTTTGAGCTTAAAAGAACTTTACGACCTAATAAGTCGAGTGCTTGGATACCCGTTGTACCTTCATACAATGTTGAGATACGTGCATCACGTGCGATTTGTTCCATGCCCCATTCTTTGATAAAACCATGACCACCGTATACTTGCATACCATGGTTCGCAGCTTCTAGACCTAATTCAGTCAAGAAACCTTTCAAAATCGGGGTATAGAAACCTAGTTTGTCATCAGCAGCTTCATAAGCAGCTTGATCGCCATTGACTAATGCATCTGTCATTTTGTCTGCAAGTTTTGCAGCATGATAGATCATTGCGCGACCGCCTTCTGCAACCGCTTTTTGAGTTAACAACATACGACGAACGTCAGCATGATGAATAATCGCATCAGCTACACGCTCAGGCTCTTTCTTACCAGAAAGGGCACGCATCGACATACGATCTTTCGCATAAGGTAACGCACCTTGAAAAGAAAGTTCAGCATGCGCAATACCTTGAACCGCTGTACCAATACGTGCAGTGTTCATGAACGTAAACATGGCATGTAAACCTTTGTTTACTTCACCGATGAGATAACCTGTTGCATTGTCAAAGTTCAATACAGCAGTTGCTGAAGCACGGATACCCATTTTATGTTCGATCGAACCACAAGAAACCGTGTTACGCTCACCTACACCGCCATCAGCAGTTGGGATGAATTTAGGTACGATAAATAAAGAAATACCACGAGTACCAGCAGGTGCATCTGGAAGACGCGCAAGTACGATATGAATGATATTTTCTGTTAAATCATGCTCACCCGCAGAGATGAAGATTTTAGTACCAGAGATTTTATAAGTACCGTCAGCAGCAGGTTCAGCTTTAGTTTTAACTTGACCTAAGTCTGTACCACATTGAGGTTCAGTTAAGCACATTGTGCCTGACCAAGTACCTTCAACCAATTTAGGCATATAGGTATTTTTTTGCTCATCAGTACCGAACTGCATGATGGTATTCATACAACCAGTACTTAAACCAGGGTACATTGTAAATGACCAGTTCGCAGTACCCATCATTTCAGATTTGATGAGGTTCAAAGACATTGGTAAGCCTTGACCACCAAACTCTTCTGGGTAAGAAAGACCTTGCCAACCGCCCATTACGAACTGGTCGTAAGCATCTTTAAAACCTTTAGGCGTTGTTACTTCGCCATTATTGAAAGTACAACCTTCTTCATCACCAGATTGGTTCAGTGGAGAAAGTACGTTTTCGCAGTAATCTGCCGCACCTTCAAGAATCATATCAACGGTTTCAGCATCCGCATTTTGACCACTTGTCAAAGTTTGGTAATGTGCTGGATAATCTAACATTTCGTTCATTAAGAAACGAATATCGCGGAGAGGGGCTTTATAAGCTGGCATAATCTTAATCCTGTATTTGAATCATTTTGGATTATCTGTTTCGATACTTTGATTATTCATAATAGTGATAAAAATACATTGATAAACTCTAGGGAAAAAATTGTCAGAAAAGCTAATTTTCGAAATGAGTTGTGAGTAAGAAAATCATTTTTCTGTTAGAGTCTTCGTATATATTATATGTGAAAAATGATCTATTTTATAGTTGGAAATATAACGATATAAGGGTGTTTGGTAAAGCTATGCGTTTAAAATATTTAACATTATGCTTGTTAGGTCTTAGTCTTTCTGCATGTTCGCAGCATGTCATTAAAACCAATTCAGGTTCTCAGAATTTAGAGCAAAAGGCAATTAATAGTCTTAATGCAATGTATGAATATCCGAGTTACGATTATCGTGGCAAATTTAAAGTTCATGTCGACCTAGATCAAAATAAATCAAACACCTCGTCAGAAAAGGCGACTTTAGATGCAGCACTCAAACAAAAAGTGGATCAATATTTACAAGAGCAAAAGGTTAATTTAAACGGCAAACAGAAGCAGGCACTCTATAATGCCTTGGCACAACAGCCCAAAAGTTCTGGTGGTTCTAAAGCTGATAAATTTGCTCAGATCATGACCAATATATTGAATGATATGCAATTTGAATATGATGGTTCAGTCCACTATCGTCAGAAAATGGGTTCGTTTAATCTGACAGCACGTTATGAAAAACCAACCTTGTTAGTTCAAGCAAAAGTGCCGATGGTTCTAGATTTAAATAATTATAAGTTTTATATCAATTACTTTGCTTTGATGCCGTATTTGGTGAACAAAGAAAATCAAAATAATTTAGCTTATTTGGATTTTTCAAAATATCAGGCAATGTTTAAGCAAGTGGATTACAAAAAATTTGCAGAGTATGTGAAAGCTTCAAGTGCTGTTTATTACCGTTTGGCCGATCAAAATAACATTCAAGCATTGTCTGTCTCCGCTGCTGATCGAAATTTAGGAGTAGTCGAAAAAATTCGCTTAAAAACATCGATTGAAGAATTAATTTTACAAGCGAATTTGTACAGCAAAGTGAATGAAAAATATTTAATGCAAAGCATTTTAAATATTAAAGGACAAAATTTAGAAAAGCTGATTGCTGATGAAACGAATGCTGCAAGCAAAACCAAGCCTGATGCAGAGGCATCCATATTAGCGAGTAAAGATTCTGCAGATGATGCAAGTGTCGTCAGTCAGCAATTATATCGTTTAGTGAATCAGCACTTTGGTGTTGAAGATGAAGCTGATCCAAAGGTATCCGATGCAGCGCAGCAAGCGATGGATGCTGCCAAAGAAGCTGGGATAGTCGCTGACGATTCAGAATCAGCTGATGCTGCCGCAGATGCAGCTTCTTCCTCAAAAGATGAACAAGGTTTGACAGAGGCCCAATGTACAGCGCTTCAGAATGCTAAACAGGCTGCTTATGGCGATGCACAGTATTGTGAAAGTATTTACGATATTGATGTTTTTAATGCGAAAAAAGCCGAATCAGGTTTTCTATCTTATGTTGAAAAATTACAAAGCGTAGAAAAAGAATTTGCTGTATATGATCAAAATCAATTTATTGATGATCAGGCATTTAAAGCGCTATGGATTAAGCATCAGGCTGAGATTGAAAAAGCATTGCCTCCTCAAGACAAACGTAATCCATTTACTATGGATATTGGTTTAGATGCGCAAGGGCGAGCAGTTAAAATTGATTATGATTTGAATTATGCACTCCCTGAACTGAAGTCTCGTTTTAATCTTAAAGCAGATATGTTGATTTCCAATTATGGCCAAGCAACGCCAATTGATCAGGCCCAATTGAAACGAGCGAAAACATGGGCTGAAGCAAGTAAAGGCTCAATGTTGGAACAAGCAATCGGTAGTTTCTCAGAGAAATTGGGACAGACCGGCATTCAAGAGCGTTCAGCTGAACCTTATACGTTATCTTTAGAGGATCAACTCAAGGTGATTGCAGAACAGCGATATGATGCAACACACAGTTATGAGCAAACATTTAAAGCGGTATTTATTGCCAAGCTCATAGAAAATAAAGCAGAAATTGCACAACGTTATACAAGTCAAGAATTGCAGGAAATCGCGACTGTTTATGCCTATTGGTATGCCACAGATGACATCTATAACCCACAAGGTAAGGCGTTGAAGAGCATTGAAGCATTACAGAAGAAACATCATCTTGAGCAAGATGATCAGTTTGATGACAAGCTAGGGCAAGCTGTTAATCGTATTGTAAATGATGCGATGCATGGTGATAAAGATCGTCAAGCTTGGAAAAAGCTACAAGCTCAATATAAACAGCCACAGCAGCTATTTGCTCAACAATATCAAGTTCAATTTGAACGTGATAATGGAGTTTCGAGTGAGGAAAAACTATTATTGGCACAAACCGCAACGATTTTAGGACAAGTATATGTCGATGCTCGTAAAAATCAGTTGTCCGAAAAGAGCATTAAATCATTAAAGATTGAACACAATGAATTTATTGATTATGAAATCTTTAAAGAAGTGTATTTGAAAATGTTAACAGCAAAATAATTGGCGATTACTTGAAAGGAACCTGCGCAATGCAGGTTCTTTTTTGCTTACTAATTTATAGATGGGTTATAAGAAATCTTTTAATTCAGGTTTGACCCCATTCCAAATAGAGAAGGCTTCAATCGCTTGACCCACCAACATACCAAAACCATCTGTTGATGGAACTTGACGCTCTTGGGCTTGATCAAGAAAGCTCGAAGGTTTGCCATAAGCCATTTCATAGGCATGGTGAAAAACCAAGCATTCAGGGAGTTGTAAAGTATCACCAGTTAAGCTGGCAGAAGTGGCATTGATGACAAAATCAAATTCACCAGTAAGTTGTTCCAAGCTGAGCGCTGAGAGTTGCGCCTGCGGCACGGCATCTTTTAAATCTGAGACCAATTGTTCAGCTCGAGCAAGTGTACGATTGGCAATGACAATCTGTTTTGCGCCTGCTTGTACTAAAGGATAAATGACACCACGTGTTGCACCACCAGCACCTAAGATTAAAATGCGACTATTTTTAAGATCCCAACCTAAGGCTTGAATGGCGGCAACTAAACCCTGACCATCGGTATTATCTCCAAACAGTTTGCCATCTTGCATCCACAAGGTGTTCACAGCTTTGGCAATTTTGGCACGTTCAGTAAGTTGATCACATAAAGCAAATGCCTGCTCTTTAAACGGCACAGTTACATTCATTCCAATGCCATCATGAGCAAAAAAATCTTTTGTTGTGCTTTCAAAACCATCTAAGGGCGCAAGAATTTTTTTATAGTCTAAATTGACCCCCGTTTTTGCTGCAAATGCATGATGGAGTTCTGGTGATCGAGATTGTTCAATCGGATTCCCAATGACAGCAAATTGTTTGGTCATACTTTTATCCAAAGTTGAAAGAGAGGACAGAGGCTATTAAACATATTTGAATGCTTATGCGGACACAATATACGATAATCTTTAGGTACAAAAAAAGCACCTAAATTCAGGTGCTTTGAATAATTACGGTCAATTATTTATTTAAACTCAACCAATCTCTAGGTTTTAGATAATAATCCGTTAAACGTTTCTCTATTGAATCAGCATCCCATTCAGGGCGATAAGACCAACCCGCGAGATTAGGCAAGCTAACTAAAATCGACTCAATACGACCACCCGTTTGCAGGCCAAACAAGGTACCTCGATCGTATACTAAGTTGTATTCAACATAGCGACCACGACGATACAATTGGAATTCACGTTGAGCTTTGGTATAAGGCTGTTCACGATGCTTTTCAAAAATAGGCAAGATTGCTTCTAAGTAACCATTACCAACGGCTTGAATATATTTAAAGCAAGTCTCGAAGTCCCATTGGTTCAAATCGTCAAAGAATAAACCACCTACACCACGTTGTTCATCACGATGTTTTAAGTAGAAATAATCATCACACCATTGTTTATGTTCAGCATAAATATGTTCGCCAAACGGCTGGCATAAGTCATAAGCGGTTTGATGCCAGTTTTGAATATCTTGATCATCTGGATAGAAAGGTGTGAGATCAAAGCCACCGCCAAACCACCAAATAGGGTCTTGACCCTCAGGTTCAGCAACAAATAAACGTACATTTGCATGTGAAGTTGGGATATTGGGATTTTTAGGATGAATAACTAAAGAAACACCCAAAGCTTGTGCTTTTGCACCTGCAATTTGAGGATGGCGTTCCGTTGCAGAAGCAGGAAGTTTACTGATGTTGATGTGGGAAAACATCACTCCGCCTTTTTCAATCACGTCACCATTTTGCAGAACACGAGAGCGACCGCCACCACCCTCAGTTCGTTGCCAATCATCAATGATAAACTCAGCAGTGCCACCGCCTGCACGTTCCTGTTGTTCTAATCCTGCACAAATACGTGCTTGTAAGTCGAGTAAAAACTCGCGAACACGTTGAATATCAGCTGAAGTTGGATGCTGCATTTCAACCTTCTAATCATTAAAAAAGATGGAAGGATATGTACCATGAAATCATAAAAAAAATAAGCTGATTTTGTGATTCAAACTGCAATTAGATAGTTGAACGACTTAAAAGATCTAATCGATCTAACCATAATTATTCCGACTAAAAGGGTTGGTTGATTTCTTAGGTTAAGCTCAGCAGAATGTATTGATAATGCTTGTTGTTGCAAGCTGAACATCAGATAGGCACGTTATGACTCAAGTTCATTCACTTATTCAAAAATACAATGTTGCAGGACCACGTTACACCAGTTATCCGACTGTTCCGTACTGGCAAGAACAAGATTTTAGTTTGGAAATGTGGAAGCAAACTTTAAAACGGGCATTTGATGAGACAAATACGAATGAAGGGATTAGTTTATATATCCATTTGCCATTTTGTGAGAGCTTGTGCACTTTTTGTGGTTGTCATAAGCGTGTGACGAAGCGCCATGAAGTGGAACAACCTTATATTCAAGCCGTGTTAAAAGAATGGGAGTTGTATTGCCAGTTGCTTGTCGATAAACCGAGGATTAAAGAAATTCATTTGGGGGGAGGAACCCCTACATTTTTCTCTGTACAACACTTGATCGAGTTGATTAATGGATTATTGGCAAATGCAGATGTATCCGATGAATATGAATTTAGTTTCGAAGGGCATCCTAATAATACGACTCGAGAGCATTTACAAGCCCTATATGATCTTGGTTTTCGCCGAGTGAGTTATGGGGTGCAGGACTATAATGAAAAAGTTCAGAAAGCAATTCACCGTATTCAACCATTTGCTCATGTACAACAGGTTACAAATTGGGCACGGGAAATTGGCTATACCTCGATTTCACATGATTTGGTCTTTGGCTTACCATTTCAGAACTTGACTGATGTGTTACACACGATTGAACAAACAAATAGTCTAAAGCCAGATCGTTTGGCATTTTATAGCTATGCTCATGTACCTTGGATTAAGGGCAATGGACAGCGTGGCTTCAAAGATCAGGACGTACCTAAAGATGAGTTGAAACGCCAGTTATATGAGGAGGGAAAGAGAAAACTTTTAGCACAGGGTTATCATGAAATTGGTATGGATCACTTTGCTTTGGAACATGACAAAATGTATCAAGCTTTCCAACAAGAAAATCTGCATCGTAATTTCATGGGGTATACCTCATCAAAAACGCAAGTCATGATTGGCCTAGGTTTGTCTTCAATTAGTGATAGTTGGTACAGCTTTGCGCAAAATGAAAAAACGCTAGAAGATTATTATGCACGTTTAGAGAAGAATGAGATTCCTGTATATCGTGGACATCTTTTAACAGAAGAGGATTTAGTCATTCGCCAACATATACTCAATTTAATGTGTTGCTTTAGTACTTCATGGCAGAATGAAGCATTGTATTTTCCAGAGTTACCTGAAGTATTAGCACAACTAGAGGAAATGCAGAATGACGGTTTGTTAAAGATTACATCAAAGGATATTCAAGTAACCGAACAAGGCAAACCATTCGTAAGAAATATTTGCATGGCATTTGATTTACATCTTCGCCGCAAAATACCCAATAACCGTATTTTTTCTATGACGATATAAATCAATCGCTTATCTTCGAATAATCATGAGCTTCATTGAATCAAGGATGACTTAAAAGTCATCCTTCTGGTAAAGATGATCCATACGCTCACGTTTGGTCTTTAGATATTGTTCATTAAATGGGTTACGACCTACTGTTAACGGTACACGCTCAACCACATTAATGTCTAAATCAGTTAGGGCTTTAAGTTTTAACGGATTGTTCGTAATTAACTTAACTTCTTTAATTTGTAGATGATCCAGCATAATGCTACACATATCATAACGACGTGCATCCGCAGGAAGATTTAATAACAGGTTTGCATCAACAGTGTCATGCCCTTGATCTTGTAAAGCATAGGCGCGGATTTTATTAGTTAAACCAATCCCACGACCTTCTTGGCGTAGATACAAAATCACACCTTGACCTGCTTCATTAATCAAACGTTGAGTCGCTTGTAATTGAGGACCACAGTCACACTTTAATGAAGCGAAAGCATCACCTGTTAAGCATTCTGAATGAATACGGACTAAAACAGGTCCTGTTGGAGGAGTTTCTAAATCTTTAGAAAGCGCCACATGTTCTTCGCCCGTTTGAGGGTCTTGAAACACAGAAATATTGAAGTCACCAAAAGCAGTTGGTAGCTTTGATGTTGCAATAAATTCAATCGGCACAGAGAGCTCGCTATGTTAGTAAAAACTGTCAAAGTATAGCTTAATGTGTGAAGATTGAGTGAATTGGAATTTCTGATTTTTCACATAAGTTTTTCTTTTTCATAGAAAGCACACAATAATGGTTGATAAACAGTGACATAATTCAGGATAATCTGTAAGTCAGTTGTTTAAGATTGGCTTGAGAATGTTCAGCACTACATCATTCGCACATGTGGCTGATTGAAGGTAGATCGTATTTAATTGTATGATTGCCCCCATTTAACCCAGCTTCGGATTTGCCAGGCTTAAAAAGGCTTTGCCACATTATGTTGTATACCGAAATTCCAACTCAACGTCCTGTTACGCCATTGTTAGATGGAATTGATCATCCACAACAATTACGTCAGCTCGAGCAAAGCCAACTCGCACAAGTGGCGGATGAGTTGCGTCAATATATTTTGTATGCGGCAGGGCAAAGCGGTGGCCACTTTGGCGCAAATCTTGGTGTAATCGAATTAACGGTTGCGCTGCATTATTGTTTTAATACGCCGCAAGACCGTTTGGTTTGGGATGTGGGTCATCAAGCATATCCACATAAAGTGTTGACGGGGCGTCGTGAGCGAATTACTACGATTCGTAGTAAAGATGGTTTAGCCGCTTTCCCTGCGCGTGAAGAATCTGAATTTGATACCTTTGGTGTAGGGCATTCGTCAACAGCAATTTCTGCAGGTCTGGGAATGTCGCTTGCGCGTCGTTATCAAAAAGATCCGTGTGATGTGGTTGCAATTGTTGGTGATGGTGCAATGACAGCAGGTATGGCATTTGAAGCCATGAATGATGCGGTTGCACATGATGCTGATCTGATCGTCGTTTTAAATGATAACGATATGTCGATTTCATGCAGTACTGGCGGTTTTGCGAGGCATTTGGCTGCAATTTGGGAAACAGGTCAACTGGTGAATGTCGACGAACATGGCCAAGCCTACGTTCAGCCACATCCGAAGTGGACTTATAACTCGCGGTTACATCAGTCTGCAACAGATGCAGCGGATAATTTATTTAAAGCGATTGGTTTTGATTATTTTGGGCCATTTGATGGGCATGATGTTGAACAACTCACACAAGTTTTCCATGCGCTAAAAAAACGTAAAGGCCCTCGTTTAGTTCATATTTATACCAAAAAGGGTAAAGGATTTGCGCCAGCTGAAGCAGACCCGATTACCTATCATGCTATTACTAAAATTGCACCTACAGCATCTGCTCCTGCAAAAAAATCACCGCCTAAATACTCAGACGTGTTTGGACAATGGTTATGTGATGAAGCAGCGCAAGATGATCGTTTACTCGCAATCACCCCAGCAATGTGTGAAGGTTCAGGAATGGTTCAGTTTGCAAAGCAATACCCTGAACGTTTCTTTGACGTTGCGATTGCTGAACAACATGCAGTGACTTTAGCAGCGGGTATGGCGTGTGAAGGTTTAAAACCTGTTGTAGCAATCTATTCGACCTTTTTACAACGCGGTTATGATCAATTGATCCATGATGTTGCCTTGCAAAATCTAGATGTCACTTTTGGGATTGATCGTGCTGGTTTAGTCGGTGAAGATGGTCCGACCCATGCAGGTGCATATGATTATGCCTATATGCGTACTGTACCTAACATGGTGATCATGGCACCAAAAGATGAAAATGAATGTCGCCAGATGTTGCATACGGCATATCACTATAATGGACCAACTGCCGTACGTTACCCACGTGGTGTCGGTACAGGTGCTGAAATCCAACAGCAAATGACTGCTTTAGAAATTGGTAAAGCTGAAATCGTTGCGCAATTTAATCAGGACGCAGATCAGCAGATCAGTATCCTTGCTTTTGGTAGCCGTGTTGCAGCATCAGTTGAAGCAGCAGAATTATTTGCAAGTAAACATTCGGTTGCTGTACGTGTGGTCAACATGCGGTTTGTAAAACCATTAGATGAGCAGATACTTCGTGACTTAGCTGCTGACACAAAACTTTTTGTGAGTGTAGAAGAACATGCGGTTATGGCTGGTGCTGGAAGTGCAGTAAATGAATTTTTAGCACGAGCTAAAATCATTAAGCCAATTTTAAATCTAGGTTTGCCAGATGCATTTTTACATCAAGCAACTCATCAGCAAATGCTCATTGACTGTGGCTTAGATGCCAAAGGTATTTTGCTTTCAATAGAACAAGCTTGGTTATAGGTCGCTAACGCTTTGTAAATTAGAAAATAATCTTTCGCAAACATTTTTTACCTAAAAGCCCTTATATTTGATAGAATATGAGGGCTTTTATGCATTATTCTTTGTCAAAATCTTCAAATTTGTAGTGGGTGTTCAATGGAACCTATGGTGGTTATGGCTGCGCGTGCGGCTCAAACAGTTGGTCAAGAGCTTTTAAAGGCACATCAAAATCGTCATAAACTCGATTTACAAGTTGAAGAAAAAGGCATCGATGGTCCAGTAACGCGTGTTGACCGTTATATCGAACAGCTTACAATTGATACGCTTCGTAAAAGTTATAAAAACCATAGCTTCCTTGGTGAAGAGTTTGGCATGCAAGAAGGTAAAGGTCACGATGCAGATTGGTGCTGGGTGATTGATCCTTTAGATGGTACTCAAAACTTTATCAACGGTTTCCCTCATTTCTGTATTTCTATCGCTGTACAACATAAAGGCGTAACTCAGCACGGTGTGATCTATGATCCAGTGCGTGATGAATTATTCTCTGCAAGCCGTGGTCGTGGCGCAGTCATGAACCAACGCCGTATCCGTGTCAATGTTAAAGACTCTTTAGAAAACACATTCCTTGCGGTAGGTCATCCTTATCGTGCGAAACGTAATGGTGAAATCGTTTCTTATGCGGAACAACATTTCGCTTCTTTGTTGGCTGTAACTAAATCAGGTGCGCAAATCCGTCGTGGTGGCTCTGCTGCTTTGGATTTAGCTTATGTCGCTGCAGGTCGTTTTGATGGTTTCTTTGAGCTTGGTTTAAAACCGTGGGATATTGCTGCAGGTGAGCTGATTGTAAAAGAAGCGGGCGGTGTAGTCGTTGATGCTCGTGGTGGTAATGAATCATTTGATAATGGTCAAGTACTTGCTTGCTCATTGAAAATGTTAAAACCATTGATGCAAACAGTTGTTCCAGCTTGGGGCGATGCTGCAAAATAATTTGTGGATTTTTAGAAAAGGGATAGCGATTGCTACTCTTTTCTTTATTAATATAAAAAATAACAACTTTAAATAACATAGTGTCAATTATGCTAAAAACAGTGGAATTATTTAATGGTAAAAAAATAAACATCAATATTGTGAAAGGTCGAATAACTGACATAAGAGAATATGTGGAGAATGATCAAAAACCAGATACTCAAAAAGCAAGAATGTCTAGGGATCAAATATTAATTATGACATCCAGTCAAAGAGAAATGTTGGTCTATCTTCAGGCACAGGATATTAATTTATCTGTTGGGCAGCAGGTCAGTATTGCATTTTTAGAAAATGAACGAGATAACTATTTAATTTTGTATAACCAGGAGAATAGGCAATTATCCCTTTTTGAAGATGGCAATTGGTTGAAATTGCTAGATGAGCATAAAATCCTTAGACCGAAAAGATATATTTTATGGTCAAGATTATTAACATTTATAGCAGCTTTCTATTTTGTTTTAGGAGTGCTATGGATGATTTTAGGGGTGCTTGGTGGTGTATTGGGGAATCCGTTTTATGCTTTCTGCCCAATTTTTCTTTATGAACATTTTTTTAAAGATATGACTACCTCCTATATTTTCCTTATACAGCCTTGGTTCTTATGGCCCCTCATAGTTGTCTGGGGATTTTTTTACTTTATTAGTACTCGAGTTTTCTTATATTTTTGGAAAGATCAGGCTGTAAATAAAATAAGGGAGGAAATTATGTATTCTTTTAAAGAGGAAGTAGATTCCTAATTTGATGTAAGTTTTTATTTTTTAAATATTTATTTTATTGGTAACACACTCTTTACTGAAAAACCTATTAAAAAAGGTGACTTTTAAAATTATTCTGCTATAATCCGCCCACGCACTTAAATTCCAGTTCATTACCTGAACATTCAGTTCTATTCATATTAGCGCACGCTGTCCATAGAGAGGACCATATCTTGCGCCCAAATCGCTTAGCGATTCTTCAGGTTGAGGCAGTAATCAAGCGTGCGTTTAGTCCACATCGTCGTTATTCGGATTGCCGCTGAACTTCATCTATTTTCAGCTTGAGTCGCTTTGCCGCTTTTTGCCGATGTCTATTTTTTGTATTTATTAAAATGGAGCACCCATTAGGGTGAAACTCTCTATGAGCAAAACTTTTGCCGAATTTTCTTTGCACGAAACCTTACAACAAGCCCTAGAAGGTTTAGGTTTTACAAGCCCAACTCCTGTGCAAGAACAAGCGATTCCAGCTGCGTTAGATGGAAAAGATTTATTAGTTTCAAGCCAGACAGGTTCTGGTAAAACTGCAGCATTTTTACTCCCTACATTAAATGCTTTGGCAGGTCAGGAAACTTTTGTGCCATTTAAAGAGCGCATGAAAGCTGTGACTCAACCAAGCATCTTGGTTTTATGTCCTACGCGTGAATTGGCTCAACAAGTAAGCCAAGATGCGATTGCATTTGTACGTCATATGAAAGGTGTTCGTATTGCTGCAATTATGGGTGGTATGCCTTTTGGTAAGCAAATTCAACAGCTTAAAGGCGCACAAGTGATTGTTGCAACGCCAGGTCGTTTGCTTGACTTAGTAAATCGTCGCCAATTGAAACTTGATAAAGTTGAATCGTTAATCGTCGACGAAGCTGACCGTATGCTTGATCTAGGCTTCTCTGAAGATTTAGAAGCAATTGGTGAGTTAGCTGCAAACCGTAATCAAACATTAATGTTCTCTGCGACTTTTGCTGATCGTATTATTCGTCTTGCTGAACGTATGATGAATGATCCACAACGTATCGCAATTGAGACTGGTCACAGCACTAACACTGATGTAACACAAACATTACATTGGACAGATGGCTTTGAGCATAAGAAAAAATTACTTACTCACTGGTTGTCTGACGAGTCAGTAGATCAAGCTGTTGTCTTTGCAAGCACGCAAGAAGATACAGATATGCTTGCTGAAGAATTGGCTGAAGCAGGTCACTCAGTTGTTGCATTGCATGGTGCTATGCCACAAACTGTTCGTAACCGTCGTTTACGCAGCATCCGTGAAGGTCGTGCAAAAATCTTAGTTGCAACTGATGTTGCTGCACGTGGTTTAGACGTACCAACTATTTCTCACGTGATTAACTTCGGTTTACCGATGAAAAACGAAGACTATGTACACCGTATTGGTCGTACAGGTCGTGCGGGTCGTACAGGTCAAGCGATTACACTTGCGACTTATCGTGAGCGTGGCAAAATCCGTGCGTTAGAAGATTATTTAGATGCACGTTTAAATGTATCTGAAATTGAAGGTTTAGAGCCATCTCCACCTCCTGCTCGTTCAGGTCGTGATGGTGGTGGTCGCGGTCGTGATGGCGGTGGTCGTGGTCGTGGCGGCCGTGATGGCGGTCGTGGTGGTTTTGGTGGTGGTCGTCGTTTTGAAGGCGAGAGCAATTTCAAACGTCGTGAAGGCGGTGATGATCGTCCACGTCGTAGCTTCGATGATAAACCACGTGGTGAGCGTCCATCATTCGGTGGTGAAGATCGTCCACGTCGCGAGTTTAACTCTGACCGTCCACGTCGTGAAGGTGGTTTTGAAGACCGTCCACGTCGTAACTTTGATGATAAACCACGTGGTGAACGTCCATCATTCGGTGGTGAAGATCGTCCACGTCGCGAGTTCAATTCAGATCGCCCACGTCGTGAAGGTGGTTTTGAAGATCGTCCAAAGCGTAGTTTTGGTGGTGAAGACCGTCCACGTCGCGAGTTCAATTCAGATCGCCCACGTCGTGAAGGTGGTTTCAACGATAAACCGCGTTTTGACTCGAATGATGACAACCGTGGTAACCGTGTAGATTACAAACCACGTCGTGAAGGTAGCTTCGGCGACCGTCCAAAGCGCGATTTTGGTGATCGTCCACAACGTGAAGATGGTTTTGGTGACCGTCCAAAACGTAGTTTCGGTGGTGAAGATCGCCCAAAACGTAGTTTCGGTGGTGAAGACCGTCCAAAGCGTAGTTTCGGTGGTGAAGACCGTCCAAAGCGTGATTTTGGTGATCGCCCAGCACGTGAAGGTGGCTTCGGTGGTGACCGTCGTCGCAAAAACGATTTTTAATCGTTAAAAACCGATGAAAAGAAGAAGCCAGTTGTAAAACTGGCTTTTTTATTTAGGATTAGTCATGTAAAATTCTAAAAATGTCTACTAATTCAAATTTTACAGAAGAAATGAATAGGGTTAAGCAAAATAAAAGTCTTTTAAGTCAAATATGGTCATTCATTTGTGGTGAAGGGCTGCCATGTCTATTTGTTATTTTAATGCTTTGTAATGGGTTATTTTTTGCATATGCACTTATTGCACGCAATCATACCGACTCTTTGAATGCAAGCTCACAGCATGAGTTGAGCACAGAAGTTGATAAAAAGAACAATTACATAAATTAATAATCTTCATACGTAGCATATCAAAATAAAAACAAGCGCTTAATCTTTCAGTGTATAGTATGCGTGCATAAAAAGTGCAGGAATGAATGCCAGTATGAATAACAAATCTCCTCTCGATGCTGAAGCCCTAATTGAAGTTAAAAACTTGAGCTTTAACCGAGGGGAACGCGTCATTTATGATGATGTCAGTCTTAAAATTCGACGTGGTCAAATTACTGCAATTATGGGACCTTCGGGAACAGGTAAAACCACTTTGCTCCGTTTGATTGGTGGGCAGTTAATCCCTGATCGTGGTGAAGTATTGCTCGATGGTAAGAATATTGCAGCCATGTCTCGTCCAGACTTGTTTGCTGCACGCGCACGTATGGGGATGTTATTCCAGAGTGGTGCGTTATTTACTGATATGTCAGTTTATGAAAATGTTGCATTTCCTATTCGTGCACATACACAATTACCAGAACATTTGATTGCTGAGTTAGTCGCTTTAAAGTTGGAGTCGGTTGGGCTACGCGGTGCTGAACCATTAATGCCATCTGAACTTTCAGGAGGTATGAATCGTCGTGTTGCTTTAGCGCGTGCGATTGCACTTGATCCAGAATTGATCATGTATGACGAACCATTTGCAGGTCAAGATCCAATTGTTAAAGGTGTTCTAACACGATTGATTCGTTCTTTGCGTGAAGCTTTGGACTTAACAACAATTATTGTCTCGCATGATGTCGCAGAGACATTATCGATTGCTGATTATATTTATGTGGTTGCTGAAGGTAAAATTCAGGGTGAAGGTTCACCTGAGCAGCTACAGGCACATGCTTCCCCATTTGTACGTCAATTTTTAACAGGCTCAGCTGAGGGACCTGTTGAATATCAATTTACTCATCAAGCATATTTAGATAACGAGGTTCGTGCATGAATACGATTGCCTGGTTAGGTAGACTCGTTATTGAGCGAATAAAGGGGATAGGTGCAGCGTCACTTATGCTCATCCAGATTTTATTTTCAGCGCCTTCAAAGGGTGGCTTTCAACGCTTTGTTTATCAGATGCATCGTGTTGGGGTCATGTCTCTGCTGATTATTGCTGTGTCAGGTTTGTTTATTGGCGCTGTTCTTGGCTTGCAGATGTATAGCATTTTGGTCACTTTTGGTAGTGAAGCCATGTTGGGGACTGCGATTTCGTTAACTTTGTTACGTGAACTTGCTGCAGTTGTTGCTGCATTACTATTTGCAGGGCGTGCAGGCTCAGCTCTCACTGCCGAAATTGGTTCAATGAAGCAGAGTGAACAATTGGCCAGTATGGAAATGATTGGCGTTGATCCACTCCGTCAAATTGTAGCTCCGCGTTTGTGGGCAGGTATTGTTAGTTTGCCGATGTTGACTGTGATTTTTGCAACGATCGGTATTATTGGCGGCAAGTTGGTTGGCGTAGATTTTTTAGGTGCTGATGAAGGTTCTTTCTGGGGTGGTATGCAAAGTACAGTTCAGTTTGGACATGATATTTTTAATGGCACTATTATTAAAAGTATTGTTTTTGCGCTGATTTGTACATGGGTTGCGGTCTATCAAGGTTATGCTTGTGATCCAACACCAGAGGGTATCGCGACTTCGATGACCAGAACGGTCGTATATTCTTCACTTTGTGTATTAGGTTTTGATTTCGTGTTGACTGCGGTCATGTTCGGAGGGATTTAATGAAATCACGTACTAGTGAGCTGGCCGTAGGTATTTTTGTGATTATCTTCGGTATCGCTCTATTTTTTCTTGCGATGAAAGTTAGTGGTTTAGTGGGTACAAATCTACGTGATAGCTATAGCATGACAGCGCAGTTTGATAACGTAAATGGTTTAAAACCACGAGCAAAGGTGACCATGAGTGGTGTGACCATTGGCCGTGTAGAATCTATTACGCTTGATCCAGTAACACGTTTAGCAACAGTTAAGTTTGATTTGGATGGTAAATTAACCAGCTTTAATACTGAGCAATTAAAAGAAGTGCAGAAAAATGCCTTAGAAGAATTGCGTTATAGCTCAGATTATCAACAAGCTGATGCCGCGAAACAAAAAGCAATGGAACAGCAACTTATCAGTAACATGACCTCCATCACCAGTTTGGATGAGGATGCTTATATTATGGTTGCAACCAATGGCTTACTGGGTGAGAAGTATTTGAAAGTTGTACCAGGTGGTGGGGTGAATTACCTAAAACGTGGTGATGTTGTTTCAAATACCCAAGGTACAATGGATTTAGAAGATTTGATCAGTAAGTTTATTACTGGTGGTGCTGGTAAAGCCACATCAAGCTCAACAACTTCAGAGAGTTCGGCATCGCAGCCAGTTGCTACAGAAGCAGAACCATCATTTGTTGAGTAATTCAGGTTAGGAGATTGAAGTGAATACATTATTGAAACAGACGTTAACAGCAAGTGTATTATCAACCATGCTTGCGAGTGCTGCATTTGCAGCACCAACAGAAACCCCACCTGATTTTGTTAAACGCGTGGCTGATGGTTTAATTACACGTTTAAAAGCAGATCATGCGAAATTACAAAGTAATCCTGCTTTAGTTAAATCGATTATTCGTCAAAATCTTGATCCGTATGTTGATTCACAAGCATTTACACGTATCGTATTAGGTACGTATGCAAACAATCAATATACAACTGCTGCGCAACGTGCTCAGTTTGAGCAAAATTTCCGTGCTGTGATTATTGAAAACTACGGCGGTGCTTTCGCTAAATATACTAATGAAAGCTATACGATGCGTCCTTTTAAGTCGACCAATAGTAAGAATCCAGTTGTTACATTAGACTTCTTACATAATGGTGAGAAAATCCCTGTATCGTTCCAGTTGACAGATAAAGGCGACCAGTGGAAAGTCCGTAATATTAATGTGTCTGGTATTGATTTAGGCTTGCAATTCCGTAACCAGTTTGCTGCTACTGTTCAGCGCAATGGTGGTGATATGAATAAAGCGATTGCAACCTTTAAGCCAGATGCAGATGCTGCTGTTAACAAGAAATAAGTAGGTGACGGGTGATTCAGTATATTGATCAGCAATTAATTGTTTCAAAAACAATTGATTTCTCGAATGCAGAACAGGTTTATCGAGCAGGTTTAAAGCATATCCAGCAACATAAGAGTTTTCCTCTTATTGTTGATCTGGGGCAGCTTGAACAAGGAAACACCCTTTCTTTGGCAGTGTTGGTGCAATGGTTGCGTCAAACGCCAAATAATAAAGGTCTACATTTTAAAAATGTGTCTGAGAAAATGCTGAAAGTCATCCAAGCTTGCCATCTACAAGATGATTTGAAATTGATATGAAAAAAGTCTTGTAATAAAAAAGCACCGTAAGGTGCTTTTTTATTAAATCCATTTCTTCCAGCGGAAGTACACCATTGGGAGGACCAAAAACGCCATCAAAATAGCGGTGACAATCCAAAAACTCAGACTCCCATGAGCAAATGGCAATACATCGGTATTCATCCCGTAAATACTAGCAATCAACATCGGTGGTGCAAGCATACTGGGTAAAATCGAGAATCGACGAATCGTGTCATTTTGTTCGGTGTTAATGAAGCCTGATGTGGTATCCAGTAAGAAGCGGACTTTCTGGAATAAGAATGCATCATGTTCGACCAGTGAACGGACATCCTCACTTAATTCTCGAATATCTGCATCATAAATATGACTGCCTAAAGCTCGAGGACGAGAAAGGAAGGTAAGCACACGACGTAAATCGATCAAACACAGTTGCGCCTTTCCAAGCATATCTTCTTGTTGTGCAAGGCGGGTAATCATGTCATCGAGATCCAATACCTTTTCACGATGATGATTATTCAGTACCTCTGTGGAGTATCTTTCCAAGTCTTTGTGGATATCTTCCAAGATATCCGCAAGCTCATCTAGTTTTGCTTCAAGTAACCCGAGCAAGATCCAAGTAGGATCTTTATAGTCCATATCGTAATCATTACGGCGTGCACGCGCACGGAAGGCACGAAATGCAACTAATTTTTCGCCACGCATGGTAAACAAACGATCTTTATGCAAAATGAAGGCAACAGTTTGTACTGTTGCAAGCATATGAGATGACTCATCTGTATCGCCATCAACCTGATAATTTTTATTCTTTGTTAAAAAATATGTACTGATATGCAAAATGCCATCATCATCACGGTAAAATCGTGCGGATGAGGAAATGTCTTCAAGTGATTTTAATGTTGGTAAGTTTCGCTCGTAAGCATCAAATACCCACTGTTGTTCTTCTTGAGATGGCGCAATTAGATCAATCCAAACCAACTCAGGGTGGAGATCAAAACTCCCATTGATTGTTGCATCTTCTAGACTACCGCGCTCTGTGGCATAAAAGGCTTCAAGCATGTCTTTTTTCCTCGCGCAGCCAATGTGAGATTTTCAGCATTGTACCGAAAACCAGCGTGTATTTTAGACAAGGATGAAACGAAAAACACTTGCCTAAACGTTAATTTCTAAAAAATCTTGTTACACAGCCTACTTTATCAGCATGACAGTTATATAAAACGGTTTTAATTGTATGAATTCTATATGTGTTTTTTGCGGTTCTTCTCTCGGTAATGATCCCATTTATCAACAAATTGCACAGGCGACAGGACAGGCAATTGCACAGCAAGGTCAAATGCTTGTGTATGGTGGCGGTCGCTCTGGTTTGATGGGTGTAGTTGCAGACAGTGCAATAGCCGCAGGTGGGCAGGTCATTGGCATCATTCCACAAGCTTTGGTTGATCGAGAATTAGCGCATACGGGTTTGACTGAATTGTATGTGGTCAAGGATATGCATGAGCGAAAAACTAAAATGGCAGAATTAGCAGATGCGTTTGTCGCACTGCCTGGAGGAGCTGGCACCATGGAAGAGATCTTTGAGCAATGGACGTGGAATCAATTAGGGATTCATCAAAAGCCTTGTGCATTTCTAAATGTTGAGGGCTTCTATGATGGCTTAATTCAAACGATCCAAGATTCTGTAGATCGCGGATTTAGTCAGGCAAGGTTTGTAGAGAACTTAATTGTCGCCGATAATATTGGCGAAATTTTAACTGCATTTTCAGTGTATCAGCCTGCAACACCAAAATGGATGTCAGCTGCAGATATTCAAGTTTAAGGGGATAATGTGAAAATCATAACTGTTGCTGCCGCGATTATATTGAATGAAAAAAATCAATTGCTTTTGGTTCGTAAGCAGAACACACGAGCTTTTATGCAAGTAGGTGGCAAGCTAGAAAGTAATGAAGCGCCTGAAATTGCGATACAGCGTGAAATTTTAGAGGAAATCGCGTGTGAATCTGAGATCAAACAATTTGTCGGGCGCTTTGAAACGGCTGCTGCAAATGAGCCTGATCATCTGTTAGTGAGTTATGTTTATGAGATGAAACTGAAACAAACACCACGTATCGCTGCGGAAATTGCGGAGATGAAATGGATTGATTTGGAAGATCAAGTCACTTTAATTGCACCTCTTACTCAACAAGTGGTGATTCCATGGTGTCATCAAAATTTAGAGAACTAGCATTATTACGGATAGGGGCTGCTAAACAAATACTATAAACCTGTTGGCAGCCAAGTTGTTGCAAGACTTGAGATAAGGCGGTAATTGAACTACCCGTTGTGACGACATCATCGACGATCAAGACTTTGCGATAACGAAGATGATTGGGCGGTGCAGCCACAAATTGCTGTTCAATATTTTCTAGTCTTTCGATGCGCGATAAGCCTTTTTGCGAGTGTTGATCCAAGCGTTGTACAGGTTGCCAGATAGGGATATTTAAGCTTTTACTGAGTGCTTGGGCCAGCAACAGCGTTTGATTGAAACCTCGTTCAACTAATCGATCTGTTGAAATTGGCATTGGAACGATGGCATGCACTTTAGGAAGCTTTAGTTGTTGTAGTAGTCCTTCCAATAGTCGTTGATGATGCAGTTTTTGTTCATATTTAAATTGCTGAATGATGCGATCAATCGGATATTGATAATGGCATACAACGAATATTTGTTGTTGATTACGTTGAATGGATTGTTTTAACCAAGGTAACTGATTCCAACAACTTTGACATACCCCGTATTGTTTCCTAATCCCAATATCACACAGGCTACATGGCGTTAGATAATCAAAGATTTGTTTTGCTGATGTTTTAATTAATTTAAACATAGGCGTATCTTGGGGCTTCAGGTAGCCAGCGTTTTAATAGTCCATCAGCATGTTGTGGATAATCTTTTAGAATTTGTTCAGCTACATAATGTGCTTGCGTGAGTAAATGATCATCACGTTCTAAGCGTGCCACACGAAAGCCCATATCCCCAGTTTGTTTTGTTCCTAAGAGCTCACCTGGACCGCGTATTTCCAAATCTTTTTCAGCAATCACGAAACCATCATTACTTTCTCGTAAAATAGACAGTCGCTCCTGACCATTTTGAGACAAGGGTGTTTTATAGAGCAGGGCACAAAAACTAGCGGTAGCACCACGTCCAACACGTCCCCGAAGTTGATGCAATTGCGAGAGACCCAAACGTTCAGCATTCTCAATGACCATGATTGAGGCATTCGGTACATCGACCCCAACCTCAATCACTGTTGTGGCAATTAACAGTTGTGATTGATTGTCTTTAAAGGCTTGCATGACCGCTTGTTTTTCATCTGCTTTCATTTTGCCGTGGACCAGACCAATATTGATGTCTGGAAAGCGTTCCTTAATTTCTTGATAGGTAGCTTCGGCGGCTTGAGCATCTAGGGTCTCAGATTGTTCCACTAAGGTGCAGACCCAATACGCTTGTTTACCTTCACGACAGTTGCTGGCAATTCGTTGTAGAACCTGTTCACGGCGATCTAAAGGAATTGTTACGGTTTGAATCGGGGTGCGTCCCGGGGGGAGTTCATCAATAATTGAAGTATCTAAATCACCATAAGCACTCATCGCGAGTGTGCGGGGAATCGGGGTTGCTGTCATCACCAATTGATGTGGAGTAAATTGATTAGCGCCTTTATTTCTTAAAGCAAGGCGTTGATCGACCCCGAAACGATGTTGTTCATCAATAATAACCAAGCCTAGTTTAGAAAATTCCACGGCATCTTGGAATAAAGCATGCGTACCGACAATAAGTTGTGCATGACCTTGTTTAATTTGTTGTTCAGCTTGTGTACGTGCTTTGCCTTTTTGTTTGCCTGAAAGCCATGCCACTTGGATGCCTAGTGGCTCAAACCAACGTTTAAAATTTAAATAATGTTGTTCTGCTAAGATCTCAGTCGGCGCCATCAGTGCAACTTGCCAGTCTGCTTCTAGTGCATGGCAGGCTGCAACTGCTGCGACGAGTGTTTTACCTGCTCCTACATCACCTTGGACTAAACGGAGCATCGGTTGATTTTGCTTGAGATCTTGCAAGATTTCCTTAGAAACTCGTTTTTGTGCATTGGTCATTTGAAAAGGGAGACCATCTAATAATGCCTTGGCCAAGATTTTACTGCTATCAAAACGAGGTGCAGCAATTTGGCGGATATAGGCACGGCGTGTTAACAGGCTAATCTGATGGGCGACCAGCTCTTCAAAAATTAATCGTTGTTGGGCAGGGTGTGAACCTTGATTGAGTTGTTGCATGTTGGCATCAACAGGTGGCTCATGAATATATTCTAATGCTTGTTTAAGTTCATAGCCGTTGCTGTATTTTTTAGGCAATAACTCAGCTAAAGCATCACTATGATGTTGTAACGCCTGACGAACATATTCACGTAATTTAGGCTGCGTCAGACCTTCAGTGCTAGGATAAATTGCTGTAAGTTGGGTTTTAGGTAACGGCGTATGCTGTTGGATCACCTGTATTTCTGGGTGATACATTTCAAGACCACGTGCTCCAACACGAACTTCACCAAATATTCGGAGCTGTTGTCCCATTTTGATGCGATCAGTTAATCCCTTATAAATATGATAAAACCGTAAAGTGACCTTGCCAAAATCATCTTGTAATAAGGCCGCAAGTGATTTCTTTTTGCCTGGAGGAAAATCTACGGATCGAACTTCACCTTCGAGCAAATAACTTCGTCCAACAACCAGCTGATTCATTGGAATAATGGTGCTACGATCTTCATAGTCACGAGGAAGATGAAATAACAAATCATCCGTGCTAAAAATATGAAGCTTTTCTAATAGGGTTGCTGCGGCGGCACCAACACCTTGTAATTGCTGGACTGAAGTCATCTCTATTCAAGGGTGTATATGCATATTTTATTTATTGGTTATGGTAAAACATCTCAGCGCCTTGCTAAACACTTATTTGAGCAAGGTCACCACATTAGCACAATTAGCCGTAGTCCAAAAATGGATTGTTATGCAAGCCACTATATTCAAGATATACACTATTTAGATTTGACTCAGCTTGATCCAATTGATTTGGTTTATGTCATTCTTGCACCTTCGCAGAGCGGCATAGAAGCATATCAACAAACCTATGTTAATAGCGTTGAACCGATTGCTAATGCTCTCAAAAATCATCCTGTTCGACGTATCATCATCGTTTCTTCGACACGAGTTTATGGTGAAAATGCAGGGGAGCGAATCGATGATGAATCAATAATTCAACCCATCGATGAGCAGGGGTATCTGCTTCGGAAGATGGAGTTGTTGTGGCAATCACATTATCCGCATCAGAGCATTATTGTCCGACCAGCAGGAATTTATGGGACCTCAATTGCTCGTTTAAAAAAGCTTGCTGAACAGACACTGACTTATCCAACGATACATTTTAGTAATCGAATTCATATCGATGATTTAGCCAAGTTTTTAGCATTATTAGCTGTTATAGATATTGTGGAATCAAGTTATATCATTAGTAATAACAATCCTTTACCCATGCATGAAATATTAAGTTGGTTTCAAAATTTTTTAAACTTGCCTCAGTTGCAACTTTTGTCTGAGCAAGTAACTGGGAAGCGAATTTATGCAACTCGATTGCCACAAACGGGATTTAAATTTGAACATCAGATTTGCTTTAATGACTATCAGACGTTGTTGTCGGTACATGGTAATGAAAAATAATTAGATTAAACTGCAAGACAATTTGAATAGTTGGTATAGATTTTGATGATAAAATACCAACAGATTCCGTAAAGGAACTGCCTGAGTTGTGCACATGGTTTGTGATGAGGCATTAAGGGGTGGATATGAGAAAAATAATTTTTACGATGATGCTGGGATTGGTAGCAACAACGAGTTGGGCAGGTGCACAAACATGGTGTGTATTTGATCCACTGGGCACTCAAGGAGACATTAGTCGCCGTTTACAGGATATTCGGCTTTACGCGCTTCAACACAATACTCAGTTGAAATTTGATACTTTTAAAAATGAAAAAGATGCGATTCAGGCATTTGATCAAAATAAATGTTCAGGTTTAGTTGCATCGAACTTTAATACTTATCGTTACAATCATTTTATGGGAAGTACGGGCGGGATTGGTCTGATTTCCAATAATCGTGTTGCGCGTATGTTATTACAGCTACTCACCAATACAAATGTTGAAAAACGTATGTTAGATCAAAATTATGAAGTGCTGGGAATGATTCCAATTGGTACGGCATACATGATCATGAATACGCAGCAGATTAATAAAGTTTCGCAATTAAAGAATAAGACCATTGGTATTCTTGAAAATAATCCACCTCAATTGGCCTTGGTGCAAAGTGTGTCGGCAAAACCTGTTTATGTAGATTTTGCGACCGCTGTTGATTCTTTCAAGCAAAAGAAGATCGATATTTTGGCTGCGCCTGCGTATGGTGTATTACCTTATAACTTGAAAAAGGAATTTGGCGAATCGACCCAAGTTGTCAATTTTCCAGTCGCGTATTTCGCAATTAATATTGTGATCCGACCTCAAGCTTATCCCACTGGTTTTGGTCACCAAATCCGAAGTTGGTTTGTAAAAAATAGTAATGTTTTGGCCGCTCAGGCGATGCAATGGGAAAATCATTTACCAGCATATTATTGGGCTGATATTTCGGGTTATGAAAAGCAGGGCTATGAGGCGCTGGTTGCTAAGATTCGTAATCGTTATGTGGATTCAGGCTATTATGATGCGTATTTCGTGGAATTAATCAAACGACTAAGATGTCTAGATGATCCGAAATATTTAGAATGCCGCAAATAAATTGGGTTAGCCAAATTTTTGACTAACCCATCAAAAGTGAATACTGAACAATTAAGCTTTCTTGCGTTTTAAACGACGTTTTGCCTGTTGAGAAGCCATTGCTTCTAAAGCGGTTGCAAGTTCTTCATCTGTAAATGTTGTGATGTGCTGCAACATCTGCAAGGTCGTTTCATCAAGTACTAACTGCGCACCTGCTGCCATTTCACTGAAATTATCATCATATTCAATGAAACCATGTTCATTATTACGAATATAATTTTGTTGTGTTAGAACCTTAATAAAGCTCTGGAATAAAGACTTATCAAAGAACTCAGGTGAGTTAAATTCATATAGTACAGATAAGCGCTGACCTAATAAGTGACTTAACTCTTCGACTTGTTTAGTTGAAATGTTGCCAGAACCACGTTGGGTGATCAGTGCAAGCGTCATGTAATAACGCTCTAAGCTTTGTTTAACTGGCATGCCTAAAGTCAAAAGTTTTTGATGCTCTTCACTGTTTGGTGTTGGGCTAAATAAGTTCCCATCATGATCTTGGAAAATTAGACCAATTTGCACGAGTGCGTTGATATAGTTATCAATGTGCTGTTGCAATTCAGAAGCTTTCCACTTCATGAATAATTCAGCTTTTAAGAATGGATACAATGTACGAATCACATTGCTTAAATCTGTTTTATTAATCTTACCGTTATGTTCAACCAATGATGCAACCAGTGATGGTAAGACAAAAGCATGCAAGATGTTGTTACGGAAATAGGTTAATAAAACGGCTTGGTTGTCTTCTATGGCAATAATATCACCTAGAACATGCTGCACACGTTTGATCAGTTTGAGCTTTAGACCATAAGCAATAATTTCTTTACCTGATAAAGAAGTGACTTGCGTGCGTTCATCATACGGTTGTTGAGTCGCTAAATCACGATAAATATCAAGCTGTTTCGCACAGATCTCTTCATCTAATGTATGCTTTGGTGTTGCTAATAAGATCAAAGATAATAATGAAACGGGGTTGATGACCACTGCGCGGTTAATATTTTCTAAAATAACATTAGCTGAGCTTGAAACAACATTCGATACTTCGGCTGGAATTGGCGCATCATTTTTTTCGATCTGAATTTTATCTGCATTATGCTGCTTTAAAATATCATCGAGGAAAACAGGTTCACCAAAGTTAACGTGTACCTTGCCAAAAATTCTTTCAATTTTACGTAAAGTTTTGACGATACCGAAAATTGATTCTGCTTCTTTTGGCTTACCTTGCATTTCACCTACATAAGTTGAGCCTTCCATCAAGCGCTCATAACCAATATACGTCGGTAAGAATACGATTGGCTTAGCACGACCGCGTAAATGACCATGTACGGTCATTGCAAGCATACCTGTCTTCGGTGGTAGCAAGCGACCAGTACGTGAACGACCACCTTCAATGAAGTACTCGATAGGCGTATTGCGCGATAGAATGCTGTATAAATATTCTTTGAATACAGAAGTATACAGTGCATTTCCGCGGAATGAGCGGCGTATGAAAAATGCACCGCCTCCACGCAATAACTGACCTACAAAAGGTAAGTTCAGGTTATCACCCGCAGCAATATATGGAATCATCAAGCCACGTTTATAAATCACATAGGACAATAATAAATAGTCGATATGGCTACGGTGGCATGGTGTGTAAATAATCTCATAGTCTTTCGCAAGTTCGCGAACTGTACTGAAATTATGAACTTCAACGCCGTCATACAGTTGTGTCCATAATCGCGTTAAAGCCATATCTGCGAAGCGTACTGCTGACGCTGAATAATCAGAAACGATTTCATTGACATAGCCAATTGCGCGGCGTTCTGCCTCAAGCATGCTGATTTTATGCTGAATGCTTTCACGACGGATGGCATCTTGTACATCACGTGCTTTTACCACTGACTGCATCACATTACGGCGATCAGATAAGTCAGGACCCAGTACGACTTCACGTTGCTGATCTAGATAAGTATCTAAAGAACTTGAAATATAAGTTGCAGGGGAAATATTTGGATGATGTTTCTTGGCATAATCTACCAACTCACGTAGAGATTGAGGCTCATGGAATTCTAAATATGAATCACGCCCATGTAAGCCAATATTCATGAGTTGTTTAACTGTACCTGGTGTTGCCCAAGTATCAGAAAATAATAATTTAAACCATGAATCTTCTTTATCAGGTGAGCGTCCCCAAAGTACTGTAACGGGAACTAATTGAACATCTACTTCTTGATTTTGTTCTAATGCTTCGATCAGCTGTAAAAGGCGTGGGGGATATGTTTGAGTATTAAAAAAGTTATTTTCATTTTGATGTAAAAATAGAACCGAGTTTTTTTCGTGATAAGTTCCAAAACTCATGACATCTAAAGCTGGCTTTAGATGAAGGCGACGCGTTTCACCATCAACTACCAAAGCATTACTACGTGAATAATTTTGTAGTACATAGCAAATCACTTTATTTGAATCTGGTGTGTTTTGCTCAGTTGTTGTTGATTCTGTAGGAACTTCACCAAGAACATGTGGAGTGACCACAAGGTCAAGTAACTTACTCGAAAGTTGGCGATACATTTGACCAAATCCAGTCTTGGACATTACAAACTCCTAAATGATAACCTTGAGCATGAGGCGTTGTTATAGTGCCGTAAAACCACAGCGTACGGCATAGCTCGATGAACACAAACGTCAACACGACATTCTGCGATATTCTGCCATGAAACGATATGTTATTTTCTGACAAAATATAGCGTATTTGGTAGATTTTATCGTTAAAAATCGTATTTTTAGCGGTTATAAATAAAGATTAATGTGACGGATGAATCATTTTATCCTGAGCATATTTATTGGAATTTGTGGCACAATCGAAATGATCAATCCTGAATGGATTAGTTGATCTCTCCTCATTGATGTTGGAAGGCTATTACATGAATGCGTTAACTCAAGAACTGGTTGAACTTTTGACTTTGGAAAAGTTGGAAGAACATATTTTCCGAGGCAACAGTCGCAATTTGGTTGGGAAACGAGTATTCGGTGGGCAAGTTCTTGGACAAGCATTAAGAGCGGCGTCATATACCACAAACCGTCCAGCACATTCGTTGCATGCTTATTTTTTATATGGTGGTGATGTCGATGCACCGATCATTTACGAAGTTGATCCATTGCGAGATGGTAAAAGTTTTGCAAGTCGACAAGTGCGTGCGATCCAACATGGACGTACAATTTTCTCGGCGATGGTATCTTTTGCCAATCCAGAAGAAGGCTTAAATTATCAACATAAAGAACCAGAGTATCCGAGTCCTGAAGAGCTGAAGTCTGAGAAAGAATTAAAAGAAAGTATGCTCAATTTTGTTCCAGAAAATGCACGTACGAGTTTTATGCGCGAACGTCATGTTGAAATTAGACCAACTCGACCAGTTAATCCTTTTCAGCCGCAGCCTGAAGCACCATATTATGCGCACTACATTCGTACCCATGATCGTATTGCGGAAAATGTTGATGACGTTTCATTACATCAAGCCATCGTTGCGTTTTATTCAGACTTTACTTTGATGACCACAGCACTGCGTCCACACGGGTTATCTTGGATTTCGCCAAATTTACAATGTGCAAGCATTGATCACACCATTTACTTCCATCGCCCGTTACGTGCTGATGATTGGATGCTTTACGATATGGAAGCAACGATTAGTGCCAGTTCACGTGGTCTTAATTTTGGACGCATGTGGCAGAATGGTCAGCTGGTATGTAGCACTGTGCAAGAGGGGCTAATTCGCTTAAGAGAAATTGAAACCCAGTAAGTTAGATTTGAAAAATTCAAATTAAAGCCATCGTTTAGATGGCTTTTTTTGTCATAAGGTTGTGACAAAAAATTGCTCGATTCTTCAATATGAGCGTGCCATAGTACCCACAAGCTAAAATATTTTATTAATCAGAATGAATTTAAATACACAAATTCTAATCGCAGCCGTACTGGGTGTTATATATGGGTTCTTCTTAACTTTGTATCCGCAGACTAGTTTTGCTGAACATAGTTTGTATGGGCTGGGGATTTTAAGCAGTATTTTTATTGGTTTACTAAAAATGTTGCTCATCCCACTTATTTTTAGTTCGATCGTTGTAGGTGTTTCAAATTTACAGGCTGGTGGACAATTTGGACGAGTTTGGAAAATTACAGCATTAAGCTGTCTCACGACGACAACCTTAGCTTTGATTTTAGGGATTAGTTGTGCACATCTATTTGAAGTAGGTAAAGGCGTAGATATTCAAATCTTCCAAGAAGCTATGCAAAACCACCAGACGCCAGATACGCTGACGCCTTCAAGTTTTCTGACCAGTTTTATCCAAAATACCTTGATTAATCCTTTTAAAGCATTTAGTGAGGGTAATGTACTTGCAGTTGTGGTCTTTGCGTTATTCCTTGGAGTCGCATTAGTCAAAGGTGGTGAAAGCTTTAGCTTGGTTCGCAATACCTGCCAACAATTCTTTGTCATGATGATGATGCTTGTGGGCTGGGTGATGAAGCTAGCGCCAATCGGTATCTTTGCATTGCTTGCTAAATTGATCGCGACTGAAGATCTTTCCGTGTTAAGTCGTTTAGTGGAATTCGCAGTGGTTGTCACAGGAACAACGATTTTTCACGGTGCTGTTGTTTTGCCGGCATTACTTTGGATTTTTGGCAAAATGAATCCAATCACTTTCTTTAAAGGTGCACGGACAGCTTTAGTTACTGCATTTGCGACCAGTTCAAGTTCCGCGACGATGCCACTCAGTATGAAATGTGCACAAGAAAATTTAGGTGTGCGACCACAGACGGCAGGATTTGTGATTCCTTTAGGAACACAATTAAATATGGATGGTACTGCACTTTATGAGGCAGCCGCCGCTTTATTTATTGCAAATTTGATGGGCTTGGACTTGAGTTTAACACAGCAAATTATTGTATGTTTAACCGCCATGATTGCTTCATTGGGAGCACCAGGTATTCCTAGCGCAGGTATGGTGACCATGATTATGGTTTTACAATCAGTTGGTTTGCCTGCGGAAGCGATTGCGATTTTATTACCGATTGATCGAGTATTAGATACTGTACGAACAGTAGTGAATGTACAGGGTGATATGATGATCAGTGTTGTTGTTGATCGTTATGCTAAGCAAGCAGAAGTTGAATCAAGTTGATGCGATTTAAGAAATAAAAAAGCAGGAGAAGACTCCTGCTTTTTTATTGAAATGCTTATGCAGCTTGTTGTAAAGCGCGTTTTGCTGCTGGTGAGTTATTTAAATAATTCACAGCATCTTGAGTATTACCTTCTTTCACAGGATCATACCAAGGCATGAGATAGTCGATTTGTTGAGCGACTAACCAAATTGGATTTGGTAAAACCTGATTATCTTGACGACCAATTTTGTACCATTCCATCCAAACCCATGGTCTAAATAAGCTCGGTTTTTTGTCAGCAAAACGAGGATCTTGACCCATGATATGTGCCGCGCCATCAACCCATAAACCAAGTACACCCACGATTACAGCTACGCTCATGTAATAACGTGCAATATAACCACCACCTAAATGACGATATAGATCAAAGGCAACGGTACGATGTTCGATTTCTTCAGAACCATGCCATTTAATCAGATCAATCATTTCTGGATCGGCACCGAGCTCTTCCCAACGTTTGTTGTACAGTGCGTATTTACCCAATACACAAGTCATGTGTTCAACTGTTGCAATGACGCCTAGACGGAACAAATCCCATTGATGGTCAAGTATTTTAGGAACTTCTTTACCAAAAGGCTTATCAGCTAAAGCTTTGTTAAATAAGAAATCCATAATATCGAGATTACGCTGAATATCAATATTACGTTGGCTAAGATATTCTTTGTTCGCAGACGTATGTGCAACCGCATGCATCGCTTCTTGGCGAATAAATGCTTGAACGTCTTGTTTTAATTTTTCATCAGTAATTTCTGGAAGAACTTTGTTGTATAAGCGGCAGAACCAAAACTCACCAGCAGGCAAAATATTGTTAATTTCATTAATAAAATAACTGGCATAAGGCTGGTTTGGAATCCAATCCACTGGTGTTTTTTCCCAGTCAAACTTCACTTTGCGTGGGAGAATTTTATAGTCAATCGAAGAACCAAGAACTTTGTTCTTCATAAATGATAGTAATTTCATCGTTTAGTCCTAATCGATAGTGCAATGAACCAACACTAAGCAGTATATGAAAACTACCTAGTGTTTGTGTTTAGCAATTCGGGACAATTAGAAATTATTTAATGCATCAAGTTGCATAAAATGCATTATTTATTCTTCAACATCTATTTCTGAAGCTTCTGGGATCTGATCAAGGTCAAATTCTGCTGGTTGATCAAATGTGAAATTTAAACGGCCACCCATGACGCTTGCCAATTCTTCTAAACCAATTCGATTGAGTGAAGAGAATAATTGAATCGAGAAATCAAGTTTCATTTTCTTCAACTGCTGCTTAATTTCTAATAGTACTTTATTGGCAGGGCCACGGTTTAATTTATCTGCTTTAGTAAGCAAGATATGCACAAATAAATGACGTGAATGTGCCCATTCCAGCATCATTAAGTCAAAGTGTTGTAATGGATGGCGGATGTCCATTAACAGTACTAAGCCTTGTAAGCTTTTACGATGGATTAGGTAGTTCTCAAGTTCTTTCTGCCATACGATTTTCATCGCTTCAGGGACGGCCGCATAACCATAACCTGGTAAATCGACCAAACGTTGATCTGGATTACCTAAGCTAAAAAAGTTGATCATTTGCGTGCGCCCCGGTCTTTTTGAAGCGCGTGCGAGTTGCTTTTGATTAGTTAAAGCATTAATTGCACTCGATTTTCCTGCATTAGAGCGACCTGCAAATGCGATTTCATAACCTGTATCTTCTACGCACAAATCCAGTTTAGGCGCACTCATCAAAAATTCAGCTTGGCGTAACCAAGTCAAAGACTGCACTGCATACGCGGTTACAGCAGGATCAGTCTTTTTTTCATAACTGATTTTTTGTTTAGGTGCGAGTTTGGCTTTGGTGTCTTTCGATTTTTCACTACGACGCATAGAAGCTTACTTTTTGAATTGAAATAGCAACGACTATTATAAAGGATGTGAGAGATTCGTGCGAATCTTGATGTTTAGGCTTTTTGAACGAGTTGTAAAAAGTCAATATTTGAATTTGTAGAAGAGGGAAGAATGCCATATTGCACCACTTCTCCAAGTGTATATTGATCTAGGCTTTGATAAAAACATTCTAAAGCTTGATCCAAAATACTTTTAAGTCCGCAATGAGAGCGTAAAACACAAGGTGGCGTATTACATTCTACGATTTGATGATTGCCTTGTAAGATACGAACAATCTCACCTAATTTTAGACTTTTAGCCTCTGGATTTAAACGAAGTCCACCGCCTTTGCCGCGAATCGTTACAATCCAATGCTGTTTTCCCATGAAGTGAACGATTTTCACTAAATGGTTTTGGGATACATGCAAGTCCTGTGCAATATCTGCAATCGTATACGGTACATCACTCGGACGAGCGACATACATTAAGATTCTGAGTGCATAATCAGTAAACTTATTGAGTTGCATGGGTTTTCACTCAATCTATTGCTTTAAACAGAAAGGGCTAGTCTAACATAGACTAGCCCTATGCAAAACGCAGCACCGATTAGCTGAGTTTTACGCCACCCGTACCGAATGCTTCGCTATGGATATTTTCAGCAGGGATGCCACGAGCAACTAAAGCTTTATGTTGCTCTGCCATAAATGGCATTGGACCACATAGATAATAGTCTGCATTGGCTGGTAATAATCCAGCATCCATTGACACTAAATCTAAGCGACCCGCTGCATCAAAATCTTCGCCTAACACGTCACCTTGATGAGGAAACTCATAAGCAGTGAATGTGCTCAGGCGTGGATATTTTGCTTTTAGTTCATGGATATGCTTTTTCATGGCATGCACTTGGCTGCTGCGGCAAGCATGAATAAAGCTCACTGGTTGCGGCATATCTAAAGTCACCAATTGATTGAGCATTGCAATCATTGGCGTTAAACCAACACCACCACTAATAAATACATTACGTTTGCTGCTATCAATTAAATAGAAGTTACCTGTTGGTGCAGAAACTTCAATTTCTGAACCCTCAGCTAAGCTATGCAATGTACTAGATACCCAACCACCTGCTAACTCACCTTTTTCATCTTCACGTTTGACTGAGATACGTAAGTAATCTGCTTGAGGACTTGTTGATAGTGTGTATTGACGTGGTTGTCTTAAATTGAGTTCAGGTACAAACACGCGAACTGAAATATATTGACCTGCTTCATATTTTGGTAACTCACCGCCATCTACAGGTGCTAGATAGAATGAAGTGATCTCATCACTCTCAACTACTTTCTTGGCAATTTTGAAATTACGCCAACCTAACCAACTGCCTTTGGTTTGTTGATGTTGATCATAAATGGCTTTTTCAGTGCTAATAAATAAGTCAGCTAATTGACCATACGCAGCAGCCCATGCACCAATCAATGGATCTTCCATCGAGATATTCAGTACTTCACTGATAGAGTGCAGTAGGTTCTCACCCACAATACTGTAATCAGGTGATTGAATATTCAAGCTCACATGTTTGTGCGCAATCAATTCGACCACAGGTAAAAGTACAGAAGGATCTTCAATATTTTCCGCATAAGCTAGTACAGCACCCGCAAGTGCTTGTGCTTGTGCACCACTACGTTGATGCCCCATATTGAAGGTTTCTTTTAGTTCTGGGTTGTTCCCTAACATACGGTTGTAAAAGTAACCAGTGAGTGCCACACCATTTTCACGGAGTACAGGAACAGTTGCTTTTACTAGGTCAATTTGCTGCGGAGTCATGGGTGATCTCTCTTGGCTATCATTTATAAGATATATTTAAAATATACCTTATAAAATTTATTTGCAAGATCTGTTTTGGCTAAAACCATAAAAAAAATAGGGGATAAATGATTATCCCCTGATTTTTAAAATAATAAAGATTTTTATTTGCCAAATAATGAACCAAGTAAACCGCGAACGATCTTTTGACCTGTAGAGCCGCCTAAGCTACGAGCCGCACTTTTTGCAAAAGTTCCCACAATATCTTGGGTGAGTTTTTCGCGATCTCGTTGTGCTTTCTCTGCGGCTTTTTGTTGCTCTTTCGCAAAGCGTTCTTGCTCTTTCGCCTGTTGTTTGGCTAAAGCATCTTGTTCTTTGCTTTGCTGCTTTTCTAATTCATCTGCCTGTTTTTGTTGAGACTGTTGTAGTACTTTCTTTTGCAACATTTCATAGGCGCTGTCTCGATCCACTGCCTGATCATAAACCCCTGCGACAATACTTTGCCCGATAATCACTTGGCGTTCTTCTGGCGTGATCGGGGTAAATGAAGAGTAAGGTGGCATAACCCAACCGCGCTCCACAATTTGTGGTGTTCCTTGTTCATCTAGACAACTAATTAACGCTTCACCTACAGCAAGTTCGGTAATCGCTTGATCAACTTTGAATGCTGGATTGGCTCGAAAGGTATCCGCTGCGGTTTTGACCGCCTTTTGATCTTTCGGAGTAAATGCACGTAAGGCATGCTGTACTCGGTTGCCCAATTGCCCTAAGACACTTTCTGGTAAATCCAGAGGATTTTGGGTAATAAAATAAATCCCCACACCTTTAGAGCGAATGAGACGTACTACTTGCTCAATCTTTTGTTGTAAGGGTGGACTGGCATTATCAAACAATAGATGCGCTTCATCGAAAAAGAATACCAACTTTGGTTTGTCCATATCACCCACTTCAGGCAGCTGTTCAAACAGTTCTGACATCATCCATAGTAAGAATGTGGCATAAAGCTTTGGAGTATTCATCAACTTGTCGGCAGCTAAGATATTAATATAACCCTGACCTTGCGTATCGGTCTGAATAAAATCGAGGATATTCAGGCTAGGCTCACCAAAAAATTGCTCTCCACCTTGATCACCTAAAGCCAATAAATTACGTTGAATCGCCCCAAGACTAGCTGGAGAAAGGTTGCCATATTCGGCTTTTAATTCGGCTGCATTTTCGCTGACATAGGTCAGCATTGCTTTAAGGTCTTTGAAATCAATTAATAAAAGCCCTTGATCATCTGCAACGCGGAAAACGGCCGAAAGAACGCCTTCTTGTGTGTCATTCAGATTGAGCATTTGTGCTAAAAGTAACGGACCAATTTCTGAAATTGTGGTACGAATAGGATGACCTTGTTGCCCAAATAAATCCCAAAAAATAACAGGGGAAGCAGCAAATGGAATGGGGTCAAGTTGTAAGTTTTTTAAACGCTCATCAAATTTGGGGTTGCTACTTCCTGCTTTAGCCAAACTAGAGACATCACCTTTAGCATCTGCCAAAAAGACAGGTACGCCCAGCCGTGAGAAACTTTCGGCTAGTACCTTGAGAGTCACTGTTTTACCTGTGCCTGTCGCACCTGCAATTAAACCGTGGCGGTTTGCAAATTGGGAATGTAAAACAATATCTTGTGTTGTATCTGTGGTTTTTTTTGCAATAACAATGGGTGTATTCATTCTTCACCTATGCTTTATTTCATTCGAGTTGTTTTAGTGCGTTTTGAATATCTTGGATTAAATCGTTTGGATCTTCTAGTCCTATGCAGAAACGAACCAATAAACCTTGTTGTAAATGTGTATTTTCTAGTTCTCGCATCTGTTTTAAATCATAAAGCATAACAAGGCTGACAGGGCCGCCCCAACTGAATCCCAACTTAAATAAGTTTAAGCTATCGCAGAATTTTCGAATTGCTGCGAAATCATATTCAGGTTTGAAAATGACACTGACTAAACCTGCACTTTTTCCTGTTTCACAGACTTGTTGCCAAAATAAATGACCTGCTGAATTGACATCACTTGGATGTAAAACTTGGCAAAATTGAGATTGTTGCTTTAGCCAATCAAGTACTGCTATTGCACTGTTAGATTGTTGTTCATAACGAAGTGGCATATGAGCCAAGCTGCGTTGGATTTGTGCAGTATCGTCACCTGAAACGGAAATACCCTGAATAGCATGCATCCGATACAGTTTATGATGTAACAGTTGGTCTCGTGTGACCACTGACCCCATTAAAATATCACCACCACCGCTTGGATATTTGGTCAGTGCATGTACGGTTATATCAACACTAAGATGTTCGTCTGAGAAATCAAATGCATTAAAAGCCAGTCCAGCACCCCATGTATTATCCAGTGCAGTCAGAACATTCGCTTGCTGCGCTTTTTTAACCAGATTTTTGAGGTCGGGAAACTCTAAAGTGACAGAACCTGCCGCCTCTAGCCAGATCAATTTAGTTTTCTCAGTTGGCTGGAAGCTATTTGCATCAATTGGGTTGTAGACTTTGACGTGAATGCCGTAGCGGTCTTGCAGATTCTTTAAGTGTTCCAGATTTGGACCATAAATATTGTCTGCAACCCAAACTTCATCCCCTGAACTTAAAAAAGTACTATTTACTAAATTGATTGCAGATAAGCCACTGGGTGCAAGTAAACAATAATTTCCACCTTCAATTCGAGCAATATTATCCCCTAATGTGAAAGTCGTCGGAGTACCATGTGTGCCATAACTATAATCATAAGGGTCAGTCCAATGGCGATCAAAAAGGTGCGCTGTTGTTTTAAAAATAATCGTTGATGCACGAAATAGGGGAGGTTGAATCGTTTCTATGTATTGGGGAGCTTGGCGTGGTGCATGAATGAGTGTGGTTTGTAAGCTATTTTGTTTAGTCATGGGGCAAAATTAAATCAATAGAATGATTTAGGTTAAGAGAAAATATCGAATCCTGCTAGTCATTTGCATATTTTGTACAGAATCGTTACGAATCAAAGCTTTTAGTCAAAACTGGCTTTATTTTTGCTAAGACTAATTATCATTCTAACTACAATAGGTTTACGCGCATGAAGTCGCATTTAAGAGTGCATTATTTTCAGCACATTGCTGGTGAAGGTTTTGGCAGTTGCTATGACTATTTAAAGGCACATCAAGCAAAAATTACCGCCACAGAGTTCTTTGCTTTACCCGTTGATTTACCTCTTGAATTGGAGGCTCTACCTAATATTGATGAAGTTGATTTACTGATCATTATGGGAGGAACCATGAGCGTGAATGATGAAGCAAATTATCCTTGGTTAAAATTGGAAAAAAGATGGTTAAGACGTTATCTCTCTGCGGGTAAACCTGCGATTGGTTTATGTTTAGGGGGGCAACTGATTGCCAATGCACTCGGTGCATCTGTGAGTCGAAATCAACATCAAGAATTAGGTTGGATGGACGTAGGTCGTGTTTCACACGTACCCGAAAATTACTTTCAAATACCAGAAAAAATTAACATTATGCAGTGGCATAGTGAAACCTTCGAAATACCCCGTGGAGGAGTCCGTTTAGCGCAGAATAATGTTTGTCAAAATCAAATGTATCAAATTGGGCGCAATGTACTGGGGTTTCAATTTCATCCTGAAATGACACCACATGCTTTGCAATTGTTGATTGAAAATGAAGAAGATAGTGCGGTGTTTAATGGTCAATATGTTCAGCCAATCGCAGAATTAAAAAAAACGATTAAAAGTAAGTTTGAACAAGGCAATCAATTACTAAATCGAGCAATAGAGTATGTGGTGAATGCTTAATCAAGTATAAAACTAAAAAAATAAAAGAAGAATTGCATAAGACTTAAACAATCGTTATAATGGGCGACCCTCAAATGGAGGGCGTTCACTACGAAGAAAGTAGTCAACGCATTACAGTCGTGGCATCGATCATGACCTTAGTGATTTTCACTGCCCTTGACACTTACCAATAAGGTGAGGTGCGTCACGGGTGATTCTTTATATTTTTGGCTTGGAGTTTACTGGTATGTCTAACCAGAGAATTCGTATCCGTTTGAAGTCTTTTGATCATCGCCTGATTGATCAATCTGCTCAAGAGATCGTAGAAACCGCTAAGCGTACTGGCGCACAAGTGTGTGGTCCAATCCCGATGCCTACTCGCATCGAACGCTTCAACGTTCTTACTTCACCACACGTCAACA